>Ga0310828_1000431_pt1 | contig 44241 bp, 36 predicted proteins | sample WT_ome_3_FD_202242 | JGI IMG/M metagenome (GOLD analysis project Ga0310828, IMG submission 202242) | Sorghum-adapted microbial communities enriched on wild type (WT) sorghum from Joint BioEnergy Institute, Emeryville, California, United... ... | reverse complement strand
TTTGCCATGACGATCTCCTCCAAGTGCTTCTCTTGAAGGAATTCGACATGTTCCACCGTTTTCCTACTTGCTTATAATGGTTTTCGGATAGGCTCTAAACAGGAGATGAGAGTGATCGAGATCATGCTTAGATTGCTGTCTGCTGTTACTTCTGCAGCGATATTATCGTTAATCATCACATACGTTGAATATGATCCGCAATATGCACATCAGTACTCATTTGTTTATTTGTGGGTTCAAGGATCGGTTCGATTGGCTTTTTTATATTTTTCTGGCCATTCCACTGGCTTATGTTATCGAATACTATGTGATTCGAAAATATCATGTTATGCGCAAATTTTGGTTTTCGGCTGTTTTATACGGAATCAGCGGTTTCCTCTTGGGATTCTGTTTCACCATGATCGTTTCTGACAAGTCACTTCTTGATATCGATGAAGTTTTTCAGATTGGATCGTGGTTTGCTACCGGGAACTTGATTTTCTATTTGATCCATTTCATTTTGCGTAAAGGCATCGGGTTCCTAATGAAAACTCGGCATAAATGATGCAGACAGACGAGCATCAAAAAGAGGATATCGAAGCGGCGGGCTGACCTTGTGTCAGATGTCGTCGTCGATATCCTCGTATGGTTCCAATTCTCTCTCGATAAACCGTTCGATCCGCTCCACACAGCCAGCAGGAGTGGGAGCAGTGACCGTTTTGCCGTTCACATAGACGAAGGGCCTGAGTGCGCACAGTTCGCAGTTGTTCAGGCATTCCTCATGCAGGACGGCAACATCCGGATGCTGCTCTTCAAATGCATCAAGACTGGATGTATTGACCGCATTGCGATTGCACACTTCGATGATGACGAGTCCCAGGTTCACGCTTTGCCAGCTCCTTGCTGATCGCGTCTGATGCGGTAGACGCATTTGTTGCCGCCGTCCGCCAGACAATCGGTCCGTTCCACCTCAGCATCCAGCAGGGAGGCGAACAGGCTGCGTTCGCACGAACAAGCCTGCTTGTACTTGCCGGCGACCTGGAAGATCGGACAATTGAACTCGGTCAGCACGTATTCGCCGTTCTCGTTCTTGTGCCAGCTCGCCATATAGCCGTTGTCATTCTGAATATCCGCCAGCGCGGCGACCTTCTGTTCAAGATCCAGGGAGGTGAGCTGCTCGCGGTATTTGTTGAAGAGTGTGGTCTGGCGGCGCTCGAACAGCCGATTCACCGTCTCCGGACCTGCTTCACGCTCCAGCTCGGCGAGCAGATCCAGCGCGATCGTGTGATAGTTCTTCGGGAAGTACTCTTCTGCTCGTCTCGTCAACCGATACACGGCGGCAGGCCGTCCCATCGGCTGGCGGATCGTTGTTGATTCGATCAGGTTGTCGCGCTCCAGCGTCGCGATATGCCGCCGCACGGCCATTCCCGTTATGCCGAGCTGCTCGGTAATCTCCTTGGCGCTCAGCTCTCCTTGTACTTTGAGCATGTGCATGATTTTGTCGCGCGTCGAGAGATCAGTCTGCTCATACATAGTATCACCGCCCTTAACTGGATTATGATGATGGCAGGTTCAGCGTGCCAGACTCAGCTCTTGATCATGCGCCTCGCAAGCGGAAGAACAGTAGCCGTGCTTGCTCTCGAGGCAGTCGTCGCAGACCAGGTGCTGGTGATGGCATGTATCATCCGCGCAGTTGATGTAGCGTTCGGTCGGCTCTCCGCAATGGTGGCACTTGCCGACGATCGTACGCTCTTCCGTGTGATTGATCGGAACAGAGATGCGTTCATCGAACACGTAGCAGCTCCCTTCGAAGCCGCGGCCCTGGACCGATGGGTCCTTGCCGTAGGTGACGATGCCGCCATCGAGCTGATACACCTCGCGGAAGCCGTTGTCGCGCATGACGGCGGTCAGCATCTCGCAGCGTATGCCGCCCGTGCAGTAGGTGAGGACAGGTTTGTCCTTATAGGCAGCGAAGTGTTCGGCCAGCCATTCCGGAAATTCGCGGAACGAATCCACCTCCGGACGGACCGCGCCGCGGAAGTGGCCGAGATCGTATTCGTAGCCGGTGCGGCCGTCGAGTACGACAACGTCCTCGCGCTGCAGCATCTCGTAGAACTGCTCCGGTTTGAGCCGCCCGCCGCCGTCGCGGTTCGGGTCGAGCTTCTTGGCGTAGCGAAGCGTGACAAGCTCGGGACGATAGCGGACGAAGATCTTGCGGAACGCATGCTCTTGGACGTCATCGATCTTGAAGACGATGTCAGTGAACAGCGGATTGCTGCGCAGATCTTGCATGTAGCGCTCGGTCTGCTCGAATGTGCCCGACAGCGTGCCGTTGATGCCTTCGTCAGCGACCAGGATTCGTCCCTTCACGCCGAGCTCGCGGCAGTAAGCGAGATGTTCCGCAGCGAAGCTCTGTGCATCGGAGATCGGAATATATTTATAAAAAAGCAGTACTCTATAATTCGACATCATATGAGGTTCACCTTTCTGAATTTTGTCGAACTGCGAAAAAGTAAACAGCGGAAGAAAAAGACGATTCTTTCTCTTCCGCTCGCAGATCTGTTCATCATATAACAACAGTGTAATGGATATGCAGCACTTAGTCAACATATAGGTTTATAAAGTAGATAAATGTGGCAATTGGGAGATTGGCGGGGGCTTGCAACTCCCATGCAGAAGATGTCGCACTGCGAGCGGAACGACATTCCGTCCTGGCATTTCCGGCCTTGATATTACTTAAATAATATTATATACTTACAAAAAGTAATTAATAACGATAAATGTTCTGCGAGTTATTTAATATCAGAAAACAGAAAGGCGGCCATGCCATGACAACCAATAAAATGCCAGCGAACATCGAGTTGGGTGAAGTGAAACTGAAGGTGAGCAATCTCGAGCGTTCACTCCAGTACTATCAGGAGGTGCTCGGATTTGGGGTCCTGCGCCAGGAGGGGATGATCGCCGAACTCGGAGCGCCTGGCGGACCTGCGCTGCTCGTGTTGGAGGAAATCGCCGATGCGGTGATCGTGCCGCCGAACCGGACGACCGGCCTGTATCACTATGCGGTGCTGCTGCCGACACGCCGCGATCTCGGCATCGCGCTGCGCAGGATGATCGAGCTTGGCATCGAGATCGGCCAGGCCGATCATGGGGTCAGCGAGGCGCTGTATATCTCCGATCCGGATCATAACGGGATCGAGATCTATCGCGACCGTCCGCGAAGCGAATGGCAATATGAGGCGAACGGCGATGTGCATATGGTGACCGAGCCGATCGACTGGAGAGGACTGCTGCATGAGGCGGGCGATCATGAGTGGAAGGGGATTCCGTCAGGCACGAAGATCGGACACGTGCACCTGCATGTGCATGATCTGAACGCTGCGCACAAGTTCTATTGTGAACAACTTGGTTTCGACCTGATGGTGGACGGCGGGCGGTTCATGGGCGCATTGTTCGTCGCGGCAGGCGGCTATCACCATCATCTCGGGCTCAACGTCTGGGCAGGCCGTGGCGCGCCGCGGCCGCCGGAGAACGGAACGGGGCTTGCTTACTATACGATCGGGTTTCCGGATGAGGCTTCGCGGCAAACGGTAATCGACAGGCTGCGGGAACATGACATCTCCGTGGAAGACAGGGATGGCACATCGTTCGTACATGATCCATCCGGCAACTGGATTCGATTGGTCGTAACGCAGTGACCTGACATATCAAACAGGCAACGGCCAACTCGTACGGATGCAGGCAGCAGGCCGTCGAAACCGCGTGAGAGAAGATAAGATCGTCTCTCAGCAGATAGCAGGCCGTCGAAACCGCGTGAGAGAAGATATGATCGTCTCTCAGCAGATAGCAGGCTGTCGAAACCGAGCGAGAGAAGATTTTATCGTCTCTCAGCAGATAGCAGGCCGTCGAAACCGAGCGAGAGAAGATATGATCGTCTCTCAGCAGTCAACAGGCCAGTGAAACCGCGTGAGAGAAGATATGATCGTCTCTCAGCAGGCAGCAGGCCGCCGGTGAAGTAGTCTGAGAAGCCATTGAGGCTGTCCCCTGGCATCATGCTATTGGAACAGCCTCTTTCTTTGTAAGTACATATTTTGAAAAATGCTTGACGATGGTATGATGAAGAGCAAAAGACTCCTCACGATACCTGTATCGGGGAAACATGTTAGGATTGGGATGACGAGCAAATGAGAAAGCGCTTCCTTTTCTTTAACCGGCTGTCTATCAAATGGAAAATGATCGTAATCCTGTCTGCGATCATGGTTCTGACCAGCACCTTTTCCTTACTCGCGCTGCAATTGGTGTCCACGATTTACGACCGACAGGTGCTGCATCTTTCCTCGCAGATGCTGAACCTGTATGCGACCTCGATTGAGAACGAACTGCGGAAGCTGGACCAGCTGACTTTTGAGTACTTTACCGAAGCAGTCCAGTCAGACCTTGTCGCCATCAATTACAGCGATGCGTCCTACGAACGCTATCAGGCGATCCATAATCTGCGAAAAATCTTGCTGGCGGATGCCCAATCCGAAACATACATCTCATCAATCAGCTATTTCGACGAGCAACTGAGCGAATATACGATGGGAAGCAGCATCGCTCCCTATGACCCGGCTCACATCGAACAACTGCTGCAGAGAACGGAGAACCGGTCGGGATTCGTATTGGCACCGCCTCATGCGCAGGACTACAATTTTTTCCTCGCCCGCAAGATCAGGGAAATACGGGACTTTTCCCCTTTGGGAACCATGGTTGTGAGGATCCATCCCGAGAAGCTGATCCGGTGGGTCTCCAGCACATGGACGGATTTCAGCGGACGGCTATTGATCTTCGACCAGAACGGAGAGGTTTACTATCAGGATGAACGGTTCGATGATTTTGATCTCGATTATGGCAGGATAATGAATGATGACATCCACAAGATTAAAGACCGATCCGGACATGATTATCAGCTCACCAGGATGTATTCCTCTTATACGAACTGGACTTATGTCATTCTGATGTCGTACGAGACGATCTTCCAGGGGATTATCTTCCTGCGAACAGCGCTTATCATATCGCTGCTGGTACTTTCGACCATCGTGCTGGGAATCGGCATAAGCTTCTCCAACAAAATCACCAAACCGATCATCTGGCTCAGCAAGAAGATGAGCGTCGTCGAGAAAGGCGAATTCGACCAGATCAGTCTGACCAGGCGAGAACTGGTTCAAGGGGATGAAATTGCGAAGCTGCACCACGATTTCATCATGATGATTGAGCAGATCAACCATTTGATCCAGGAAAACTATGTCAAGCAACTGCTCGTCAAAGAGGCTGAACTTAAGGCGCTGCAGTCGCAGATTAATCCGCATTTTCTATACAACACCCTGGAATCGATCAATTGGGAAGCAAGGCTGAACAAGCAGCACAAGATCTCCACCATGGTCAAGGCGTTAGGGGATCTTCTCAGGCGAGTCATTACCACATCGGGGCATATGACGACGATCAGGGAGGAGTTGCTGATCCTGGACGCCTATATGACGATACAGAAATATCGATTCGAGGACCGTTTGACCTTCGTGAAGGACATTGATCCGTCGCTTGTCAATCAGCGCATCGTGAAGATGAGTCTGCAACCGGTCATCGAGAACGCGATCAAATACGGTGTGGAAGAGAAGAGCGGCAACTGTCTGATCACCCTGAATATTCAGCGCAAGGATGAGTTGATCGAGATCATCATTCAGGACAACGGCCCCGGCATGAGCGAGACACTGCTCCGTCAGGTCAGAAACGGTGAGTATTCAACAAAGGGAACAGGCATCGGGCTGAAAAATATCGATGAACGAATCAAGCTGTCGTTCGGAGAAGTTTACGGACTGGACATTCACAGCAAGGAAGCCGAAGGGACCCGGATCATCATGCGTCTGCCGTATCAGAAGGGAGAGGAGCACATTGCATAAAGTTATGATCGTCGACGATGAACGCATCATTCGCGAAGGAATCAGGCAATTGATCGAATGGGATCAGCTCGGAATGGAGATCATCGGTGTCTACGAGAATGGCGTCCAGGCTTATGATGCCATTGTGAGGGATATGCCGGATATCGTGATTACGGACAACAAGATGCCGGATATGGACGGCTTGCAGCTGATCGAACTTCTTCATGATCAATACCCGGATATCCGCTTTATCATGTTGACGGGATATGACGATTTTGAGTACGTGCAGCGGGCGATCAAATATGGCGTGAAGGACTATATCCTGAAACCATGCGATGAGAACGAGATCACCGAATCGCTCCTGCGCGTGAAGAAAGACCTGATGAGCAAGGAGAGCAAGGAGCATCTGCTGATGCAGATGCAAGCCAACTGGGAGAAGGCGCTGCCGCAGGTCAGGGAGCGGTTCCTGATCGAGGTGATCGAGTCCAACCCGTACCATCGCCATGACTATGATCGTTTGCGTGAGATGATGCATATCACAGGCGACTGCCATCGGCTTGTTATGCTCAGACCCTTGCAAGACATGAATATCCTCGAGAGATTCGCCTTGAAGAATATCGCGGATGAGCTGCTCGGTGCATTTGAAGTGGTGATCAGCGCGGTTTACAAAGGGGATATCCTGCTGCTGATCACTTCTCATGAGCTCGATGCAGTCAAACAGGTAACGAAGGAAATCGCGGACATCTTCCACAGCTACTATCACAAATCCATCTCCATCGCGATCAGCGACGAAGGCGAGTTCGCATCGCTATATTCTCTCTATCTGGATGTCAGGAAATGCATGGAGTATTCGTTCTATCTGGGTGAGGGGAGCGTTATCACGAGCTCGATCATTGATGAGGATGCGGTGCCTTCAAGCGAGATATGGAGAGGCTATGAGTCGATTGGACAAGCGGTCAGAACCGGGAACGCCGAGGCTGCGGCAAGCCTGGTCAACCAGTTCTTCGACGTGCTCGCTCATCAGAAACTGCGCATCGAGATCGCGAAGATCTATTGCCTGGAGCTGCTGCTGACGATTATCCGGCAGAGTCAGCCGGAGGAGATGAACGATTACCTGCCGTCCATCAGCAAGCTCCAGCAACTGCCAACCTTGCAGAGCGTGCAGCAGGAGATCCTCGCCATCGCCGGACAGATTACCAGCGCCAACTATGAGCGCACAACCCGAAGATACAGCATGGTTGTGGAATCGGTCATCTCCTGCATCCATCAGGAACTGGCCAACCCGGACCTGTCCCTGAAGTGGATCGCCAAGGAAGTGTTGTTCATGAATGAGAATTACTTGAGCCGCTTGTTCCAACGGGAGACTGGCGAGCGTTTCTCGCAATATCTCATGCGGGTGAGAATGGAGACCGCCAAACAGCTGATCGAGTCGAACCCGGCGGACAAGCTGTACGAAATCTCGGAGAAGGCAGGTTTCGGCGACAATTATCATTACTTTAGCCTCGCGTTCAAGAAGTACACCGGTCTGACTCCTTCCGAGTACAAGAAGTTGAATGAACCTTCAACGGGGTCTTGCTAGTTGGCAAGCCTTTTTTGTTATGGATGTTGGTGATTGACGATGTTGTTTATTTATAACTTTCAGTAAGTTTTTCGAAAGGTAATACGGAATCATCTGTTCTACAATGGGGTTACATCAATCAGAGGAGTTGATAAAATGACGAAACGTTTGCGTCTACCTACCATCATGGCATTTCTGCTCAGCGTCATGATCATGATCAGCGCTTGTTCTGGGGGAACCGGGAACAGTGGAGCGAATGGAGCCGGGTCAGCATCAACGAGCAGCAAACAAGAGACAAGCTCGGGCACTAATGCAGGCTCAGGCAACGACAACTCAGACCCTGAACCGGTCAAACTCAGCATTGCATGGTGGGGGTCCCAGACGAGACATGATTACACCCAGAAGCTGCTGGATCTGTATACCGAACTGAACCCACATGTCACGTTTGAAGCGACACCATCCGGCTGGGACGGTTATTTCGACAAGTTGTCCGCACAAGCCGCTGGAGGCAAGCTGCCGGATATTATCCAGATGGACTATCAGTATATCGCCACATTCAGCAACAATGATCTGCTGGCAGATCTGCAGCCTTTCGTGGACAATCAGACGTTGGATCTGGGCCGTGTCGATGAGAACATCGTCGGTTCAGGCAGAGTGAACGGCGAGCTTACAGGGATCGCCATATCCAGCACTGCGATGGCGGTAACATATAACCCGGATGTGTTCGCGAATGCAGGCGTGGAGGCTCCGATTCCGGAGTGGACATGGGAGCAATTCATTGACGCCATGACCCGCATCGCTGACAACACGGGCAAGCTGGGAACAGAAAGTTTGATCGACACGCAGACCTTCTCCTATTGGGTACGTCAACATGGGCAACACCTGTTCAAGGAGGACGGAAGTGCGCTGGGTTATGAAGATGATGCCATCATGGTGGAATTCATCAACATGGTCAAGAGTCTCCAGGACAACAAGTCGATGCCGACACCAGACGAAAGAGCGCAATATGAATCCCGAGGCAAGGAGGCAATGCCGGTTGTCACAGGGGATGCTGGGGTAAGGTTTGACTGGGCGAACTTCACGGTCATCACCGCTGGCTCCAATCCGAACCTGAAGCTGGTGACTCCACCGCTCAAAGGCGGAGGGGAGAACGGGCTCTGGATCAAACCAGGCATGTTCTTCTCTGTGGCTGAATCCTCCAATCATAAAGAAGAAGCTGTGAAGTTCATCAACTGGTTCATCAACAGCAAGGAAGCGAATGACATCATCGCAGCGGAACGCGGAATTCCGGTCTCATCGGAGATTCGCGACTATCTGAAAACTTCGCTGACTCCGCAGCAGCAGGACATGTTTGATTATCTTAATGTCGCGCTCCAGTATTCCTCGCCGATCGATCCGCCGGAACCTTCCGGATTCGCGGAAGTATCCAAGGAATTCATCGATGCCGTGAACAAGGTTATGTATGAACAGATCTCGCCTGAGGAAGCTGCGCAGAACTTCCGGAAGGTGGCGAATCAGATCCTGGAACGGAATGCCAATTAGCCGGTGTAGATAGATGGTTTGAAAGGGGGCTGCCGCAAGTGATGTCGGCAGCCTCTCCTTTCCTGAAAGGAGACTGCATCGATGAAAACCATACTGATGAAACCCATGCTCAAGAGATCCAGGAAAGAGAACGAGAATCTGGTCGGGTATACGCTGCTTGCTCCCTGGTTGATCGGATTTCTGGTCATTTTCGTGGTTCCCATGGCGGCGTCCCTCTACTATTCCTTCACCAATTACAATATGCTAAGGGCTCCGCGCTTCGTAGGCCTGGACAACTATGTCCGGATGTTTACGCAGGACGATTCGTTCTGGATATCACTGCGGGTGACGTTCTTCTATGTGTTGGTGATGGTGCCCCTGAGGCTGGCCTTCGCCCTGTTCATCGCGATGCTGCTGAATACGAGGCGGAAGTTTCTCGGGCTTTATCGGACGTTTTATTATATCCCATCGATTGTTGGCGGCAGCGTCGCCGTGTCGATCGTATGGAAGCAGATCTTCGGCAATGACGGGGTGGCTATGTCGCTGCTTGCTGCCATAGGCATCGAGCAAAGGCTCTCCTTCATCGGCAATCCGGACACGGCGATCTGGACGATCATCCTGCTAGGTGTATGGCAGTTCGGCTCATCGATGCTGATCTTCCTCGCCGGCTTGAAGCAGATCCCCTCCAGCCTGTACGAGTCTGCCCTGATCGATGGCGCGAATGCATGGTCGCGATTCTGGCGCATCACGATCCCGATGCTCACGCCTGTTATCTTCTTTAATCTGATCCTGCAGATCATCAATGGATTCAGGGTGTTTACCGAAGGGTTCATCATCACCGATGGCGGACCACTGGACAGCACATTGTTCTATGTATTGAATCTGTATCGCCGGGCGTTTACGTATTTTGAGATGGGATACAGCAGCGCAATGGCCTGGGCATTGGTAGCGATTATCGCCTTCTTCACGCTGATCCTCTTCAAGACACAATCGTCCTGGGTGCATTACGAGTCGAAGGAGGGAGGCAGATGAACGTGGGGAAGCGATCACGCGTGAATTCGCTCTTGTTCCATGCTCTGTCGATGCTGCTGGGATTTTTCATGATCTATCCGCTGCTTTGGACGCTGGCAAGCTCGTTCAAGGACAACAGCACGATCTTCACGAATGCGTACTCCCTGATTCCTGAGCAGTGGGGGATCATAGACAATTATGTGTCGGGATGGAACGGGATCGGCGGCGTGCCCTTTGGCACCTTCATCCTGAATTCCTTCATCGTTGCCTCAATCGGCACGGTGGGCGGTGTGGTCTGCTCGCTGATGGCGGCTTATGCCTTTGCCCGGGTAAAGTTCAGGCTGAGCGGCTTCTGGTTTATGTGTGTGATGATCACGTTGATGATCCCGAATCAGGTGATGATCGTGCCGCAGTATATTCTGTTCAAGAAACTGCACCTGATCGATACGCTGACCGCGCTCATCATGCCTTGGTTCTTCGGCAGCGCCTTTTTCATCTTCCTGATGGTCCAGTTTATTCGCGGGTTGCCAATCGATCTGGATGAGGCGGCGAAGATAGACGGCTGCAGCAAGTTCGGCGTGTTCTACCGGATCACCATTCCGCTGGTGTCGCCAGCCATCGTCACCTCGACGATCTTTTCCTTCTATTGGATCTGGCAGGATTTCTTCCAGCCGCTCATCTTCATGAGCGACACGACGAAGTTCACGGTATCCCTGGCGCTTAATCTGTTCCTGGACCCGAATTCCTACAGCAATTACGGCGGCATGTTCGCCATGTCCGTCGTCTCCCTGATTCCGGTCATCCTGGTCTTCCTCTTCTTCCAGAAGTACCTGGTGGAAGGCATCGCAACCAGCGGCATCAAGGGATAGATACTTGAGAAGCACCTGACCGGTTCCCGCGTGTGGGGACTGAATCAGGTGCTTCTTGTTATCATGAATGGTGCACGTGCAGGTGCCGTTGCGAATCATGACGACCCTGCAGCAATTCACAACTGATCCAATGTGGCAGGAGAGGGCTGTCTCTCTCTTTATGGAGCGTCAGCCCGCCTCGATTCCATCCACTCTGCATCAACCGGCGGAAGTTCCTCACCCAAAGTCAGGTAGATGCGGTCGATTCGGAGCTCCGACTTGCGGGCGATGATCGACAAATGATGCTCACCAGCCGGGATGTACAGATCACTGAGCAGGCACCAGTAATAGGCGTATCCCGTGTTGTACGTATGCAGCCTGCCCTTGCCAAGCTGCTCCGACAGCGGCTGCACGACTCCGTCCAGAGACAGCCAGCAGGAATCCGACTTGCTGTTGTAATGCCACAGCAGCAGCCAAACCCGGTAAATTCCGGTGGACTGTATCTGAATCCTGTAATGCATGGCAGGAGCGGCGAGTGGGTCCTCCCACATGAGTCCCGGCTGAGCGACATGCATGGCGAGCCCTGTACGGGCGTTCGTCTCCGCCTGGAGATGGGTCCAACGGATCTGTTTGCCGTCCTGACTCTCGCTCAGCCAGGCATCGCGCGACTCTTCCAGCGCATACTCGGCCTCAAGGGCCAGGATGCCGTTATGCTCGATGAACATTCCGGAGCCGAAGGTCGAGATCCGGTCCTTCGCGGCGCCGGGAGTTTCATAGCAGGCGGGTGCAGGCTTGCCCTTGGCAATCTGAGGCCGGCTCACACAGGGGATGAATACCTGTTGATGGAACCGTTCGAAGAACTCCCTTGGCGCATACAGCATATCCGGAAGCGGAACCTCTTCGGCCCTCGTCCGGTACAGTTCTTCGCAGATCCGTTCGATCGATTCCAGGTCGGCTTCAGGCCGCTCGATCCCGTACTCGGCAACAGGCGTGCCGTTGTGCCAGCTGGTGACAGGCCCGAGATTGGATTCGCGCCTGGAGTCGCCGGTATAGATCACCAGCTTGCTGATCGTCACATAACGATCGATCATATAGAGGCGAAACCGATGCGGACCACTCGCCAGGTGCGGCAATGGGATGAGCATCCGCTCGCCGTTGTTGAACACCGCTTGCTGCCAATTGCCAGTCCACTCGTCGCGCGTTTCCGATTCGACGACTTCCGGCTCACTGTCATCCAGTCCAATGGCGAATCGTATCCTGCCGGTGGCGTTCAGCGTCAGCGCGCGGAAAACTTCGAGGATGGCGTTGCCGCTGCTCGATATGAAGAAATCATATTCCAGATACGGGGCGGATCGCACATCCCCATCCCATGATGTCAGTTGGGCATGCCAGGCCATGACCGCCGCGCCTTCGTATCGTCCGAGGCCCGGGACGGTGATCCAGCCGCAACTGACAGGCTGCTTGGCGCACCGATCCTCACTGGTATGGTCGGTTGAACCATAGCAATCGCGAACAGGCAGATCGCCATGGTAAACCGTACGGGCATAGGAAGCAGCCGGAATGGAGACATAGCCGTCCGCTTCGATAAACCCACGGTATCCCTCTGGAACAGCTGGCCGCTCCTCAATCTGCACCTGAATCGGGATCTCCGCTCCGTCCCGCAGATTATGGACGATGATCAGGCCATGCTTGCCGGCATGCCGCGCCTGGTCTCGGGCGGTGATGACGATCCGCGCCTCCGTCTGGACCGTTCCTTCAGGAGCGGAGACGTCAAGCCACTCCGCTCCTTGACGGATCTCGATACGATACGGGATGCTGCCGACGCCCTGGTTGCCGAGCTCGATCCACTTCTGCCTGCGGCCATAGACGGAGAAGCGCAGTTTCGATTCCCCGTTCCACAGATCGACCCGCAGGCCGCTGCCTTCGATCTTGAGCGCAGGTTTGCGGGCGGGATACATCGCGGTGGTTGGGGGTGGGAAGTCCTCTGGTGTGAAGATGCGGTCCCATTTGCCGCCGGACATTTTTTTATTATAGAAGTAAATCATGCGCCGCCTGTAATCCATCATCTTCGCAGACAGTTCCGTATAATGGTCGGCTGCCTGCATATTCCCTCGTGCATAGGACAGGATGCTGCGGTCCGCATAGTAGTATGCCAGGTTCGTATAGTACGAGGAATGGATCTTCATCAGGAACAGCTGGAAGAACGCCTCTCGTTCTTCTTCCTGCAGTCTGCGCAGGATGGCGTTGCCCCGATGCCAGATCTCCTCCAGGCGCATCACTCTCCGGCCAGCCTCATCGCCGTAAGCGGTTTGCGAGAAAACATGGTTATGCATGTGCTCGATCTTGCGCACGTTCGTCACCTGGGCGAAGATCTCATACAGCTCAGCGGCTTCTGCACCATGCTCACCGGAGAAATTGCTGTTGATCCAATGCTCGGTGAAACGACGGGCGTCCTTCGTCAATCCATCTTCGCGGCCGGCTTCCCAGGCATAGCGCAGGAAATACTCCATGTCCTGTTCGAGAGGCTTCAGGCCGCCGACATTGAGAATCCACAGCTTGCGGATGCCGGATTCCCAGGCTTTCCATAGTTCATTGCCGATATGGGCAAGCGGGATCGAGTTCAGGAACAGATAGCTCATCGCTGTTCCCGGATGAGCCCAGTATGAGTTGTGGAAATACAGCCCGTGACCGCCGCGACGCTGGCGTTCCGCATCGTTCGGATAACGGCGGACATGCCCGAAGTTGTCATTGGCCCAGATCAGGGTGACATCCTCGGGTACCTCAAGCCCTTGATCGTAGAGATCGAGAACTTCCTTGTAAGGGATGAACGTCTTCAGCGCCGCGCGCTCGCCATCTTCGCCAAGCACATCGCGCAGAATCTGCTGCTGATCGCGGATGACCCGGGCGAGCAGGGCCACCTTGGCGGCGCGTTTCTGCTCGGGAGTCAGCGATACATCCTCATCGATCGCCCGCGTGTGAAAACCGGAGTCGTGTATCCCGCGCATGCCGACGGTGTAACACACTTCGTAGTTTCGGTTGGTCTCGACGCTTTCGCGCCAATATTCGATCAGGATGTTGCGATTGCGGCCCTCGATGGAATAATCGTATTCCGCATCATCATAGCCCTTGCTCCGCTTCCATGGCTCCCACTCGTTCTGGTTGCTGCGCAGCAGCATGTCGCAGTGGCTCGTCCCAACGACGATTCCCATCTCGTCCGCAAGTGCCCCGTTCCTCGGGTTCTCATTGAAGTAATTGACATGCATCGCCGGCCATATATAGTTCGCCTTCAGGCGCAGGAGCAGCTCGAACAGATGCCGGTAAACGGTCGGTCCGATCGTCCCGTCGGGCGTATGCTGCTTCGCCCAGGCTTCCATTTCCTCTTCATCATTGATGAAGATGCCCCGGTAGGGGACAGATGGCCAGTCCGCCCGGATGTAATCGGCGGGTACACAGAATGTATCCTTCGCCTTGACCGGTACATCCGCCCAATAGTACCAAGGCGACACGCCCATCTGCTCGCACAGGTCATAGATGCCATAGATGACGCCCCGCCGATCCGTGCCGATGATATACAATACGCCGTCTGCCGCTTGCTGAAGATAAGCTTCCCAGTGCGGCGAGCCGTACTCATCCAGCAGCCTGTGGATCGCCAGTCCCGCCGCTGCCGCCGTTTCACGGACCCAATCTTGACCGAGCGTGCCGATCCTGACGGTGCTTCCCTCAAGTTGGCGTGTCAGTATGGCCTTGCATCCACAGACCTTGCCGATGTCACGGATGAGATTATCCGCCGCCAGCTGGACGGCGCTGTTCTCCTGTGCGGATACGTAGATACGGACTTCCTGATGCCGTCTGAACAGCGTCAGATGGTCACCAGCCGCTGCTTGAAGCGCCTTGCTCATGAAACACTCCTCCTGTTCCCAAACGGTTAATTGGAAAACATCCAATAAAATGATTCGAATACCGATGTATTGTGGCAGTTGGAAAATGTCCAACTATTGTGCTCGAAGAATGGGCGTAACGTTCCAAATCCCAAAATAAGTTGGATGAAATCCAATTAACCATCGAATGAGCCGTCTCTAGGCAGAAACTGGGGGAAACGTTAACCCATACGAACTTCTACCATCACTATACTCGAGGAAGATGGCAATAATCTTTAACTTTATTGCTTACTCTCTTCATTATTGAAATATCTTGCTCTATCGGTTAAGGTGGAGTAGGGGGAGAGATGCATATGAGTGTGGCGTTGTTTGATCCGCATCCGCTTTTTTATATCGAGTACAAGCGTTATGAAGAAGTCTACAGCATGCCCGATTACCATTATCATCAAGCCTATGAGCTATATATCCTTGAAGAAGGCTGTCATGACATGCTGATCAATGACGCTCTGTACACTATCGGCATGCATGATGTGGTGCTGTTCAGGCCGAACTTGATCCACAAGAGCAGGCGCAGCCAGACTTGTGCCCGCACCTGCGTCTACTTCACCGAACGATTCCTGCGCATGCACTTCACGGATCGGACGATCCGCTTGCTACTTGGCTGCTTCGAGGAGGAAGTCATCACGTTGCCGGAGGATGTCTTCCCCAAGGTGAAGAAGATTCTCCTCAGGATGGACAGAGAGGACGTCGAAGCGCATGACAACCGCATATTCCTCTATCTGGCCGAGCTTCTTGCGATCCTGAACGATCACAAGGGGAAGCCGCGCGCGGAACGGCTGTCGTCCGCCTATCCGGAGATTGCGCCGATCCTCGCATACATGAACCGTAACTTCCCTCAGATCAATCGCATCGAGGAGATCGCCGAGCATTTCTATATCTCGAAATATCACCTCTGCCGCAAATTCAAGGAAGCGACAGGCACGACGCTGATCCAGTACTTGAACAGCATAAGGCTCCAGCATGCCTGTCAGATGTTGGCCGAGACGAGCCTGTCGATCCTGGAGATCAGCGCCTCCTGCGGCTTCAACTCCTCCATGTATTTCTGCAAGTTGTTCAAACAAGCGATGGCTGTTACACCCGGCGAATACCGCCGCAATGCAAGAAACTCCTGATCCGCTGGACGTTGGATATCCAGGGAATCAGGAGTTTCGTTATCTGTCTGTATCTGTTAAGCTTCTGCAGCTTGCGTATTGCCTGCGGCGGAATCAGCAGATGATAGAACCTGGGTGTCCGTTCTCGTGATCTGAATCCGGCGTATACGCAGCCGATCCTTCTCCAGGATCTTGAACGTAAGGCCATGCGCAGCGAGCTCGGCATTCTTCTTCAGCTCCGGATTCTGGCTGTACAGCCAGCCGCCGATCGTATCCACATCCTCGTGCTCGATCTCGACGTTGAACCATTCATTGATCCGGTTGATCGTCACCTTGCCGTCGACGATCAGCGTCCGCTCATCGATCTGCATGACATCATCCGCTTCATCCGCATCGAACTCGTCCTTGATGTCCCCGACGATCTCCTCCAGGATGTCCTCGATCGTGACCATGCCGGAGGTTCCCCCGTATTCGTCGATCAGGATGGCGATATGCATGCGTTTCTGCTGCATTTTCTTGAGCAGGTTGTTGACCGGCGTCGTCTCGGACACCTGCAGCACAGGCTTGAGCAGCGACTGCAGGCTCAGATGCTCATCCTCCGCATGACGGAGCAGGAATTCCTTGGCATTGATCATGCCGATCACATGGTCCTTGCTGCCGCTGACGACAGGGAAGCGGGTGAACTGCTCCTCGCGGATCTTCCGCAGGATGTCCTCCTTCGTGTCGGAGATATCCAGACAGATCATATCGGTTCGCGGCACCATGATCTCCCGCGCCACCAGCTCGTCGAATGCGAAGATGCGGTTCACATAGCCGTATTCGGACTGGTTGATCTTGCCCTTGCGAAAGCTTTCGCGGATGATGATCTGCAGCTCTTCCTCGCTGGCCGCTTCTTCCTTCTCGCTGGCCGGCTTCAGTCCGAACATGCGGATGAACAGGTTGGCCGAGGTGTTGAGCAGCCAGATGAACGGGTACATGACCTTGTAGAAAATGATGATCGGCCTCGCCATGAGCCCGACGATCATCTCGGTCTTCTGGATCGCGAGCGATTTTGGCGCCAGCTCTCCCGCCACCACGTGCAGGAATGTCGTCACGGCGAAGGCCAGGATGAAGGAGATGCCGGTCGTCACGGATTCGGGCAGATTCACGTGTCCGAGCAGCGGGTGAAGAAGGCCTTCCACCGTCGGTTCCCCTAACCAGCCAAGTCCGAGAGAGGTGATCGTGATGCCGAGCTGGCAGGCGGACAGATAGCCGTCCAGGTTCCCGGTGACTTCCTTGATCGCAAGAGCGTTCTTGCGCCCTTCCTCGACGAGCTGGTCGACCCGGCTTGGACGCATCTTGACGATGGCGAACTCCGTGGCGACGAAGAAGGCGGTAAGCAGGATCAGGAGAGCAAATAGCAGAACGTTAATGATCATAAATCAATAAATGGCTCCTTCTGGTTGAATTCAAGTTCATATGATCTTATTATATGAACTGGATGTCCGGCAGGCAAAGTCCGGATTCACCGCTGGCAGGCTCCATACGCGAGGATTCGACGAAAGCCGGAACAGGGGGGGCTTCACTCGTACAAATTCTTCTTTGACTTGCGGCGGACGAATTTTTAAGATAAGTCTAGTAATTGATCAGATTAACGATTGGGACAGGAATCGGGTGATCGGATGGAAACCTTCTTCATCACGCGCAAGGAGATGGCCAGCCTGCTGCTGGCGATGAAAAACAACGGCTCCGTGCTGGACGCCATGAAGGAACTGTGGATCAAGCGGCATCAGGGGAAGATACGCGAGGGCTATTCGTGGGAAGCCTTTCTTTCCACTTACCTTCCGCCCATCTTCGAGCGGATCATTCAGATGAAGGGAACGGACAAGGGGCTGTCGCTCAACGAGATCGTCGCACTGGGCAATCAGATCGAATATACGCAGATCTCCGCCACCTCGGTGCAGAACTGGGTGAAGCGGGACATCAAGGATCATATCGGGGCGCCGCGCATCGGGCGCAAATATTCCGTGGACCAGGCCGCCATGCTGTTCATCGTGGAGGACATCAAGACGACGCTGGATTTCCACTCGATCCGCAAGCTGTTCTCTTTCGTATTCAACAATCCGAACGACGACAGCGATGATCTGATCTCGCCCGTGGAGCTGTTCCAGCTGTACTCGACGATCTTCGAGGAACTCGACAAGGATGACAACCAGATCATGGACATCGGCCGGTCGGAGATCGCCCTGCTGAGCCAGGATCACATGTTGAAATATGTCGTCAAGCGCAAGGCCGATGAAGCAGTGGCCGGTCGGGACCTGACCAGCGAGCAGCGGATGGTGCTCAGCAACCTGATCTCCATCGCTGTCCTGTCGGTGCAATCCGCCTATTTCCACTCGCTCGTGCGCCGGATCTACAACGCCACGCTGTATCTGCACGATGTGGAGGGATGAGGCCGCCGAAATGCCCGACTGATCTGTGACAGATCCCATAAACTTTGATGACAAAAAAAGTACATCAAAACGGACATAAAGTCGTGAAAAATTGAAATTATGGTGTATAATGTTGTAGGACGGATAGGAGCGATTGCGTGTAGAGATACTAGGTGTGAGCAGGTGGTGGGTGGAGAGAGACATGATTTGATGGTCATCATAAGATGAAATGAAGGAATCGATCACCGCGGCAAACAGGATCGTTCATCTAAAATCAGGAATAGATGTCACCATGAATGTGAAAAAATGTACAATTCCTGCTGCGGATGAATATCCCCGCAAGAGAGTCATTGCAAACTCAAGTTTGGTGTGAAACAGCGAAGGAGGACAAGTCCGAATGGAGAATGCGAACAAACCCGAAGCCGCAGCAGCGGACATCGAGCAAACGAGCGCGCAGCAAACGACCAAGGATGTGCTCGACCAACTGATCAATCCGGAAGTGCAGGCATCCCTGAACGCTCTTCTGGAGCAACTGCCGAAGCTGACCGAGATGATGACGACGATCACGAAGACCTATGACCTCGTGCAAACCGTTGTCAATGACCGAATCCTGATCGAGGACATGAAGGGCAGCATGGCGGAAATGTTGGGCCCTGTCAAGGATAAAGTCAAGTATTATGCGTCCGCGGCGATTGAAGCAGGCGATCGTGCGAAGACGGACACCACGACGATCGGTCTGTTCGATCTGATCAAGCTGCTGAAGGATCCGCAAGTACAGAAGATGTTCCGGTTCATTCAGGCATTTATGAATGTGATCTCGGAACGTGAACAACAACGCTAAGGACGAGGTGAACAAGCGATGAAGAAACAGATATTGATTCTCGGCGGCGGATACGGCGGCTTGCTCAGCGCACTGTCTGCCCGTCGCTATCTGACGGCTGAAGAAGCGGAGATCACGGTCGTCAACCGGTACTCATCCCATCAGATTATCACGGAACTGCACAGACTGGCTGCCGGCAACATCAGCGAGAAGGCCGTTTCCCTGCCGCTGCACAAGCTGCTCGACGGCACGGACGTCGGCATCCGCGTCGACTCGGTGACGGAGATCCTGCCGGACGACAAGAAGGTCAAGCTCGCCAGCGGACTGACCCTTGGCTTCGACAAGCTCGTCATCGCGCTCGGCAGCGAGACGGCGTTCTTCGGCATCCCGGGACTGCAGGAAAACAGCTTCATCCTCAAGTCTGTCGATGATGCCAATCGCATCTATCAGCATATCGTGAAGAGCATCGAGCGCTATGCGTCGAGCAAGGACCCGGCGGATGCGACATTTGTCATTGGCGGCGGCGGCCTGACCGGCATCGAGCTCGTCGGCGAGCTGGCTGACATGTTGCCTGAGCTGTGCGCGAAGAACGGCGTGGACTTCAAGGATGTGAATCTGTATGTCGTCGAAGCGGCTCCAGGCATCCTGCGCGGCTTCCCGGACGATCTGATCGAGCGCGCGATGGTCAGCCTGCAGAACCGCGGCGTGAAGTTTATCGTCGGCGTGGCGATCACAGAAGTCGCCGGCAACGTGGTCACGCTGAAGGACGGCCAGACGATTACGGCCAACACCGTCGTCTGGACGGGCGGCGTACAAGGCAACTCGGTCGTGGCGAACTGCGGCATCGAGGTCAATCGCGGCCGCGCAACGGTGAATGCTTACCTGCAATCGACCTCGCATCCGGATATCTTCCTTGCGGGCGACAGCGCCGTAGTCATGAACCCGCAGGGCGTGCCTTATCCGCCAACCGCACAGCTGGCATGGCAGATGGGCGAGACGGTGGGCTACAACCTGTTCGCCGCGATCAGGGGCGGCGCGATGAAGGAGTTCTCGCCGGTGTTCTCCGGCACGCTTGCCAGCCTCGGACGCAAGGACGCGATCGGCACGATCGGCGCCAGCGGCCTGAAGCTGAAGGGCATGCCCGCCGCGCTGATGAAGGAAGCGAGCAACATCCGCTACCTGTCGCATATCCGCGGCCTGTTCACGCTCGCTTATTGATGCTTCGCGGATTGGAGCAGCAAGCCGCATAGAAGATGGATACAGGGTTGCGTATCGGATGGCTGCGTCAGCAAGGCGCAGCCATTGGCGCATAGAAGGCGCGCGGACTGCGGATACTAGACCCCGAAAGGGGTGTGTCCATTGCCGCACAATCGGAGTGAATCGACTCGCGAGCTGCAGCGCAACGCGTCCATCAAGGCCGAGGCGGTGACGCCGAAGCCGGGCAAGCAGAAGGAACGTCCGCCGAGTCTGAACAACATCGACAAGAATATCAACGATGATTGGTGAGGTAGGGGCAGGCTTGACCGCCCGTCAGCCTATCCCTTACAATCGGATAAGGGTATAACCCAGGTTGAGATGTCCCCTGGGTTTTCTTTTTCGACCGGCATTTTACGCAGATTCATGTGGCAGGGAGAGCTGCTGTTCTATGTATCCTACACGCAGTTGGCGAGAGAAGATTGGATTATTTCTGAAGATCCTGTGGCCGATCCTGGTCACGCAGGTCGGATACAACGCGATGACCGTCCTCGATACGATGATGTCCGGCCGCGCCGGCACGGAGCAGCTGGCTGGCGTGTCGATCGGGTTCAATATCTGGATGCCGGTGTCGATCGGACTTGGCGGCATCCTGCTGGCGATCACGCCGATCGTCGGGCAGCTGCTGGGCAGGGGAGAGCGACCCGCGATCTCACAGGCCGTCATGCAGGGGCTGTACCTGTCGATCCTGATCGCGGTCGTTGCCATCGGGGCCGGGGCAATCCTGCTGGAACCGGTTCTGCAGCTGATGAGCATCGAGGATCCCGAGGTATATAGGGTGGCGAAGCACTACCTGATCGCCATCGGCTTCGGCATCATCCCGTATTTCGCTTCCCAGGTGATCCGATATTTCTTTGATGCCCAGGGCTATACGCGCATCACCATGTTCATTATTCTGATCGGACTGCCTGTAAATGGACTGCTCAACTACCTCCTCATCTTTGGCAAGCTGGGTTTCCCGGCTCTGGGCGGCGTGGGTGCCGGCTATGCGACGGCCGTCACCTATTGGATCATCCTCGGCATCAGCGTATGGCTGGCCGTGAGCATGGAGGATTTCCACCCGTACCAGCTGTTCAGACAATGGTTCCGCCCGTCCTGGAGGGCTTGGCTTACGCAGATGAAGATCGGCGTGCCGATCGGCCTGTCCATCTTCTTCGAGGCGAGCATCTTCTCGCTGGTGTCGCTCTTGATCGCCGGCATGTTCGATACGGTGACGCTGGCCGCGCATCAGGTGGCGATGAATTTCTCCTCGCTCATGTTCATGATCCCGCTCAGCATCTCGATGTCGCTGACGATCATGGTCGCCTACGAGGTCGGGGGCGGGCGTTATCGCGACGCCGCGCAGTATACGAGGCTGGGCGTGCTCAGCGCTCTGGGCATCATGGCGTTCGGCGCGCTGATGCTGCTGGTGTTCCGCGGACAGATCGCCGCGCTGTATAACGACGAGAGGGAAGTGATCGAGCTGGCGAAGCAATTCTTCCTGTTCGCCATTATCTACCAACTGTCTGACGCTTCCCAAGCCTCCTTGCAGGGCGTGCTGCGGGGATACAAGGACGTGACGTTGCCGTTCATCACGGCGCTCATCTCGTACTGGGGGATCGGCCTGCCGACGGGCTATCTGCTGTCCGCCTTTACGGACCTGGGCGCCTACGGTTTCTGGGTCGGCATCACGGCAGGTCTGACCTGCGCTGCGGCTGGTTTCCTGATCCGGCTGCTGATCGTGCAGCGCAGGGCTCGCGCCGGGAAGCTGGCCGGATCGGCGGCGTGAAGCGGAGCGGTCGGGGCTCGATCCCGTAACGTGCAACATACAGAGGTGAATGAAGCGATGGGAGAGAGAGCGGAGGAGAAGCTGACCTTCCTGGGCGGAGTGCGAGATTGCATCCCGACGCTGCTGGGCTATTGGAGCATCGGCTTCGCTGCCGGCGTCGTCGGTGTGACCGAGGGTCTGAGCGTGCTGGAGGTCGGGCTGATGTCGGTCTTCCTCTATACCGGCACGGCCCAATTCATCGTGGCTGCGATGCTCAGCTCGGGCAGCACGATCGCCTCGATCATCGCCACGGTCTTTGTCGTCAATCTTCGCCACCTGTTGCTCAGCGCAGCGGTTGCTCCATACTTTCGCGGGTTCCCGGCGAGGAAGAATTTCCTGCTCGGGGCTCAGCTGACGGACGAGACGTTCGGCGTCGCCATCAACCGCCTGTCGCTGCAGGCCCAGGGACGTGACCGGTGGATGCTCGGGCTGAACGTCACCGCGCAGGTGAACTGGGTATTTGCGACGCTCGTGGGCGCATGGTTCGGCATGTGGCTGCCGAATCCCGAGCAATTCGGCCTAAAGTTCGCGCTTCCGGCCATGTTCGCCGGCCTCGTCGTGCAATCGCTGATGCAGCGCAAGCAGCTGCGTACGGACCTGATCGTGGCAGGCTGCGCGATCGTCTGGTTCACCCTGGCGTTTCTCTGGTTGCCTTCGCATGTGGCGGTCATCATCGCCGCTATCGCGGCAGCCCTGACGGGAATGGCGGTGGAGAGATGGAGATAAGCGGAGGATTTGTATGGATGCTGATCGGCGTCTCGCTGGTTACGCTGCTCCCGCGCGTGCTGCCGATGGTGCTGCTTGGCCGCATTCACATGCCGGAGTGGCTTCTCGCCTTCCTGCGCCATGTGCCGATCGCTGTCATGACGGCGCTGCTGGCCCAGTCCGTCCTGACGGAGGATGAGGCATGGATCCCGCTGCAGGACAACCTGAACCTGATCGCCCTGGTGCCGACGCTTGTCGCCGCTGTGCTGACGAGGAGCCTGCTGGTCACGGTGCTGACCGGGATCGGATCGATGCTGCTCCTTCAGTGGCTGTGGTGAACGTCCGGGTCGGGACGCATGATGCATCCCGGGGGACATGCCCATGGCGGATCGAGGAGGCGGGCATGGTCGGGCCCATGATGCGTTCAGGCGTCGCATATCGCCGCATATCGCTCATGAGCAGTGCTCCGTTCGGCTTGATGCAGGTACGTGCTCCTGTGTCTACAGCTTGGCCGATGCAGGCTCATGTTCCTGTTTGTTTTCAACATGGCTCGGTGCAGGCTGAGCTCCTGTTGAACTTCAGTTTGGTTCCGATGCAGGCTCATGCTCCTGCTGTTCTGTCGAGGATTCGCCCGCCGATGCGCGGGCTTTTTGCTTGGCCTTGCTCAGCGTCTGTTTCCGTTGCTGTCGTCTCCTCTGCAGTCTGAGCTTGAACCTGGCGATCTCCTTGTCCGTGACTTCATTGCGCTGCAGCTGGATGCGATCCAGCAGGTGGATCATGAGCCGCGCTGTATTGATCGCATCATCGATGCCGCGGTGGGCGAGCCCGGTCGGCTCGATATGAGCCAGCTCAAGCGCGTTCTTCAGTCCGAGCTGATTGCGGTTGTCTTCGCGCAGGAGCGCGCCGATCTGTTGCTGGATGTCGTTGTAATTGCGAAGCCAGCTGAGTCCGACTTTCTTGCGAATGCATTCGTCGATGAGATGGATGCGGTCGTCCTTGCCCCAGGAGCAGAGATAATAGTCGTCGCCGAGCCACTCGACGAACTGGCGGATTCCCTCCCGGAACGGAACCGCCGATTCCATGTCCTTCTTGCTCATATTGATGAAGTTTCGTGTGCTTTTGGCGATATAGCCCTTGCGCGGCGATATATAGATCTGGAAATGATCGATGATCTGCCTGCTGTCCAGATCGACCTTGCATGCCCCGATCTCGACAATCTCCGAAGGCTGCCCTTTGCGGAACCGTTTGATGAGCTCCAGGTCAAATACGACGGCGTTCACAAATGATCATCCCTTTCTACGACTAGCTTGCCTAATATGATGGTAAAACAACCGTCCGTTCATGATCTTCATAGGCGCTGGCAGCTTGCGTTCCGCAGGCATGGGCCGGCAGCGGAGCACGAACAGGCCTGGCGTCTCGTGAAGCAAGGATTCCAAATAAACGATAATCGAAAGCGACCAATGTGTCGAGCATTTTATGCGGGTGAGCGCGGAATTATGCTGACAGCAAAAACTGCCGTCAGGTCATGATGACGCTGACGACAGTTCAGGTGCGGGTTTCGTTCAACTTCGGTTGTGGATGATCAGGATCAGGATGCTGCCCCCATCACGGCGGACGGTCCTGTTGTCTGAACCAGCCTGCTCAGAACTTTCCGCCTCCGCCGCGGGAGCCTCCGCCGAAGCTGCCTCCCCCTCCGCGAGAGCCTCCGCCAAAGCTGCCTCCCCCTCCGCGAGAGCCTCCGCCGAAGCTGCCGCCCCCGCCACGGGATCCACCGCCGAAGCTGCCGCCTCCGCCGCGAGAACCTCCGCCGAAGCCTCCGCCACCGAAGCCCCCACCGCCGAAACCGCCCCCGCCAAAGGGCGGATGCCGATGCATCTGCTGCATGCGCCGTCTGCGCTCCGCTTCCTGGTGCGCGGCCAGCTTCATCTGATATTCGTGCTTCATCTGCTTGATAAGCGCTTCGCCTTCCTTCACACAGCTGCGCACATGGTCGTAATCACCGATCTGGATCGCCTGGATGATCGCGCCCGCGATGACGTCATACCGCTTCTTGTAGCTGGAGGTGTTGACGAAGCGCGCGCAGGAGATGGAGGTGGAGCGGAAATTGCTGTGCAGTTGTCCGGCCAGCCGTTCGGCCTCCTGCTTCTTCGCGATCATCGATTGGATGAGGCGGGTGAGGCTTGCGCAAGCCTCCGCCGCTGCGTTCACGCTTTCCGCGAGCGCGTCTACATCCCGCAGATTTGCCGACAGCAAGCGGTCCAGCTCAGTGAGGGCCACTTCGGTGTGGCTGATCGCTTCCGTGATCTCCGCGGTGCTCGGCAATGAATGCTTCCGCAGATCAGAGACACATGATGCATACAGCTGTTTGATCTGAGCGCTGCGTTCGGTCTGTTCGCTGAGGCGTTGATCCAGCCGCTCGCGCCGCCCGGCGATCTCCTCCGATATCTCTCGCATCTCCTTCAGGCTGCCCAGGAATTGCTCGAGGCGTCTGCGGCATTCCAGATAGCGTTGCTGCTCCGGATCGTTCAGCCGATACGCATCCGGCAGTTGCTTGCCGATCTGGGAGGTCGCATCGGCGATCAGGGTGATCTTGCCCGGAATATCTGACCAATGATGTTCCGCATAACGCTCCTGCACTCTTGTCAATTGTTCGCCGAGCATCGTGATGTGACCGGGGGAGAAATGCGCCAGCTGCGATCGGATCTGCTCTTCAGCCTGCCGGTTCCAGTCCCTGGCCGCAATCGAGTCCGTCACGAGCTGCAACGCTTCCTGGATGTGCTGGTTCATGCGGTCGACCATCGCCACAGCCCGCTCGACCTCTCCGCCATGGAGCGCTTGCTCAAGCGGCTGTAGCTGGTTCGACACCTCATCGAGCATGGCGTACGGTTCGATCTCGGAGAGGATCAGCCGCTCATTCCTCACGAGCTGGTCGATCCTCGATCTGGCCGAGGAGATCCGCTCGGGCAACTGCGCGCGCTCGCCTGCGCAATGCTCCGCGTCGCGAATATGCTGCGTCAGCTGGTCCAGCTGATCATCCAGCGTTCGCACGTTCTCCTCGACGGAGAGCGGGTCGAATGTAACCGCATCGATGTATTCCTCAAGCCTCTGCTGCAGCAGGCTCAACTGCTGCGCGAGCTTCTCACATCGCAAGCCGGAAGAGCGGATGAGCGAGGTTAGCTTCTGCTCGGCCGCTTGCCATTCCCGCTGGCTGGCCCTGATCAGCTCGGTCACTTCGTTCTCCCTGGACTTGTATTGATCCACCGCAGCCTGCAGTTCTTCGGCCTGCTGCTGGAAGGACTGAACGCGCTGCGACAAGGCGTCCAGCGATGCCTTCGCCCGGCCGGATACCCAGACGGGAACCTGGTAGGCGTCCAGTTCGCTGCGGTAATCCGTGGAAGCCTGCAGCAGCTCATAGTGCCGATTCTGCAGGGACTTCAGATGTGTCAGCGACTCGCCTCTGGACAGCTGAACGAGCGGAGCCAGATCCTGCTCCAGCTTGTTGACGGCGCCCAGCGCCGTGCGGTAGGCCTCCTGGAGCTCCGCGTATCGGCGCTTCACGGCCCTGTGCTGTGACCATTGGTACAAGGCGATGGCGACCAACACCAGCAGGATGATGACGCCGAAGATGAGAGCGCCGCTCGGGCCCGATGCGGTTGTGCCCGATGTTGCTTCCGAAGTCGACGGAGGAGTGCGGGTTGACGGCTGAGTCGCCGCGGAGCCTTGACCCGTCCCCGGAGTCGACGGGGCCGAAGCGACTTGACCATATGCGTCCAGCAAGCGATCCAGCTCGCTGATGACCGACAGGATCGCCCCTTCGAAGTCGCCGTTCCCCGCATGTGGCATGAACGTATCGTCCAGCATCCGGAAATGGCTGTCCTGGCCGGAATATTCGGCCGAGGTCAGCAAGGCGCGCTCCAGTTCGCTGTTGATCATCATCTCCAGGTAAACTTCCCTCTCCCCCATATCGATGATCAGGAGCGCATCATCTGCCTCAAGCGCCCATCCGGAGAAGAGGCTGGTCGCAAACGTTCCGATCGGCGTTCCGTTCAGGCTGTCGGTGGTATAGACATAAAGATCGAAATCCGCCTGTTTGACGGCAGCTTCCACAGCTGCGATCTCGCTGCTGCTCAGGATGCCCGCTTCGTCCGTGACGTACCCTTGCTTCTCAGGAACAGCGGCTGCCAATGCGTGGGCAGGCAAGAACAGCAGCGCGAGCATCAGCAGGATCGATGCGAGCAGACGGTGACGATTCTTGGTTGGATGGGTCAATGTGTACGATCCCCTTTCGCGAGGAAATGGTGAAGCTGGAATGTCCTGGCCTGAACCGGAGGCAAGACAGCCGTGCAAAGATGAGCTTCTGATGTCGTACGGAATCGATGGGACATCCATTCCGCACGACCAAGAAAAGCTTGGAAGGCTCGCTTCCAAGCTTTTCAGTGGGGGGACCGGCCCTTATTTGTTCAAGGAAGCCTTGAGTTGAGCCAGCTCATCCTCGACATCCTTGTCGGCGGTCTTGCTGAGCAGCTCCTCGAACTTGCTGTCGAGCGAACGTTCGCTGTCAGCCAGCTCCTGGGCGGCTTGCGCCTCATCGTGCATCTGCTGGATCTTCTCCTCCATCTTGTAGAAGCTGGCGGCCAGATCCTCGCTGCCGACTCCACTCATCGTCTGCGTGATCTTCTTCGTCGCCTTGGCGGCCTCGGCCTGGGCGATCAGCGAGCTGCGCTTCGTCTTCATGTCCTGCACCCGGCTCTTCATCTCGTCCAGCTGCTTGCGCAGGCGGGCGGAGTTCTCGCGAGCCTTCTCATAGTTGGCCTTGAGCGCGTCGCGCTTCTCGATATGGCGCTTCTTGTCGAGGAGCGCTTCCCGGGCCAGGTTGTCGTCTCCGCGTTCCACGGCTACGCGCGCTTGCTCTTCCCGCTTGGCGATGATGTTCTCCGTTTCCTGGAGCTCGCGCTCGAAGCGCTTCTCGACGGCCAGCTGCGTCGTGACCGCCGCGGTCATCTTGGCGATGTCCTCATCCAGCTCACGCAGGATCTGATCGATCATCTTGACCGGGTCTTCCAGCTTATCCAGTGCGGAGTTGACGTTCGCCTTGCCGATCCGAAACATTCTTTTGATGATGCTCATTTGCTTCTCCTCCTTGTATGGAAAGTATTCCTTCAGATACGCACCCAATATGTGTACGCTTAGCTGCTGCCGTATAACCTTTACACAACTCATATACGTGAAGCCTTGACGTCAGGTTTCAACATGCCTTACTGCCATTATATCATGCGGTGCGGGAAAGTTCCCTTTTTATCTGGCCCTTTGAGCATTTGGCAGGAATTTTCATGAAATCGCGGTCGTTTGTCACCCTGCGGGGGAATATATGATATAATTTGATAACAGTCTTAAGCGGCGATTGATATCATGATTAAAGGAGCGTCACAGCATGATTGCCAGTTCTGACAAGGATATCGAAGGATTAAAGGAAATCGGGCGAATCGTCGCCTTGACGATCAAGGAGATGCGTGAGGCGGTTCGGCCCGGGATGACGACCAAGGAGCTTGACGAGCTTGGCGGGGAGGTCCTGCGGCGTCATGGGGCCAATTCCGCGCCTATCGTCACGTACAACTTCCCGGGGTACACGTGCATCAGCCTGAATGAGGAAGCAGCCCATGGCATTCCGGGCGACCGGGTGATCAAGCCGGGCGATGTGATCAATATCGACGTGTCGGCGGAGAAGGACGGCTACTACGCGGATGCGGGCCAATCGTTCCAGGTGCCGCCGCATACGCCGGAGATTACTCGCCTGTGTGAATATACGGAACAGACGATGATGAAGACGATCAGGAAGCTGCGGCATGGCATGAAGCTGAACGAAGTGGGGCGCATGTTCCAGGAGGAGGCGGCGAAGGGCGGCTACAAGGTCGTGCGCAATCTGTGCAGCCATGGCATCGGTCGCGGCCTGCACGAATACCCGAAGGAGATCGAGCCGGTATACAACAAGCACGACAAGCGCGTGTTGAAGGAAGGGCTGGTCATCACGGTCGAGCCGTTTCTGACGACCGGTCCGGAATATGTGATCGGCATGCCGGACGGCTGGACGCTCGTGCTGCCGGAACCCGGCTTCGTGGCGCAGTATGAGCATACGATCATCATCACAAGAGGCGAGCCGATCATCACGACGATGATCTGATGCGCCTGACAGCCGGGGACGTCTGAACAGAATGCGATCGGGGACGGGAGCGGCGTGAGAGAAGAAAAAATCGTCTCTCGGGCGATCCGAAGCGGTCGAAGGGACGTGAGAGACGAAAAAACCTCTCTCAGGCCATCCGAAGCTGTCGAGTGATTGAATCGGGCAAACAAAAAGGGGCATGTCCATGAAAGTCGTCGCTGACTTTCTGGACATGCCCCTTCTGCGTCCCTTACCACCTGGCCTGTCCCGGACAGGGGCAGGCCTTGTCCTTGAGCTTGGCGCGCACCGCGACCAGGCAGCCGCAATGCATGCATGTCGTGTCGTAGGCGAGAGAAGGGCAGGTCTCGCAGATGCGGAGGCGCGCCTCATACGTCGCCTGGTCGACACACTGCTCAGGCCGGGCTTCCAGTGCGCGCAGGATCCGCTCCAGCTGCCGGTCCTCGACGTGGACGCTGGCTGTGCAGCCCTTGCAGGGCTCCGGGCGGCTCGTCATCATGCTTCTACCGTCAGGCGCACGACGGACCTGGCCGGCAGCTTCACGTTCAGGACGGAGCCGTTCAGAGAGAATTCGCTGAACTCCGCAGGCTTCACCGCATCCGGATGGTCGAACGTGTTGTGCGCCTGCATGCGATCCGCCGTCAGCACCACGCCGGATACGCTGCGGGCAGCGCTCAGGCCGCGCAGGTCGATCGGCGCATCGGCTCCTTGCTCGTGATCAAGATTGCAGAGCGTGATGTTGATGCGGCCGGCTGCATCCTTCGAAGCGGAGGCGCTCAGCTTCGGAATCTTCTTGCCGTCCAGTTCATAATCCTCGCTCTCCACATAGAGGTCAACGCGGGTAGCATCCTGATGCACCTTGTACATATCGAATACATGATAGGTCGGGGTGAGGATCATCTTCTCCCCTTCGGTCAGGATCATCGCCTGCAGCACGTTGATCGTCTGCGCAATATTCGCCATATGGACGCGGTCGTTGTGGTTGTTGAAGATGTTCAGATGGATGCCCGCCACGAGCGCGTCGCGCAGCGTGTTCTGCTGATACAGGAAGCCCGGATTGGTGCCCGGTTCGACGTCGTACCAGGTGCCCCATTCATCGACGATCAGCCCGATGCGCTTGTCCGGATCGTAGCGGTCCATGATCGCCGAGTGATTGCGGATGAGCTTGTCCATGAACAGCGCCTTGGATAGCGTCGTAAACCATGCCTGCTCGTCAAAATCCGTCGCCGAGCCCTTGTTCGACCATTCTCCCGGCACGGTGTAATAGTGGAGGCTGACCCCGTCCATGACATGTCTCGCTTCGCGCATCAGCACCTCCATCCAATGATAGTCTGCGACGTTCGGGCCGCCGGCGATGCGGTAGATGCGGTTCGAGCCATAGTTGCGCACGTAGGTCGCATAGCGGCGGTATTCATCCGCATAATACTCGGCTCGCATATTGCCGCCGCAGCCCCAGTTCTCGTTGCCCACGCCGAAGTATTTCAGCTTCCATGGCTCCTTGCGGCCGTTCTCGGCGCGCCAGTTCGCCATCGGCGACTCGCCGTCGAAGGTCATGTATTCGACCCATTCGGACATCTCCTGAACGGTGCCGCTGCCGACATTGCCGCATATGTACGGTTCGCACCCGAGCAGCTCGCAGAGCATCAGGAACTCATGCGTGCCGAAATGGTTGTTCTCCGTCACGCCGCCCCAGTGCGTGTTGACCATCTTCTTGCGCTTCTCGCGCGGGCCGATGCCGTCCTTCCAATGATACTCGTCGGCGAAGCAGCCGCCCGGCCAACGCAGGACCGGCACCTGGATCGCCTTCAGCGCCTCCAGCACGTCCTTGCGGATGCCGTTGATGTTCGGAATGGGGGAGTCTTCGCCAACCCAGATGCCTTCATAGATACAGCGGCCAAGATGCTCCGAGAAATGCCCGTAAATGTGTTTGCTGATGGTACCTCGTTCGATGTCCGCATTCAGAATCAGACGATTCTTCGACATGATTGATCACCCAATCTCCTTTATCGTGTGCGCACACGATTTAGTTTTCGAGGATAACGTACCATTCGCTGGGAACATTGTCAATGTCCATTTTGCGTGGTGTCACAGTCTCCGCAGGAATCCGCCTGCCTGTGCGCAGGATGTGTCCTCCAGGGTGCAAGGGCGGTATGACCGATGCGAGCATGCGGCGGATTGATGGCAACGCCGTCCCTTACAGAGAGGAACCGGCGATCATCGCGTATTCGACGATCTTCTCGCGCCTCTCCGCCGCTCCAGGCCCTGCCTCGATGCGCTCGAGCAGGAGTCGAACCGCCTCGCGTCCCATGAGCTCGACGTTGTACTCGACGGTCGTCAGTTGAGGCTGGACATACTTCAGCATATCGATGTGGTCGAAGCCGATCAATCCGACATCCTCGGGCACGCGCAGCCGCCGCTCGCGCAGATAATGCAGAACCTCGAGCGCATAGGCGTCGCAGGAGCACATGATCGCCGTTTTCGACCCGGTCAGGGGCAGGGCATCCAGCGCGGCCAGGTATTGCCTGTCCTCGATGACCGTGATGCCGATCTCCGGGCGATGGGCCTCGACCGCTTCCAGGAAGCCATGATATCTCTCTTCCTGCGTATAAATATTGGTCACACCGCGATAGGCGAGAGGCGGGCAGATATAGACGAGATGGCGATAGCCGCGCTCCAGGACGTGCTGCGTGGCTTCCTTCATCGCCTGGCGGTCGTGGATCCCGACATAGTCCCAGTCATCGGACAGGCGGTTGCACACGGTCACGAGCGGCGTGCCCAGGGAGCGCAGGAACGCTTCGAATTCGGGGCCTTCGTTGATCGGGAACAGGATGATGCCGTCGGTCTTGCGATCGCGCAGCCGGCGCAGGACGTCCCGCTCGATGGCCGGGTCCTTGTCCGTCAGCACAAGGTCGACCGAGTAGCCTCGCTCGCGGGCGCTCGCCTCCACAGCATTGGCCAACTGCGCGAACGACCGGTTGTACAGATCGAACAGGATGAGGCCGATCGTCATGGTGCGGCCTCTGGCCAGGCTCTGCGCGAGGAAATCCGGCCTGTAGTTATGTTGCCTCGCGACCTCCAGTATCTTCGCCTTGGTTCTGGGACTGATGCCAGGGCGATTGTTGAGCGCGCGGTCGACGGTGCCGACTGATACGCCGCACAGCGCCGCAATCTCCTTGATCGTAATCCCCATTGCCGTTCTCCTCTCAAGATGTGGACCATGATGCAGCGACCGCTTGGGAAGCGCTGCCCTGGTTAGTCACTTGCAAAAAGTTAGTGACGGTACTATAATGGTCAATGGCAGACTTTGACTACTGTCATGTATGATAAGTCGACAGTCTCCCTTGTCTTGGATTATAAGCGGTGACAGCAGAAGACGCAAACCGCACGGTCCGGACAATGGTGCCCGGCTTACCTCTCTTGTTGCTGCACAATGGACTCATATCCGGGCAAAATAATGACGATCATGATCCTACAGGTGAAGGAGTGTTAGACAACATGTACGACGTTATCATCATCGGCGCAGGACCCGCAGGAGCAAGCGCTGCGATCTTCGCTGCCAAGGCTGGCAAGAAGACGCTCGTGATCGACAATGACAAGGGCGTCACGAAGCGGGCCTGGATCGCCAACCATTACGGCGCGCCTGACATCTCGGGGCCCGATCTGGTCGAGACCGGCAAGAAGCAAGCACAGAAGCATGGGGCCGAGTTCGTGGATGGCACCGTCACGAAGATCGAGAAGGGCGAGCAAGGCTTGACCGTGCTGACAGAGGACCAATCCTATGTCGCGAAGCATGTGATCGTGGCCACGGGCTTCTCCGCCGATGTTGCGGAAGCCAGCGGGCTCAGGACGAAGCCTGGCACGGAGCCGCGCGTCAAGACGATCCTTGATGTGGACGCCGCAGGGAAGACGAATGTAGAGGGCGTATGGGCTGCCGGCACGATCGCAGGGGTGAGCGTACATACGATCATCACGGCTGGAGACGGGGCCAAGGTAGCGATCAACGTCATCAGCGAGCTGAATGGCGAACGCTACGTGGACCACGATGTTCTGAAAGCATGAGGATGAGGCGTAAGCTGCATCAGCCATAACAAAACAACAAAGGGTATCGACTTCGCGAATGGCGAGCCGATACCCTTTTTGTATGGGTCAGAGATATTGTCCTGGTTCGGGAATGGTATGTGCCAGTGCCGGATGATCTTCCTTGCTGATCAGGAAGCCTTGACAGCCTCGATCTCCAGGGATACCTTCACTTCTTCGCCAACAAGCACGCCGCCCGTTTCCAGAACCGCGTTCCATACGAGGCCGTACCTGGTGCGATCGATCGCGCCGGTGACGCTGAAACCGGCCTTCTCGTTGCCCCACGGGTCCTTGCCGCCGCCTTCATACACGACGGTGAACGTTTCCGGACGCGTGACGCCGCGGATCGTCAGGTCGCCGGTTACTTCATACTCGTTATCGCCGGTCTTGCGGATCGAAGTTGCCTTGAACGTCATCTTCGGATGATTCTCGACGTCGAAGAAGTCCGGGGAACGCAGGTGAGCGTCTCGATCATTGCTGCGGGTGTCGACGCTGGACAGATCGACGCTGAACTCGATGTCCGCCGTTGTCAGATCCTCCGGATCCGCTTCGATGTTCGCTTCGAAGGAGTGGAACGTGCCCTTGACCTTCGCGATCATCATATGTCTGACAGAGAAGTCGACGCTGCTATGTGAGGCGTCCAGATTCCATTTTGACTTGGCCATGAGTGAATACCTCCAATAAATAATTAATAAGCTAAAATAAAAATACTTACTTACAAAAGTATAGTTATATTATAATGGTCAGAAACCCAGGTGTCAACCGTTAACGACATAAACATCAGGCGGTGCGTGGCTTTACTGTGTCGCGAACGGGAGCCGGGAACGGCAGGCCGCGCCTGGAGCGGGTTCCGGGCAGAAGAAGAGGTCGTGGGAAGCCTGCAAGCCAAAAAAATCTGCTTATAGCCGTAGTCCCGGACAAACAAAAAAACCGAGTCAGATGACTCGGTTGGTAGATTTATGATTTCTTCTCGGTGTATGGAACATCCACATAACGGTCGGCCCACTGCTGGCATTCCCTCATCACGCCTTCGAGAGCCTTGCCCTTGTCCGTGAGCTCGTATTCGATCCGCACGGGCATCTCATTATATACACGGCGGACGATGATGCCTTCCGCCTCCAGTTCCTTGAATCGCTCGGTGAGCATCTTGTCGCTCATGTTCGGAATCACATGCGATATATCTTTGAACCGCTTCGGACCTTCCATCAGCACGCGGATGATCAGCCCGGTCCAGCGCTTGCCGAGCAGCTCGAAAGCAGCCTCAAACTTGGGACACAGGTGAAATTCATCATCGGCTTTCATGGTCTTCACCTCAATATGATTCATCATGCACTTATTATATCATACTTCGACACTTACTGAAAGTTAGCATATGAAGGCAACTTTTACAAGAATGGCGGGGGATGATTGAAACGGGGCACATCTATGCTCATCAGAACAACGGCCTTTGTCATGGGTACGCGGCGGTGGAGCAAGTCTTTTTTTTATAAAAAATGTACATTTATGACAAAGACCGGGAGGCCATCCCCTTCGTATACTCAAGTCAAGCCCGTGACAAGCGCACAGGATGCGCTTGCGGGCAACTTATGAAAGGTGAGGGGGACATGATATGAGGAACATGCGGTTGTTGATTCTGATGGTTGCGGCAGTCCTGTTGCTTGCGGCGTGCGGCGGAAAGAGCGGCTCGGGTGGCGAGAAGTTTGTCGGTATCGCGATGCCCACGAAATCCTCGGAGCGCTGGGTGCTGGACGGCAGCAATATGGTGAAGGAATTTGAGGCGCTCGGCTACAAGACCGACCTGCAGTATGGCGAAGACATCGTCGAAAATCAGATCTCGCAGATTGAGAACATGATCACCAAGGGCGTCGATGTGCTCGTCATCGCCTCGATCGACGGGGAGTCGCTGACGAACGTGCTGAACAAGGCGGCAGCGGCCAAGATTCCGGTCATCGCCTATGACCGGCTGATCCGTAACTCGGAGCATGTGAGCTACTATGCGACATTCGACAACTTCAAGGTCGGCGTGCAGCAGGCATCCTACATTGAAGAGAAGCTGGGCCTGAAGGAAGGCAAGGGACCGTTCAACATCGAGCTGTTCGCCGGCTCGCCGGACGACAACAATGCCTACTTCTTCTTCAATGGCGCGCTGAGCGTGCTGCAGCCGTACATCGACAGCGGCAAGCTCGTCGTGCGCAGCGGCCAGACGGCGTTCGACCAGGTGGCGACGCTGCGCTGGGACGGCGCGGAGGCGCAGAAGAGGATGGACAATCTGCTGAGCGCGCACTACACGAGCGAACGGGTGGATGCGGTATTGTCGCCGTACGACGGCATCAGCATCGGGGTCATCGCCTCGCTGAAGGGCGTCGGCTATGGTACCGCGAGCAAGCCTCTGCCGATCGTCACCGGCCAGGACGCCGAGCTCGCGTCGGTCAAGTCGATCATCGCCGGTGAACAGACGCAGACCGTGTTCAAGGATACCCGCGCCCTGGCGAAGAAGGCGGTGGAGATGGCGGATGCGCTGCTCAAGGGCGAAGAGGCGGAGGTCAACGACACCACCACCTATGACAACGGGGTGAAGGTCGTTCCATCCTACCTGCTCGAGCCGGTATCGGTCGACATCACCAACTATGAAGAGGTGCTGATCGGCAGCGGCTACTACACGGCTGATCAGCTGAAGTAATCGGACGCGGCGGCTTCTGCCGCCGCTGTCGCACATTCGGGCGCAGTATGGCGACGGAAGCTCCGGTTTCGGGAGAGGGGGCTCGGTAGATGACGGCATTGATTCTGGAGATGAAGGACATCACGAAAACATTTCCTGGCGTCAAGGCGCTGGACGGAGTCAATATGAAGGTCCGGCGAGGCGAGATCCACGCGCTCGTCGGCGAGAACGGAGCGGGCAAATCGACGCTGATGAAGGTGCTCAGCGGGGTGTATCCGCACGATACGTACACCGGGGAGATCATCTTCAACGGGCAGAAATGTGAGTTCAGGGATATCAAGCACAGCGAGGAGCGGGGAATCGTCATCATCCACCAGGAGCTGGCGCTCATCCCGTACCTGTCGATCGCGGAGAATATCTTCCTCGGCAATGAGCGGCAGCGCCGCAACATCATCAACTGGCATGAGACGACGGTCGAAGCGCGCAAGCTGATGGAGCGGGTGGGCCTCGATGAATCGCCGGACACGCTGGTCATGAACATCGGGGTCGGCAAGCAGCAGCTGGTGGAGATTGCCAGGGCGCTGGCGAAGAAGGTGGAGCTGCTCATCCTCGATGAGCCGACCGCAGCGCTGAACGAGGATGACAGCAAGAATCTGCTCGATCTGCTGGTGGAGCTGAAGAAGCAGGGCATCACGTCCATCCTGATCTCGCACAAGCTGAACGAGGTGCTGGCGATCGCCGACTCCATCACGGTGCTGCGCGATGGACGGACGATCGAGACGATGGACACGCATCAGGAGCAGGTGACCGAGGACCGGATCATCAAGGGGATGGTCGGACGCGACATGACCCATCGCTATCCGGAGAGGAAGGCCCACATCGGTGACGTGCTGTTCGAGGTGCGTAACTGGAATGTCTATCATCCGCTGCATGGTGGAAGGAAGATTATTCACGATGTTAATCTTCACATCCGCCGCGGCGAGATCGTCGGGATCGCGGGACTGATGGGCGCCGGCAGGACGGAGCTGGCGATGAGCCTGTTCGGCCGATCCTACGGCAGGCAGATCAGCGGGAAGATCATCAAGAACGGACAGGAGATCGACGTTCCGGATGTCAGCGCGGCGATCCGGCATGGCATCGCCTATGTGACGGAGGATCGCAAGAATTATGGCCTGATCCTGATCGACGACATCAAGCGCAATACGACCCTGGCCAATCTGGCGAAGATCTCCCGTCGCGGCATCACCCAGGACTATCTGGAGGTGCAGGAAGCGGAGGCGTTCCGCAGCAAGCTGCAGATCAAGACGCCCAGCGTGCACCAGAAGACGGGCAACCTGAGCGGCGGCAATCAGCAGAAGGTCGTGCTCAGCAAATGGATCTTCGCGGAGCCGGACGTGCTCATCCTGGATGAGCCTACGCGCGGCATCGATGTCGGAGCCAAATACGAGATCTACACGATCATCCAGCGGCTTGCCAACGAGGGCAAGGGCATCCTGGTCATCTCCTCGGAGTTGCCGGAGATTCTCGGCATCTGCGATCGCATCTACGCGATGTGCGAAGGGCGCATCACCGGAGAGATCAGCAGGGAGGAAGCCGATCAGGAGAAGCTGATGAAGATGATGACGGGAACAGGGGGCGGTAAGCTTGGACACGCTGGCTAAAGCTTTGAAATCCAATATTCGGCAATACGGGATGATCATCGCTCTCGTATTCATCATGCTGCTGTTTCAGATCCTCTCCGACGGAATCCTGATGCAGCCGCTGAACATCACCAATCTCATCCTGCAGAACAGCTATATCCTCGTGCTGGCGATCGGCATGGTGCTGGTGATCATCACCGGCCACATCGATCTGTCCGTCGGCTCGATCGCCGCCGTGATCGGCGCCATCGCGGCCATCCTGATGGTGCGCATGGGTGTGCCGGTATGGCTGACGCTGATCATCTGCCTGCTGATCGGGGCGCTGATCGGAGCCTGGCAGGGCTTCTGGATCGCCTACGTCGGCATACCGGCCTTCATCGTGACCCTGGCCGGCATGCTGTTATTCCGCGGTCTGACGATGGTCATCCTCGAAGGCCAGTCGATCGCCTCGCTGCCCGAGTCCTTCCTGAACATCAGCTCCGGATTCGTGCCGGATCTGTTCGATGAGGCTGGCGGGCTGCATCTCACGACGATATTGGTCGGCGTTCTCCTGTCCCTGCTGCTCATCTGGTCGGAATGGCGCCATCGCATGGTGCAGAAGAAATACGGAGTGGAGACGATTCACATCGGCTTGTTTATCGTCAAGGTGGCGCTGCTTGTCGCGGTGCTTAACGCATTTATGTTCATTCTCGCGTCCTATGAAGGCATCCCGAATCTGCTGATCATCCTGGTGCTGCTGATCGCCGCTTATACGTTCATCACCAACCGAACGGTGATCGGCAGGCATATCTATGCGACGGGCGGCAATGTGAAGGCGGCGGCGCTGTCGGGGATCAAGACGAAGCGCGTGACCTTCATGGTGTTCGTCAATATGGGCGTGCTGTCGGCGCTGGCCGGCATCATCTTCGCCTCGCGTCTGAGCGCGGCGACGCCCAAGGCCGGCAACCTGTTCGAGCTGGATGCGATTGCGGCCTGTTTCATCGGCGGGGCATCTGCAACAGGCGGCGTCGGGACGGTCATCGGCGCCATCGTCGGCGGCCTTGTCATGGGCGTCATGAACAACGGCATGTCGCTGATCGGCATCAGCATCGATTGGCAGCAGGCGATCAAAGGTCTGGTGCTGCTGCTGGCGGTGGCATTTGACTTCTATATCAAGAATCGCAGCAACTGACATCCTGCACAACACCATTCTGGCGCGAGCGGCGGCAAGCTGGGGGTTTGCCATCGATCACCGGCAAGATAAAATGGATATAAGCTGGAAATGCAGGCGGGCTTGTCCGTTCCTTCCGGAATGGGCAAGCCGATCCTGGTCTTAAGGAAGGCATGCATTCCCATGCCAGCTAGTAAGACAGAGGAAATACCACGCTGCTACCTGCCTTTATGTGCTGGGTCCGGCCGGGTATTTCCTGATCCAGGAGCTAGCTTGCGAGAATCAGGAGGGGTCCGGATGAATAAGCTGGTGTTGTTGTATGGCACGTTGGTGTTGGGCTTCCTGCTCATCGTCATGATCTACTTCCGGCCATCGCAGCTCGATCCGTGGGACGAGGTGGACAGAGGCTTGCAGGGGGATATCGGAGAGCAGTATGTCATGGTGACGTTTCAGGCGGGCATTGATTACTGGAAGCCGGCGCTGAAGGGCTTCGAGGATGCGGCCGAGGCGCTGGGCGTTTCGGTTGATTTCCGGGGCTCGACGCAGCGCGATGTGCATGAACAGATCACGGTGTTGGAGCAGGTGATCGCCAGGAAGCCGGCGGGCATCGCCCTGACGTCGATCGAACCGGAAGCGCTTACCGCCTCCATCAACAAGGCAGTGGACGCGGGCATTCCGGTCGTTCTGTTCGATTCGGGGGCGACCGGCAGCAAGGCGTATTCCTTCCTCGGCACGGACAACTACAATGCCGGCGTCGTGGCAGCCCATGAATTGGCCCGGCGCTTGGAGGAACATGGGGAGATCGCGATCATCACCCTGCCCAACCAGCAGAATCACCAGCAGAGAGTGGCGGGCTTCCAGGATACGATCCGCGAGCAGTATCCGCAGATGCGGGTTGTGGCGATCAAGGACGGCAAGGGTGACGTGGTGGTGTCGCGTGATATGGCGGCCGAGGCGATGGAGGATTATCCGGAGCTGCGTGGCATTTTTATCACGGAGGCGGTGGGCGGCGTCGGCGTTGGCCAGGCGGTCATCTCCACCGGCAATCTGGGCAGGGTGACGATCATCAGCTTCGATACGGACAAGGGAACGCTCGACATGATCCGGGACGGCGTCATCTCGGCGACGCTGGCGCAGGGCACATGGAACATGGGCTACTGGTCGCTGCAGTTCCTGTTTCATCTGCATCACGGGCTTGTTCCGCAGAGCGCCAGCGCAGGCGGCAACCAGCAGCCGCTGCCGCCGAACGTGGACACCGGGGTTACCGTTGTCACGCGCGACAACGTGGAGGACTATTATGCGAGATAACGGCGGTGGCGCATGATGAAGCGGGCATGGTTGCTGGAGATGAATAACTGGCCGATTCGCTACAAGCTGATCCTTCACTTCATGCTGATCAGCATCGTCCCGTCCTTCCTGCTGGGACTGCTCGTGAGCTACACGGTGACGCGCATCATCGATGACCAGGTCAATGATCATACGCTGCAGATCATCGGCAAGGTCAACACATCGCTCGAGCACGTTATCAGCAATATGCAGAACGTGACCTACTTCGTGGCGTTTGATCCGAATGTGCGGCAATTTCTGTCCGGGCAGGAGCTGGATGCCGAGGAGATGTACACGGTGTCCCGATTCCTTCAGGGATTCACGACGCTGTATCCGGAGGTGGCGGGCATCCTTGTCGCCGATCGGAACGGCAGCTACCTGAGCAACGACATGTATGCGCGGACGGATGTGCCGCTGACGGCAGAGCTGTGGTATCAGCAGGCGGTGGAGAGCCGCGGCATCTTTACGATCGTCGGGCATCCGGAGAACCGCAATGTGACGACCCATACCAATTACAGCCCCTCCGAGGTCGTCTCGGTGGTGCGCGCGATCCTCGAGCCTGACACGCAGCGGGTGCAGGGCGTCGTGCTCGTCGACCTGAAGCTGCGCGTCATCGCGGAGACCGCCAAGGACGTGCGCCTCGGCAAGACGGGCTATCTGATGGTGATCGATCACAAGGGCGAGAACATCTACGCCCCGGCCAACCCGATCATCAACCGCGTGCCGATTGAATGGTTCAGCGATCAGCCTTCGGGCACGTTCTCCAGGGAGGTGAATGGCAGATCGCTGCAATTCATCTATCTGACCTCGCCGTTTACGAACTGGACGACGGTCGGCGTCTTCCCGACGCATGAATCGGCCGCGGAAGTGCGGGAGATCCAGTTCTACGTGGTCAGCTTCGTATTCCTCATCTGCGTCATGGGGATCACCGCCTCCCTGTATGTATCCCATTCGATCTCGAGGCCGCTGCAGCAGCTGCAGTCCTTCATGCACAAGGCGGAGTCCGGCGATCTGACGGTGCGGCTGACGAGCAATCGGCAGGATGAGATCGGCATGCTGGGGCGAAGCTTCAACAAGATGCTCGTCCAGCTGCGCAGGCTGCTCGAGCTGACCGAGCTGCAGGAGCGGCAGAAGCGGGAGGCGGAGCTGAAGAGCTTGCAGGCGCATATCAAGCCGCATTTTCTGTACAACACGCTGGATACGATCCACTGGCTGGCTAGGCGCAAGGGCGCCGATGATGTGGCGGAGGTCGTGGAATCACTGTCTCGCCTGTTCCGCATCGGCCTCAGCCGGGGCAACGAGATGATCCCGCTGATGGACGAGATCGAGCACATCCGCAGCTATCTGAAGATTCAGAAGACGAGGTATCGCGACAAGCTGAATTATACGATCGAGATCGATCCGTCGGTGCAGCATCTGGAGGTGCTGAAGATCGTGTTCCAGCCGATCGTGGAGAACGCGATCTATCACGGGCTGAAGCAGCGGCGCGGGCCGGGCAACATCCGGATCGCGGCGAAGCGGGAGGGGTATCTCCTGCTCCTCATCGTCGAGGACGATGGCATCGGCATGACGTCGGAGCAGCTGGCCGAGCTGCGGGCGAAGCTGGACGGAGCCGGGACGGGCTTGTCCGCAGGAGGCGGGCAGAGCGGTCATGCGCAGCCTGGTCCTTCCGGGGAAGGCGGGAAGATGGGTCATGTGCCGCCGGCTCTGTCTGCGGCAAGTGCGCAGACCGGCCCCATTCAGCCAGCTTGGTCCGCTGCCGGGGGACAGTCCGGTCATTCTCAATCAACGGTTGCCGGATCGGGTTACGGCATTGTCAATGTTCAGGCGAGGGTGAAGCTGTCTTATGGCGATGAGTATGGCGTCAAGGTGGAGAGCAGATATGGCGAGGGAACTACCGTTACGATTGTTCACCCGATCATCGAGGGGGGACGAAGCGGAGGTGAAACGCGTGAATCACACATGGAAGGTGCTGATCGCCGATGATGAGCCGATCATCCGTGAGGGGGTCCGCATGGCGATCGATTGGTCGAAGCTTCATATGGAGGTTGTGGCGGAAGCAGAGGATGGAGAGGAAGCGCTGGAGCTTGCCATCCGGCATCAGGTGGACATCCTGCTCGTGGACCTGAACATGCCGATCATGGACGGTATCACGCTGATGAAGCATGTCCGGGAGTCGTTGCCGGATGCGCGTCTCATCATCATCACCGGACATGATGAGTTTCAATATGCACGTGAGGCGATTCGCCTCAATGTTGCGGAATATATCCTGAAGCCGGCCAATCCTGCGCAGCTGTATCAGGTGCTGGAGGTGGTCCGCAAGGGTCTGGAGGAGGAATGGCAGCAGAAGAAGCACCTGCTGCTAGCCTCCCGCCAGATCCGGCGGAGCTATCCGCTGCTCAGCGAGCGTTTCTGCCTCGAATGGATCGAGGGCAATCTGAGCGAGGCGGAGGTTCTCGAACAGATGGAGTTTCTCCAGCTGCCAGCCATGTGCCCGGCCTGGATCGGCGTCATTCGCTGGTCCGATCCGGCATTGGAGCGGACGCTCATCAAGGAAAGCGACCGGCAGCTTACGATGTTCGCCGTGGAAAACATCGTCGGCGAGTGGCTGCAGGACGTGCGGCACATCATCTTCCGCGATACGGGAGGACTCATCGGCGTGATCATATGGGGCGCCTGCGAGGAGAGGGTATTCTCCTCCATCTCGAACTCGATCATCGAATATCTGAAGCTGTCGGTCACGCTGTCATTCAAGCCCCTGATGGGCAGGTTGGCCGATGTTCCGCAGGTTTACCGCGAGGCGAAACAGGACGTATACCGGGATGCCCGGCTGTCACCGATCGTGCGCCGCGCCCGGTTCTACCTCCAGGAGCATTACGTCGACCGTGAGCTGACGCTGGAGAAGATGGCGGAGGATCTCAACTGCAATCCCGTCTACCTGAGCCGGACGCTGAAGCAGGAGCTGGGCGTATCCTTCTCCCAGCTGCTGACGGACATCCGGATGAAGAAGGCCGTGGAGCTGCTGAATGCGACCGACCTGTCGATCCTCGAAATCTCCGAACAGCTCGGCTATGAGACCCAGCATTATTTCAGCAAGGTGTTCAAGAAGACGATGGGCGTCTCGCCCAATCAATACCGCCGCGGTGAACTGGTGTGAAAGAGGGATGGGCGTTGCGGCGCGCGGGTGCGTGTGGCAACCCCGTCCCTCCGCTTGCGCAATGGCGGTGTCTCAATCAAGGGTTGCTTATCGTGGGATGGCCTGGAGCTGACGGGACGCGTTTTTTTTAATGCTTCTTCCTGATCTCCGCACGGCCATCTGTTCCTTGCGCCCGCCATTGGCAACGACGAAGATCCACACGGCCTTCTCCATGGCATGAGCTGGTGGTGTGCTGGCCAACCGCTCGGCTTTCCCTGTTGCAAGTTGAAAATCTGGCGAACTGTGATAAGGTATTAAATATACCAAACGAACGAAGCAAGGAAGGGATTCCCGATGACAGAACAACAGTCCCGCGCCGGACGCACAGCGGACGAACTGAAGGAGATCACGCAGCTTGGGAGCAGGGGGACGAAGTATATTTTCGACTATTCGCCTGAACTGCTGGAGGTGTTTGACAACAAGCATCCGGACCGCGATTACTTCGTGAAGTTCAACTGTCCCGAGTTCACCAGCCTGTGTCCGATGACCGGGCAGCCGGATTTTGCGACGATCTACATCTCCTACATTCCCGATGTCAAGATGGTGGAGAGCAAGTCGCTCAAGCTGTACCTGTTCAGCTTCCGCAATCACGGAGACTTCCACGAGGATTGCGTCAACATCATCATGAACGACCTGATCCGCGTGATGAATCCGCGCTACATTGAGGTATGGGGCAAGTTCACGCCGCGCGGCGGCATCTCCATCGACCCGTATTGCAATTGGGGCAGGCCCGGAACGAAGTACGAGAAGATGGCCGAGTACAGGCTCATGAACCACGACCTGTATCCGGAGAAAATCGACAACCGGTAAGAGCCGTTCGGGAGAACGAACGAATCGAATCACGATTCACAGCAAGCCTTGGGAGACCCAGGGCTTTTTTTATTGGGCTGAATTCCAATCGCCTTCGCCTATTACATGAATTTGGATGTGAAGCGCTACCAGAATGTTACCATACATAACACCCTGAAAATGAAGATTGTTCGTATATACAAACACTTGTTAAAGCTGTTGACATATATACGAACGTCCAATAGAATGGTGATCAAAAGTACCAGAATCACACAATCACAGCATAGAGGTGGTAAATCTCATGTCACACAAACTAACATGGGCGGAGAAGTTTACTCCTGGTGGCGTTCATTCGAATACGCGCCGGGTCG
>Ga0310828_1000427_pt1 | contig 44576 bp, 45 predicted proteins | sample WT_ome_3_FD_202242 | JGI IMG/M metagenome (GOLD analysis project Ga0310828, IMG submission 202242) | Sorghum-adapted microbial communities enriched on wild type (WT) sorghum from Joint BioEnergy Institute, Emeryville, California, United... ... | reverse complement strand
TATGTCCAAACCGGTACAGCTGTGGCCGCTTTAAGGGTTTCCGAAGCCGGGTCGTCATTGTTAAGGACGGAAGCCTTTAAACACCCCGTATCATATGTATTGCCCAATTGTGAAAAAAGAAGACTTTTCGCATGGAGATAGGCCTCCATGGTTTTATGATAATCGAGGTGATCTTGGGATAAATTCGTAAAGACGGCAATGTTGAAATCACAGCCGCGCACTCGTCCTTGAACTAAGGAGTGGCTAGAGACTTCCATCACGGCTGATTTGATGTCATGGTCGACCATCTCGCGGAAGGCGCGGTGAAGAACGGGCGCTTCGGGTGTCGTATTGCCTAGATCAACGGTTTTATCCCGATATTTTATACCTAATGTCCCAATGAGGCCTGTGGGAACATTCGCCTCATCTTGAATGGCTTTAATTAAGTGGGTCACCGTTGTTTTTCCATTCGTTCCAGTGACACCGATGACAGAGAGGTCACGGCTCGGATGACCGTAAAGCCGGTCGGCAAGAATAGCCATCGTGCGCCGGACATCCTTGACGATGATCATCGGAACATCAATCGAAAGCTCCCGTTCAGCGAGCAAAGCTTTTGCCCCTCGAGCGACGGCTTCCGCGGCATAGTCATGACCGTCAAAACGCTCCCCTTTGACACAGGCAAACAGACTGCCAGGGCTCACCTTTCGCGAATCCATCTCAATCGTCGTAATGTCCGGGTCTCCCTCACGGACCTGTTTATATAAGATGCCTGATTCGAGGAGACGACTAAGTTTCATACATCGAGCAACTCCTTTGGGCGTAACACCTAAATTCCATTATACACATCAATAGAGGGTCCCATAAGGACCGTCTTTGGAACCGATTGACGGACAGCCCCAATGGGATACCCTCATGAAGACTACATGAACATTTTAATCGCCTTTATCATTTTTGTCACCTAAGTATATTCTTATTTTTGACCCACTTTTCACTTTGACGCCCGGTTCCGGTTGTTGTTTAATGACCGTATCGCCCGTGCCTTCGGCTTCAATTTTTAAATCATAGTACCCTTGACTCAAGCTTTTTTTATTTTGACCAATGAGATCAGGCACAGTGACCATGACCTCGTCACCCCAACGATACTCTTTTTCGAGACCGTTCGTCCGTTTTTGTACGCCCAAGACTTGCAAACTGTCACCGATAATCTTCCCGGCGATTGGAGCGGCGACCGTCCCACCGAATTGAACGATCCCTTTTGGATTATCAATAGCGACATAAACAATGATTTGCGGATCATCGGCCGGGGCAAAACCCATGAATGAAAGAATGTAGTTATTTTCCAAGTAACGCCCATTTTGGACTTTCTGAGCTGTTCCGGTTTTACCACCTACGCGATAGCCCTCGACGAAAGCGTTGCGCCCCGTTCCGTTAGCCACAACGCTTTCGAGCGCATAACGCACTTTTTTCGACGTCTCTTCTGAAATCACGCGCCGCTTTAATTGCGGGACATTTTGACTGACGACTTCACCGGTGTCGGGATCGATCCATTCTTTTGCCAGATAAGGTGTATAAAGATACCCACCGTTAATAGCGGCGCTGACGGCTGCAATTTGTTGAATCGGCGTGACAGACACCCCTTGTCCGAAGGCGGTCGTCGCGGCTTCCAGCGGACCCATTTTATCCGGTTTGAAAAGAATGCCCTTCGCTTCACCTTGAAGATCGATGCCGGTTTTTTGGCCGAAGCCGAATTTTGTAATATATGAAAGCAATCGGTCTTTCCCGAGCATTTCACCGAGTTTGACAAAACCCGGGTTGCACGAGTTTTCAACGACTTCGAGGTATGTTTCATGCCCATGACCTCCCCTTTTCCAACAGTGGAGGTCCGTACCGGCGACCGTGATGTAGCCGGGATCGTTAAACGTATCATTCTGTAAATCAACCAAATTTTCTTGGAGTGCTGCAGCAAGCGTGATGACTTTAAAGGTTGATCCGGGTTCATAGGTGCGCCATATCGGCAAATTATGGTTATAGACTTCCGGTGAAACGCTTTGATAGTTTTCAGGATTAAAATTCGGTCTTGTCGACATGCCAAGGATCTCACCCGTGTTCGGATTCATCGCAATGGCGATGGCATTGTCCGGGTGGTATTTTTGTTCGGCAATGTCGAGTTCCCTTTCAATAATGGATTGGATGCGCTCATCAATGGTCAACACCAAATTCAAACCGTCTTTCGGCGGAATATATTGATCTTTCAATTGGGACATGCGGTTACCTTGCGCATCGGAAAAAAAGGCCACATGACCGCGCTCTCCTTTTAATAGATTATCGTAATAGGCTTCCAGTCCGATTAACCCTTGGTTATCGATCCCTGCGAAGCCAAGGACATGTGAAAGATGGCTACCGTGCGGATAATGGCGCTTATAATCTTCTGCAATAAAAACACCTGGCAGATGGAGTTTTCTCACTTCTTCGGCTTTCTCGTTCGATATTTTCCGGCCTTCCGGTTTGATGTAAACCGTTGAAACCTTTTTCGTAATATCTTTATAGATTTTTTCTTTATTAGCACCAAGAACTTTCGCCAGTTTCTCCGCTGTCTTCGCAGGGTCTCTCACTTGTTTCGGAACAACGAGTACAGACGGCCGGCTGACATTGGTCGCCAAAATTTCGCCATTACGATCGAGAATATCGCCGCGCTCGGCTTCATAGGGGATTTGTCGGCTCCACGAGTCAAGGGCTTGTTTCGTCAGCCAACCATTCATATAAAATTGAACATATCCTAGGCGGACAGCAAAAACCCCGAAGATGAGCGTACCGATAACTAAAATAAAGACAAGTCGCTTGCGAACGGTGACATTGGATACGCGCACATTTTGCCCCTCCAAACTTCACTAGGCTTGTATCACTATATGCGCATGTGGGACAAGGTAGAACCGCCCGAAAAGCAGCGAGAAATGAAAAGGGCCAACCCAACTAGGTCGCCCTTCATGATTTATTTTTATTTTCGGTTTTAGTATCCGGATTCTTTGCGTTTAAGGTTACCGTGATCGTCATGCCGTTTTTCACAAGACTCCCAGCCGCCGGGGATTGGGTGGCGACAAAACCATTGCCGGTTAACTTCAGTTTTGCATCAATCGCTTGGGCAAACTGAAGCACTTCCGTCATGGACCATCCCGTTAAATCTGGCATTTGGTAAGGTCCGTCACCGACCAAAACGATTTTCGTGCCGGGGTAAACTTGCATGCCATCGTAAAGCGATTGAGCTTTCACGGTTCCGCTACCAAGCGTCACGACATCGAGACCTAGGTCTGTCAATTGGGCTTTCGCGTCCAGCAAAGATTTTCCAGTGAAATCCTTCACAGTTATGGTTTTTACTTTCTTTTCATTGTTTTCCGTATCGTTTAATTTTGGTTTGACCTGCATGTACTGCAGGGCATTCGCCATAACCGGTTTAAAAACGGCGGCTACTGGTTCTGAGCCCGTCTCCAACGGTTTTAAATGCGGCCGATCAATGGCGATATAAACAATTAATTTCGGATCATTTTCAGGTGCCATACCTAAGAAAGAAAAAACATAATTGTTTTTCCCCGTCAGCAATTGCCCGTTAACGGTAATTTGGGCCGTACCTGTTTTTCCTATAATATCGTAGTTTGGAATACGGTAATTGCGCCCTGTACCATTTTTATCCCACACAACATCATGCATCATGGCCCGGACTTGACGTGCCGTCTCTGCCGTAATCGGCTCACCGACGACCTCTGTATGATGTTCTTTGACCACTTTATTCTCATTCGGATCAACAACTTTTTGTATGACATAAGGCTTAACCATTTTCCCGTCATTTGCGATGGCAGTGGCAGCTTGGATGATTTGAATCGGTGTCACGGCTGAGGCTTGACCGAAACTCGACATAATCTGGTCGGTTTTCCATTTAAAGTTGATTTTGCTATCGGCCTCATTTGGCAAATCAATACCGGTTTTTTTGGTAAAACCAAAGCGCTCTAAATAGTCGTAAAAACGGTTCGGTTTCAAATATTTTTCCTCAACAATCGAAAAAGCGACGTTAGAAGAACGGGTGAATCCTTCATTAAACGTAATGGTGCCCCAATTGCTCTGCCAATCGTGGACAACGGCGGCGGTTCGGCCTTTATCATTTTTGATCGCATAGCGGCCCGATTGATAAGTTTTATTCCCCGGCCAAACATGTTCATTGATCGCCGCAGCCAGCGTAAATGTCTTCATGACGGAACCAGGTTCAAATGGATCGGAGATGGCGTCATTTGTCCAATCTTTAATATCCCTTTTATTCGGATTAAAAGTCGGGCGGTTAGCCATCGCCAAAATGGCACCGGTTTTTGGGTCAGCCACTATGCCAATCATCCGCTCCGGGTGATAGTCTTTATCCACTTTACTCATGGCATTTTCCAGAACGGTCTGTATGCGGCTGTCAATCGTAATATAGACATCATCACCATTATGCGGTTTTTTCAATTCCTTTGTTCCGTCGGGGAGGATATCGCCGTTTCGGTCACCATAAAATCGAATCGAGCCATCCTCTTCCGTTAGCATGTCATTTAAAGATTTTTCAAGGCCGACAATCCCTACATCCTTATCTAACTGATCGTTATGACTCGTAAAGCCGACCACATATGACGCAAATGTCCCGTTTGGGTAATACCGCTTGGAATCTTTGAAAAAACCGATACCAGGTAGTTTCAAAGCTTTAATTTTTTCCATTTGGTCAATCGTCAATTTCCTGCCATGGGAACCAAATTCCACCTGAAAGCGGTCTTTATTTAAAATGGCCAGAATATCGCTTTCGGACATGTGTATAATAGGGGCGAGTTCTTCGGCGGTTTTCTCTTTGTCAACGACATGAGATTCCGCTGTCGGACTTAACACGGCGTAAAGATTATACGCTGGCGTATCTTGAGCCAGCACATCACCATCACTTGAAATAATTTCACCACGCTCGGCATCAATCAACTTGGCATTGATCCATCGCTCTTTACCGATTTTCGTCATGTCATGGCCTTGAACGGATTTAGCTTCTGCCAAATAAACAAAACGGCTAAGTAAAACAAAAAAGAGCAGCGTAAAAGCGATCGCCAAAACGGCTGCCCATCGGTTAATGGTTCGGTTTTTTCGAGGAAACATGTCCATTCCCCACTTTTATTTAACGACTTTGACATTATCAATGTTTAAGGTATAGCCATGTTTTTCGGCATATTCAATGATCCGCTTCGGGTCCATGAGTTGTGTCTTTTGCACATGCAGTTTTTTATTATCATCAGCCACTTTTTCGATTTGTGATTGGACGTGAGATATGTCTCGATTTGTAAGGTAGATTTCCGCTTGTTTAGAAACAATCACCACGCTCAACATGAATAAAATGCCAATGCCTAATGCCCAGAGCCATTTCTCACCTTTTGTAATTTTTCGCCGCGGCGAAATGGCTGGTTGCTCCATTTGCTGTTGTTTTCGGTAAGGTTCTCTGACTTCCCATTGCCGTGCGAGTTGACTCAAAGCGTTCTCCTCCCCTTATTTTTTTATTTTTTCTGCCACCCGTAACTTCGCCGAGTGGGCGCGATGATTTCTTTCGATTTCTTCTTCCGATGGCAAAATCGGTTTTCGATGTATGATTTTCAGAATCGGTTCATACTCTTGCGGCAAGGCCGGCATTCCCGGCGGTAGTTCCGGCGGTTTGCTGTATTTTTGAAAAATCTGTTTGCACATCCGGTCTTCAAGGGAATGAAACGTAATGACAGCTAGTCGTCCGCCTTTTGCCGTGATGGTCACCGCTTGTTCCAAAGACTCCGAAAACGCTTGGAGTTCATCATTGACAGCAATCCTCAGTGCTTGAAAAACGCGTTTCGCTGGATGCCCACCTTTTCGCCGGGCCGGCGCTGGAATGGCCTCTTTAACGATGTTGACGAGCTCCTCTGTCGTTCGGATCCTCTCTTTTTGCCTTCGGGTTTCAATTTTGCGAGCAATTTGTTTGGCAAAACGTTCTTCCCCATATTGATAAAAAATGCGGACGAGGTCTTCATACGCCCATTCGTTCACAATTTCTTCAGCGGTTAAGTCACTCTCAGGGTTCATGCGCATATCGAGCGGTCCATCGAAGCGGTAGCTGAAACCTCTTTCGGCCCGGTCAAACTGCGGCGATGAAACGCCCAGATCGTAGAGCACGCCGTCGACTTCGAAGATCCCTCTTTGTTCGAGTTCCTCCTTAAGATGCCGGAAGTTGGCAGGTATTATCGTCAGTTTGTCGGCATATCGAGATAACCGTTTATGCGCTTCGCTACGGGCATCCGGGTCTTGGTCGAAAGCCAATAACTGACCATCGGTTAAGCGTTCCAAAATCGCTTCGCTATGACCACCAGCCCCGAGCGTGCAGTCGACGTAAACGCCGTTCGGCTTAATGTTCAAGGCATCAATCGCTTCATTTTTGAGGACACTCATATGCTCAAACATGATGTCTAAATCCTTCCGTTACTTGCTTTTACAGCTCAAAATCCATTAAACTTTCGGAGATTTGTTCAAATGAGCTTTCGGATGCTTCGTAATAGCTTTCCCAACGCGATTTGCTCCATATTTCGATGCGGTTCGACACACCGATGATGACGCACTCTTTATCCAGCCCGGCATAATCGCGCAAAGATGGAGTGATGTTTACACGTCCTTGTTTATCGAGCTGGCATTCGGAGGCACCCGAAAAAAAGAAACGAGAAAAAGCGCGGGCATCTTTTTTGGTAAATGGGAGGGCCTTAAGTTTTTGTTCCAAAGCTTTCCATTCGTCCATAGGATAACCAAACACACATTGGTCCAAACCCCTTGTCAAAACAAACGTTGGACCTAGATCTTCCCGGAATTTGGCGGGAATGATGAGTCTTCCTTTTTCATCGATCGTGTGTTGGAATTCACCCATGAACATCTGACTTACCCTCTTCCTACCACCAGTCTACCACAATGCCCCACTTTGTACCACTTTATTTTAGTTATTCTCCCCCAATAAAAAAAAATCCTGCTTTGACAGCAAGATTTTTCGGAAAAATTTTGTTAAATTTTGTCGCTTTCTCACGCGTCTTTTCTCTAAATTTCACACAAAAGGTTACAATTCGACAACAAACGCCTCGCCATCCATTGGATATTGATCGAAAGCCACCAAACGATCAATGAGCTCTGGTCCCCACCGATTCAGCAGAAAAATAATGCTCCAAGTGCGCTCCTGAAATTGTCCATCCGGATAAAGGGTCGCTTTCACACGATCAAAGCGCCTGAGTTCTGTCGTAAATTTATTGGTGATTTCCCGTTCAATGGCTTTTTTGATAAAAGCCAGTTGACTTTGGATATAGTCTTCGTTTTTCGCACACAGCCCGGGTAATACATGCGGATTGACTTCTTTAGCCAGCTGGTAGAGGGGCTGCACGGCTTTTTCCACTTCGGATTGCACATTCTTATAAATCCTGTCAATCTCCCATTCGTGTTGGTCGTTTAGCCAGCTTTGGCGAATGTCCGACCAATCACTGGTAAAGACATCATTCAGCGCCAAACCTTTTTCACCAAGCCAGCGTAAAATTTTTTCGTCAACAAGGGTTAATCGCAGCCTTGGCACAACAGGCGGCATGACCATGCCCATTTTTTCAAAGGCGCCCTTTAAAGCGGACCAATACGCCACTTCCCCCGGCCCGGCAATAAAGGCGACAGTCGGTAATAAGCATTCTTGCATCAACGGACGGGTGACAACATTATTGCTCAATTGTTCAGGAGCGGTTTTAGCGATTTCAAGCAATGCCTCACGTGTCAGCCGAACGCCTTTTTGCTCGTTGACAAAAGTTGTCGGATCTTTACGTTCTAATAAAATCCGCTCACCGCCACGGTGATAAAAGAGATTCGCACTTTCCGGCTTTTGATCCAAGGCGGGAGGATAGCCCAGATCTTTTAGGGCTGATAATTGTCCGACGACGGATTCGGCAAGGGAGGCATTGGCTTCAATCATGTGTGCAAAATAATCGGATTCCAGTTTCCTTAACGCATGATCACCGGAATCCAAAAGAACTAAACCGTACTCCCCGAAAAATTCCATAAGTATCGCCGCAAAAAAGTCAATCAATGTCTTTGCGTTGTCGAGTTTCGCCTTCACCTTTTTCAAAAGGGTATCCGTATATTGTGTTTCACCGAAGCTCTGGAACGCTTCCTCCAGCCATTGTGTCAAACGCTCATGGTCGATCTGGAGTTGGGTAACGGAATCTCGTCCTGCACCCGGATGGCGATAGGCGTGTTTCTTAGGTGCACCGGATGCGTCGGGTATGAAAACATGATTCACTTCGTCAAAATCATGGTCTTCACCGGCGATCCAGAATACAGGGACGACCGGAACGCCCAAATCCGCTTCGAGCTTCTCACTCCATTTGATGATGGAAAGGCATTTATTAACGGTATAGCTTGGTCCAGTTAACAATCCCGCTTGTTGACCGCCGACGACAACGACGGCATTGTCATCTCGCAACTTTTCCAGCGACGCTATGACTTTTTCCGGCGGATGGTATTTGCCGTTAAATTGGCGGAGATACGCCACCAATTTCTCTCTTTCAAAGCGCCGTTCCTTTAAATAGGTGAGGCGGTCAGCATAGGTTTTTGGATCGCGGTAATCATAGGCAAAAAAAGGCGATAGTCGCTCATAATGATGGAGATAATCTTCCATTAAACAAGAAGGTTCGTCAACGTTCAGCTTATGTACGCGCATACGGTAACTTCCTCTCTCTGTCTGGTGCTTATTGAGTATAGCAAGAGTGTCTGCTTTACACAAAAAGGTTGCTCAACACTGAGCTGAGCGCATGTGTTCTTTTGCCTTTATGCTTTCATATAGAAAACGCACAACGGGAAGGTGCACAGAGCGCGCCTCGGCTCTTTTCAATATCGGTCCGAGAATGGCCCCAACTTCGGTCATTCGTCCGGCTTCTAAATCTTGCAGCATGCTTGAGTGGTTTTCGGATGTTTTTTGACACACCCCAACGACATGTTCCCAAGCCTTGCTCGGATTGGGAGGGGTGAGGAAAGGCATGATTTCATCAAATACCGTTCGCATCGCTCTTTTAAAATGCACATTGCTTAATAACTCACCGTTCTTAATGCCGTAAAGAGCGGTCAGCGGATTGATGATGGCATTCACCAACAGTTTTTCATCTAGCGCCTTTCGCCAATCGGAGACGAAGGTCATTGGAAAAGCTTCGTTTGCCAACAACGGGGCAACGCGTTGTCGGTCACCTTTTATAAGGGCAATTTTTATCGTGCCAACACCTTTATGGATCACGGTCGTATCAGAAGTTTTCTCCGCCCCATGTTCCACAAGACCAATGAAAAGATGTTCATAATGCAAATCCTCTAATAAGTCCAAATGCCCGGCACCATTTTGTAAAAACAAGAGCGTTTGATCGGAAACGGCTGCTTTGGGATGAGCGGCGAGCAAAGTTGGTAAATCCGGCTGTTTCACCGCCAAGATGATGAGATCTTCATCCCACGCCGATTCGCTTAATGCCACATGAACATCCCGGATGAAACCAGGACCGTTCGCCACAGTAAGCCCCTCTTTTAACAATTTATCTCTTTGCTCGGGCCGCCGGACATAGATCGTTGTCGGAAATATTTGACTTAAATAGCCGTAAACCAATAAGCCGATGGCCCCGCCGCCAACAATACCGATTCTCATGCCCATCCCCCACACGCCATGCTTTTTTAAAAATAGTAAACGTTTTTCCGTTTTTGTGCAATTCCCACGAATTACCTATTAAAACAGTCGGAATACAGGGATTTTGTTTAAGAAAATGTGACTCTACCAAACTTTTTGGATGAGAGCAGGGCGCTCGTTGTCCTTACTATACATTCTTCCAGTACGAAAAAACGCATTGAGATTGGTGACAATCCCAATGCGTTCCTATTCCAACTATACCGGGTAAACCGGGTGTTTTCTTTCGGAAAAACGCATGTCTTTTGACTCATACATGGCGAAGCGGTCGATGAGGACATTTCGCAGTTCATCACCTGAAACAATGTCATCAACGATGAGTTCTGAAGCTAGTTTATAAATATCGATCGTTTCTTTATATTCTTTTTGTTTTTCTTGAACAAACCGCACTCTTTCTTTCGGGTCGGTGATTTCTTGTATTTTATTGGAATAAACTGCATTCACGGCTGCTTCCGGTCCCATGACCGCTATTTGCGCAGTGGGTAAAGCGATGCAGCAATCCGGTTCAAAAGCAGGCCCCGCCATCGCATACAAGCCCGCTCCATAGGCTTTTCTGACGATGACCGAGATTTTCGGCACCGTCGCCTCACTGACAGCCGCAATCATTTTTGCCCCGTGACGGATGATGCCTGCCCGCTCCACTTTTGTCCCAACCATAAAGCCTGGCACATCGGCTAGGAATAAAAGCGGGATGTTAAAAGCATCGCACAATTGAATGAATTTGGCGCCTTTGTCAGCGGAATCAACAAATAACACCCCGCCTTTCGCTTTCGGCTGATTGGCAATGATGCCGATCACCCGGCCGTCGATGCGTGCCAAACCGGTGATGAGCTCTGAGGCAAATAACTTTTTCACCTCAAAAAAACTACCTTCATCAACGAGCGCATCGATCAACTCGTACATATCAAAAGGCGCGTTTTGATGTTCGGGGACGATTTCCGATATCTTGCGGCCTTCCTTCGGCAATTTGCCGCTCGTTTTCACGGGTTTATTCTGATAATGGCTTGGAAAATAGGACAAATACTTCCGAGCGGATTGTATCGCTTCCTCTTCCGTTTGAACGAGAACATCTCCACAACCACTGACCGTGCAATGCATTCTTGCGCCGCCCATTTCCTCAAGCGACACTTTTTCCCCGATAACTTTTTCGGCCATGCGCGGTGATCCGAGATACATGGAAGCATTGCCTTCCACCATAATAACGATGTCGCAAAATGCCGGAATATAAGCGCCACCTGCCGCCGATGGCCCGAATAATACGCAGATTTGCGGCACCATTCCGGACATTTTCACTTGGTTGTAGAAGATTCGACCTGCACCACGGCGGTTGGGGAACATTTCTAATTGATCGGTAATCCGAGCGCCCGCGGAATCGACAAGGTAAATCATCGGCACTTTTAGTTTCTGAGCCGTTTCTTGAATGCGGATGATTTTTTCCACGGTCCGTGCGCCCCATGATCCGGCTTTGACGGTCGAGTCATTGGCCATCACACAAACGGTTTGACCGTTCACTTGACCGATCGCACAAACCACCCCATCAGCAGGAAGATTCCCTGCTTCGAAATTGGCAAACCGACCGTCTTCCGTTTTATACGCGCCATCATCAAATAAAAGGCGCAACCGCTCGCGAACAAACAACTTATGGTTTTCTTTTAATTTTTGGTGGTATTTTTCAGCACCGCCCGCTTCAATTTTGCGAACCGCCTCCACCAATTGATCTTCTAACATTTTCGTCACACGATTCCCTCCTTAAGTTGAATGATAAACGGGCATCAGGGCCGTGCCTAGTGAGCGCTCGCTCGGTTTAATCTAAAACGATCAGAACGTCACCTTCATTGACAAAATCGCCGGAGCCAGCTTTTATTTCAGAGACAACCCCATCAACGTTGCTTTCGATCGGAATTTCCATCTTCATCGATTCCAATAACGCCACGGTATCGCCCGCTTTGACGTTATCGCCTTCTTGAACCAAAATGTTTAAAACTGTTCCTGCCATCGTTGCTTCAATGTGCTTCATATTATATCCCTTCCTATTCTTTTTCTTTTACGATTTTTTTAAAAGTGCCGTTGTATATTGCCCATCCTTAAATGAGGAGGCAGTCAATAAACGGGTAAAGAGCGGCTGATTGGTTTTCAAACCCTCTACTTTCATTTCCCCGAAAAAGGCCAGTGCCCGTTCTAACGCTTCCTCGCGGTTATTTCCTTGTGCAATGATTTTGGCAATCATCGGATCATAAAATGGCGTCACCTTCGAGCCTTCACCATACCCCGTATCCACGCGTATGCCCGGAACTTCGGGATAACGCCAAACCGCTAACGTGCCGGGGGACGGCAAAAACGTTTCCGGGTCTTCCGCATACAAGCGAAATTCAATCGCATGACCTTGTCTTGTGATCTCTACTTGTTCCAAGGGCAATTTCTCTCCAGATGCCACCCGTATTTGCCATTCGACAAGATCCAGGCCCGTAATGGCTTCAGTGACGGGATGCTCCACCTGTAGACGCGTATTCATCTCGAGAAAATAAAAGTTTTCTTCTTCATCCACAATAAATTCAATGGTACCAGCATTGCGGTAACCAACGGCTTTGGCCGCGCGAACCGCTGCCTCTGTCATTTTTTTACGCGTCGCTTCCGATAAAGCCGGCGATGGAGACTCCTCGATCACTTTTTGATGACGCCTTTGAACGGAACAATCCCTCTCGAACAAATGCACAACATGGCCAAACTGGTCGGCAAAAATTTGCACCTCAATATGCCGGCCATTTTCAATCGCCTTTTCGACAAACATGGCCGCATTTCCAAAATAAGCTTTCGCGCGATTTTGATTGGAATTAAAAGCGTTCGAGAGCTCCTCGCGATTGCGGCAAAGCTGCATGCCAATGCCACCGCCGCCGGCACTTGCTTTCAGCATGACGGGGTAACCGAGTGCTTCTGCCGCACTGCATGCGGCATCCACACTGTTACACGGTCCGTCACTGCCAGGAACGACGGGCACACCAGCTGCTTTCATGGTTTCCCGTGCCTTAACCTTATCGCCCATCAGCTCAACGACACGCGCATCAGGACCGATAAAAATTAGACCGTTTTCTTCGACTTTCCTCACGAAAGCCGGATTTTCAGAAAGAAAGCCGTACCCCGGGTGAATCGCCTCAGCCTTTGTCTGGATCGCCGCATCAATCAGGGCGTCTTGATTCATATAAGATTTTTGCGCCGGCGCCTCACCGATGCGAATCGCCTCATCGGCCTCCTTTATATATGGCAAATCGCTATCTGCATCGGAATAAACAGCTACCGTTTGAATAGCAAGCCGCTTGCAAGTTCGAATAATCCGGCGAGCGATTTCACCGCGATTGGCGATTAAGATTTTCTGCAAATGGTCTCCCCTCCTCACAAACATCGTTAACCTTTGCCGCCTAAAACCTTCATTAAAACGCTTACATTTTAATGTAAAAGCTTTTATAAGATTATTATAATATAAACATATTCGTTCGGAAAACCTCTTTCTATATCCAGCAGGTCGTGCTTGCCAAATGTTTGCCTATAAAATAAATAAAATTTGGCGCTGCCAAGGCAAAGGCAGAGCCTTAGTTGGTCTTTTAAACTGGTGTGAAAAAAGTATCGTTTCTCAAAGTAAAAAAGCCCCTTGGCGATGTGAAGGGACTTTTTTAAGTATAGGGTTTTAAGAACCATCAGCCAACTTTCTCGCTTTGTCCATAATCGATAACATCGTTTGATATTCCGATTGGAGCTCTGCCAAGTTGGTCAAAGCTTGATCGCGCTCACTCGCCAAAACTTCCAACTGCTTCTGATCCTTCTCTAGCTCGCTTTTTAATGCTTCAATTTCTGCTTTTAATTGGCGGATGCGCGCTTCTGATTGCTTCAAATCATTTAAATATAAAATAATATCATCAATGGTGATGCTTTGGCGATCTTCCCGCATCGGCTGCTCGCTTTCAGCCGGCTTCTCTACTGCACTTTTTAACTTCGCTTGACGGTTTTTCCTTTTTTCCTGCCGTTTTTGATTTTGTCGTTCTTTTCTTTCCTTCTTAGCTAAAGCGATGGCATCTTCATATTTTTTACGGACGAGTGAATTCCAGCGAAATCCGCAAGCTGCTGCCGTCCGCGATAATGCCTTTCCAACTTCTTCGAAAGCCATAAGTTGGGTGCTACCTTCCCTTATATGACGTAAAACGGTTTCCGCAAGTAAAAGGTCCTCATCTTCGGACCACGCATCTTGCCGCGTCTGAGACATAGAATCCCTCCAATCATGCTCTTTGTCATATATTATGCTTTTAGTAGGGAAGATAGACTTTAAATTCTAGCATTTTTCCGGGCGAACTTTTCCGCATCCAAGCTTGTGCAGTGCGTCAATGCAGAGCGAGCCGATTTTTGAGGAAAAAAACGGCTCTGCCAAAACTTTTGACTATGGCTACCCTTATTGCTGGGCTGAACAATTTTTTACTTCTTGTCAATAAAAAAAAGCAAGGGTGCAAAAACCCTTGCTTTTCTTACGGTGTTATTTTTCAATAACCGTTTTCCCTTTATACGATCCGCATGATGGGCAGACACGATGAGATAATTTGTACTCACCACAATTGTCGCATTGCACCATGCCGGGAACGCGTAATTTAAAGTGTGTACGACGTTTATTTTTGCGAGTCGTTGAAACTCTTCTCTTTGGTACCGCCACGTTAGCCACCTCCTTGATCGAATCACTCGTTGAACAAATCTTTCAATTTCTCGAAACGCGGATCCATTTGCTCCTTCTGTTCCGATTCCGTCATGAATGACCAGCCTTCACCGCGTGGGGCCGGCTGTTTTCGGTTATCTCCGCTCGTTACGCGGATTGGTTTGTCAACTAAGATGGCCTCTTTAATATAAGGCATCAGATCGATCGTTTCCGCTTCCACATCGTGAACCTCCGAATCGCTTGAAGACTCCCCGCCCATTGAGCCAGGAAGCAGGCGAAATATTTCCGAAGTTTGAATGTGAAAGGGATACGTCACATCTTCCAACGTGACCGCATCGGGGAGCGTTAACTTTCCTGAGATTGTCAGAAAAAAGGTGACGGTATGACGATTGATATCAGCATGGCCCTTTACGTGCACAGGTGATATCGCCCGGATTTCCGCATCCATTTCCCGCAAATCTTCAACCGATACGGTGGTATCAATGGACAAACCGTTACTTTGGTGTTCCATAATTTCCGGAATCGACCATTTTAAAGTCATTTCCGACCACCTCTAAAACAACAAGTGTAATTATAGATGACTCACGCATGATTGTCAATATGTTGCCCTTTACAGAGTAGGGTAAAACGCCTATTCTATTATCAGAAAACTTTTCGAATGTCCAAATGATCCTGTCTGAAACCAGACAACCGTTTTCTTACAATAGCAAATAGAGGAGGAAGGCCATGCGGATTGCTGGGGTCATCGTGGAATATAACCCGTTTCATAACGGCCATTTATATCATTTACAAAAAACGAAGAAACAAACCGAGGCGGATCTGGTCATTGCGGTCATGAGCGGCAATTTTCTTCAGCGCGGTGAACCAGCCCTATTATCAAAATGGACGAGAACGCGTCTGGCATTGCAAGCTGGGGCTGACCTCGTTGTCGAATTACCCTATGTTTACGCCACCCAAAAAGCGGATGTCTTTGCTTGGGGGGCTGTATCCATTCTTGATCTATTGGGCACAACCGATTTATGCTTCGGCAGCGAAAACGGGTCGACGACACCGTTTTTGCGCACGTTAGAAGTGCTGGAAGAAAACCGAGACTTCTTTAACCAGCAATTAAAAAAGCGCATCGCCTCCGGCATCAGCTATCCGCAGGCGCTGAATCTCGCTTTTTCCGATCTCCATCTTACAGGGGACGATTTCATTGATTTATCTCAGCCAAACAACATTCTTGGGTTCCATTATGTTGAAGCGGTCGTAAAGCGCAAAAGCGCAATCCGCGTCTCAACAATAAAAAGGCAAAAGGCAGGGTATAACCAAGCGACGATCTCGGATGCCCATATTGCTAGCGCCACGGCCATACGTCGCGCGATCTTCAGCGGTGAAGACTTTAATCATTTACAAAATCTCGTGCCGCCATACACCTATGAAGCGCTCACCCAAGCCAGGCAAAACAGAACGCTAAGGCGGTGGGATGATTTCTTTCCACTTTTAAAATATCGCATTCTGACTACGTCCGCCGATGAGATCGCCGAGTTTTACGAAGCAGAAGAAGGTCTGGAAAACCGACTGAAAAAGCATATACGGCAAGCAAAAAACTTTTCCAATTGGATGGAGAGAATAAAAACGAAGCGCTACACATGGACGCGTTTGCAGCGGTTATGCACACACATCTTAACGGGTGCGAAAAAAGCCGAAATGCGGCCAGCCGCTCAATTTGCCCCGCCAACATACATTCGGCTCCTCGGCATGAATGAATACGGTCAACTGCACTTGAATAGCATCAAAAAACGCCTCAACGTGCCGATCATCTCTAAAGTTGGTCGAAACGAGGAGGCGTTGATGGCAATCGATCTTCGTGCAGCGGATTGTTATCGACTCATCCAACCAGCTAGTGATCCTTCGGAGTTTGACTGCGTCCCGATCCGGTTTGATCATGCGAGCAAAACGTTTGTCCGATAACGAATAGAGCGGACCATCGCGAACATTTCGCCGCGATTGATCCGCTCCAATTTATTGTTTTGGTTTCAAAGTTTGTAAGTACTTCAAAGCATCATCAAAGGTTTTTACCGGTACGATTTTCATCTTTGACCCGATGTCTTTTGCGGCGGCCATGGCGTCTTTTGCTTCATGGTCACTTGCTGGGGCAAAAAAGATTTCCGCACCGGCTTTATCAGCTGCGACGACTTTTTGCTTGATGCCGCCGATCGGCCCAACGCGACCGTCAAAATCGATCGTGCCGGTTCCACAAATATCATAGCCTTTCGTTAAATCGGAAGGAAGAAGTTGCTCATAGATCTCAAGGGCCATCATCAAACCGGCAGAAGGGCCTCCGATACCTTGTGTATCGAAAGTGACAGGTGGCTGAACTTTTAAAGCCATGTTATCGCTTTGGAGGATCCCCAACCCAACTTTATGCTTCACATCGTTTGGAAGCCATTCTTTTGGAAAAGGAGCAAGGCGGGTTTTCACCTCTTTGACGGTTTTCCCCCTTTTTATTGTTAAATGCACAACATCGCCGGCTTTCAAGCCTTTGAGCATACCTTGCATGTCACTGATTCGCGTGACCGGTTTTCCATTAAAAACTTGTATGACATCGCCCGCTTTCAGCACTTTTCCCGCAGGCATTTGCGAATGGACATTTAAAATTAATACGCCGCGGTGTTGAATTTTCGGCTTTTTGCCCGCAGCTTTATAGGCGACATAGGCGGCGGTGTCTTGCGCGCTTTTCATATAGTCTAACTCGCGCACGGTCATCTCTTTTTCGTTTTCATCTGGATAAGTTATGTATTTTGCTTTCGTGACTTGTGTATAGGGATTGAAATCCCATTTAGCTAAAAGATATTGCCATGCTGAGGCTTTTCCTTGGTATATGGTAACAAGACGCAAGGTGCCGCTCTCTTTATAACCATGTTCGACATCAACCATTGGGCGGAGCGGGTCGGCCGTGCCCGGTTTTGAGACGAAATAAGGGACTTGTATGATATTTAAGGCTAGGATGATGAGAAGGATGACGATGACCACCATTGATAAAACTCGGCTTCTTTTCTTGGGCAATTTATAATCTCTCCTTCCACGCTCCGATCATTTCCCAAATCATCGGTAATTGCGCTCGTGCGGTTTCTTCACCAATTTCTACGAGGTGATCAATATTGGCCAAGGCTTTTGGCGAAAGCATTGCAACCGGCGGCTTTAAAACAATATCCGCGCTCGATTGTTGCAGTTTCACAATCTGCTCTTGCATAATATCAATGCTTAAGGTAATCACGTCAAAGATCGTCCGTATATCTTGTTTTGGCGTAAAACCGCCGACATCCACGGCAATGACGATATCGGCACCCATATCTCTTACAACTGTCGCCGGCACCCGGTCAATGACACCTCCATCCACTAAAATTTTTCCGCCAATCTTAACAGGGGTAAAAATTCCCGGGATCGAGATGCTGGCACGGACGGCTTCGTATAACCACCCCTTTTTAAAAACGACCCTTTCACCGGTCTTTAAATCAGTGGCCACGATTCCAATCGGTAAACGGCAATCTTCAAAGCGTTTTTGGTGGGTAATCGCTTTTATGAGACCGGTCACTTTTCGGCCATTGATTAAACCGGTTTTCGGAACCGTTAAATCCAAATAATGGAGGCGATTAAAGGCGATGGCCAGTTTTTTCATGCTCTCCCAATTGTGGCCGACCCCGTAAAGCGCACAGGCAAGTGCTCCCATGCTGGATCCAGCCATCATATCAATAGGTACGCCTTCTTCTTCAAAGACTTTTAATACACCGATATGGGCAAAGCCTTTTGCCCCTCCCGAACCAAGAGCAACACCAATTTTCGGTTTCTTCATCCCCAATTCCCCCGTAATTGGTCTAATTAAAGGATGTTCGCGTATATCTATCAATAAGGACAATCCTATCCGCTTTAAATAAACGTATGCCTGATTGCCTGTAACCATGAACAGGAGATCGTTCGAGAGGGGTTCGACATGTTGAAAAGCTCAAAGCTGAAAACCATCATCCTTGCATCATTTGCTTTATTTCTCGCTACATCCCTCGTGATTTATCCGAAAACATCCGTCGATGCGGCGCTCTCCGGTTTAAAAATGTGGTGGAACATCGTATTCCCATCGTTACTTCCTTTTTTTATTGTTTCCGAACTGCTGATTGGATTTGGCATCGTGACATTTATCGGGGTGTTGCTTGAACCAGTGATGAGACCAATCTTTAAAGTCCCCGGTGTGGGTGCTTTTGTTTTTGCCATGGGGCTTTGTTCGGGTTTTCCGGCTGGTGCCAAAATTACAGCACGGCTTTACGAGCAACAAAAAATTTCCAAAACGGAAGCCGAGCGCCTCGCCAGTTTTACAAACTTCTCGAATCCTTTATTTATGTTCGGGGTCATTGCCGTCGGATTTTTTCAAAATGCCTCTCTCGGCATCGTTTTCGCCCTCGCCCATTACATCGGAAACATTAGCGTTGGGCTCATCATGCGCTTGTATAAAAGAAATGAACAAAGTGAGGCGCCGAGCGTGAAGTTTTCTCCATCCATTCTTGTTCATGCGCTCGCCAGCATGCATCGCGAACGGATAAAAAATAAACGGCCGATCGGAAAAATGTTGGGGGACGCCGTGCAAAATTCTGTCAGCACCTTGCTCATGGTCGGCGGTTTTATCATTCTCTTTTCCGTATTAAACCAGCTTTTAATGGAGCTCGGCATCTCACAGTGGATCGCTATTTTCTTTCAACATCTCTTAACCTTACTGTCTATGGCACCAGAACTCGGTTCGGCACTCGTTCCAGGATTGTTTGAAATTACGGTCGGAGCCAAAAGCACAAGCGAGCTTCATGTTCCTTTAATTGAAGCGGTGATCATCGTCTCGTTTATCCTCGGCTTTGGCGGTTTTTCCATTCAAGCGCAAGTCGCAAGCATTCTTGCGGAAGTAAAACTCAATGCCAAACCTTTCTTTGTTGGGCGTCTCTTTCATGGTCTTATCTCAGCCTTTACAGCTGGGGTGCTCTTTCGATGGTTTGCCATTACGGACTCGACCGAAGAAACCCATAAAGCGATACCGGTCATCGGCTCGATTTGGCAGGACATCAGTGAAAAAAACTTATGGGGGTGGAGTGCCATCCAATGGGGGTCTTTTATTACGTTATCCACCCTTATTATCTATATCCTTTGCATCGCGGTTCGGCAATATAAACAAAGCGCGTGACGGTTCAGGAGGGAGACCTTAGAAGTCCCTCCCTTTCCTTTAAAGCGTCTTAAAGATAACCATATTTTTTCTTCAGCGCCAGCTCAACATGTTCTGGCACAAGGCCGGCGACCGAGCCGTTATATTTCGCCACTTCTTTCACAATGCTGGAACTTAAAAACGAATAGTGACTGCTCGTCATCATAAAAAAGGTTTCGATCTCTTCATCTAATTTCTTATTTATCGCGGTGATTTGCAATTCATATTCGAAATCCGAAACCGCCCGCAATCCTCTTAAGACGGCATTGACTTTACGCTTTTTGGCATATTCAATCATCAACCCATCGAAATAATCGACTTCCACATTGGGAAAAGCGGCGACGGATTTTTCTAGCAGTTCGACGCGCTCTTCAACCGTAAACAAGGGCTGGCTTTTTCCCGAGTTATGTAAAACCGCAACGATCAAGCGATCAAAGACTTTCGCACCACGCTGAATGATATCTAAATGGCCAAGGGTGACTGGATCAAAGCTTCCTGGATATAATGCGATGGTCATGATTTCACTCCCCAACGATGTGCTTTAGTTATATACAATGGCCAATAATGGCTTAGTTAAATTTGGACATGCTTGTAGAAAGTAACGGCGGTATACCCTTGATACACTTCCCGGCGCCACTGAACAATGCTTTCGCTCAACTGCTCCGGTAAGTCTAACTTTGCATCATGTTCGCAGACGATCATCCCTTCTTCTGAAAGCAAGCCTCCTTCTGCAATCGCTTTAAAATCCCTGTCAAAAGCCGCTTTCGCATAGGGAGGATCTAAGAAGATTAATTGAAAGCGCTCGCGCCTTTTCGCGAGAATGGCTAGCGCTCTTCCCGCCTCTGTGCGATAAACTTCGGCACGCTCGGACATGCCGCAAGCTTTCAGATTTTCTTTAATCGTACGGACGGCGGGTGCCGATACATCAATAAAAAAGCCTTTATCCATTCCCCGGCTTAATGCTTCAATACCGAGCCCTCCCGTTCCAGCGTATAAATCCAAAACTTGACCACCGTCAAAAAAAGGGCCGATGATGTTGAAGATCGTTTCCTTAACCTTATCGGTTGTCGGTCGTGTCAAACGGCCGGGAACGGGTTTTAGTGGCCGTGACTTACAGGACCCCGCAATAACTCGCAATGGTACCTTCTCCTTTAAATCAACAAGCTAAACTCTATCGCTTATCCTATCATAAATTAACGGACCAACAAACCATTTCAACGCATTGGCTTAAATTTTTATGTATAACAAAAAGCCTTTGCGTCCATAATGAAAATGACAACATCACCCATGATGTTGTTCCAACCGCGGAGACTTACGTTTCCCCATAAGTTTTTCCGCCGGTTTCTCCTCTCCCATTGTCTTGGCATACAGTACGTATGCGTAAAGACACCCGCAGAACGGTCTGCGGGTCCTTTTTTTATGCCAATATTGCCGCTTTAACTTTGTTTAATAAATTAATTCCTCTGTTTTCTTCAGCTCTTTATTGCTTCCGGCATAATCGGTCTTTAGTTCATTCAGATAGGAAAGCTCCACTTTTTTAATAAATTTTTGTTTCTCAAGGCGATTGATCACATACTGGGCTTGGTCGCTGTCACAATATAAAACGGCATAACCCATTTTTTTTGATACATAATGCACGATTCCAAACTTCTTTAATGCCTTTGCGTATTTTACATGATTCAGCCAAATAATAAGACCCGTTCGTCCTGTTAACATGCCCAACTCTCCATCTTTAAAAAATGTATCCGCTACCATTAGTATGTACAAAAATAAAAATCATAAAATGGGCGGCTTAAGGGCGAACCTTAAGCCCCATTAATGGCATCCGCATGCACCGCCAGCGCCACAACCGCCTCCGCAACCTCTGTCAAAAAAGGGATCACCGGTTGGAACTTTTATGGAAGGTGAGACCGACGTGGCGAGGGAGCGACTGATTTCAACCAAAAGCTTTTCAAAATCTTCTTCCGCTTTCTTATATGAAGCGATGGTATCATTGAGATCGAGCTCCCGCTTGACGTCCATCATTTGCCGAATCACCCGATCAAAATCCGGATGGTATCTTCCAAAGCGCTGGACTTCATTATATTTTTCACGCAGAGCAGTGAATTTTCTAATTAGTGTTTGGGCCTCTTCGTCTTCAGCCATTTGGACTTTACAAGCCCGATAGCGGGCCGCAATGTCGGAATTAGCTAACATATGAATGAGTTGATCGGCTTGATCGAATAAACGAAGATGGTCGGCCGCTACAAACATATGAGGTCACCCCCTGTTCCCATTCTACCATGCCCAATGAATTTTTCCTACTTTATCCTACGCTCAATAATATAGAAAACTCGGAAAAATTTTGATACAGAAAATGCGCTTGTGTTATGCATTGTATTTTCAAGAAAATGCTAAAACGAGTGCAGGTCTCAAGCAATTAAGGATGCCTTTCGAAAAAGATAACTTGCCTCTTTCAACCTATTGCCTGGCAAAGTCTGCGTTATTTTTATGCGATCCTCGACAATTTACCAGCACAAAAAAAGAGCCTATGACTCCGGCTCCGCTTGACTTTTTGTATCGGTGCCGAAGGTCTGGGCTAAATCCATCAACAAATTGAGCATATTCAATTGTCCACTGAATTTTTCCATGCGTTTTTTGAAAGAGCGCCCGTAAAAGTCATCGGCTTCAGCCTTTAACGTCTGGATGAGGGTTGGATCCCGACTGAGCCGAGCGTACCAGATTGGGTGCATGCGGATAAAAAAGCGAATATCGGGATGTGCATCAAGAAAAGCAGTGAGTTCCGACCTCAAGGCTGTCAATCCCTTCGCCATTGGCCCGAACTTGGCGGCAAACCGTTAACATTCGGTGGCCCAAACCCTGGCATAGGCATGGGAAACTGCTGAGATTGCTGTTGCGGTTGCCAAAGTTGAATGAGTTCCTGAATATTGGTTAAGGCCCCGTTGATTTGTTCTAAATGTTCTTGGACGGCCTTGGCATCCAAATTACCGATAAAGTCAAGAATCCGCATGATTTCGGCAGCACCGGGCGGTTTTTTCATAATATGTTTTTTGACACCATAAGATTCCCAAATTTCATGGTCCTCGCCAAAAAGCACGTATTCATCAAAAACATCTTTCCATGATTTTCCTTGTTCTTTTACCGCTTGTATAATTTCAGGATGGCTTCTTAAAAACGCCTTAAAGTTGTTGACCGCCTCATTGGTTTTTCGTCCCATCACGATCACCTTCATTATCCTTTCCTCTTTGTTATTATAAGTCATGAGGGGCTGTTACGTTCCAACTGTCCTAATGTTTAAAAATCCGGTAAGAAAATATTATGTTAAAATAAAAACAAAAAAATAAAAAATCAGGAGAGAAATCCATGAACAACGAACACAGCCAACTCATCGCGCTTTTTGAGAATATTTTGCGCGAGGCTCAGCCTGAAGAACTTGGCGTTTTAGAACGCCTGCTTTTCGCCATCCACAACGTCCAAACCGGACGGGAGAAAACGTATCTGCATGGGGCGTTTCGTTACAGGGGGGAAATGACCGGAGAAAACAGCTATGAAGCAACCATCGAACTCACGCCTTTTTTCTTAAATAATTTACATATTTTACATGGCGGAATAACGGCGACATTCGCTGACACCGCGATGGGGACATTGGTCGGCTTAAATTTGCCAAAAGACCAAACAAGTGTCACATCGGAAATCAAAGTCAACTATTTACGGCCAATAATCGGTAAAGAAATTCGCTGCAAAGCCGAGATCGTTCACCGCGGCAAAAGCCTATGGGTCACCGAATGTAAGATCTACGACCAAGGGAAAGAACGCCCGGCAGCTTATGCCAGTGCTTCATTTTTTGTCATTCCGAAAAAATAAGCGAGGCGATCCTCCTTACAATGAAAAAAGTCGGAACCATCAGGTATCCGACTTTTTATACAACCCTTCATCACGCATCCTGATCGAGGAAACGGAAGGTGGCACGGCTAAACAACGTAACCCCTTTTTCTAAGGCCTCTTCATCAATTGTAAAACGCTCGTGATGATGTGGATAAGTGCTTTCCTTCTCCGGATTTCCGGCGCCGATGAAAATAAATGTACCAGGGGCTTTTTGCTGATATGCAGAAAAATCTTCACCAACCATGCTCGGTGCCGTATAATCGATCGCTTCATCCCCATATATTTCACGAACCAGCTCTTCCATTATTTTAGTCGTTGTCTCCGCATTAATCACTGGCCGATACCCTTTGATATAGTTAAACGTATAATCTGCCCCGTGGGCTGAAGTAATCCCTTTTATAATCTGTTCCATCCGTTTGGCTACTTCTTCTTGCACCGCCGGATTGAAGGTGCGGACGGTCCCCATCATTTCAACGGAACCAGGGATGACGTTATGGGTTGAGCCGCCGACAAATTTCGCGACACTGATGACAAGCGGTTCGAGCGGATTATTGTTGCGCGAAACAATGTGCTGAAGATTCGTGACGACTTGCGCGCCAATGGCGATCGTGTCAATCGCCTCATGTGGAATGGCGGCATGTCCTCCCTTTCCTTTTATCGTAATCGTAAATGTATCAGGAGAAGCCATCATCGGTCCGTAAACGATGCCGATTTTTCCGATGGGAAGTGGTGACCAAAGATGGGCACCGATGACCCAGTCAACATCATCCATGACCCCTTTTTGCACGAGTTCTTCGGCTCCGCCGGGATAGAGTTCCTCCGCATGTTGAAAAATCAATTTCACCGAACCGTTTAATTCGTCTTTCAGTTGAGAAAGGACATAGGCTGTGCCGAGCAGCATAGCTGTATGGCCATCATGGCCGCAAGCATGCATGACACCAGGGTTTTGTGACTTAAAAGGGAAAGTATTTTTTTCTGTTATTGGCAAGGCATCGATGTCGGCGCGAATGGCCAGTGTTTTACCCGGGCGGCCGTGGATTCGGCCGATAACACTTGTTTTTGTCGGGCGCTCCAATTCGATATTTCCGAACGACTGAAGCGTTTCATAAATAAATTGGGACGTTTCCACCTCATGAAAAGATAACTCAGGATGCTGATGAAGATAGCGTCGCCATTCCACCACCTTTGGTTGTACCTCTTCGGTTAGTGCCTGTAGTCGATCCGTGAACATCTCCATCTCCCCCTCAGTGCTAAAAGGCTTTTATATAATCCTGTGTATAGTATTTATGGTAAACACCGACACCTAAATCCGTATAATCTGGGTTTAAGACATTTTGACGATGGTTGTCACTATTTACCCAGCCGCAAACCGCTGCCAACCCATCTGGATAATCAGACGCAATATTTTCTCCGGCCTCCGTAAACGCAACATCCTCTGCCTGTAAGCGGGCGGTCAAATCCCCGGACCATTTGGATTCGTGGCCAAAATAATTTTTTTCATACATCTCTTTGCTATGCCCAAATGCTGCTTTGGTCGCCCCACTGTTCCAATTTAATGGGTCCAGGCCATTTCTCATTCTAATGATATTTGTCATATCAAAAATTTCCCACGCCTCGGCTTTTTCGACATCCGCCCATTGTAGATCAGTGAGTTTTGGCGGTTCGACAATGGTGCCGGTATATACAAAGGAATAAGGCCTCTGTTTGATTAAGATTTCCGGAGTGACATATCGAACAGCCATGAGGCGATTTGTAAAATGGTCAAAATAAAGTTGCACCCATACATTACCGAACTTAATGAGCGGATTCGTCATCAACTCGTCTTCTTTAAATTCAAATTCGATTTTCGCACCTTTATAGGTTAAAGAAGTCGTATCTGAAAGATTAACATGTCTTAAGATTGTATTGGCATCTTTTGTAATTCCAAACGGTTGTGTCTGCAAGTCTTTTCCGAGCGCAAAAATCGAAACGACTTTCCCATGCTCGATGCCAAATTGGACATATTTTTCCGAATGGCGCCCGTAAATCCACCATTCGTAGCCGTAGGCGGTCGGGTCAATTCGGTCGGGTTTGCCAAAATGTTTTGTCACGATCGATGAGGATTGATTCATAAAAGTGTGTAAACCTCTTTCGGGCACTTGAAAACCGTTTTGAACAATATGCGTTTTCGGTTCTTTTTTCGGCTTTTCTTGCGGTTTTTCACTAAAATCGAACAGAAAAGTAAATAAAAAAACGATAAGAGCAATAAAGAAAATCAAAACATTAGTGAGTCGCATGTCTTCACCTCCCCGACCGATGATCCTATAAAAGGGTTGAACATTCGTAACAGAACATTTTATCCTTTATTTTAAATTTTTATACGGTCTGTTTTTTTCAGTTTATCATTTTCGATTCAAAGCGAGAAAGAAAAAACATCGGTTCCCCTTTGAAAATCAAGATTGTTAATAATACTATTAATTTAGTATAATGAAAATGCTTATAAATGGAGGGAGGTTTCATACATGCAATTTAATCTGACCGGTATCGAAAGACGCGTTGTCCCGTTTCGTTTACTTGAAGATATTATGGCTAAAGTCGGCTTTATTAGGGGTGGAGCCTGGGATTATGAGCGCGTAACCTACGATTTTAAATTTGAAAAGAAACAAACCGGTGATGTTTATTATCTAAGGGTCCCTGGTGTGGCCGTCAAAGGTGAAATCGAGGGTTCAAACTGTATCGTCAAGCTTGGCGTCCCTTATCTTGGCCATCACTACTATCCGCACGGTGTTGAATATGATGAAGTCTTCCCGGACGATATTGTTGAAACATCCGAAGAGCGACTTAAGGTTCTAAAAGAAACGCTTGAAGAAATTAAAGATTATGTACCAGAAACCTAATTGAGGCTGACTCAAAAGGCATGGGGTCAGCCCCACCAAAACCATATTTAATGTGGTTCTTAAAGGAAACACCACGACCAGCGAACCAGGTGGGAAAGACCCCTCATGAGTCAACCTCTTTTCATTTTTTAAATCAATTTTGCCATATAAAATTCGTCCACCGGTCGACCACGGACGATGAGCGCCTTTCGTCGTATGCCCTCGACATGAAATCCCGCGGTACCGTATAACCAAAGTCCCCGTTTATTAGTCGTCATCACCGTCAGCTCTAAGCGAGAGATACCGTGATCCTTAGCCCATTTTTCCGCTTCTTGCAACAATTTTTTCCCATAACCCTTACCCGTATAAGCCTCAAGAATGCCGATAACGAGTGATGCGCGGTGTTTGATGCGACTCAAGCTATCCCCAAAGACCGCCACATACCCCACTAATTCATGGTCGTTTGCCAAAACGAAGATGGCTTTATGAGGGTCATCGATGATCTGTTGGATCTTCTTTTCCTCGACCACGGGATCCTCCCCGATTTCTTCGGGTTCGTGAAGCATAAAGGTTGTCTCTTTCGCCAGTTGTCTTCTAAGTGTTAAAAACTTTGGCGCATCAGACACGTTAATCGCCCGTATCATCGGTTGCACCTTTATTCCCTCCGTTAAACAAGCAGCCTTCATTCTCTTCTATGCTTGAATAAAAGCGTTAATGACCGAAAATCGCTTGCCAAAGATTTGTATCCATATGATACGATGGCCAAATGATAAATAAGATCAGATAGACGGCAATTCCGGTAGCGGCAGAGATGAACCAGATGATGGCCGTGTAGGGCGATACTTTTTTGTGGCTTTGAAAGCGGCCTGTGAATCCGAGATATAAACTGAAAAGACCCATAATCGCCCCGAGCGCCGCGAAAATAATATGTATTGTGAGGAATACAGTGTAAGCGAATTTAAAATTTTCCGGTCCATTATACATCACATTGCCAATGAAGACCGTACGTGTCATATAAATCATGAAAAACACCAACGCAAAAAGAGATGCGGTGATCATGATCGCCTTATGGCGGTTGCGATTTTTCTTAACGCGTATCGTATACCAGCCATACACCATCAATAAGGCAGAGATGAGAATGCACAAGGTGCTAATGGTGGCTAAGATAAATGACATGGTTTTCCCTCCGAATCTTCTTAGTAACTTCATCTTCTATAGAATATCAAAATCGGAGCTGAGGGCAAGTTTTGGCGCCTTTTTACACAAAAGTTTCAGAGATTGATGCCGTCATTTAAAGAAACAGGGATCTGCCTAGCCAATTTGTGCGAAGGCAGAGCCTTTTTTGCTTTTATACGACGAATTTTAAACCAATACAAATCTTTTGAGCGATGGCAACGTCCCTATAGCCCTTATACACGTTTAAACAATGATGGAAATGATGGCTTGTCAAATGAAGACACCCATCTATCGACTTAAAATTTTTGAACAGCCATACATAAGAGGCTGCCGTAGATGACATTTGGCAGCCTCAAGAAAAATCAGGAGATCCATACGATCGTGACAAAGGAGAGCACTGTCACAAAAACGACGAAGGCGCCGCCATAGAGAAACAGTGCCGGAAAACCGTGATCTTTCTCCTTCATGTGCATGAAATAATAAAGTTGAAAAATCACTTGTACAACAGCCATTGTCACGATGAAAAAGGCGATTAAATAATCATTGATGCTTTTCCGAAAATAAACGGCAAGAAAGGCGAGCACTGTAAACACAATCATTAAAGCAAAAGAAACCCAATAATGCTGCAAATCGCGTTTTCGCCTTTGTTTGGCAATATAGTCCAACATTTCCGATTGCCGATTTGCGGTATCCATGCTTACCCCCCCAATATGCCAAGTAAATAGACGATGGTAAAGATAAAGACCCAAACGACGTCAATGAAGTGCCAATACAGGGCAGAGACATAATATTTTGGTGCGGTCACTGTCGTGATGCCTTTTTTGTAAGACTGGATCATCAACGCCGAAATCCAAAGAACACCGAACAACACGTGGCAACCATGAGTGCCAACAAGCGTATAAAACGATGAAGAAAAGGCGCTGGTCGTATAGCCTAATCCTTCATGCACATATTCTTTAAACTCGGTGATCTCAAGTCCCAAAAAGGCGAGGCCAAGGACAACAGTCAGCCAGAACCATAGCTGCATTTGGCGAATCTTATATTCCTTCATGGCGAGGACGGCAAAAACACTTGTCAAGCTGCTCACAAGCAAGATGATCGTCGACAAAAAGGTTAAGGGCAAGCTGAACAGCTCTTGAGAAGACGGCCCTGTGGCGACCCGATTGCGCAAGGCAATAAACGTCGCAAACAATGTCCCAAACAGGACGGTTTCTCCTCCTAAAAAGAACCAAAAACCTAAAAATTTATTTTTTCCTTCTAATGTTGCGGTTTCGGGGTGACTCAGTGTTCGGATATCAACATGATTTGCACCGGACATTTATTCCGCCCCCTTTTCGATTTCGATGATCTCTTCCTTATGATAATGGAAGCCAGGATCATCTTTTATCGAGTGAATTAACATGAGTAACAGCATGAGCCCTATACCAAATGCAGCAATCACTAAGCAAAGCGGACGTGAAGCCGACGTCTGGTTAGCGAAAATAAACCCGTAAGCCGCAATCGTTAACGCAATCGACATGAGGAAAGGCAAAATCGTCGGGTTCGGCATATGAATGTCACCCAGCGGCTCAGCCGGCGTTACTTTTTTATTGCCTTCCATTTTTTCTTTCCAGAACGTATCGATGCCTTTAACTAAAGGTGTTTGGGCGAAGTTATATTCCGGAGGCGGTGAAGGAATGGACCATTCCAAGGTGCGACCAATCCCCCAAGCATCGCCAGCAGCCTTTTGACCTTTAGCGGTTGTTATGACGATATTGATGACTAAGACGATGGCACCGATGGCCATGCCAATGGCCCCAATGGAACTAATATGGTTCCAAGTATTTAAACCTTCATCCGGAAAATACGTGAAATAACGACGCGGCATTCCGATCAATCCCAAGAAATGCTGTGGGAAGAATGTGAGATGGAAGCCGATAAAGAACGTCCAGAATGTAATCTTACCTAGCGTTTCATTCAAAATCTTACCAAACATTTTCGGCCACCAGTAGAAAAGGCCAGCGAGCAATCCAAAGACAACACCGCCAATAATGACATAATGGAAATGAGCGATGACAAAATAGCTGTCGTGGTACTGGGAGTCCGCCGACGGGACAGCGAGCATGACCCCAGTCACCCCGCCCATAACGAAAGTCGGAACGAAACCGACGGCAAACAGGTTGGCCGTCGTGAAGTGGATTTGTCCGCCCCACATGGTAAACAGCCAGTTAAAAATTTTCATCCCTGTCGGAACGGCAATCGTCATGGTTGCTAGCGCAAACAAAGAGTTAGCCATTGGACCGAGTCCAACGGTAAACATATGGTGCACCCAAACCATAAACGATAAGAATCCGATTAAAACGGTCGCAAAGACCATGGACGTATAACCAAATAGCCTTTTTTTAGAAAATGTTGCGACAACTTCCGAGATAATACCGAAAGCCGGTAATACAAGGATGTAAACTTCCGGGTGACCAAAAATCCAGAAAATATGTTCAAAAATAATGGCATTGCCGCCTTTTGCTGTATTAAAGAAATTAGCATGAAAGATGTGATCGAAAAATTCCAGGAAAAGACCGACCGTCAATGGCGGAAAAGCGAATAAAATCAATGTTGATGTAATTAAAGATGTCCATGTAAAGAGCGGCATGCGCATAAAGGTCATCCCTGGTGCGCGCATATTAATAATTGTCACCATGAAGTTGATGGCGCCCATCAATGTCCCCGCTCCGGACAACTGCAAGCCTAACAGATAGAAATCCGATCCGGTACCTAAAAATTCTGTCGTAAGTGGAGCATAAGCTGTCCACCCGCCAGCAGGGGCACCACCTAAAAACCAACTCGTATTAAGAACGATCCCACCTAAGAAAAACAGCCAAAAACCGAGCGCATTGACAAATGGAAAAGCTACATCACGCGCTCCAATTTGCAGCGGAACGACCGCATTCATCATGGCGAAAACAAGCGGCATGGCTGCTAAGAATATCATGGTTGTTCCATGCATCGTCACCACTTCGTTATAGGTCGAACCGACCAAAAAATCGTTTTGCGGGACGGCAAGCTGAATGCGAATCAAAAGGGCTTCAATCCCGCCAATCACGAAAAACAGCCCACCGCCGAACAAATATAGAATAGCAATTCGCTTATGATCGACCGTTGACAGCCACGTCCACAACCAAGACAAAAAGCCTTTTCTCTGATTGTAGGCGGCCAAAGCATGCGCATTTGCAGTCACTTTGTTTAACCTCCTTTATCCCGCGAAGATATTATTTGACTGACAAAGTGAAGAGGTAATCCGCGATCTTTTGGATTTGTTCATCTGTCAGATTTTTATTCATTCCTCTCGCCGGCATATTGGCACCCGGCTTTACGGCATCTGGATTTGTAATCCACTTAATGAGGTTTTCTTTGTTATGATCTAACGTTCCAGCAATCATTTTGCGATCCGCGAAATCCGTCAGATTCGGAGCTACCGGACCGCCTTCCTTGCCAACCGCGTGGCAACTCATGCAATTTTGTTTAAAGAGTTCTTGTCCTTCTTGGGCACTTGCTGTTGCCGGTGCTTCTGGGCCTTTTTTCATCCCGTCAACCCATTGGTCGAATTCGCTTTGGCTGACGACCTTCACATTGAAATACATTAATGCGTGCGAGGAACCGCAAAGTTCCGCACAGCGGCCGCGGTAAACGCCTTCATTTTCAGGTGTTAATTTTAACTTCGTCGTTTGCCCAGGGTTGGCATCGATTTTTCCTCCTAGAGCCGGTACCCAAAAGGAGTGAACGACATCAGCTGAAGTAATTTTAAAAATAACGGTTTTACCAACAGGAACGACAACATCTTGTGCGGTTTCAATTTTTTGATCAGGGTATTTAAAATCCCACCAGAATTGATGTGCCGTCACATCCACTTGCAAGACATCTTTTTTCTGCGATTTTGGCACATCGGTATCAGACTGTGCGAACGTTTGTTTAACAGTTGGAACCGCTATGATGCAGAGCAATAAAATCGGAATAACGGTCCACACGATTTCGAGAATTTTGTTTCCCTCGGTTTGTTTCGGTATGTAATCTTCCTGACCTTTGCGCTTGTGAAAACGAATCAGGACGTAAAAATAGATAGATGCTACGACTAATATAACAATGACCATAATCCCGAGGCTTAAATACATTAACCAAGCCTGTTCTCTTGCTTCTTTTCCCATCGGAATCAAAGCTGAAACGCCTTTGACTCCGCAGCCGCTAAGCAAAGCGACGAGCCCAGAGATCGGTAGAAAACGTAGCAACAACCAGCTTCTTTTCATGTCGGTACCCTCTCTTTCTTCTAAGTCTTGTTGTTTCTTTTTATTTTAAATGACTTGTAGCCTGCAAAATGAAAATGAGTCCTATTTGACGGCCGCAAGCCATTTGAAACCCATTATGATTTAAACAGCACGGAGACAATCATGGCAATAAATAAAAGCGTCATATAATTCAGCGATATCACAAACATTCTCTTGGACCACTGGGTGTAATCGGATGCCCTTAATCCTGATAAGGCGACAAAAAGCCATGATCCGCCAAGCAAAATGGAAGCTGCGATGTAAATAGGTCCTAAGCTATGAAGCATTAATGATGCCGGTAAGAGCAACGCAACATAGATGATCATTTGTCTTTTCGTAACCGTAAACCCAGCAACAACCGGCAACATCGGTATTCCCACTCTACGATATTCATCCACGCGCTTAACAGCTAAAGCCAAAAAATGCGGTGGCTGCCACAAAAAAAGGATTAGAAAGAGCAACCACGGGATCTGGCTAGATAAAGACGGATCAATGCCGGTCCAGCCGATCACAGGCGGAATGGCACCGGCTATACCGCCAACCACTGTATTAATGGAATGGGTTCTTTTCAGCCACATGGTATAAATGACGACATATACGAATAAACCCAATAGTCCGAAAATACAAGCTATGATTGAGGCATGAGCGAGAAGTATCGCCCCAAGGCTGGATAGTGTCATCCCCATCCAAAAGATTTGCCTTGCAGTAAATCTCCCTGTGGCCGATGGCCGATCCATCGTCCGCGTCATCAGCCGATCGATGTCTCGATCGATGTAATTATTAAAAGCACAGCCGCCAGCCATCACCAACCCGGCACCTGCAAGAATGGCTATAACTTTCCATATATTGCCCAAAAGAGATTGACCGGTAAAGTCCAACGCTAACCAAAGCCCGGTAAACGTCGTGATGAGATTAGAAATAACAATCCCCGGCTTTATAACAGTGAGGAAGTCCTGCCAGGTCACCGATGCTTTGTTCGTCTTTGTCTTAAGAAGAACACCGGCCGAATCATACGTTGTAATCGGTTTCGACATTTTTGTGCTTCCTTTCTAAAACCAAACACATTACAGCCATCTTTTATGAATGCCGGCTACAGTTTGATTTGTTGATAATCTTTAAGCTGCTCCTTACTTCCGTTAAAAACATCACAGTTTCAAAGGTTGTCGAAAAATGTTCATAAATAGATTCTTGCTTTATGCTCCGCCTTGTTCCTTTAGTTCCAATTATATACGAATCCAATGGCTTTGTATACGCTACACAAAATTGACACAAAATCGACAAATTCATGAACAAAAAAAGGAAGAGGCTGACTCCTTAGGGATCGGACGCCTGCCGCTTCCGTTTATCAAGCCGTTCTTTTTCAAACCGCTTTTATTTGGAGGTAAGCAGGGCCAGACCTTGTACAATGAGTCAGCCACTTATCTCATTTTGCATTTCCAGACGGCTCGATGACAATCAACAGATCGCCGGTTTGAATCGCCGTTCCGGGTTTCACGCAAATCTCTTCAATCACGCCATCGAAGGGGGCTTGTATGGTTGTTTCGATTTTCATGGCTTCTGTCACCATGAGGTGGTCACCCTTCTTGACTTTTTCGCCTTCTTGAACGAGCACTTTCATCACAGCCCCCGGCATGGTGGCCGCTAATTCATTCGGATTGTTTTTATCGGCCTTGCGAGCTGTCACAACTGAAACGTCCGCACTCCGGTCCTTGATGATGACTTCACGGGGCTGTCCATTTAACTCAAAATAGACGATCCGCGTGCCATCCTTTTGTACTTGACCGATAGAGACGAGTTTGACGATCAGCGTTTTCCCTTTTTCGATTTCAACCGCGACTTCTTCACCTAACCGCAATCCATGGAAAAAGGTTGGCGTATCAAGCACACTCATTTTCCCATATGCATCCAGGCGTTCCGAATAGGTCAAAAAGACATTGGGGTACATGACATAGGATAAAAGATCCTGTTTGCTCGGCTTGCGACCTATTTTTTGGGAAAGGGTTTCAGCAACTTCGGAGAAATCAATCGGCTTCATCTGCTCTCCGGCTCTGCCTTCAATAGGCGGTTTACCTTTCAGCACAATTTGTTGTAATTCTTTCGGGAAGCCTTGATGGGGTTGACCAATTTTCCCTTCAAAAAAGCTGATCACCGAATCGGGAAAATCCAATGAATCGCCGCGCTCGTAAATATCGTCTTCATTTAAATTGTTTTGCACCATAAACAATGCCATGTCGCCAACCACTTTCGAGGAAGGCGTCACTTTCACGATATCGCCAAACATCATGTTCACGCGCGCGTACATGTCTTTGATTTCTTCCCAACGGTCACCCAAACCAACGGCTTCCGCTTGTTGTTTTAAGTTAGAATATTGACCACCCGGCATTTCATGTTTATAGACTTCGGCGTGCGGCGCCTTCATACCGCTTTCAAACGGTTCATACATCGGCCGGACACCTTCCCAATAGCGGCTAATCGCATCAAAATGATCAATATTACCTTTTGGAAGACGCGGGGTACCCTCTAGTGCGTAATATAAAGAATTAAGGCTCGGCTGACTGGTTAATCCAGCCATCGCTCCCATCGCCGTATCGACAATATCCACTCCCGCTTCAATTGCCTTCCTATACATCGCGATGCCATTGCCGCTTGTATCATGGGTATGCAAGTGGATGGGCAAATCTACGGTTTCTTTCAGTTCACTGATCAAAACATACGCCGCTTCCGGTTTGAGAAGCCCTGCCATATCTTTTATGGCAAGGATATGGGCGCCGCTAGCTTCAAGCTCCCGCGCCATGTCTTTATAATAAGAAAGATTATATTTCGTTCGCGTCTCGCTTAGAATGTCACCAGTGTAACAAATGGCGGCCTCAGCAATTTTCCCCGCATCTCTAACCGCTTCAATCGACAGCGTCATGCCTTTCACCCAGTTCAGACTGTCAAAAATGCGGAAGACATCGATGCCAGCCGCAGCCGCTTCTTTAATAAAAGCGACAATAACATTATCCGGATAATTTTTATAACCGACGGCATTTGCCCCGCGGAATAACATTTGAAATAACACATTTGGAATGAGGCGGCGTAATTCCATCAGACGCTCCCACGGGTCCTCCATCAAGAAGCGCATCGACGTATCGAACGTTGCCCCGCCCCACATTTCAATGGAAAATAACTCCGGCAAAAGCCGCGCGACGGGCCCAGCGATTTTTTTCAGATCATAGGTACGCATCCGTGTTGCCAGCAAGCTTTGATGGGCATCGCGGAACGTCGTATCCGTAATTAAAACCTCTTTTTGTTCCTTTATCCAGCGGACGACCCCTTCCGGCCCTTGTTCGTCAAGAATCTGCTTCGTTCCGGGTTTCGGCTTCTCAGATAACTTGACATCGGGAACAGCAGGCGGATCAAAAGCCGGTTTCTTCTTTTTCGGAATTCCCGGAAACCCATTAACTGTCGTATCCGCGATGTAGGTCAACATCTTCGTGCCGCGGTTTTGACTTTCCGGAAAAACAAACAGTTCCGGTGTTGTATCAATGAAAGTCGTATCAACATTACCGGCAAGAAAATCGGGATGTGTCACGACATTTTCCAAAAAGGCAATGTTGGTTTTGATGCCGCGAATCCGAAATTCCTTTAAATTTCGAACCATTTTTGCTGCCGCATCCTCGAAGGTTAAAGCATGCGTTGACACCTTGACGAGCAACGAATCGTAGTAAGGCGTTATGACCGCGCCCTGAAAGCCATTTCCGGCATCAAGCCGCACACCAAAACCTCCGCCGGAGCGGTATGCCATAATTTTTCCTGTATCCGGCATGAAGTGGTTTGCCGGATCTTCCGTCGTCACACGGGCTTGAATCGCATAGCCAATGGGATGAATGTCCTTTTGTAACGGTATATTGATCGGCGGCTCATGGAGTGTAGCGCCTTCTGCAATGCGTATTTGCGTTTGCACGATGTCAATGCCTGTGACCATCTCTGTGATGGTATGTTCTACCTGAATGCGCGGGTTGACTTCAATGAAATAATATTGCCCGTCGGGTGTCACAAGAAATTCGACCGTTCCAGCATTGACATAGTTCACGCTCTCCATGAGCTGAACGGCTGATTGACAAATTTCATTTCTCAAGCGTTCCGAAAGATTGCGGCTCGGTGCCACTTCGACGACTTTTTGATGCCGTCTTTGCACGGAACAGTCTCGTTCATAAAGATGGATGACTTCACCTGAACGGTCGGCCAGAATTTGCACTTCAATATGTCTCGGATGGTCTAAAAATTTTTCCATGTAGACATCATCACTGCCAAAAGCGGCCTTAGCCTCGGACTTTGCGCGTTCGAAAGCATCCGCAAGTCCTGCTTCGCTGCGGACGATCCGCATCCCGCGTCCCCCGCCACCGGCAACCGCTTTAATCATGACGGGATAGCCGAATGCTTTGGCGAGTTCCTTCGCTTCTTTTAGGCTGGAGACAGGGCCGTCACTGCCCGGAACGACTGGTAGGCCGGCGCGAATGGCTGCTTCACGGGCTTTGGCTTTATCGCCAAAAATCTCAAGATGGTTGACATTCGGCCCGATAAATGTAATCCCTTCTTCTTGGCAACGCCGAGCAAATTCGGCATTCTCAGAAAGGAAGCCGTACCCCGGATGAATGGCATCGACGTCATTGGTCCGGGCGATTTCCAAAATGCCTTCGATATCTAAATAGGCTTCAATCGGTTTTTTACCAGCTCCTACAAGATAGGCTTCATCGGCTTTATACCGATGATAGGAACCTGAATCTTCTTGGGAATAAATGGCCACCGTACGAATGCCCAATTCGGTACATGCCCGAAATATGCGAATGGCGATTTCCCCACGATTAGCTACCAATACTTTGCGGATTTTATTCCCCATTAAGCTGCCTCCTCTTTAGCTGACTTTTGTTTCAAATTGACAAAGGCTGAAATATTAATCAATACGCCAACGGAAAACATCATCATGATGAGTGAGGAACCTCCATAACTGATAAACGGCAATGTCACCCCAGTAATGGGCAGAAGTCCTGTCACCGCCCCAAGGTTGACAAAAGTTTGGACGGCGATAAAAGCGGATATGCCGATGGCAAGCAAACTGCCAAAAACATCTTCACATTTAATGCCGATGACGATTCCCCGAATCACGAGATAGGCAAGACATAAAAGAACAAACAATACCCCAAAAATGCCGAGCTCCTCGGCGATAATTGCGATGATAAAATCGGTATGCGGTTCCGGCAGATACCCCGCTTTTTCTATGCTATTTCCGAGACCTTTTCCCGTTAAGCCACCGTTTGTGATGGCTATATACGAATTGATGAGTTGATAAGCATCCACTCCCGGTGCAAATGGGTGATAGGCTTCTGAAATTCGGCTAGCTTGTTCTTGGCTCAATGAGGACGTAAAAATGATCGCGATCGCCACGCCAGCAAGACAAAGCAGCATGACAATATGCTTCAACCGAATCCCCGAACAAATAATCACCGCTCCGGATATTCCAGCGACAATCATAGCAGAACCAAGATCGGGTTGAATGGTAATTAAAAGAAAAATAAAAGATACCACGAGTAACGGTGGCAGTACGCTGGATTTGAAGTCGGAAATATACGCTTGCTTATTGGAAAACACCGATGCTAAATAAATAATGATCGATAGTTTCGCCACTTCTGCCGGTTGGATGTTAAAGCCGCCAATGCTAAACCATGATTGGGCGTTTTTGTGTGTCGCCCCAACAATGAGCACCAAAATTAATAGGAGGATTGTCCCAAATAAAATCGGTTTGACAAGGGGCTTATACATTTTATAGGGTATCGCCATTCCGAAAAGCCCTGCCAGTATGGCCAGTCCCGCCCAGATTAGCTGCCTAATAAAGTAATAATTGCTGGGTAAATCAAAGCGAATGACAGACCAGATGCTACTCGCACTATAGACCATGACAATGCCAAATGCGGTTAACAACAAAACGGTCACTGCGAGTGAAAAATCATAATGCTTCCATAATCTTTTCAATCATATTACTCCTAACTTGATACTTCTTTATATTAATTTCGTTTACTTTTTTAGAATTCCTGCCGTAAAACCTTAAATATTCTTGAAAATTTTCCCATTAAAAAACTCAAACCACCAAGACGACCGGGCAGTTTGAGTTTCTGTTACTTGTCTTGAACGACCGCATCATGCAGCGCCGTCAATTGTCTTTCGAGCGATTCCAACAAGGCTTTTCCGTCCTTCTCTTCAACTAAGCCAAGGCGGACGGCAAAGTCTATTTCCCGCGAAAGACCGAACATTTGTGTATCAAGAACCTCTTCATATAAAGGACATTGCGGCATCGTAAGGTTTTCCATCTGAACTTCAATCAATTTCAGGATCTTTTGGGCATCGGCCTTTAAAATTTCGTAAGCCTTCTCCCGGTGTCTTGCCTCAAGTTCGGTCGACAATCCGATCCCCTCCGTTCCAGTCACCATCCTATGTTCATCTTAGCTTTTATGGGCGGAAATTGCAAGATATTCTTATATGATCTTGCTTCTAAACCTTAACCCTACATCTGAATTTAATATGGAATTTTGTCCATTTATCCGAACGTAAACATCCCACTTCATATACCCAGGGACGCTCTCGGTTGCCGTACATCCACAAAATAAAACCAACGGTGTGACAAGAGGCCTTTAGAGCTTTATACTTAAAGATTGGTAACGTATTAATATAAGCCATGACAGAAAGGTGATTCGATGAAAATTGTTCCGATCCTCGGTCACGTCAAATATCAGATTACCTTAGATCCGAGCAGCTGGATTTTTGATGACCGGAAAATTTCAGTGGAAGATTATGACGACCCGAATTTTGATCTCGACGAATTCCTTAAAGCACAGAAAGACGAACGGGCCGGGGCTGCCCTTCCTCGCCTTGCCGCTTCCAAGCGAAAATACCGGAAGGAAGAATGGCTGACAAAGTCATTTGTCATGCCCGCTAAAATCTTTATTCAAAATGCAGAACCACTGGAAGAGGCCACCGCCATCCAGTTCAGCTTGACGAATGGACAAACCGCAACCGTACCATTAGAAGAAATGGAAGAAGGCGCTTTCCAATTCAGTCGTGATGGCAAACTCTTAACAGATGAAGGTCCGCTGATTTTCTTATGCCGCGGTAAAGATCGGGAACCGGTGGCTCAAATTGAAAAAATCACGGTCATCTAACGGTGTCGATCCTTTTATTAAACATAGGAGTAACCGCATCTGACTGCGTACTAACAAAAATGAGATAGCACGACCCTATTTTTCGATGACACGAAAAGAATAATGGCAGACGACCTTGCGGAAACTAAGGGATAAATTCGATCCTTTACAGGAGGCCAGGATGATGTTTAAACGATTGTTATCCGCAAGTGTCGCTATCACTTTTCTCGTCGGCTGTGGCAACCAAAATGCCGACATGCAACAACAGAATAACGCGGTACACGAGGTCAAGCAAAGTGTCAATGAGCCGGCGAAAAAGCTCAACGGGCGTGAAATTTCCAAAAGACTCGTCGGGATTGCCACAGACATACCCGGTGTGAATCACGCCACAGCTGTCGTTGCTGGGGATTATGCCGTAGTGGGAATCGACGTCGACAAGAATTTAGATCAGACCCGGGTAGGCAGTATAAAAAATGCCGTTGCCAATGCCTTGAAAAATGATCCTTATGGTGCGAACGCAGTCGTCACAAGTGATCCGGATATCTACCAAAGATTGCGCAATATCGCAAAGCACATCCGCAATGGCAAACCGGCGTCGGGCATCGCCGAAGAATTATCCGCCATTGTCGAACGTATCGTCCCTGAAGTCCCCAATCGGCCGCTCACACCGAGCCAAAACATCGAAAATAAGCAACCACGCCCGTCCATTGACGAAAACCCCAAAAGAGCACGTTAAAGCATTAAATGAAGCGTTTGGCCCACATATCCCGGTCAAACGCTTTTTTCTTTTTTGCTGATAGCAAGGTAAGTCGCAAGAATCCACTTCTCTTATTTATCCGCAAAGAAGAACCTGCTATAATAAATTGTGTAGGGGGTGTTAAAATGCTTGCAAAATGCATGTTATGTGACCGCATTGATGAGTTAGATGACCAAAGCCCACTCGCTAAAAAACTTCGTAACCGCCCCATTCACACATATCTTTGTCCAACCTGCCATGACCGGATCACGGAACGCACCATCGAACGATGGAAAACCGGCAAATTTCGCATCCACCACAAAAGGCGAACGAAAGATGAATCCCTTATTTAAAGAACACCCACCAAGGTGTTTTTTTATTTTACTGTTAGAGAGCAACGGAGGCTCTGCCTTCGCCAAACGGCGTGGCAGAGCCTCGATTCATTAATTACGCTTCTTTACTGATTTCGTTTTGCTTTTTCTTTTTCGACCACCAGAGCCTTATTTTATAAATCGTTAAAACGATCGCTGAGACAAAGAGTGCCCCAACAATCGGAAGCTGTAACGCCAGAACGGTTAAAATAATACATCCGATCAATAAAAAGACGTAAATAATCAACGCTTTTAGAAGTGGCAGTTTTTTGGCAAAACCGAGCTTGTAAACGATAATCGACAAGACAACGATGGTAAAATATAAAATCGGTATCGCATGATCGGATGTCAACGGATGATTTACCAAAAACTCTGGAAATCCGGAAAAATGTATTTGATCGCTGTTCACGATCCCATCCCCTTATGCGTGAGCGAATTTATCCCGTTTGGCTGCCCGCTCACGTTCGGTTTTGTTTAAAATTTTCTTTCTGAGCCGGATATTCTGGGGTGTCACTTCGCAATACTCATCATCATTCAAGTACGATAGCGCTTCTTCCAACGACAAAATGCGCGGGGCTTTTAACGTGACCGTTTGATCTTTCGTTGCCGACCGGACGTTGGTTTGATGTTTCGCCTTGGTGACATTGACCGTCAAATCATTTTCACGGGTATGCTCACCAACGATCATGCCTTCATAGACGTCTGTTCCTGGCTCGATGAACATCACGCCGCGGTCTTCCAATTGCCCAAGCGCATAAGCCGTTGCTTGGCCGGTTTCCATGGCAACAAGCACACCTTGGCGCCTTCCGCCGATCGGTTCGTTAATCACCGGGCGGTAATGATCAAAAGTATGATTGATGACGCCATATCCGCGCGTTTCGGTCAGAAAATCGCGGCGATAACCAATCAGCCCGCGCGATGGCGCGATAAATTCCAATTTATAATGGCCGTCTTCTTGTTGTTCCATGTTTTGCAATTCCGCTTTTCTACGTCCAAGCGATTCAATGACCGCACCGGAATATTCACTGGGTACATCAATCAGCACGTATTCATACGGTTCTGATAAAACACCATCAATTTCTTTTATAATAACCGTCGGCTTTGAGACTTGCAATTCATAACCTTCGCGGCGCATCGTTTCGATGAGAATGGAGAGATGCAGCTCCCCGCGGCCGGAAACAATCCAAGCATCCGGGGATTCTGTATCTTCCACTTTCAAGCTGACGTCGCGTTCGGTTTCCGCATACAACCGCTCCTGAAGCTTTCGGCTCGTCACGTACTGTCCTTCACGCCCGGCAAACGGACTGTTGTTGGCAACAAAAGTCATTTGCATGGTCGGCTCATCAATTTTCAGTGTCGGTAGCGGATCGATCGCGTCGACATCATTGATGGTCTCACCGATGTTGATATCCTCAACTCCTGTGATGGCAATAAGATCGCCGGCTTTTGCTTCCTCGATTTCAATCCTTTTAAGACCAAAAAAGCCGAACAATTTCGTCACGCGGAACGTTTCCTGTCTCCCATCGGTTTTGACCAAGACCGCTTGTTGCCCAACTTTAATGGATCCCCGAAAAATCCGGCCGATGCCGATTCGCCCGACATAGTCGTTATAATCGAGCATCGTGACTTGAAACTGCAGCGATTCATCGGCATTATCAAGCGGAGCGGGAACGTGCTCCAAGATCATATCGAAAATGACACTCATATCATGGGTGACGTCATTTGGATCCGTACCGGCGACGCCATTGACAGCCGAAGCATAGACAACGGGAAATTCTAGTTGATCGTCATCTGCGCCAAGATCAATAAAAAGTTCCAGTACTTCATCGACAACGGCTTCGGGCCGGGCCATCGGCTTATCGATTTTATTGACGACGACAATCGGTTTAAGCCCGCTATCCAGCGCCTTTTTCAATACAAAACGCGTTTGCGGCATAACCCCTTCATAGGCGTCGACCAAAAGGAGAACCCCATCAACCATTTTCATGATCCGTTCGACTTCACCGCTAAAATCGGCATGGCCTGGTGTATCCACAACGTTGATCCGTGTGCCTTTATACGACAGCCCGGTATTTTTCGCTAAAATGGTGATGCCTCGTTCACGTTCAAGGGCATTTGAATCCATGGCTCGCTCTTGGACATGTTCGTTTTCCCGAAACGTTCCTGACTGCTTTAATAGTTGGTCAACCAAGGTTGTTTTCCCATGGTCAACGTGCGCGATAATCGCTATATTCCTTATATCGTTTCTCCTGTTTGTCATAAATCATGCTCCTCATTTACTTACTTCGACACAAACGTTACTATTATATCATATCCTTGGTTTTTTTCCCTATTATGCGGTACACTCTTTAGCGGGAGGAAAAACAATGAACGCAGTTTACTTTCTTTTAGCCTTTCTAACGGTTGCCAGCCTTGTTTCCATCGGATTTTGCGTGGCAGCGGGAACAACGCTTGGTATTATTTTATCCGTCTTAGGCGTCTTCATTTTTATGGGATTAGGTTTTTATATAAAAAGAAAAACGGCATAGGAAGGTTGCCGTTTTTCCGGGCGCTTTTTCTGAAAAAACGGCTGGCGTCTGACATTTCCATTATGTCAGATCGGTATTGCAGCCGTTTTTCCTCTTTTATATCCAAATCAACTACACTTCCACATCGCAAAGTGCATATAAATCCTTTTTCTTAAAAACTAAAGGCGCTTAATTTCTCAAAAGATGTCTTCCATTATTCCAACTCTTCCCTAAAATATTTACCGTTTGCAAGTCCCGCCTGAATCATTTCGACAATGGCTTTATGTACACCCGGTTTGCCGACTAAAACCGAGCCACCCTTCAGTAAATCCAAGGGACGGCCATCAGCATGTGAAAACACGCCGCCGACTTCCTCAATCAAAATTAGTCCTGCGCCATAATCCCACGGAGACAACCGCATCGTAAAATAAGCATCCAACCATCCGCAAGCCACATAGGCCATTTCGAGAGCGGCTGAACCATAGGAGCGCGTGCCTCTTGTTTTGCGAACGATCGGGCGGAGAATTTCCGGGTCAACCCGCCGATTGGCATTAATCCAAGTGGCATTGATGCCGAACACCGCTTTTTCCAACTCTCCGGCATGAAGTTGAGGCAACCGATGTTCATTAAAAAAAGCTCCCTGACCTTTTACGACATGATACAGATCACCTGTCATGACATCCAGTATCAAGCCAACTCTACCAACCCCATTTTCATAAACCCCTATTGAGACGGCAAAATTTCTTTTTTGATGAACAAAATTCATGGTGCCATCAATGGGATCAATGAGCCATAAAACGCCGGATAAAGCGTTCACCCGATCCCCATACCCTTCTTCGGAGACGATATGATGGTCGGGAAATTGCTCGCGGATTTTTTCAGTGAGAAAACGTTCGATTTCCCGGTCCTTATCCGTCACCAGATCATCGGGAGAAGATTTCGTTTCCACATGGATCGGACTTTCAATCGTCTCTTTAATGATGCGTCCTGCTTCACGGATCCAAGACTCCGCTAATTGGTACACTTCTTGCCAATTGATGTTTTCACCCATATCCGATCCTCCTTGGTAGGAAAAGGTTTAAAACGACCATACTGCGCTTTCTAAAAACTATTATGACATAAAACGCAGGACGGGTTGCAAAACAATGCTTAACGAAAAATTGACATGTAAGGACATTTGGATGGCGCTTGTGATCATCATAAAAAATAAAAGACCCTCGAAAGGGCCTTTTTGAAAATCGAATAATCGATTGGGCTGAAGAAATGAGCCGATCACTGGCTGATTTTGATGGGGACCCATGACCAAGAAGAAGCGCTGTCACACCTCCAGACGGAGCAATTCTTGACGCAGTTTTTCAAGGCGTTGTTTACACTGTTCAATTTGTTCGATATTATTACTCTCCATTGCATCGTACAAAGTCAGTAATTCATAATCAATTTCCATTCTTAGTACGGGGATCCGTTTTTCCGCATCCGTTCTCTTCAGCGTTTGAATGACTTGTTTCATCACGATGCACATCCTTTCAAAAGGGGATGATCAGAGGCAATGAGCGAAGTCCGTCATTAAAGGAGAAAATCGAGACAAAATATTCCGATAGTTTTTGTATTATTAGCATATTATGATTTGCAGCAATCGTATGCAACCAAATATTTATTTGCTCAATAAATTCCGCAAATGGCTATCTTTAAAACAGCTATTTATACAATAGGTTCGGACGCGTAAATGGATTTAAGCTCATGGCGTGTTTGAGCCTATGTCCTTTACGCCTTCATCAAAAAAGCGAACCCCCAAACCGCCTTCATCCTCAAAAATTTCCCGGGTTCCAATAATTTTTCGTTGATAAACTGAAAACTTATAGTATAAGATAAGCCTAGTTTGTTATAAAAGAGGTGTCCTTGTTGAAGCAAAACCTTACGCCATTATTTTCTGGACTTGTTGATTTT
>Ga0310828_1000422_pt1 | contig 44994 bp, 29 predicted proteins | sample WT_ome_3_FD_202242 | JGI IMG/M metagenome (GOLD analysis project Ga0310828, IMG submission 202242) | Sorghum-adapted microbial communities enriched on wild type (WT) sorghum from Joint BioEnergy Institute, Emeryville, California, United... ... | reverse complement strand
GCAGGGTTCCCGTGATGACGAAGGTCTTGCCGGCGAACCTGTCGTCTCCGCCGGTCTCAGACTGCTTGGCCTTCGTATTGACACCGGCCTCCTTCAGCCTCTCGATCAAGGCCTTCGTGCTGTCCAGGCTGAAGAAGTTGAGCACGCTGCTCGCCACCGTCTCCCCGAAGTCCGGCAGCATCAGCAGCTGCTCGAAGCTGGCACGGCTGATCTCGTCGATGTCAGCGAAGTTGGAGGCGAGCACTCTGGCCGTCTGCTTGCCGACATTTTTGATGCCGAACCCGGTGATGAGCTGGTCCAGATCGTTGTCCTTGGACTTCTCGATCGCGTTCAGCAGGTTGTCGACCGATTTCTCCCGGCCCACGATCCCCTTCTCGATCAGCTCATCGCGATATTCCTTGAGACGATAGATATCGGCGATGTCCTTGATATAACCCTCGGTCATCAGTGCCTCAACGGAGCTCGGGCCGAGCCCTTCGATGTTCATCGCATCCTTCGAGGCGAAGTAGATGATCCCCCTGATCGACTGGGCATAGCATTCTTCGCCGCTGCAGCGGATGTCCGCGCCGTTCTCATCCCGCACCGTCGGCGAGCCGCAGATCGGGCAGCGATCGGGCAGGGTATATCGCACGGCATCTGGCGGTCTTTTCTCCGGAATGCTGCGCAGAACCTCCGGGATGATGTCCCCCGCCTTCTGGATGACCACCGTGTCGCCGATCCGGATATCCTTCGCGTCGATGTAGTCCTGGTTGTGCAGTGTGGCCTTGGATACCGTGGTGCCCGCCAGCTTCACCGGCTTCAGGATCGCCAGCGGTGTCAGCCTGCCTGTGCGGCCCACCTGCACCCGGATGTCCTCGATCACCGTCTCCTTCTGCTCCGGCGGATACTTGAAGGCGATCGCCCAACGCGGCACCTTGCTCGTGCTGCCGAGCACCCTCCTGTCCTCGAGATTGTCCACCTTCACCACGGCGCCATCGATGCCGAAGGGCAGGTCGCCCCTTCTCTGTCCGATGTCCACGATGCATTGCCAGACCTCATCGGCGGTTGAGCAGACCTTGAAGTCCGGGATGACCGGGAAACCGATCGATTGCAGCCACTCCAGCGTCTCCGCATGGGAGGTGAACGTCCTGCCTTCCGCGATCTCCAGATTGAACACGAACAGGTCCAGCTTCCGCTCCTTGACGATCCTCGGGTCCAGCTGCCTCAGCGTTCCCGCAGCCAGGTTCCTTGCCGTCTTGTACACCTTGCCGCCGCTCACCTGCTGCTTCTGCATGATCATCTCGAAGGTCTCATTGGACATGTACACTTCGCCGCGCACTTCCAGGTAAGGCAGGTCGATCGGGAGCTGCTTCGGCACCGCGTCCATCACCAGCAGATTCTCGTACACCGACTCGCCTTCCTCGCCGTTGCCCCGGGTGATGCCCTCGACCAGCCTGCCTTCCCGGTACCTCAACATGACCGTCAAACCGTCGATCTTCATCTCGACGACGAATCTGGAATCCGGCACCTGAGCCTTGACCTTCTCCACGAAGGCGTACACTTCTTCCCTGGTGAACTGGTCCTGCAGGCTGATGACCGGCACGTCATGCCTGACCTTCCTGAGCTCGCGCTTGACCGTCCCCCCCACCTTCTGGGTGGGCGAATCCGGCGTGACGAGCTCCGGATGCTCGGTTTCGAGAGCCTTCAGCTCATTCATCAGCTCGTCATACTCGTAGTCCGATATTTCCGGCTCATCCTGATCATAGTACCTCTCATTGTGGTACCGGATCAGATCCCTGAGCTGTTCGATTCGCTCTTTCACTTCCATGCGGACAGCACCTCCATAGGATCATGCGATCTTCAAGCCTTCGTGATCGGGGCGAACCTCGCCAGCAGCTTCTTGATGCCGGTCGGAGCCGGGAACGCGATCTGCAGCTCCTGGTCATCCCCGCTTCCCCGTACGGCTACCACCGTACCGATGCCCCATTTGTTGTGCGACACCTTGTCGCCTGTCTTCCATTCCACCGAGCCAGCCGCCGACGCGCCAGCCTGACCGCCTGCCGGAGCCGGACTGCTCGCGCGGGATGTGGCCGCTCCCCCGACGATCGGCCGACGGCTCGCGTCTGCGGGGGAGCGGCCGCCGGCGCTGTTGCCATACCCGTATCCGCCGCCGAACGAGCCGCTGCCGCCCGTATATCGCTTGTAGCCCCCGCTGTACCGCGGCTCATCATCGAAGTTGTCATCCCGGTCATAGGCATCGTACCGGCTTCCTCCGAAGCCGCCGCGAGCGGCATACCCGCCGACCACCTCCGTCACTTCCTCCGGGATCTCCTTCAGGAAACGGGAGGGCAGATTGCGGTTGGTGCGTCCGAACAGGGTGCGGGTCTGCGCGCAGGACAGCACCAGCTCCTCCTCAGCCCGCGTGATCGCCACATAGGCGAGCCGGCGTTCCTCCTCCAGCTCCTCCGGATCGGTCAGCGCCCGGCTGTGCGGGAAGACGCCTTCCTCCATGCCCACGACGAAGACGTACGGGAACTCCAGCCCCTTCGCGCTGTGCATCGTCATCAGGGTCACCTTGTCCGTCGGATCTTCCGCCTCATCATCGGCGAGAGCGTCGATATCCGCGATCAGCGCCAGATCGGTGAGGAAGGCGAGGAGCGATTTGTCCTCGTTCTTCTCCTCGAAATCCTGTGTCACGGACAGGAACTCATCGATGTTCTCCACGCGCGAACGGGACTCCAGCGTATCCTCCTGCACCAGCTGGGCGCGGTATCCGGACATCTCGAGCAGCTTCTCCGTCAGCTCGGTGACGGAGACATACTGCGACATCTGGCCCAGATTGTCGATCAGCTGCTTGAAATCATGCAGCGCATGCTTCTGCTTCGCGCCGATCTCGATCGCATCCAGCTCATCCAGGCTGGCGAAGATCGACAGGCCGCGGCGCGCCGCATACTCCGCCAGCTTGTCCAGGCTGGCCGCGCCGATGCCGCGCTTCGGCTCATTGACGATGCGCAGGAAGCTGATGTCGTCATCCGGATTGGAGACGAGGCGCAGGTAGGCGAGCAGGTCCTTGATCTCCTTGCGCTCGTAGAATCGGATGCCGCCGACGATCTGGTACGGGATGTTCGACTTGAGGAAGATTTCTTCGATGACGCGGGACTGGGCATTGGTGCGGTACAGGATCGCATGGTCGCGGTACGAGCGGCCACCTTCCTTCAGGTGGCGCTGGATCTCGCTGACGATGTAATAGCCTTCCGCAGCCTCCGAATCCGCGTAGCAGATCTTGATCTTCTCGCCATCGCCCTTGTCCGTCCACAGATTCTTCGCCTTGCGTCCCTTGTTGTTGCCGATCACACTGTTGGCCGCCTGCAGGATGTAGCCGGTCGAGCGGTAATTCTGTTCGAGCAGGATCGTCGTCGCGTCCGGGTAATCATGCTCGAAATTGAGGATATTGGAAATGTCCGCGCCGCGCCAACGGTAGATCGACTGGTCGCTGTCGCCGACCACGCACAGGTTGCGATGGGCGGCTGCCAGCTGGCGGCACAGCATGTACTGGGCGTGGTTCGTATCCTGATACTCGTCGACGTGGATGTAGCGGAACTTCTTCTGATAGAAATCCAGCACATCCGGCACCTGCCTGAACAGCTGGATCGTCTTCATGATCAGGTCATCGAAGTCCAGCGCATGATTGCTGCGAAGCTTCCGCTCGTACAGCTCATACACCTGCGCCGCGACCTTCTTCGTCGGATCCTGGCCGGCCCTGGCCGCATACTGCTCCGCGTCCAGCAGCTCGTTCTTCGCGCTGCTGATCATCGACAGGATCGCCCGCGGCTCATGGCGTTTCGGGTCGAGATTCAGATCCTTCAGACAGCCGCGGATGACCGACAGCTGGTCGTCGGAGTCGAGGATGGTGAAGCTCGACTTGTAGCCGATCCTCTCGATATCCTTGCGCAGGATGCGGACGCACATGCTGTGAAACGTCGATACCCAGATATCACGGCCTTCGGCTCCGACCAGACTGGAGACGCGCTCCTGCATCTCTCTGGCCGCCTTGTTGGTGAAAGTGATGGCCAGGATCGCCCATGGCGGCGCCTTGCGGGTGGCGATCAGATAGGCGATGCGGTGCGTCAGCACCCGCGTCTTGCCGCTGCCTGCCCCCGCAACGATGAGCAGCGGGCCTTCCGTCGTCTGCACGGCCTCCCGCTGTCTGTCGTTCAGTCTCTGAATCGCCTCATGTATATCTACCGGTTGGTTCATGGGTTAACTCCTTTTGATTCTTATCCATACGTATCGGATGATATTCATCAGTCCGTGTGATATGCCCCTATCTGTGCACGAGAGTGCTGAGCGCTTGCTCGATATCCTCATAGATGACGTTACCGACGATGATCGTATCCGCCGCATCCAGCGCCTGTCTGGCCCTGTCGGCCGAATTGATGCCCCCACCGTAGAACAGCTGCGTCTCCTCCAGGTTGTCTCTCACCTGGCGCACCAGATCCATATCGCCGAATGTGCCGCTGTATTCGATGTAACAGACGGGCAAGCGGAACAGCTTCTCCGTCAGGTTCGCGCAGGCGATCACGTCCTGCCTGCCCAGAACGGCATCCGCATGGGTCAGTCTTGCAACCGTCGAATCCGGGTTCAGGACCACATACCCTTCCGGCACCAGCGATTCCCAGGGAAGCATCTTGCCGAATTGCTTCAGCGCCTCGCGATGCCGGCCGGTAATCCACTGCCCCTGGCGGGAGTTAAGCACAACCGGGATAAAGTACAGATCAAAGCCCGGCACCACCGCCTCCAGATTGGAGATCTCGCTGACACAAGGCACCGCATACCGTCTCACCCGTGACAGCAAATCAATCGTATTGTCAAACGTCACGCCGCTGGAGCCGCCGACCATGATCGCATCCGTGCCGGAATTGCACAGCAGCTCCAGATGCTCGTCCGAGATCGTCTTGTCCGGGTCCAGCTTGAACACGTGACGCCAATCGCGAAAGTCCTCGCGCATTCACTCAACACCTGCTTTCCTCGCGCGCCGCTCGCAGCGTTCCGCCTTGCGGCGCACGTCTGAATCTGTCGGCTGAATATTGCCGGTTTTCCTTACAGCATCAAGTCTAATCGTTCTCCTTCATCATATCAAACAAAACATATGTTCGGCAATTGATTGTCCATATTTTCCATGCTATGATGCAGGTAAGGAAAATTTGAAGGCCATGTTACCGACAAGGTACAACCTCGGAGCGAATCCTGGTTCTGGGGCTGTGCCTTTTTTTGTTGGCCGCCCGATCTCGTGGGAACAGGAAGGAGGACAGGGAATCCGGGCTTCGCTCTCCGGTTGACAGTCCGAACACATGAGCCAATCCAATCATGGGGAGGAGTCTTGCGTGAATCTGGAAGCGATCTATCATCGCACCGGTCAGGCCTGGTGCTATATGTACGACAAGGATACGGTCCACATCCGGGTGCGCACGAAGCGCGGCGACATGGATGCGGTCGATGTGTTTGCCGGGGACAAATACGACTTCGAGCGCACGCTGCGGCAAATCGAGATGCGCATCCTCGCAACGGACGCGCTGTTCGACTATTGGCAGGCGGAGGTCACCACGCCGCATCGCCGGCTGCAATATTATTTTCGCTTCACCTCGGGAGCAATTACCGTCTACATGACGGAAACAGGCTTCGCCGATGAGCCGCCAAGCGGCGTAACCGGCGTGTTCGAGTATCCGTACCTGCACGAGTCCGACTGCCTGCAGCCGCCGGAGTGGGCGAAACATGCGGTGTTTTATCAGATCTTCCCGGAGCGCTTCGCCAACGGCGATCCTTCCAATGATCCGGAAGGCGTCCTGCCCTGGGGCGGGAAGCCCGAGCCGTTCAACTTCTTTGGCGGCGATCTGCAGGGCGTCATCGATCATCTTGACCATCTGTCCGAGCTTGGGGTGAACGCGATCTACTTAACGCCGATCTTCGAAGCGACGACCAATCACAAATACGACACCAGCGACTACATGAAGATCGACCCGCACTTCGGCGACACCGAGACGCTGCGCCGACTCGTCAACCTGGCCCACGAGCGCGGCATCCGCGTGCTGCTCGACGCCGTGTTCAATCACAGCGGAGGCAGGTTCGCGCCATTCCTCGATGTCGTGGAGAAGGGCGAGGCCTCTCCGTACAAGGACTGGTTCCATGTCCTGGAATTCCCGCTCCGCGTGGAGAACGGCCGGCCCACCTACCGCGCCTTCGCCTTCGAGCCGCACATGCCGAAGCTGAACACCCAGCACCCCCAGGTCAAGGCCTATCTGCTCGACGTGGCCCGCTACTGGATCGAAGAGGTCGGCATCGACGGTTGGCGGCTGGACGTGGCGAACGAGATCGACCACCAGTTCTGGCGGGACTTCCGTCAGGTGGTGAAAGCGGTCAAGCCCGACGCCTATATCCTGGGCGAGATCTGGCATGATTCGATGCGCTGGCTGCAGGGCGACCAGTTCGATGCGGTGATGAACTACCCGTTCACCAATGCGGTGCTGGACTTCTTCGCCCACCGGAAGATCGACGCCGTGCAGTTCAGCCATCGCATCAGCACGCTCATCGCCACATATCCACAGCAAGTTCATGAAGTGGCGTTCAACCTCCTCGACAGCCACGATACGCCGCGCCTGCTGACGCTGATGCATGGCGACAAGCGGCGGATGAAGCTGGCGGCGCTGTTCCAGCTCACCTTCCTCGGCACGCCATGCATCTACTACGGCGATGAGATCGGGCTGGACGGAGGAGCCGATCCGGACTGCCGCAAGTGCATGGAGTGGGAGCCGGACAGGCAGGATCGGGATCTGTTCGACTTCTACCGGACGGCGATCTCCCTGCGCCACCGGCATGCGGCGCTGCGCACCGGCAGCTTCCGCTTCCTGCAGGCGGACTCAGACAGCGGTCTCATCGCCTACGAGCGTGCTGATGAACAGTCCCGCTTCCTCGTCGCGCTGAATGCCTCGGATCAGGCGGCGACGCTGCAGCTGCCAGCTGACGATATGGCCGGCGCCGAGCTCCTGTACTCCAGCAGCGCGGCGGACGGTACACCTGCTTCTGGCACCGCGGGCACGATCGCGCTTGAGCCTTACGCTTATCGCATATGGAAGAAGGGATAAGCCTCTCGCCTATCCCTTCGTTCATTCATGGATCAGATTAACCCAACACGATCTCGCTGTCCGCCTGGAGCGTCAGCTTCACCGGCTCCTTGCCCGTCAGCTTGCGGCTGCGGCTGTCCGGTTGCGAGGTGCCGACATAGACGGAGAACTCGCCCGCGTATACGCGCTTGACCGCTTCCTCGTCGTACAGGCCGAACGCATCCAGCGGCAGATGCAGCGTCACTTCCCGCTCCTCCTGCGGCGCCAACTGCACCTTCGTCAGCGCCTTCAGCTGCGGGTTCGGCGTGCCTTCCCGCTCCGCCTTCACATATACCTGCACCGTCTCGCCGCCGGCCATCGGGCCGTTGTTGCGGATCGTTGCGGTGATCTGCACGCCGGCCTCCGTCACCCGGTCGGTGCTCGCCCTCACGTTTGACAGGGTAAAGTCCGTGTAGGACAGCCCGTAACCGAACGGATACAGCGCCTCCTGCGTCATGTAGCGGTAAGTACGGCCCTTCATCGCGTAATCCGTAAAGTCCGGCAGCTCCTCCGTCGAACGGTAGAAGGTCACCGGCAGCTTGCCCTGCGGCGAATATTCGCCGAACAGCACCTCGGCGATCGCCCGGCCGCCTTGCGCGCCCGGATACCAGCACTGCAGGATCGACGGGACATGCTCGTCCGCCCAGCTGAGGTCCATCGCGCTGCCCGCAAGCACCAGCAGGATGACCGGCTTGCCGCTCTCGTACGCGATCTCCAGGATCTTCTCCTGCAGGCCGGGGAAGCGCAGATTCGGCTTGTCGCCGCTGGCGAACTGGTTGCCCGTATCCCCTTCCTCGCCCTCGAGTCCCGCGTCCAGGCCGAGGCAGACGATGATGACGTCGCTCTCCTTGCAGACGCCCTTCACCTCTGCGATCCGGTCGTTGCCGATGCTCAGGTTGCTTACCTTCTCCTTGAACAGGTCGCAACCTTCGGAATACAGCACGCGCACCTCATCGCCCAGATAGTCCTGGATGCCTTCCAGCGGCGTGATGTAGCGCGAGGCCGTGCCCTCGTAGTTGCCGACCAGCGCCCGCCGGTTGTTGGCGTTCGGACCGATGACCCCGACCGTCTTCAGCTTCTTCTTGTCGAGCGGCAGCAGGTTGTTCTCATTCTTCAACAGCGTCAGCGTTGCGCGGGCCACCTGCAGGTTAAAGTCGCGCATCTCCGGACTGTCCACCACCGTATATGGAATGTTCGAATACGGAACCTTCTCCGGCTCATCGAACATGCCCAGCTTCATGCGGGTCGTCATCAGACGGGTGACCGCCTGGTCGATCTTGTCCTCGGTGACGAGCCCCTGCTCGATCGCGTCCTTGAGGAAGACGAACAGGCTGCCGCAGTTCAGGTCACAGCCCTTGTTCACCGCGAGCGCCACCGATTCCACCGCATTTGCCGTCACCTTGTGGTGCTCGTGGAAGTCCTTGATCGCCCAGCAGTCCGAGACGACATGGCCGTCGAAGCCCCATTCGCCGCGCAGGATCTTCACCAGGAGCAGGTCGCTGCCACAGCATGGCTCACCGTTGGTCCGGTTGTAGGCGCCCATGACCGCTTCCACTTTCGCCTCCTGCACGCACGCCCGGAATGCGGGCAGATACGTCTCGTACAGGTCCTGCTTCGACACCTCGGCGTTGAAGCTGTGCCTCAGCCCTTCCGGCCCCGAATGCACCGCGAAGTGCTTGGCGCAGGCTGCCGCCTTCAGATAGTTCTCATCGTCCCCCTGCAGCCCCTTGATGAAGCGGACGCCCAGCCTCGACGTCAGGTAAGGGTCCTCGCCGTAGGTTTCATGCCCGCGTCCCCAGCGCGGATCGCGGAAGATATTGATGTTCGGCGACCAGAAGGTCAGGCCCTTGTAGATGTCCGTATCGCCGAACTCCTGCTGCATATTGTACTTCGCGCGTCCTTCCGTGGCGATGGCGTCAGCGATTCTCTCCATCAGTTCCTCGTCGAACGTCGCCGCCAGACCGATCGCCTGCGGGAACACCGTGGCCGTGCCTGCCCTGGCCACGCCGTGAAGGGCCTCGTTCCACCAGTTGTATGCCTTGACGCCCAGCCGTTCGATCGCCGGCGCCGCATGCAGCATCTGCCGGATCTTCTCGTCCAGCGTCATCTGCGCGACCAGCTCGCGCGCGCGTTGCTTGTATTCCTCGATCTTCTCAGGGTTCCTTTGCAGATCTGGCACTTGTCCTGCACCTTCCTTCCGGATAATAAGATAGATTGAATGCGATTTCAGTTGATATAATCATTATAGATGTGAGGACAAGCGGAATCTTCCCAAATGTTGCGCTTGGATGCTCAAATGTTGCGATTTTGCATCGCATATGTCCAGGAGGCGCGTATGATCGAATTTCTCGACGGGACCAGGGAAACGGTGATGTATCCCGAGCATTTCGGCATCCGGTTGTATATGAACGACAAGGCCGTCGATTATCCTGTGCACTGGCACAGCGCGACGGAGCTCATCATGCCGATCGACAACATCTATACGGCTGTCATCGATGACACCCGCTACCTGCTTGAGCCCGGCGAGATCCTGATCATCCCGCCCGGAGAGCTGCACGAGCTGTTCGCCCCCCCGACAGGCAGGCGCATGATCCTGCAATTCGATACCAGCCAGTTCACCCATATGAACGGGTTCGACTCGACTCTCGCCATGCTCCGTCCCTGCACCCACCTGTGCACCGGAAGAGATGACGAGCTGCTCGCGTTGCTGCGGCCGATGCTGAATGAGATCATGAACGAATACTTCGGCGCCTCTCCTCTCCGCGAAGCCCAGGCCTATGCGCTCCTGATCCAGTTTCTCGTCACGCTCGGGCGCAAGCTGTTGACCGATGGGCGGCCCTCCACACAGACAGAGCCGGCCAAGCGCCGCAAGGACATCGAACGCTTCATGCGTGTATGCCGCTATATCCGCGAGCATTGCACGGAGGACATCAGCGCCGAGGATGCGGCGCGGGAGGCGGGCCTGAGCAAGTTCCACTTCGTCCGCATGTTCAAGCAGTTCACGGGCGTATCCTTCCTGACCTACCTGAACCGGGAACGGATCCACATCGCCGAAGCGCTGCTGACCGAGCCGAACGTCACCATAACAGAAGTGGCCATGCGTTCCGGATTCGGAAGCCTGGCCACCTTCAATCGCGTATTCAAGGAGTACAAGAAATGCACGCCTTCTCAATATAAACTGCTGCACGGGCAACATATCCATCCCTGATACCCGGAGTCGCCCTGCGGCAGATGTCCGCCGCACCATTCGACACGCCGTTTTGCACGATGACGTCCACATCGAGGTTCGCTTTGGCATCACACGCCAAAGTGAGGTGGCACCATTCCTGGCCTTCAATCATTGCCGCGGCTCGGACGGCGCGGCTTGCGGAGCGCCTGCCTCTCGAACTACCTCAGGATCGCCGTGCTGTACGGCGGAAGGACGAGTTGCCTGCTGCCTCCGCTCTCTTCCCAGCCTATGCCCTCCTTGCTGGCCGCAATGATCCGCTCATAAGCCGCATCGCGCACAGCTGACCCGATCTCGACCGCCGCCTCTTCGGCTCCGAGGTTGTGGATGACCAGCACGCGGTCGGCGTCATTAAGCCGCTCATAGGCCATCAGCCGGTCAGGCTCCAGATCCACCTGGCTGATCGCGCCATCCGACAGCACCGGCAGCATGCTGCGCAGATGGATGAGCGAACGGTAGTGATTGAGCAGGGACTGAGGGTCCCCATCCTGCGCAAGAACCGATCGCGTATCCGCCTGATAGCGGGGCATCCGCCAGCTCGTATTGGCCGCCGCATAATGTTCTGCGGTGAGCCCCGATCCATCCGCCCGCATCTCCACGGACCCATCGCCGCCGCGCAGGGCAGCAATCTCCGCATCATCCGCCCACTTCATCGGCTCGCGAATCTGCTCATCCGGCTTCATGCCCTGCATGCCGATCTCCTCGCCATAATAAATGAACGGTCGCCCAGGCAGCGTCATCAGCACCGAGGCTGCCATCTTCGCCTGATCGGTATTCCCGCGCAAGGTCGACATCACCCGGTTCTGGTCATGGTTCGTGAGGAACGGCGCGTCCATCGCCCGCTTGCCTGCCGCCGTATCATATGCGCCCAGCATGCGCTCCAGCGTAAACGCCACATTCGAATTCGTCCCGCTCGACACAGCCGAGAGGATCAGCTCGCCTGCCGCGAAGTTGAACGTCGAATCGAACACCCGGTAATACGGAGCCACCCGCGCCGGAGACGATTCCCACACCTCGCCGACCAGATACACATCCGGGTTCACCTGCTCCAGCCCCTCGCGGAACTCCCGCCACCAGGCGAGATTCGCCTCCTGACGTTCAGGCTTCTTCTCGTCGCCGCTCAGATCCTCGAAGATATGCTTGGCCGCATCGAGCCGGAACCCGTCGACGCCCAGCTCCAGCCAGTATCGGCCGATCCGGATCATCTCCTGCCGCACCGGCTCATGCGAGAAGTTCAGGTCGGGCATGCCGCTCCAGAAGACGCCGAGATACTGGCCGCCCGAGCTTCTGTGCCAGGCCTGACCGCCTGTGGCGCTCGTGCCGCTGCCCAGGCCTTCCTCCTCACGCCATACGTACCAGTTGCGGTACTCGCCCGACGGCTCCCTGACCGCGATCTGGAACCAGGGATGCTCGGTCGAGGTATGGTTGACGACGAGATCGATGATCACCTTGATGCCACGCTTGTGGGCCTCATCCACCAGCAGGCGGAAGTCCTCCAGCGTTCCGTAGTCCGGGTTCACCGCATAATAATCCGTCACATCGTACCCGTGATAGCTTGGCGACGGATGGATCGGCATCAGCCAGATGCCGCTCACGCCAAGATCTCCGGTCGTCGCGGGATCGCCATCGTTCAGATAGTCGAGCATGTTGATGATGCCGCGAATATCGCCGATCCCGTCCCCGTCCGAATCAGCGAAGGCGCGCACGAAGATCTCATAATAAACGTTCGAATCCCGCTGCCGATCAGCCGCACCCGCTCCATCCGACAGCACCGCATCCTCCGCGATCACCCATTCGCCCGGGAGAGCAGGGGAAGATGCCTGCCCTTCCCCGGACGAGAAGCAACCTGCCGTCGCCAGCATGATGAGCATCAGCAGCACCCACATCCAGCCTCTTCTCATCGCACCTCTCCTTATCCCTTGCTGGCGCCCGCAGTCAGACCCTGCACCAGATAACGCTGCAGGAACATGAACAGGATGGTGATCGGCACCGCGATGAGCACGGCGCCGGCAGCGAACAGCGTGAATTCCGTCGACTGCCGCTGGCTGACCATGCGCCACAGCCCAACCGCCAGGGTCCGCTGTTCCTCCGTCCGCAGGATCAACTCCGCGAAGATAAAATCCACGAACGCGCCGGTGAAGATCATCAGGCTGACGTAGGTCAGCATCGGACGCGCCAGCGGAACCATGATCCGCGTGAACACCATCCAGTGGGACGCGCCATCGATCCTCGCCGCCTCCTCCAGGCTGCGGGGAATCGTGTCAAAATACCCCTTGGCGATAAACACATTGCCCAATATCGCGCCGGAGCTGTATACGAGGATCAGCGCCCAGTGATTGTTGAGCAGGTTAAACTGCAGGAGCAGGATGTAGATCGCGATCATCGCCATAAATCCCGGGAACATCTGCAGTACGAGCAGCGTGCTCAGCGCGACCTTGCGTCCGGTGAAGCGGAAGCGGGAGATCGCATAGGAGGTGAGCAGCACCAGGATCGTGCCGAACAGAGAGGACAGGATCGCGATCTTCAGCGTGTTCATAAACCAGAGCGGATAATCCGTCTTGAGGAACAGGTCGCGATAATGCTCCAGCGTGACCTCATTCGGGATGAGCGATTCGCTGTACAGGCTGTTGCCCACCTTGAACGAGGACATGACGATCCACAGAGCCGGATAGATGCTGACGGCCGCCAATATGATCAGGATGAGATAACTGATAACCACTCTTGGCTTCATATGATCATATCCTCCTCCTTGAACGATCTGGTTCTGCGGAAGTTGTATATCGAGAGTGAAGCGATGATGACAAAGATGATAATGCCGATGACCGCAGACAGATTGTACTGCTGATGGTTCAGCGTCAGCTTGTAGAGCCAGGTGACCAGCAGATCGGTATGGCCCGCGTATTGATACTGAGGATTGACCGGATCGCCGTTCGTCAGCAGGTAGATGACGTTGAAGTTGTTGATATTGCCAGCGAACTGCATGATCAGGATCGGCGCGGTCGAGAACAGCACCATCGGGAGCGTGATATGCCTGAACTTCTGAGCCGGGCTTGCTCCGTCGACCTCTGCCGCCTCATACAGATCGCGGGGAATCGTCGTCAGGATGCCGGAGATGAGAATCATCGACACCGGGATGCCGATCCACATATTGACGAGGATGACGGTGATCTTCGCCCAGGCAGGATCGGTCAGCCAAGGCACGCCCTCCAATCCAAGACTGTTGCGCAGAAAAAGATTGACAGGCCCCAGGCCGTTGAACAAATTGCGCATGACGAGCAGGGAGACGAGATTCGGAATGGCGAACGGGATGATCAGGACCGTGCGCCAGAACTTCTTGAAACGAATCGCCGGCTGTTCGATCAACACCGCAACCAGCATGCCGCCGAAGTAAGTGGTGATGGTCGCCAGGATCGCCCAGATCACGGTCCAGCCCAATACACCGAAGAAAGTCTTGCTCCAGCTGGAGAGCGTAACGAGATTGCTGAAATTCCGGAAGCCGACCCAATCCACCAGATTGGCCGGAGGAAGCACAGGTTCCGCATAGTTGGTGAATGCCAGCAGAATATTGAACACGATGGGCATAACTGTCAGGAAAGAGATCGATATCGCTGGCAGCAGCAGAACAAAGTAGGGGAAGGATTGGTTCTCCACGCTCTTCAGCCCACCGATGATGCCGACCGTCGGCTCCCCGCGTTCCATACGAAGACCGTTGGTATAGGCATCGCGCACATTCATGATGTAGATGCCGATGAACAGCAGCAACACAAACAAACCAATCAGGCCTTCGATCATCAGGTAGATCGAGTGGTCGCCCTCCACCATCTGATACAACCTGCCCACCTTGACCATGCCGGTAGGCGTCTCACCCAGCGTGATCAACCCGCGCAACGACTTCACCACATAGGTTGCCGTCAGATAGATGAGCCCCGCCCATATGGCCAGGTAGAGTATTCCTTTGGCCTTTTGCCGGTTGTACAGCTGTCCCAGGCCCATACAGAGTATGGAAAGCGTCATCGCTGTTCTGGAATGCCGTTTCATATCTGGTCTACCCACCTTTGTTGTGTAAATAGACGGCCCAACCCGGCCGTTGGACAGCCGGGTGAGCCTTGCTTGCTGTTAGCGTCGATTACTTGCCTGACTGGATCTTCTCGCGAATCGTTTGTGCGGCGGTATCCAGGATAGCTTTCACATCGGCCTGCTCGTTCCAGACGGTCGCGAGCGCACCGGCCACCGGATCCCAGACTGCCTGCATCTCCGGGATGGTCGGCATCGGATTCGAGTTGACGAACTGCTCGAAGAATCCGCCGATGACCGGATCGTTCTTGATCGTCGGGTCTTCGCCCGCCTCCTTGTTGGCGGGGATGATGCCCGTCATTTCATAGTTCAGCAGCTGATTTTCCTTGCTGGACGCGAAGTGGGCAAACAGGCGCGCCGCATTCGGGTATTTCGAATAAGAGTTCACATAGTAGGACTTGACGCCGGAGAACGAGATCATCGGCGTGCCGTCTTCCATCGCGGGCAGCGGCGCGATGCCGAAGTTCACCTGGCCGCGGAAGTTGGCAACCGCCCAGGGTCCGTCGATATTGATCGCCAGCTTGCCGTCGAGGAACAGCTGGGTCTTGACGTCCCAGGTAATGTCACCGGTGTTGAGCGGCAGGATTTCCTTCAATTTCTTGAACAGCTCGAAGCCCTTGATGGCTCCGTCCGCATTCACGCCGATGTCATTCGGGTCAGAACCGTTATTGCCGAAGATGTAACCGCCGTAGCTGGCGATGAACGGATAACCGAAGTATGCATTGCCCACTTCCCACATGATGGCGAACTGGTTGTTCGACACATTGTTGTAGCCCTTCGCAAACTCGATCACTTCATCCCAGGTCGTCGGCGGAGTGTCGATGATATCTTTGTTGTAGAACAGGGCGTACGTTTCGACCGACTTCGGATAGCCATACAGGATGCCGTTATAGGTGGAAGCGATGATCGCCGACTCGACGGACGAAGCGCGAGTTTCTTCCTCGAAATAGTCGTTCGGCAGGATCAGCCCCGCTGTGGCAGCCGGACCGATATGGTCATGCGGCATGGTCAGCACATCCGCGGCCAATCCGGCAGGACCATCGGTTGCGAGTCGCCCGCCCTGGTCGCCGCCGGGAACTTCCTCGACTACGACGGGCACTCCGTACAATTCCTCGAACTTCTTGCCGACTGCCTCGATGAACGGCTTCTCTTCCTTGGACTCCCATACGACCAGCTTGGCGCCGGGCTCCGGCTGCAGTTCATCATCGGCAGCTGCATCGGAATCGCCTGAGCCCGTATTGGTGGATGATTGTGAACCTCCCGATGTGTTGCTAGTTGTGGTTCCTTGCGAAGTGTTGCTGTTCGATCCCGAATTGCCGCAAGCGGCCAACAGGACCATGAGAAATACGACAAGGACTGACAACGCTTTCTTCATTTTCACTTCACACTACCTTCCCTTTCTGATTTCTTTACCTGACTCCCTTGTTACACCTATGGACCGCGACCTCGTGTTTTTCCCACGTTTTTTCACATATGTGTCGATGACTCCGGGCGGTTCACGCTTGCATCCGCGGATGTCGATTGATGTTGGTGGTGCATATCCATTTATGCTGCCGCGGCTTTAGCTCATGATGTTGCAGTTGTCGAACGCACGCGATCCCGTCCGATCCAGGCTGCTGCCTCCCACCGACGATGTTTCGCCAATCGATCGATGCTGCTGCAGCATCCCGCCGATGATGTTTCGGATCCGGGCTGCAACGGCGTTCGAACCATCTGGCCATGGCGTTTGATCCTTGCTGCTCCTGCATGTCGATGAGTGCAAACGTTTGTCCTAATGTGAAAAAAAAGAAGGAAATCGATGATTTTCGTCAATAAAACGCCCGTGGTAAGCGATTTATTTCGTGATTCAATCATATAACAGAAGCGCCTTTTTGTTAAAACGTTTGCACAGTTCATTTTTTCCATTTTGCACAGGTCGTTTCTCATCAGTTCTCTTTTTTTCTTCGTTTATCTCATTATTTCAAATTTTTGCTAGTGCAAAATATAGCATATAATGTGGATGAACTTGTTGCACTTGTGCGAAACCGTTGAATCCTCAGCATTGGAGTGTATCTTATGTCCGTAACGATCAAGGATGTTGCGCGTGCAGCCGGGGTTTCCCCCTCCACCGTATCGCGCGTCATTTCGAATCATCCGCGCATCAGCAAGGCGACTGCCGACAAGGTGCGCGCCATCATGAACGAACTCGGCTATCATCCGAATCTGGCTGCCAAGTCACTCGTGTCGAAGACCACCTACACGCTCGCTGTTTTCCTGCCGCGACCGGCAGAGGAGCTGTTCCTGAACCTGTTCTTCGCCGAATTCATCAGAGGCATCGTAACCCGGGCATCCAAGTCCTGCTACGACATCCTGATGACGTCAGCCAATTCGGAGCAGGACGAGATCACCGCACTTTCCAGGCTGCTGGGCAGCAAACGGGTGGACGGCATCATCCTGCTTACCTCACGGCGCAACGATCCGGTTGTCCATTATCTGAATGAGCAGCGGTTTCCATTCATTCTGATCGGACGAAGCGCGGAATACCCGGACATCTTGTCTGTGGACAATGACAATGTGCAAGCTTCCTATGATGCCACGATGCATCTGATCAAGCGGGGACATACGCGCATCGGCTTCATCAGCGGTCCATCTCATCTGATCCTGTCGCATGATCGCATGAAAGGATACACCCGCGCGATGAAGGAAGCCGGTCTTGAGATTCGCCAGGATTGGATCATCGAGGGGGAATTCATCCAGGAGAGCGGCTACCGCGCCATGTCGATCCTGATGAGCCTGTCCCAGCGTCCGTCTGCGCTGGTGGTCGTCGACGACGTCGTGGCCTTCGGCATCGTTCGCGGGCTCAATGAACTGGGCTATTCCATCCCGAACGATATGAGCCTGATCAGCTTCAACAACACGGCGCTCACCGAGCTCTCCTCACCGCCGATCAGCAGCGTCGACATCAGCATCTATCAGCTTGGCTATCTGGCTGCCCAGAACCTGATTCATCATGTGCAGGGCACCTATATGGGAGAGCCGCGCACGATCGTACCGTATCGATTGATCCTGCGTGATTCGACATTAAAATCATAATCCAAGGAGTTGAACTGGTTGAACTCAGCGAACAAACCTTATCTGATCGATGCGATCATCGGCAACTCGCGTATGCTCGCCTCGCTCTCGAGGGATGGGCGCGTCCATCGCCTGTGGTGGCCGCATATCGATCATCCGCAACATGTGGATATCCTGCGCAGCGGGCTGCTTGTGGATGGCCGGGTCACCTGGCTGGACGACGCCTCCGATGGATGGCAGCACGAAACGGCCTACGAAGACCGGACCAACGTACTGGTGAGCCGGGCATGCTCCGCTGCCTGTCCGATCGAGGTGGAGATCCGCCAATTCGTGCAGCCTGACAACGAGGTGCTCGTGCGTCATTTCTCGTTCCGCAACAGGAGCGAGCAAACGGTTCAGGGGACATTCATACACTATACCTCCTTCCACATCGGAGACAGCCCGCTTTACAACACCGTCCTGTTCGATCAGGAGCGGGATGCGCTGGCGCACTTCCGGCGCGAGTATTTTTTTATGATCGGAGGTTCAAACGTTTGCACTCAGTATCAATCCGGGCAGAATGCCTGGCAGGCCGCAGCCTCCGGTCAACTGAACGGCAACACGATCGACATGTCTCCGGATGGCGCGCTCTCCTGGGAGCTGGTCATCCCGCCGGGCAACATCAGTATGCTGACCGTATATATCGCGGCCGGCAGCTCGCAGGATGAGGCAGCCACAGCGCTGACACAGGCGCGCCAGCTTGGCTATGTCCGCGCTTATGAGCGAACCGTTGAATACTGGCGGCAGTTTCTGGCCAGGACCGTGGCCTGCCCCGTGGAACGGGAGGACGTCCGCAGGCTGTATGAACGCTCGCTCCTGACGATGAAGCTTCTGGCCGATGAGCAGAGCGGCGCGGTCGTGGCGGCTCCGGAATGTGATGAGCATTTCAGCCGTTGCGGCGGCTATGGCTTCTGTTGGGGACGGGATGCGGCATTTATCGCGACAGCGATGGATATGAGCGGTCTGTCTGATCTCGCCAGCCGCTTCTATGACTGGGCGCTCACCGCCCAATCCGCCGACGGCTCCTGGCAGCAGCGGCATTATCACGACGGCAGGCTGGCGCCTTCATGGGGCCTGCAGATCGACGAAGGCGCCTCGATCCTGTGGGGCATGTGGCAGCATTATCTGAGCGAGCCAAGCCAGGCCTTCGCTGACCGGGTGTGGCCCGCTGTGCAGCGCGGCGCGCGATTCCTGCTCGGCTTCCTCGATCCCGAGACCGGCCTGCCGCTTCCCAGCATCGATCTGTGGGAGGAGAGAACCGGAGTGCACCTGTATTCCGCCGCAGCGGTGTACGGGGGGTTGCAGGGAGTGGCAGCCTTTGCCGGGCTTCAGCGGGATGAGGAACTCGCCGGACGATGCCGGGAGGCAGCGGAGCGCATCCGGAGGCAGATCATCGACCACTGCTGGAACGAGGAACGAGCCGCCTACCTGCGCGGCGTGAAGCTCCAGGTTGATGCCCGTACGTACGATGAGGCGCTGCGGGCGGGCAAGAGGGGATCGGTCAGCACAGACAGCAAAGGATATCGGACGTATATCCTGGCGGAAGACCCGGTCCTCGATGTGAGCTTGCTCGGGCTGTGCGTCCCGTTCGGGGTGCTGCCGGCTGACGATCCGCGCATGGCGAGGACGGCCGATGCGATTGAAGCAGCGTTGACCGTCCCAAACGTTGGCGGGCTGAAAAGGTACGAGAACGATCCGTATATCGGCGGCAATCCCTGGATCCTGACCACGCTGTGGCTGTGCCAGTATCGCATTCAGCAAGGGCGTGTGGATGCAGCCTGGCCGCTCCTGCAATGGGCGATCGACCATCAAACGGATACCGGCCTGCTCTCCGAGCAGATCGATCGGGTGACAGGGAAGCCGGCATGGGTCGTGCCACTCACCTGGTCGCACGCCATGTTCGTGCTCGCTGTGCACAAGCTGGCTGAAGCGACAGCAGCCTTCCCGTCCGCCGGAACAGGATCTGCCGAAGCTTGACAGCCGCATGGCTCCACATAATAACGAAGCCGTCTCCCTGCGTGGTTACACGCGGGAGACGGCTTTCTGTACATGCGGTCGATGATCAATCACCAGGATCTCAGGAACTTCAGACCTTCCTGGATCTCGTCGAGATAGCCCATCCAGTTCGCCACGACCATCACATCCAGGAACAGGAACAGAAGAAGCGCGATCGCGGAGAAGCCGATGCCCAGCTTGTTGTCTCGGTCATGCTTGAGCAGACGGAAGAATCCCCAGGCGATCAATATGGTGAATGCAAACATAAACAGGTCCCACAATTGGAATGCTTGTGCAAATGTGCTCGTTGCTGCTGCTTCTGCTCCGTCGGAAGCGGAAAAAAACATCTGATGACCCTCCTTCAAGATATATACGTTCGCCATTAGTATGTAATGTCAAAGATACGGATCACGGTCTTTATATAATCGCAAAACTTGCAACAAATATCAAGTCCTAACATGATTATGTGCATCTTCATATATGTTATCCGTCACTTTGCCTGATTGCAAGCATAAAGTCGCAGATGTAACAAGTTTGTAATAACTTGTCGATACCGCTCATACCATCAGGACGACACATCTGCGGGACCTTGCCTTCCCCATGAAACAGTGGGCCGTCCAGAGCGACAGCATGGGCTGACCGATGGACGTGCCCCTTCCTATGGTCCCGCAGCACAAGGCGACTGCCGGCATCGCAAGCGGATCGCAGTCGGCCCTGGCCAGGATCACTGAACGCCTGCGGCCAGCTGCTCCTTCATCCTGGCGCGGTCGCGTTCCAATATCGGCTTCAGATACTTACCGGTATAGGACTTCTCGTTCTCCACCAGCTGCTCCGGTGTACCCACGCCGATCACCGTGCCGCCTCGATGACCGCCCTCCGGACCTAGGTCGATCAGATAATCGGCCGTCTTGATCACGTCCAGGTTATGCTCGATGACCAGCACCGTCTCGCCGGATTCGACCAGGCGATGCAGCACCTTGAGCAGCCGGTCCACATCCTCGAAATGCAGGCCTGTAGTCGGCTCGTCCAGGATATAGAACGTCTTGCCCGTGCTGCGGCGGTACAGCTCCGACGCGAGCTTGACGCGCTGCGCTTCGCCGCCGGACATCGTGGTGGCCGGTTGTCCCAGCTTCATATAGCCCAGTCCGACGTCATACAGCGTCTGCAGCTTGCGCGCGATGCGCGGCACGTTCTTGAAGAATTCCAGCGCATCCTCCACCGTCATCTCGAGAACCTCGGAGATATTCTTGCCTTTGTAGCGAACCTCCAGCGTTTCCCGGTTGTACCTGCTGCCCTTGCACACCTCGCAAGGCACGTAGACGTCCGGCAGGAAGTGCATCTCGATCTTGATGATGCCATCCCCCTTGCACGCTTCGCAGCGGCCGCCGCGGACGTTGAAGCTGAACCGTCCTTTCTTGTAGCCGCGGATCTTCGCCTCGTTGGTCGCGGCGAAGACATCGCGGATATCGTCGAATACGCCGGTATAGGTCGCCGGGTTGGAGCGCGGCGAGCGGCCGATCGGCGACTGGTCGATATCCACCACCTTGTCCAGGTGCTCCAGCCCGCGGATCTCCTTGTGCGCTCCGGGCTTCTGCTTGGAGCGGTTGAGCTCCTTGGACAGCGCCTTGTAGAGGATCTCATTGACGAGCGTGCTTTTGCCCGATCCGGATACGCCGGTCACGCAGATGAATACGCCCAGCGGAATCTTCACGTTGATGTTCTTCAGATTGTTCTCGCTGGCGCCGCGGATCTCCAGCCAGTTGCCGTTGGGCTTGCGCCGCTGCTCCGGCACGGGGATGAACTTGCGGCCGCTGAGGTAAGCGCCGGTGAGCGAATTCGGATGGTTCATCACTTCCTCCGGCGTACCTTCGGCGATGATCTCGCCGCCGTGTATGCCAGCGCCTGGACCAATATCGATCAGGTAATCGGCGGCCAGCATCGTGTCCTCGTCGTGCTCGACGACGATCAGCGTATTGCCGAGATCCCGCATCTGTTCCAGCGCCCGGATCAGCCGGTCATTGTCGCGCTGGTGCAAACCGATGCTCGGTTCGTCGAGGATATACAGCACGCCCATGAGACTCGACCCGATCTGGGTGGCGAGTCGGATGCGCTGCGCCTCACCCCCGGACAATGTGCCGGCAGAACGGCTCAGGGTCAGATAGTTCAACCCGACATTGCAGAGGAACCCAAGCCTTTCATTAATCTCTTTCAGAATCTGGTGCGCGATGAGTCGCTCCCGCTCGTTCAGCTCCAGACTGGCGAAGAACTCTCTCGCTTCCTCGATTGACAGATCGGTGACATAGGCGATATTGCGCCCGTTGACCGTCACCGCGAGCACCTCCGGCTTGAGCCGCTTGCCGTGGCACACCTCGCATGGGCTCGCGCTCATAAACTGCTCGATGAACTCGCGGATGCCGTCGGACGGAGACTCCCGATAACGGCGCTCCAGATTGCCGATGATGCCTTCGAACGGCACAACCGCCTCGCGCGTTCTGCCGAATTCGTTCTCGTAGCGGAAGGTGATCTTCTCGCCGTTCGTGCCGTACAGGATGATGTTCATCTGCTCTTCCGTCAGCTCGCTGACCGGCACATCCATCGGGATATTGTAGTGGCGGCACACCGACGCCAGAAATTGCGGATAGTAGGTGGATGTGCTGCCGGCCCACGCTTCAAAGGCGCCTTCCTCGATCGTGCGCGAGCGATCCGGCACGAGCAGATCCGGATCGACGATCATCTTGCTGCCGAGCCCGTCGCAAGCCGGACATGCCCCGTAAGGATTGTTGAACGAGAACATGCGCGGCGACAACTCGTCCATGCTGAAGCCGCATTCCGGGCAGGACAGGTTCGAGTTGAACATCAGCTCTTCCTTGTCGATCACGTCGATCACCACCGTACCGCCCGACAGCTTGAGCGCCTGTTCGATGGAATCGGTCAGGCGCGCCTGGATATCGTCCTTGATGACGATCCGGTCAACGACCACTTCGATTGTATGCTTCTTGTTCTTCTCCAGGGTGATCTCCTCGCTGAGGTCGCGGATCTCCCCGTTAATCCGGACGCGCACATACCCCTGCTTCTGAATGTCCGCCAGCAGCTTCACGTGCTCGCCCTTTCGGCCGGAGACGACCGGCGCCAGGATCTGCATGCGCGTGCGCTCCGGATACTCCATCAGACGGTCGACCATCTGATCGACCGTCTGCGAGCTGATCTCGATGCCGTGCTTCGGACAGTGCGGCTTGCCGATCCTGGCATAGAGCAGCCGCAGATAGTCGTAGATCTCCGTCACGGTGCCGACGGTCGAGCGAGGATTGCGGCTGGTGGTCTTCTGGTCGATCGAGATGGCCGGAGACAGCCCCTCGATCGAATCCACGTCCGGCTTCTCCATCTGACCGAGAAACTGGCGGGCGTAGGCGGACAGCGACTCCACATATCGCCGCTGCCCTTCCGCATAGATCGTGTCGAAGGCAAGCGATGACTTGCCCGAGCCGCTGATGCCGGTCAGGACGACCAGCTTGTCGCGCGGGATCTTCACGGTTATGTTCTTCAGATTATGGGCACGCGCCCCTCGTATCACGATATGATCTTTAGCCAATCTGAACATCCTTTCTTCCTCAGACATCCGCGTTCTGCTCGCGCCGGGCTGTGTTCCTCCCGCCACAGCGCGATCCATCACGGCCTGCTCCCTTCTTAATCCTGCGCCTTCAGCTCCAGCAAAGCGTCGCGCAGCTCAGCCGCACGTTCGAACTGCAGGTTCTTCGCCGCTTCTTTCATCTCTTGCTCCAGCCGTTCGATCAGACGCTGGCGATCCTTCTTCGACATCTTCGCCTTCGTGGCATCAGCCAGATAATCGGCTTTCTCCTCGGCCACCTTCGTCGCTTCGATGACGTCCTGCACCTTCTTGCGGATCGTCTGCGGCGTGATGCCGTGCTTCGCATTGTGCTCCATCTGAATCTTGCGGCGACGCTCCGTCTCCGAGATCGCCTTCTGCATCGACTCGGTGATCGTATCGGCATACATGATGACCCGGCCGTCCGCATTGCGCGCCGCCCGGCCGATCGTCTGGATGAGCGAGCGTTCCGCCCGCAGGAAGCCTTCCTTGTCCGCATCCAGGATCGCCACCAGGGATACTTCCGGCAGGTCGAGGCCCTCACGCAGCAGGTTGATGCCGATCAGCACATGGAAGACGCCCAGGCGCAGATCCCTCAGGATCGCCATCCGCTCCAACGTCTTGATGTCGGAATGCAGGTAGCGCACCTTGATGCCGATCTCCTTCATATAGTCGGTCAGATCTTCCGCCATCTTCTTCGTCAGGGTCGTAACAAGCACCCGTTCGTCCTTGGCGATCCGATCCCGGATCTCGCCGATCAGATCGTCGATCTGCCCCTTCGTCGGACGCACCTCGACGACCGGATCGAGCAGGCCAGTCGGGCGGATGATCTGTTCGACCACCTCGGGGCAATGCTCCAGTTCATACGGCCCCGGCGTCGCCGACACGTAGATGACCTGATTGATCTTCTGCTCGAACTCCTCGAAGCGAAGCGGCCGGTTATCGAGCGCCGACGGCAGGCGGAAGCCATGCTCGACGAGCACCTCCTTGCGCGCCCGGTCGCCGTTGTACATCGCCCGAATCTGCGGAATCGTCACATGGGATTCATCGATCACCACGAGGAAATCATCCGGGAAATAGTCAAACAACGTGTAAGGGGTGGCTCCGCGTTCGCGGAAGGTGAGCGGTCCGGAATAGTTCTCGATGCCGGAACAGAAGCCCACCTCCTGCATCATCTCGATGTCATACCTCGTGCGCTGCTCCAGCCTCTGCGCTTCCAGCAGCTTGCCCTGGGCGCGCAGCTCGGCGAGCCTCTCCTCCAGCTCCCGCTCGATGTTCTTGAGCGCGATGCGCATCGTCTCTTCCTTCGTGACGAAGTGGGACGCCGGGAAGATCGCCACGTGTTCTCGAGAGCCGATGATCTCGCCTGTGAGCACGTCGATCTCGGTGATCCGGTCGATCTCATCGCCGAACAGCTCCACGCGGATGGCATGCTCGTTCGTGGAGACGGGGAAGATCTCGATCACATCACCGCGCACGCGGAACGTGCCGCGCACGAAGTTGATATCATTGCGCTGGTACTGGATCTCCACCAGCTTGCGCAGGATCTCCTGCCGCGGTCGTTCCATGCCGACGCGCAGCGACAGCACCTGATCCCGATATTCCATCGGGGAACCGAGGCCGTAGATGCAGGAGACGCTGGCCACGATGATCACGTCACGCCGTTCGAACAGCGCGCTCGTCGCGGAGTGACGGAGCTTGTCGATCTCGTCGTTGATGCTCGAATCCTTCTCGATATACGTGTCGGTATGCGGGATATACGCCTCCGGCTGGTAATAGTCATAGTAACTGACGAAGTATTCAACCGCATTGTTCGGGAAGAATTCCTTGAATTCGCTGCACAGCTGGGCTGCCAGCGTCTTGTTGTGGGCGATCACCAGCGTGGGCCGATTCACCCTGGCGATCGTCTGGGCGATGGTGAACGTCTTGCCGGTACCGGTGGCGCCGAGCAGCGTCTGATGCTTCTTCCCCTGCTTCAGCCCCTCCACCAGCTGCTCGATCGCTTTCGGCTGATCGCCTTGCGGCTCATAATCGGATACGAGCTCGAACTTTCTATCGCTGATCATGAATGAACTCATGATATTCACTCCAGTAGGATGAGAATATTTGTTCCCATGCTGTATTATACTCTTATTATTTACACCATTGCAATATGGAAGGGTTTGGCGGCGAAACTTTCCGAACCTCATAAAAAAAACAGCGGGCACCTCCATGTCCGCCGTCCTGAGATCAGGCTGCCCGCTGTTTTCATACGCGCTTATCCGTACGAACTTGTCCATCCCTTTGTGCCATGCCTGCCGCACCATCTGCTGCTCCATCCTGCTGTCCTGGCCTGGTGCTCCATGAATCGCCCATGCTCACGGTTCCTGGAATGTCCATTACCCCGAGATGCCGCCGTCATGCGTCTCCTGATGGTACCGATGGCGGCCAAGCGTCGAGCGCATCTCGCGAAACATATTGAAGCGCTTCGGCTTGATATAGAACTCCGCGCTGTCATCCGGACACAGGATGATGCCGAGCTGATGATGATCCCCTTCAAACAAGGCGCGCTGCACGAAACGATGCTCGCCCCGATGGTCGATGACCTCCAGCCGCGAGAACGCCGGGTTCAGGCGCAGCGCCTGATGCAGCTCCTCCTTCGTCCGCACCTGCTGTCCGTTCACCTTATGGATCACCTCGCCAGCCTGAATCCCCATCTCCATGGCTGCACTTCCCGGCAGTACGGCGAGGACCGTCAGACCGCCGGCAGCATGCACATAGATCGGACTGCGCATGTTCTCGCCGCGCGCAGCGAGCCACAGGATCAGCTCATGAAGCGCGATCGTGAGCAGCGCAGCCGGCAGCAGGAGGAAAGGCACCCACTCGGTGAGCACTCCCAGACCCGCCACGACAACTCCGTATATCAGCAGCTGCCCTGCCGTTCTCCGGATCTTCTGCTTGGGCAACAAGGTGGAGGTCATGTTCGTAAATCCGATCATCAGCGGCATCGCCAGGAACATCCAGCCAGCCGACCACATCTCGCTGCCGCCAAGCAGCGGCGTATAAGGCAAAGCCTGTCCGCTGGCGGAGGACGGGACGAGCAGCAGCAGCGGCACCGGCCACAGGCCCTGGAACTGGTAGGAGCCGATCAGCTTGCCGCGCTTGCCCTCGATGAACACCGGCGTCGCCAGACGTTCTCCCTGCACCCGGATCAACAGAGCCTCCAGGATATGGGCGATGCCCGCAAGAACCAGAAGCGACGGCATATGCAGCTCGATCAGCGGTTCGATGAACGGGTAATAGCTCTCCCCCGCATCCAGCGGAACCCAGCCCAGGACCGCATGCGCGATGCCGAGCAGACCGATCACATAAGAGAAGCAGAGGAAGCGAATGCGAATGAGCGCGAGCAGCAGGGCCGCTGCCCACATATAGATGACAGCCTGGGGCTGAAGATAGGCGCCGATCAGCGCCATCAGCAGGCTGCCCAGCAAACCGGAAGCCAGTCCCCACAGCACGATGCGCACGCTCTCTCCGGGGAGGGTATGCAGCCTGCTGTGATACAGCCTGCGCTCGAAGAAGATTTGCCTGCGCATCTGCAAGAGAATGATCAGAACGCCGATATAGTAAAAAGGGTTGAGAAGCAAGCCGAGCACGGCTTGCCCCAACCTTTCCAGAAGACTGATTGCAAGGGCCATTGGTCAGTTCTCCTTTATGAATCTATCCCTAACGTCTGTCTCAGATATTGCGCGGCCGCGTGGAGCTGCGTATCGTTCCCGGGATCCCGGATCAGCGAGATGATGGCGTCCTCCAGCTTCTGCGCCGTATAGCCGTCCGCCTTGCCGGTCGCGGGCAGACCGTTGTCCTCCTGGAACTTCCTGACCGCCTCCGTCGTCCTGGCGCTGAAGTACCCGTCGGTGCGGTCCGTTTCGTAGCCCAGCGCGTTCAACATCAGCTGCAGATTGGCGATGGCCGGGAGATTCTGATCCTGTTCGAACACCTGATCCTTGGGCAGCGACATGACGTTGAAATAGTCCGGCAACCGCACTTCCACATCCGGCGCCACCCCTTTGCCATCGATAAAATTCCCCTTCGGCGTCAGCCACTTGGCGATCGTGATCTTCATGTTGCTGCCGTCCTTGAAGCCTTTGGTATAGGTCGACTGAACGGTGCCCTTGCCGAAGGTCCGAACGCCAAACAGCTTGGCCTTGCCGTTCTCCTGCAGCGCTGCGGCGAGAATCTCGGATGCGCTGGCGCTGCCTTCGTTGATCAGCACGGCGATCGGCAGGTCGATGCCCGAGCCGGTTGCGGCCGTGACCTGGGTTTCGCCGCCGCGATTCTCCACCTGGACGATCGTCTGTCCCTCCGACAGCAGATGGTCGAGCAGATCGATCACGCTGTACAGATAGCCCCCCGGGTTGTTGCGCACATCGATGATCAGACCCTTCATGCCCTGTTCTCTCAGTCGCGCCAGCTCCTGCATGAATCGCTGGTCGGAGTTCTGCACGAACTGACGAAGCTCGATCATCCCGATGCCGGGTTCGACCATGCGCGAGAAGACCGTCTCCACATCGATGTCGTCGCGCACGACGACGATCTCGAGCACCCCTTCATGCCCTTCTCGCAAGATGCCGAGCCGCGCCTGCGTGCCCTTGGGGCCGCGGATCTTGGCGACCGCTTCATTCAGCGTCAGGCCGGCAAGGCTCTCCGAATTCACCGAGATGATGATGTCCTTCGCCATGATGCCAGCTCGCTCAGCCGGCGAATCCTTGAGCGCCGAGACCACCGTCACCTGGCCGTCCAGCATCGTCACCTCCGCGCCGATGCCGGAGAAGGTGCTGTCCACCGACGCGGTGAACTGCTCGGCCTCTTCCGCGTTCATGTATGTCGTATACGGATCGCCAAGCGCCGAGACCATGCCGCGGATCGCGCCGTCCAGCAGCTTCTCGCGGTCGATCTCTTCATAGTAGGAAGATTCGAGCATCTGGAGCACCAGCTCCAGCTTGCTCCATTCGGATGGCGTGAAACCGGAAGGAGTCGATCCGCCTTCGTCGGATACGCCCTTCACGCCAGTTTCACGGTCAGCACGGCTATCCTGGTTCTGCGCTTCGGAGAACGCATATCTTGATTGATCGAGAAATGTTGCTGTCAACATACAGCTGACCGCCATTGCTGCGACGACCAGCAGTACGACCGTTCTGCCATGAAACTTTCTCAATGCTAAGACACCACCCGTTCCTGTCCAGTCATACTTAGGTAGTATATGACCGGCTGCTTGGGTTTATTATACCATTTAATTCAAGTAAGGAGCAGGATCGACGGCGGTCTGGTTGATCCGCACCTCGAAGTGCAGGTGATTGCCTGTCGATCTGCCGGTCGTGCCGACCTCGCCGATCTTCTCGCCGACCTTGACCGTTGCGCCTTCTTTCGTCGAGATCTTGGACATATGCGCATACAGCGTCCATACGCTCTGCCCCTTGTCATTCTTGCCGTGGTCGATGATCACGTAGTTGCCATAGCCGTTCACCCATTGCGCCGCAATGACGATGCCGTCAGCAGCCGCCAGGATGTTGGTGCCGGCCGGCGCGCCGAAGTCGATCCCGGTGTGAGATGCGCCTTTCTTGCCCGTGATCGGGTCCACCCGCGTACCGAACCCTGACGTGACCGAATAGCGCTTCGGCAGCGGGAAGGCCAGCTTGCCAGCCTTGAACGCCAGCGATTCCAGTTCCTTGTTGAGCGCGGCCGCCTTCGCCGCCAGCTCCATGACCTCCTTCTGCGCTTCCTCGGAGATATGCTCGTACTCCTCGGTCTTCTGCTCGTACTGGGCGATCATGACCTCCTTCTGCTGGCGCAGCTCCTCGAGCTCCAGTTCCTTCAGCTCCAGATCCTTATACATCCCTTCCAGCAGAGCCAGCTGAGCCTCGATCCCCGCGATGATCTCTTCCTTGACCAGCTTGTCCGCCTTCTGCTCTTCCAGGATCGACTGATCCTGGTTGATGATCAGATTCAGATAACGCATGCGATCGAGGAAATCGGAGAAGCTCGTCGATTCCATCAGCACTTCCAGATACTTGACCTCGCCTTTCTTGTACAGCAGGCGGAGACGATCGCGGATCAGTCCGTCCCTCTCCTCGATCCGCTGCTCGACGGCGTTAAGCTCATCGTTGGCGTCCTGCAGCTTGACGGTCTCATCCAAAATATCGCTTTGCAGCCTGGTCATCTCAAGCGAGACTCTCTCCAGATCCGCCTTGACATCCTCCAGCTCTCTCCGGGTCTTCTCCTTGTCCTTCTGGAGCTGTGCCAGCTGTCTCTCGGCTTCCTTCTGCCTTCTCGCCTGCTCGGAGGCCCTCCGTTGGACATCCTCCAGCTGCTTCTTGACTTCATCGTAAGTTTTGGCGCTGCCTTCATTCGGGGTGATCAATAATCCGATCAATACAACGACCAGTACGAAAGGAATGAGCGACTTCTTCAACAATCTTACCTCCTCCTCATCCCTGTTATCCTCAATCGCCGGAGAGCCTGATGCATGAGGATCGTCTCTCTGGCGCAGGTGTTTCGCGAATCAAACCTTCAGATGCTTGCGCACGGACATCAACGTGCCCAATACGCCTATCGCAACTCCCAGACCCATCAGCAACCCGATCAGCGGAATCGCCACTTCGTCCAGCGGCTTCAGCTGGATCATCGACATGAAGTTGAGCCTCGATTTCGAGGATTCGATCAGGCGATGGTAACCATACAGCAGCACGCCCAGCGGGATGGCCGCGCCGATCAGGCCGATGCAGGCGCCTTCGATGAAGAACGGCCAGCGGATGAAGCCGTTGGTCGCGCCGACGAGCTTCATGATGGCGATCTCCCTGCGGCGGGCCATGATCGTGAGGCGGATCGTGTTGGCGATGAGGAACAGCGCCGTGATCGCCAGGCCAACGACCAGCACGAAGCCGACGCGATTGACCAGATTGCTGAAGGCGAACAGATCCTCGACCGTGCCTTCGCCGTATTCCACATCATCGATCGGAGCCGGCTGCATGATATCGTTCAGGGCCTCGATATTCCTGGCCACGGTCGCTATCTCTTCCGGATTCTTCACCTCCACGGTGAAGGAATGCGGCAACGGGTTGGCATCGCCCTGGAAGCCTTCCACCCAGTCTTCGCCAAGCGTTTTCTCCAATATCTTCAAGCCTTCGTCCTTGTGAATGAACGTGATCTTGTGCACTTCCGGCATCATGCCGATCTGGTTCTGTACCCGGTTGATCTCGCTTTGCTCGTCGATCTCCAGGCTCAGGTAGACCCTGATCTCGACCTGACTTTCGACATGCTCTGCGATGTAGTTAACGTTGGTGGTCAGAAGAACAAATACGCCGAGGATGAAAAGAGAGATGCCAATCGAACTGAGCGAGGCGAATGTCATCCATCCGTTGCGAACCATGCTGCGGAAGCCTTCTCTCAGGTGTCTGCCGGCCGTGCTAATCTTCATAACCGTAATCACCTCTCTGCTGGTCGCGAACGATGAAGCCATTCTCGATAGCGATGACGCGCTTGCGCATCGTATTCACGATATCTCGGTTGTGGGTGGCCATGATGATGGTGGTGCCCCGGTAGTTGATCTCCTCGAGCAGCTTCATGATGCCCCAGGAGGTCTCGGGGTCGAGATTGCCGGTAGGCTCGTCCGCGACGATGACCGCGGGATTGTTGACGATCGCCCGCGCGATGGCCACGCGCTGTTGCTCGCCGCCCGACAGCTGCGCCGGATAGGAGTTCTTCTTGTCCGACAGGCCGACGAGCTCAAGCACCTCTGCCGTGCGCTTGCGGATCAGCTTGGTCGGCGCCTCGATCACCTCCATCGCGAACGCGACATTCTCCGCCACGGTCAACCTCGGAAGCAGCCGGAAGTCCTGGAACACGACGCCGATGTTGCGGCGAAGATACGGAATCTTCCGCTTCTTCAGCTTGGCCAGGTTAAAGCTGTCGACGAATATCTGCCCCTTGGTAGGACGCTCTTCTCTATATATCAACTTCATGAAAGTGGATTTGCCCGCACCGGATGGTCCGACCACATAGACAAACTCGTTGGAATCCACCTTGACCGTTATGCCGCGAAGCGCATGCGTCCCGTCAGGGTATGTCTTCCAGACGTCTTGCATCTCTATCACAGTATCACATCCTGTATGTTGTTAGCCTTTAATAATTCGACACCTTTTGGCCAATTCCTTTAAAGAAGCCAAAAAAACAACATATTCCAACCAAATTTGATCCGTAAGTCTTATAAATCTGTGAACTTCGACTGAACTGTCAAAATGCGGTGAGGCCGAACTTCCCGGGCATATGAAAGGCTGTATTTTAATCGGTGGTGGCTTGACACCAATGGTCTGCTGGCGCTAATGGAACGTAAATGCCTTATCAGCGTGGTCTTCCGTTCCTCGCTTCCGCCATCAGCAACATCGAAGATCAAACACCGCCAACAAAAAAACCCCGGCTCCTGCTTCGGAAACCGGGGGATCGGGTCACATCCTGTTCTTCTCCATGTATTGCTCCACCCATTCAGCCGTTGCCGCAAGCACAGGCTCGAAGCGGCTGATGGCGTCGCGCACCTGATTGGTCGCGGTGCCGCCGTAGACGTTGCGCGCATTCACGACGTTCATCGGCTGCAGCACGGTGTAGATGGATTCGTCGAACAGCTTGGAGAACTGCGTAAACTCGGACAGCTCGAGATCGAGCAGATACTTGTTGTTCTGGATGCAGTACAGGACGATCTTGCCGATGATCTCATGCGCCTGACGGAACGGGATGCCCTTGTTCACCAGATAGTCGGCGATGTCGGTCGCATTGGAGAAGTCCTGGCTGACCGCGCTGCGCATCCTGTCGACGTTCACCTTCATCGTGGCGATCATCGGCGCCATCAGCTGCAGGGCTCCCTGGATCGTGCGCACCGTGTCGAACATGCCCTCCTTGTCCTCCTGCATATCCTTGTTGTACGCCAGCGGAAGCGCCTTGATCGTCGTCAGGAGGCCGATCAGATGGCCGTATACGCGGCCCGTCTTGCCGCGGACCAGCTCGGCGACGTCGGGATTTTTCTTCTGCGGCATGATGCTGCTGCCCGTGCAGAACGCATCATCGAGCTCGATGAACTGGAACTCCGTGCTCATCCACAGCACCAGCTCCTCACACAGCCTCGACAGGTGAGCCATGATCAGCGCCGATGCGCTCAGGAACTCGATGATGAAGTCGCGGTCGCTGACGGCGTCAAGGCTGTTCTCGTACACGCCGTCGAAGCCAAGCTGCTGAGCCACGAAATGACGGTCGATCGGGAACGTCGTTCCGGCCAGCGCGCCGGCGCCAAGCGGCAGCACATTGATGCGCTTGTAACTGTCCTGCAACCGCTCAATGTCGCGCTGGAACATCGAGACATAGGCCATCAGATGATGAGCGAACGAGATCGGCTGGGCGCGCTGCAGATGGGTATAGCCAGGCACGATCGTCTCCACGTTCGCCTTGGCCTGTCCCACGAGCGCCTCCTGCAGCTTGTGCAGCAATCCGACGATCTCGACGACGCGCTTGCGCAGATACAGGTGCATGTCCGTCGCCACCTGGTCGTTGCGGCTGCGGCCCGTGTGCAGCTTGCCGCCGACCGGTCCGACCTCCTCGATCAGCATCTTCTCGATGTTCATGTGGATGTCCTCATCCGAGATCGAGTACTCGACCTCGCCCCTGCGGATGCGCTGCATGATCCTGTGCAGGCCGTCCTGGATCTTCTCGACATCTTCAGAAGGCAAGATGCCGCACTTGCCGAGCATCGCAACATGCGCCAGGCTGCCCTGCACGTCCTCCTCGGCCAACTCTTTATCGAACAAGATGGAAGCCGTATATTCCTCCACCAATTGATCCGTTTTCTTCGTAAAACGTCCGCCCCATAATTTCGACACGGTACATGACTCCTTTCTGAATAACCGCACTCATACATTCCATTATAAACAGAAATACGCCCGCAAGCGCAACCGGCGCCGCCCCCGACCAGGCTGCCCACACACAGTCAGACGGCCAGACCCTCATTCGCACGCGAAACCGGGTGGGAGGTTGCCCTGCCACACCCGGCCTCCTGTGCCATATGCCGTGAAGCGAGATTACTGCTGCCTGCTCTGTTCGACGCCGCTGGACACCTTCAGACGAAGCGCGTTCAGACGGATGAATCCGGTCGCATCGTTCTGGTTGTATGCTTGCGTCGGGTCCGCCTCCATCGTGGCTATGTTCGGATTGTACAGGCTGACCGGACTCTTCACGCCTGCCCCGATCACATTGCCCTTGTACAGCTTGAGCCGCACCGTGCCGGTGACGTTCTTCTGGCTCTCCGTGATCAGCGCCTGCAGCGCGGAACGCTCCGGCGAGAACCAGAAGCCGTTGTACACCAGCTCCGCATAGCGAGGGATGAGCGAGTCGCGCAGGTGCATCACCTCGCGGTCCATCGTCAGCGACTCCATCTTGCGATGCGCGACGAACAGGATCGTGCCGCCCGGCGTCTCATAGACGCCGCGGCTCTTCATGCCGACGAAGCGGTTCTCCACCATGTCGACGCGGCCGATGCCGTGCTTGCCGCCCAGCTCGTTCAGCTTCTCCATCACGCCCAGCGGGCTGAGGCTTTCGCCGTTCACCGCCACGCAGTTGCCCTGCTCGAATTCCAGCTCCACATATTCCGGCTGATCCGGGGCATCCTCCGGCGATACGGTGAGCAGATACATGTCCTTGTTCTCCTCCGCGCTGGCATCGAACCAGGGATCCTCGAGAACGCCGGACTCATAGCTGATGTGCAGCAGGTTGCGGTCCATCGAATACGGCTTGGAAGCCGTGGCCACCACATTGATCCCGTGCTTCTCCGCGTATGCGATCATCTCCGCCCGTCCCGGGAACTGCTCGCGGAACTCCTCCAGACGCCACGGAGCGATCACCTCGAGCTCCGGCGCGAGCGCGGCCGCCGTAAGCTCGAAACGCACCTGGTCGTTGCCTTTGCCGGTTGCGCCATGCGCGATGGCGAAGGCGCCTTCCGCGCGCGCGATCTCCACCATGCGCTTGGCGATCAGCGGGCGTGCGATGCTCGTGCCGAGCAGGTACTGCCCCTCATAGATCGCGCCGGCCTGAAACATCGGATAGATGAAATCTCTTGCGAATTCCTCGCGCAGATCGTCGATATAGACCTTGGATGCGCCGGTGCGCAGCGCCTTCTCCTCGAGTCCTTCCAGCTCTTCCTTCTGGCCGATGTCAGCCGTGAAGGTGATGATCTCCGCGTCAAATTTCTCCTTCAGCCAGGCCAGGATCACCGATGTATCCAGGCCGCCGGAATAAGCCAATACAATCTTCTTCGACATACCCATATCTCCCTTACTTGTGCACTTGTCCCTAAGTATATCACGTGCGAGGCCCGATCGTCGCGATCATCACGATCATCAGGACATGATCGCTGCCATGATGGCCTTCTGCGCATGCAGCCGGTTCTCCGCCTGATCGAAGATGACCGAGTTCGGGCCATCGATCACCGACTCCGCCACTTCCTCGCCGCGATGCGCCGGCAGGCAGTGCATGAACAGGTAGTCCCGCTTCGCATAGCGCACGACGTCGTCGTTCACCTGGAAGTCGCGGAACGCCTTCTCCCGCTCCTGCTGCTCCTGCTCGAAGCCCATGCTCGCCCACACATCCGTATAGATGACATCCGCATCCGCAGCGGCTTCCTTCGGATCCCGGTGCAGCGTGATCTTGCCGCCGGTCAGCTCCGCCTGCTCGCGCGCCATCTCGACGATCTCCGGATCCGGATCATAGCCCTCCGGAGAGGCGACGGCCACATGCACGCCGAGCTTGCTGCCGCCCATCATCAGCGAATGGGCCATATTGTTGCCGTCGCCGATATAGGCCAGCTTGATGCCTTCCAGCTTGCCCTTCTTCTCATAGATCGTCTGATAGTCCGCCAGCGCCTGGCAGGGATGCATCTTGTCCGTCAGCCCGTTGATGACCGGGATCGTCGCAGCGCGCGCCAGCTCGATCACCGTCTTGTGCGCATAGGTGCGGATCATGATGCCGTTCAGATAGCGCGACAGCGTCTGCGCGGTGTCCGAGATCGTCTCGCCGCGGCCGATCTGCAGGTCATGGCCGCTCAGGAACAGCGCATGGCCGCCGAGCTGGTACATGCCCACCTCGAAGGAGACGCGCGTGCGCGTCGAATTCTTCTCGAAGATCATGCCCAGGGTCTTGCCCTTGAGCGGTTGATAGACCTCTCCCGTCTTCAGCTTGCGCTTCAGATCGATCGCCTGCTGGATGAGATAGCGAAGCTCTTCCGGCGTATAGTCGATGAGCGCGATAAAATCGCGGCCCTTCAGTCCCAGTGCCAGTTCTTCCTTCTGACGTTCCGTCATGATCTGATTCATGCTGTTCCCTCCCTGGAAAGCTGGCTTTCAAATACCTCGGTCAGAATGTTCAGCCCGCGCTCCGCATCCTCACGGGTTAGGAGCAGATTCGGAAGCAGCCTGACGACATTCGGTCCCGCAGGCACCACGAGCAGATGGCGCCTGTGCGCCTCCGCGATCAGCTCGGCAGCCGGTCCCTTGCAGACGATGCCGATCAGCAGGCCCTTCCCGCGGACCTGTTCCACATACGGATGATCCTTCAGCCGCTCGCGCAGGCCATTCATCAGGAACTCGCCCATCTCCGCCGCGCGCTCCGGCACCCGATGCTCGACCATATAGGTCACCACGGCCTTCGCTGCGGCTGTGGCGATCGGCGTGCCGCCGAACGTCGTCGCATGGCTGCCGGGTCCGAACGCATCCCGCAGCTTCGCCTTGCCGAACATGGCGCCGATCGGGAAGCCGTTGCCGAGGCCCTTGGCCACCGTGAAGATGTCCGGCTCAACGCCATATTGCTCATAGGTGAACAGCGTGCCGGTGCGTCCCATGCCGGTCTGCACCTCATCGAAGATGAGCAGGAGGCCGCGCTCGTCGCACAGCTGGCGCAGCTGCTTCACAAACGTCGGATCCGCCGGGATCACTCCGCCTTCCGCCTGCACCAGCTCCAGCATCACGGCGCAGGTGCGCTCATTCACCGCCGCCTTCACGGACTCGATGTCGTTGTAGATCGCTTCGTTGTAGAAGCCTTCAGGAAGCGGCGCGAAGCCGTCCTTGACCTTGTCCTGGCCGGTCGCGGTCAGGGTGGCGATCGTCCGCCCATGGAACGATTGCTTGAAGGTGATCACTTCGTATTTGTTCTGTCCCAGCACCTTCTGGTAATAGCGGCGAGCCAGCTTGATCGCCGCCTCGTTCGCTTCCGCGCCGCTGTTGCAGAAGAAGACCAGATCCGCGCAGGTATGCCTGGTGAGCAGCTCCGCCAGCTCCCGCTGCGGCACGGTGTGGAAGAGATTCGAGACATGCCACAGCTCATCGAGCTGCTTCTTCAGCGCTTCCTTGACGGGCGCGAAGGCGTGGCCGAGATTCGTCACCGCCAGGCCGCTGGCGAAGTCGAGGTATTCCTCGCCCTTGTCATCCCACAGCTTGCTGCCTTCCCCTCTCACGATCGTGATCGGGTAGCGGGCATAGGTTGGGAACATATCATGGGTCAAATTGCCGTTCTCCAACGCACTCACTCCTAACTGATCATTTATCAGATCGATCCTTATTGCTGATGCCCGCGCGACTGAATCTGCAGTTCGCAGGCCATTACTGCTTCACGATTCGCGTCCCCAGCGGCTCGCCCCGGATGACCCGGCTCAGCACGCGAGGCTCGGCGCCATCGACGATGACGATCTCCTGCACGCGCCCCTGGATGCACTGCACCGCTGCGCGCACCTTCGGGATCATGCCGCCATAGATCTCGCCGCTGGCGATCATCTCGTCGATCTCCTGCACCGTGACGGAGGGCAGCACCCGCTTCTCTCCGTCCACCGTACGCATGATGCCCGGCACGTCGGTCACGACGATCATCCGCTCGACGCCCAGATGCGAGGCTACCGCTCCGGCGGCCGTATCCGCATTGATGTTGTAATGCTGTCCCGCTTCATCGATGCCGAGCGGCGCGATGACCGGCATGTAACCCATGCCGATGATCCCCTCCAGGATCGAGGCGTCCACGCGCGTCACCTCGCCCACCAGGCCGACCTCATGGCTGTTCGGCACCGGGGCGGCGGTCATCAGCCCGCCGTCGATGCCGGATATGCCGATGGCCCTGCCTCCCGCCCGGGCGATGCGGCGAACGATCTGCTTGTTGATCTGGCCGCACAGCACCATCTCCACCACATCCAGCACGCGTTCATCCGTCTTGCGCAGACCGTTCACAAACTCCGACTCGATATTCAGGGCCGTCAGCACCTGATTGATCGCCGGGCCGCCGCCGTGCACGATCACCGGCACCGTGCCGCTCTCCTGCATCGCGCGCAGGTCCTCGAAGAACAGCTCCGGCAACGCCGCGAGCGTGCTGCCACCGCATTTCATGACAAAACAGTTCTGAGCCATTCCCGCACCACTCCGTTCGATCTATGTCCGATAAGCCGCATTGATCCGCACGTATTCATACGTCAGGTCGCAGCCCCAGGCGGTTGCCCGGCCTTCTCCCTGATTCAGGTTCACGTGGATCTGCACGAGCTCACCCTTCAGATATTCGGTCGCCAGATCATCATCGAACGGCACCGGACGCGACTGCTGCAGCGTCACGATGTCGCCGATGCGGATATCGACCGTATCCACGTTGACCGGCTGTCCGGAGCGGCCGATCGCCGCGATGATCCGTCCCCAGTTGGCATCGGCACCGAACGCCGCCGACTTCACCAGACTGGAGCCGACCACGGTCTTGGCGATGGCGCGCGCCGCTTCATCGGAGACGGCGCCTGAGACATTCACCTCGATCAGCTTCGTGGCGCCCTCGCCGTCTCGCGCGATCATCTTCGCCAGCTCGCGGCACACGTAGAGGAATCCGTCCGCGAAGTTGGCCCAGTCGGCGTGCTCCGGCGTCAGAGGCCGGTTGCCAGCCAGCCCGTTGGCGAGAACGACGACCATGTCATTGGTGCTCGTATCCCCGTCCACCGTGATCATGTTGAAGCTCTCGTCCGTCGCCTGGCGGAGCAGGCTCTGCAGCTGATCGGAATCGATATTCGCATCCGTCGTGATGAAGCCGAGCATCGTCGCCATATTCGGATGGATCATCCCGGACCCCTTGGCCGCGCCGGCGATGTGAACCTCCACGCCATCGATGATGACCCGCACGCAGGCTTCCTTCTTCACCAGATCGGTGGTCAGGATCGCCTGACAGAACTGCTCGCTTCCGGCCGGTGCGCTGCTCACCGCGTCCGGCAGGCGGCTGATGCCGCTGAGCACCTTGTCCATCGGCAGCAGTTCGCCGATGACGCCGGTCGATGTGACGCCCACGAGATGCGGCTCAAGGCCGAATGCACGCGCCGCGGCATCGCGCATGCTGCGCGCGTCCTCCAGGCCTTGCTTGCCCGTGCAGGCGTTGGCGTTGCCGCTGTTGACGACCATCGCCTGCAGCTTGCCCTCGCGGCTGATGCTCTCGCGCGTCACATGCAGCGGCGCTGCCTGAAACGCGTTGGTCGTATATACGCCGGCTGCTGCCGCCGGCACTTCGCTGATGATGACCCCAAGGTCGTTGCGCCCGGTCTTCTTCAGCCCGCAATGCAACCCGCCCGCCCGGAAGCCGCGGGGCGTCGTCACAGAGCCGTCCGGCACTACCGTAAAGATCCCATTCGCCATTCTTACGTCTCCTCTGCCTTCCCTATGAAATGAGTGCATACACGGATCATAACCAACTGCAACATATTCTCCACCCACCGGCCGTCTCCTGCTGCTTATGTACCATCCTCGCAAGAGTTTTCGAGATCGGCGGCTGAGGACCGGACCGCTCCGGCGCCGGTGCCCCATGTGGGCCGCTCAAGCGCGGCCTCCACGCGCCAAGCCTATTCGCCGACCGGCTATCGTCAGCCTGCCCGATCCGTTACGGATAGACCGGAGCGAGCCTCAGCCCAAGCGTCTCGTCCCAGCCCATCATCAGGTTCAGATTCTGAATCGCCTGGCCGGCAGCCCCCTTGACCACATTGTCCGTGACGGAGATGATCGTCACGCGGCCGGTGCGGGCATCGACAGCGAAGCCGATGTCGCAGTAGTTCGAACCGTAGACTTCCTTCGTCGCCGGCAGCTTGCCCGCATCGCGGACGCGGACGAACGGCCTGCCCTTGTAAAATTCCCTGTACAGCTCGATAAAATCCTGCTCGGTGCGCGAGCCGTTGATCTCCCCGTACATCGTGCTCATGATGCCGCGCGTCATCGGCACCAGATGGGTGGTGAAGGTGACCACCACATCACGCCCCGCTTCCCGGCTGAGCACCTGCTCGATCTCCGGGATATGCTGGTGCTTGTTCACCTTGTACGCCTTGAAGTTCTCATTGACCTCGGAGTAATGAACGCCGAGATTGACGCCGCGCCCCGCTCCCGATACGCCTGACTTGGCGTCGATGATGATCGTGTCCGGATCGATCCAGCCCGCCTTCACCGCCGGAATCAGGCCAAGCAGCGAAGTGGTCGTATAACAGCCCGGGTTGGAGATGAAATCGGCGCCCTTGACCTCCTCTGCATAAACTTCCGCCAGACCGTATACTGCTCTCTGCAGGTAGGCGTCATCCGCCGCCTTCTTCTTGTACCACTGCTCATACACCGCCCCCGACTTCAGCCGGAAATCTCCCGACAGGTCGATGACCTTGAGCCCCGCGTCCAGCAGCTTCGGAGCCAGCTCCGTGCTGACGCCCGAAGGCGTCGCCGTGAATACGACGTCGCATTTCGACCGGATCAGCTCGACATCAACCGCATCCAGCGGCGCGGTGATGATCTCCGTCATGTGCGGATACCCTTCGGAGAACAGCTCTCCCGCACTGGAGGAGGAGATGACGGAAGTTATTTCAACAAGCGGATGGGTGAGCAACAGCCGGACCAGTTCCACGCCGCCGTAGCCGGTTGAGCCCACGATCCCCACCCTGAGCTTCTGCTGGTTCTCTGACATTCATGAACGACCTCCATGCTAACAATATGCATTATTATACATTTTATAGAATATTAATTCAATCGATATTTGTCGTCCCTCGGACCCAATTGCATCCAGTGCAGCTCCCGCCGATCTGCGGCGGCGGCCTGAAGGCGATGCTGCCATGTCCAGGCGATGCTCGCCGAAGCGGCCTGGCTTGTTGCCGGCCCAGGGAGCGGTATGTAACGAAGAAAGGGCGTCCTTCCGTCAGTCCTGACTGACGGGAGACCACCCCACTTCCCCTTAATCCAGGTCATTGCCCTGGTCTTTATTGATCTGACCGCGCAAGTAGGCATCGATGAACATATCGATCTCGCCGTCCATCACCGCTTGCACGTTGCCGGTCTCCACGCCTGTGCGATGATCCTTCACCATGCTGTACGGGTGGAACACATAGGAGCGAATCTGGTTGCCCCAGGCGATATCGGTCTGTTCGCCGCGAATCTCCGCCAGCTCCGCCTCCTGCTCCTTGATCTTGCGCTCATAGAGCTTGGACCTGAGCATATTCATCGCCCGTTCCCGGTTCTGGATCTGCGAGCGCTCCGTCTGGCACGCCACCACGATCCCCGTCGGGATATGGGTGATGCGCACGGCCGAATCGGTCTTGTTGATGTGCTGACCGCCAGCGCCGCTGGAACGGTATGTGTCGATCTTCAGATCCTCCGGCCTGATCTCGATCTCGATCGTCTCATCGATCTCCGGCACGACATCGCAGGACACGAAGGACGTATGCCTGCGTCCGGAAGCATCGAACGGGGAGATGCGGACGAGCCGGTGCACGCCTTTCTCCGCCTTCAGATAGCCATAGGCATTGTGCCCCTTGATGAGCAGGGTGACGCTCTTCACGCCCGCTTCATCGCCGGGCAGATAGTCCAGCACCTCGACCTTGAAGCCCTTGTCCTCCGCCCAACGCCGGTACATGCGCAGCAGCATGTCGGCCCAGTCCTGGGATTCCGTGCCACCGGCGCCAGGATGAAGCTCCAGTATGGCGTTGTATCTGTCGTACGGATTGCTGAGCAGGAGCGTCAGCTCGAAATTCTCCAGCTTGCCCGTCAGCGACTGGATACCGTTCTTCAGATCCTCGATCATGCTGTCGTCGTTTTCTTCCTCGATGAGCTCGGCCATGAGCTGCAGATCTTCATATTGGCCGAACAGCTCCTCGAAATCGGTGACGACCGACTTGATCGCGTTCATCTCGCTGATCAGCTTCTGCGCGCGCTCATTGTCATCCCAGAAATCGGGGGCGGACATCTTCACTTCATAGTCTGCGATCTGTTCTTTCTTCAGATCTAAGTCAAAGAGACCCCCTGAGTTGCTGTAATCGAACACCCGCATCCTGCAGGCTGCGTCTCAAATCTGCTTCCAATACCATGTTCATCCACCTCTTGAATTAATGTCTTGTCTGCTCATGTCTTCGACGAAGCAACAGCACTCATGCGGTCGTCGTCGCGCCGTGACAATGCTTGTATTTCTTGCCGCTGCCGCATGGGCAGGGGTCATTGCGGCCCACTTTCACTTCCGCGCGGCGGATCGGCGCCCTCGGCTTCGACTTGCCGCGATCGGCATTGGTCGAGACCGTCTGGGCTTCGGCCACCGCTTCCCGCTTCACGTTCGCCTCAACATGCGCCTTCATGATGTACGTCGCCACTTGCTCCTGGATCTTCGCGATCATCTCCTGGAACATCTCATAGCCCTCGAACTGATACTCGCGAAGCGGATCGGTGCCGCCGTAAGCGCGCAGATGAATGCCCTGACGCAGCTGGTCCATCTGGTCGATGTGGTCCATCCACTTGCTGTCGACCGCGCGCAGCACGACGACCTTCTCGAATTCGCGCATCAGCTCCTCGCCCAGCTGCTTCCTGCGCTCCTCATACAGGCGATGGGCCAGATCCTTCATCAGGCTGACCATCTCTTCCTTTTCCTTGCCCCACAGGTCTTCCTTCGTCAGCTGGCCTTCATGCAGGAACGTGCTGTTGCAGTAGTCGACGATGCCCTGCAGATCCCAATCCTCCGGAACATCCTTGTCCGAGCAATGGATGTCGACCGTGCGCTCGATCAGCTCGTCGATCATGTTCAGCACAATGTCGTGGATCTCTTCGAGCTCCAGGATATCGCGGCGCTGCTTGTAGATGATCGTGCGCTGCTGGTTGATCACGTCGTCATACTGAAGGACGACCTTCCGCACATCGAAGTTATGGCCTTCCACGCGCTTCTGCGCGCTTTCGATCGCTCTGGTCACCAGCTTGCTCTCGATCGGCACATCCTCTTCGAAGCCGAGACGCTCCATGATGTTCTGCATGTTCTCCATGCCGAAGCGGCGCATCAGATCATCCTCAAGCGAGAGGAAGAACTGGCTCGAGCCCGGGTCGCCCTGACGTCCCGCACGACCGCGCAGCTGGTTGTCGATGCGGCGGCTCTCATGGCGCTCCGTACCTATGATATGCAGGCCGCCAAGCTCCGCCACTCCTTCGCCGAGGATGATGTCGGTACCGCGGCCGGCCATGTTGGTGGCGATGGTGACCGCCCCGGCCTGACCCGCCTTGGCGACGATCTCCGCCTCCTGGGCGTGGTGCTTCGCGTTCAGCACCTGGTGCTTTACGCCCTTGCGCTTCAGCATCTCGGACAGCATCTCCGAGGTTTCGATCGAGGTCGTGCCGACCAGCACCGGCTGTCCCTTCTCATGGCGCTTGACGATCTCCTCGACGACCATCTTGAACTTGCTCTTCTGCGTCTTGTAGATGACGTCCGGCAAGTCGACGCGGATCATCGGCTTGTTCGTCGGAATGACGACAACGTTCAGACCGTAGATCTTCTGGAATTCCTCTTCCTCGGTCTTCGCCGTACCGGTCATGCCCGCCAGCTTGCGATACATGCGGAAGTAGTTCTGATAGGTGATCGAGGCGAGCGTCATGCTCTCGTTCTGCACCTGCAGGCCTTCCTTGGCTTCGATCGCCTGGTGCAGCCCGTCACTGTAACGGCGCCCGGTCATGATGCGGCCCGTGAACTCGTCGACGATCATCACTTCATTGTCCTGCACCACATAGTCCACATCGCGCTTCATGATCACGTGCGCCTTCAGCGCTTGCTGGATATGATGATTGATCATCGTATGCTCGTAGTCGAACAGGTTGTCGATGCCGAAGGCTTGCTCCGCCTTGGCCACGCCGGCATCGGTCAGCATGACGTTGCGGCCCTTCAGATCGACCGTATAGTCCTCCTCCGCGCGCAGTCTGCGCACGAACCGGTCCGCCGCATAATACAGCTCCGTGGACTTGGCGGCTTGTCCAGATATGATGAGCGGGGTCCGGGCCTCATCGATCAGGATCGAGTCCACTTCGTCGATGATCGCATAGTGCAGCGGACGTTGCACCATCTGCTCCTTGTACTGTACCATATTGTCCCGCAGGTAGTCGAAGCCGAATTCGTTGTTCGTCCCATACGTGATGTCGCAGTTGTAGGCGGCTCTTTTCTCCTCCTGCGACATGTTGTGCAGGTTCACGCCGACGGTCATGCCGAGGAACTCATACAGCGGCCCCATCAGCTTGCGGCCAACCTCCGCCAGGTAATCGTTCACGGTGACCAGATGCGCGCCCTTGCCCTCGAGGGCGTTCAGGTAGAGCGGCAGGGTTGCGACGAGCGTCTTGCCCTCACCGGTCTTCATCTCCGCGATATTGCCCTCATGCAGCACGATGCCGCCCATCAGCTGCACATCGAAATGTCTCATATTCAAAACACGCTTGCCCGCCTCACGAACGACGGCAAACGCCTCTGGCAACAAATCATCCAACGTCTCGCCCTGTTTCAGGCGGTTACGAAACTCTTCCGTCTTGCCGCGAAGCTCCGAATCGGACAGCCTGGCCATCTCCGGCTCCAGCGCGTTGATCGGCTCGATGCGCTTCCACAGCCGCTTCACTTCGCGTTCGTTGGCATCTCCGAATATCTTGCTCAACAAACCCATGGTCTTCAAGACCCCTTTCCCATATCAGTTCCGCATTTTTAAATTGTAACAATAGTATGAAAGCAGAGCAAGCATATTACATCATGCACCAATTGCGCCAGCTGCTCTATGGAAAAAGGAGCCCCGATCAGGAGGCTCCTTCGATCTCTTCCATAGCTATATCAGGTACAGAACCTTAACCACCAGTCCGATTATCTTGCCGGCTCGATCAGGCCGTACTTCCCGTCTTCGCGAACATACACGACGTTCACATCGTCGGTTTCCGCATTGGCGAATACGAAGAAATTATGACCAAGGAGGTTCATCTGCAAGATCGCTTCTTCAACATCCATCGGCTTGAGGTTGAATCTCTTCCGCTTAACCAGTTCGAGTTCGTCCTCGATATCATCTGCTGTCTGAACCGCAACTTCCGGCTCGAGACCTTCCTTGAACAGATCGCGGACGCCAGCCCGGCGCATGCGACGATTCACCTTCGTCTTATGTTTGCGGATCTGTCTTTCCAGTTTCTCTACAACAAGGTCGATCGATGCATACATATCCGAGCTCTTCTCTTCTGCGCGGAGCATGACGCCCGGCAGCGGGATGGTCACCTCGACGATATGCAGGCCGCGATTGACACTCAAGGTTACACTTACATCATTGTTAAGGGGAGATTCAAAATAGCGCTGAAGCTTGCCGATCTTCTTCTCGGCATATTCCTTGAGAGCATCAGTCACCATGAGTTGATCGCCGCGAACTTGAATCTTCATATCAATCCCTCCTCGTATTGTAGTTTTTGAAGGTAGCTGCTTGGCCAATTTCCAGTCCCCTCGGGGACTGGAGGCCACCTTCAAAATTTCCAGTTACACATCGAAAATTTTCGCCAGGGACTGGACTTTCCGGC
>Ga0310828_1000419_pt1 | contig 45508 bp, 54 predicted proteins | sample WT_ome_3_FD_202242 | JGI IMG/M metagenome (GOLD analysis project Ga0310828, IMG submission 202242) | Sorghum-adapted microbial communities enriched on wild type (WT) sorghum from Joint BioEnergy Institute, Emeryville, California, United... ... | reverse complement strand
ACACCAGATCCTAATGATCCAGAACAAACTCCAATAACCCAAGAAGAAATGGATCAAGCTGTAGAAGACGCTACAAACGAAATTTTAGCTAATGCACCAAGTGCAGAAGTAGTAGCACTTGAAAACTCAACATATCCAGAAGTATCCATAGCAATAGATACTGATACAGGTCCACAATTCCTAAGTGCATATTCGCTCGGAACAAAGCTTATAAAAAAACTTCGGTAAAAGATACGTAACAACCGTCCTTCCAATATATATTTATCGACACTTACCTTCTATAGCAACAAAACATTTTAGTGAATCTGCATTTGTTGGTTTTTGGAATACCTATATTTTACTTGGTCCATTAGATTCTGTTCATCAATCAGTCAGCAAATGGGTAGACAAATATACATGGCATTGGGTAGCTGAAACAGCAGGATATATAGCCCAAGGAATTGTCTGGGCAATAATTTAAGGAGGTCATATATGGACACGAAAACGATTTTAATATTTTTCATAATCTATGTTTCTTTAAAAATCTCAGATGAATTAATAAAAATAAATAACTGGATTCTCGCTCAATTACTTCAGTTAATCATTTGTTTCATTGTGTTTTTTGTCTTCTCACTCATCTGGAATAAAGTTTTAAAAAAGCCCTTTAGCCAAGATTAAAGTGGTGATGCAGAAATTGGGCCTGTTGAACTACCTCCACTTCAATTTCTAACGAAAATTTGAAGTGGGAGATGATATATGATTTGGTGAAACCTATGAAGTCATTATGGATATAAAAGGGCCAAATGGTAAGACAGCTAAAGTATTAACTGCTTGGATTGTTGATAACGTGACGAATGAAACTAGACTAACAAATATTTATGTGGACAAGAAAAAAGGTGGTAAACCATGAAGGAAAAAGAACTAGATGTGGTTTTGCTGAAGAATGGTAAAACGGTAACCATTTTGGAAGCATATCCAAAAGAGAAGTATCAGAAGCCCCAAGACGCTTACATGATTGAAGATGATGAAAGTCGGGGTGAAATTATTAAAGATGATGATATTGTGAAGATAGTGTATCGATCATGATACGCGGCTTTTTAATTTGTCCTAAGCATGACATTAAAAGGCTTATTTATTTTGCCCATTTTAAAGGCTTGGGGTAAAACTAAGCGCATCCTTTCAGCGCGAGGGTTGACACGCCAAAAAACATCAATAAAGGAGTCGATTATAGATGAGTTTTAGAAAATAGGCATCCTTTCATTGACAGCCAGCAAATTTTTCTTATAAGATAACAACAAGATGATTAACGGGTTTACCCGAAGCTTGAGTTTAGATGAGTTTAGAGCAGAGAATGAGCCGAGAAAAGTTAGTTTTTTATACAGTGTCACCTAACGGACTTTTCATCAAGTCCTGTGTTCCGTATTCCGACACGCTCATTCTCTCCAAAACGAGGAGGGAATTTTTTTATGTCACAACTCTTTCAAGATGGCCTCAAACGATTAATTGACGGTGAAACGCTGTCAAGAGATGCTTCCCGTGCCATGATGGACGATATCATGCGCGGAGAAGCGACCCCTAACCAAATCTCCTCTTTTTTGACGGTTTTACGATTTCGCGGTGAAACAGCCGAGGAGTTAACCGGATTTGCGGAATCGCTGCGCCAACATTGTGACCGACTCATCGTTGAAAACCGCGATGTCTTGGATACATGCGGCACAGGTGGTGATGGGTCCTCTACTTTTAACATCTCCACGGCAGTGGCCTTACTCACAAGCGGCATGGGCGTCAACGTCGCCAAACACGGCAACCGTGCTGTCTCTTCCAAAAGCGGGAGCGCCGATGTCATCGAAGCCCTTGGTTTAACCATCCCCTATGATAAAGAAGCGGCGCTCGCTCAACTTGAGGCATACGGCATGTGTTTTTTATACGCCCCCATTTATCACGCTTCCATGAAGCACGCAACGCTACCGAGAAAAGAGCTGGGGTTCCGGACCATATTTAATTTATTGGGACCCCTTGTTAATCCTGCCGGGAGCCGTTTCCAACTGTTGGGTGTATACAGCGAGCGGGCGGCAGAGAAAATGGCGAATGTCTTAAATCAGCTAGGTACTAAAAAAGCTTTGCTCGTCACGGGACATGACGGAATGGATGAAGCTTCTATTACCGGTCCAACAACCATTTTTGAAGTCGCTTGCGGCACCGTTCAAAAATACACCATTGAACCGGAAGATGTCGGCCTCCCGCGCGGACGGTTAAAGGATCTCCAAGTCAAAAACGCACGGGAAAGCGCTGCGTTGATTGAAGCCATTTTCTCCGGCAAAGCCAATTCCTCAGCGGAAAACATCGTCTGCTTGAATACAGGTTGCGCCTTATATACGGTTGGAAAAGCTAAGGATCTCCAAAGCGGTGTCGAGATGGCGAAAGAAGCTTTAGCAAGCGGAGTAGGCCTCAGGCAATTACAACGGATGCGCGTTCAGCGAAATGAGGGATTAGCCGATGCTTGAGAAAATTTTACAAACGAAACAACACGAAATGGAACAGTTTACGCCACCGGTTCCGCTCGGCCTTCGCAAACCACGATCATTCCGGGAAGCATTAGTCCATCCGCATCGCGCGATCGCCTTAATTGCCGAAGTCAAAAGGGCGTCGCCATCCAAGGGGACATTTAAAACGCGCATTGACCCAGCGGACATTGCCACGCGATATGAACGAGCGGGAGCTGATGCGATTTCAGTATTGACCGACCGGACTTATTTTAAGGGCGACCGCGATGATTTAAAGGCGGTCAAAGCGGCTGTCGATTTGCCAGTCTTGCGCAAGGATTTTATCATCGATGAACGGCAAATAGAAGAAAGTGCTCAAATCGGCGCGGATGCCATTTTATTGATTGCCGCAGCGCTCCCACCAAAACGTCTTTATACTTTTTATAAGCTTGCCGGCGAAATGGGCATGGTGTGCCTTGTCGAAGTGCACGATTTGAAAGAATTAAAAGCGGTGCTCGACGTTTTTCAACCGGAGATCATCGGCATCAATAACCGCAATTTAAAGACGTTTCATACAACTATCGCCAACACTCTCGATCTATTACCATATCTGCCGCCGGATAGCATCATTGTGAGTGAATCCGGGTTCTTAAGCCATCAGGATGTCTCCCGGATCTTGCCTTATCCCGTTCACGGAATCTTGGTCGGGGAGGCACTGATGACGGCCGCTTCACCTGAAGACGGGATTTGCCGCTTAATGGATGGTGATGACTGATGCCAAGGCCGTTCTTAAAATATTGTGGGATACACTCATTTTCTGATTATACGGTTTGTCTTGAAAGTGCAAGCGACTTTCTCGGGTTTGTTTTCTATCAAAAAAGTCCGCGTCACATCAAACCTGAAGCCATAGCGGACTGGGTTCGCCGCGCGGGCCAGAGAAAAAAGCCATTGGTTGGCGTATTTGTCAATCCGACGTTTGATGAGTTAAGGGTTGTTTTGCAAACCGCTCCATTGGATATCATTCAACTTCATGGGGAGGAAACGCCAACCTTTGTCACTGAAGTGCAAAAGACATTCCATAAAAGAGTGTGGAAAGCCATTCATCACACCCCCGGCGCATGCGGCCTCATGGCACAATATGAGCATACCGTTGATGGGTTTGTCATCGATTGTAAAGTGAAGGATGCTTGGGGAGGAACGGGTGTCCGTTTTGATTGGACATACGTCCCTGATTATACCGAAGAAGCGCGCCGCCAAGGGGTACCGTGTTTTATTGCCGGTGGCATCACACCAGATAATATCGAAAAATTGCTGGCTTTTGACCCGATGGCCATCGACCTTGCCTCAGGTATTGAATGTGAGGGAAAAAAATCGAGGCGACTCATTCAGGATCTCGAAAGAAAGGTGGGGGCAAATGATGAAACTTTATCCCGATGTACGCGGGCGATACGGTGAATTCGGCGGGCGCTTTGTACCAGAAACGCTGATGCATGCCGTTGAAGAATTAGAACATGCCTTTAATGAAGCATGGGGCGATCCTACATTTCGCGAACAATACCGCCAGACGTTAACGGCTTATTCCGGCCGTCCGACACCTTTAACTCATGCCAAACGGTTATCGGATTATATTGGCGGTGCCGACATCTATTTAAAACGGGAGGATTTGAACCACACAGGAGCTCATAAAATCAATAACGCCATCGGTCAAGGGTTATTGGCAAAGCGGATGGGAAAACAAAAGCTCATCGCCGAAACGGGTGCTGGTCAGCACGGTGTTGCCACGGCTACCGTCGCTGCCTATCTTGGTTTATCCTGTAAAGTGTTCATGGGTGAGACCGACATGGAAAGGCAAAAACTGAATGTCTTTCGCATGGAATTGCTCGGCGGTGAAGTCGTACCGGCGAAAACCGGTTCCCGTACGCTGAAAGATGCGACAAACGAAGCTTTAAGATATTGGGCGGAACATGTTGAGGATACGTTCTATTTAATCGGTTCGGTTGTCGGTCCCCACCCGTACCCGAAAATGGTTCGTGAGTTTCAAAGAATTATAGGTGACGAAGCAAAAGAACAATTTTTGCAAGCGACTGGGAAACTACCGGATGCCCTTGTTGCCTGCGTCGGCGGCGGGAGCAATGCCATCGGGCTGTTTTATCCGTTTCTTGAAGATGATCACGTTCAATTGTTTGGGGCAGAAGCGGGCGGTAAAGGTATTGATACCGATGAACATGCTGCCACTTTAGCTCGGGGAAGAAAGGGCGTCCTCCATGGCGCTTTAACGTATGTCTTGCAAGACGAAAATGGTCAGATCCAAGAGCCGTATTCGGTATCTGCCGGCCTGGATTATCCCGGCATCGGCCCGGAACATGCTTATTTAGCCTCGATAGGCCGGGCGGTTTATGAGCCGGTTACCGATCAAGAAGCCTTAGAGGCTGTTTCCCTTCTTTGTCGGTTAGAAGGCATTTTGCCGGCATTAGAAAGTGCCCATGCGCTGGCGCTTGCTGTTAAAAAGGCGCGCGAGCTCGGCAAGGGGCGCGCGCTCATTGTCAACCTTTCCGGTCGCGGTGACAAGGATGTTGAGACCTTGATGAAATATAAAACGGCAGGTGGTCACGCATGATGCGGCTGGCGCATTATATCACATCTCACCCAGAACGCATGCATTTTATCCCTTTTATTACAGCTGGCGACCCCAATGAGGAAACCACCGTGGCCATGGCGTTTGCGCTTGAAGAGCTTGGTGCACAGGCGCTGGAGATCGGCATCCCTTATTCCGATCCCCTTGCGGACGGTCCCGTCATCCAAAGGGCTTCGGCTAGGGCGTTAACCAGGGGAATGACCTTAAGAAAAGCTTTTCGGTTAGTCAGGCGCCTCCGAGAAGAGGGGCTACAAATTCCCATCATTCTCTTTACTTATTACAATCTTTTGCTACAATTAGGGGAAAACGAATTGTCTCAGATGCTATCAACCGGTGACATAGACGGCCTGCTCGTTCCGGATTTGCCCTTTGAGGAAAGCGAAGCCCTGGGCGCGCTTTGCCGCTCTCAAGGCTTACCTCTTATTTACCTTGTTAGCCCAACGACGAGTCCAGCAAGATTGGCACGCATCGGCCAAGCCGCTAAAGGTTTTTTATATTGCGTTTCATCTCTCGGAGTCACGGGCATGCGTGAAACTTTTCATCCGGAGATCATCGCTTTTCTCAAGGCCGTCCGTCATTCAGCATCATGTCCGATTGCCGTCGGCTTTGGCATCTCAACAAGTGCTCAAGTTGAAGCGTTATCCGGATTGGCTGATGGCTTTATCGTCGGCAGCGCCATTGTCAAAGAGGTGGAAGAGCGCTTGCCACTTCTTGAGCAAGATGACACCCGATCTGAGGCAATCGAGGCGATCAAAATAGCGCTGACTCATAAACTATTACCGGAATACAAGAATGGTAGGTGAAGATATTGAAAAGCCAGCTTCGTCATATTTTGCCTTATAAACCCGGAAAGCGCATTGAAGACGTTCAACAGGAACTCGGGTTAACACATGTGGAAAAATTAGCTTCCAACGAAAATCCATTCGGTTCATCGCCGCGCGTTCAAGCGGCCATCACCAACGTGATTAATGGTCTATCCTATTATCCGGATGGTTATGCTACGGCGTTGAGGGAGGCTCTCAGTGACCATCTCGGCGTCCAACCGGAACAACTCATATTTGGAAATGGCACAGACGAACTCATCCATTTGTTTAGCCGCGCTATGCTTTATCCGGGAAAAAATGCGGTGATGGCAACACCTACTTTTCCTAATTATAAAAGAAATGCATTAATCGAAGGCGCTGAAGCCAGAGAAGTGCCGCTGAAAGACGGTCGCCATGACTTAGAGGGCATGCTTCGGGAAGTTGACGAAAATACGGGCCTCATTTGGATTTGCAATCCGAATAACCCGACAGGCGTCTATGTTACCGCCGATGAATTTTCGGCATTTATGGCGCGCGTTCCTGAACAGGTGATCGTTGTTGTTGACGAAGCCTATCGCGAATACGTCACAGCCGCCGATTTTCCAGAGACACTCCAGATGATTGACCAATACCCGAATTTAATCATCACCCGGACATTTTCTAAAGCCTACGGCCTTGCCGGACTGCGCATCGGCTATGGGATTGCTCAAGATGCCTTAATTCATCAATTAGAACCTGCCCGCGAGCCGTTTAACGTTTCATCAGTAGCGCAAGCGGCGGCACTTGCGGCATTAAGCGACCAAGCGTTTATCGCTCGTACCGTTGAAGAAAACAATAAAGGGAAACAACAATATTATGCCTTTTGCGAGGAGGCAGGTTTAGCTTATTATCCGACCGAAGGCAATTTTATCCTCATCGAGTTCGGCATTTCAGGTGATCGGATTTTTGATTATCTGCAACGCCGCGGTTATATCGTCCGTTCTGGAGTGCAACTCGGGGTACCTACGGCCGTACGCATTACCATTGGCAGTGCCGAGCAAAATTCCGGAGTCATCCGATGTTTAAAGGAATTTTTAAATGATGAAACAAGTTGATGAAAAAATGAAAGTATTGATTGCAGGAATTGGTTTGATCGGCGGATCGTTGGGACGAGCGATTCGAAAAGGGCAAGATGTTTTTATTACTGGTTGGGATATTGATGACCGAGCGGCTGAACGCGCTTTGGAATTAGGCATTATTGATGAAAAAGCTCCGACACTTGAAGCAGGAGCAAAAGAAGCGGACATCATTATCCTCGCTTCCCCCGTTGGCAGCGTTTTACAAAATTTAGATGCCTTAAGCCGCATGACGCTTAAACCAGATGTCATCATTACAGATACCGGAAGTACCAAGAAAACAGTCTGTGAACATGCAAAAAAGGTGTTGGGTGGCCGATATCTTTTTATCGGCGGCCATCCGATGGCGGGTTCACATAAAAGCGGCGTGGAGGCGGCGAATGGGGATTTATTTGAAAACGCGTTTTTCTTTTTGACACCTGAAGCGGATGTACCCGCTTTGCCCCTTACCCGTCTGAAGGATATTCTCAAAGGGACGCGGGCGAAATTTATGACGATCGATCCGGCCACCCATGACCGAATCGTTGGGGTTCTCAGCCATTTTCCGCATATTGTCGCAGCCGCCCTTGTTCATCATTTAAAGGAGTTTAATGGGGAAGGGTTGGACCTGAAGCAATTTGCAGCCGGCGGTTTTCGGGATATTACGAGAATTGCCTCATCGGACCCGTTTCTTTGGCAAGACATCATCCTTCACAATCGGGATGTGTTACTGAACTTGTTCCAATCTTGGGAAGACATCATGAGGCGGGTAAAAAAGAAGATTAAGAACGGTGATCCTCAAGCCATTCAAAGTTTTTTTCGTGAGGCAAAGTTTTTTCGCGACGGTTTTCCCATCAAACAAAAAGGCGCTATACCCTCAACGAACGACTTATATGTGGATATCTCCGATCGTCCTGGTGAAATTGCTAAAGTGACAGGCCTCCTTGCCGAAGCTGGGATTAGTTTGACAAATATACAAATTATTGAATGGCGTGAAGCGATCTCTGGCGTTTTACGGTTATCGTTTAGGACCGTAGAGGATCGCGATCAAGCTGCAGCATTGCTTCAGAATGCCGCTTATAATACTTATTTTAACGATTAAATGATGGGCATTCGGACAATGGTAGGTTAAGCGCAACTTTATACATCTTTTGTGATGGTATGGCGGTTACGTCCGTCAATCCTCTGTAATTAGGAAGTTGCAGCATGATTCGTGTAGCGAATGTGATCTGGTAAAAACACAATGAATGTTGGATGGAAGGTGATGTTTTGGGAAAAAAATCAGTAAAAGGGAAGGTACAAGTTCCTGGAGACAAATCCATTTCTCACCGAGCCGCTATTTTTGGAGCCATGGCAGTCGGGAAAACTGTGATTCATGGTTATTTGACCGGAGAAGATTGCCTTCATACCTTAAGTTGTCTTGAAGCGCTCGGTGTTCAAATAGATCGTCAAGAAAAAACGGTCATCATCAACGGAACCGGATGGAAGAACTTGCGCGAACCGAAGACTGTGCTTGATGTCGGAAATTCGGGAACGACGATGCGCTTATTGCTCGGTGTATTGGCTGCCCAGCCTTTTTATACTGTTCTTTCAGGTGATAAAAGTTTAAATGAACGCCCGATGCGCCGGGTTTCCATTCCGCTGACCGAAATGGGTGCACGCTTTGACGGCCGTGAAAACGGAAATAAAGCGCCGCTTTCAGTAAGAGGGAATGCATTGCGACCGATCACTTACCAGTCCCCCGTTGCCAGCGCCCAGGTGAAATCGGCTATCCTGCTTGCAGGCTTGCAAACCGAAGGCGTGACAACGGTGGTGGAGCCGGTGGCAAGCCGTGATCATACGGAACGAATGATCGAAGCATTTGGCGGTTCGATCGACACCAACGGGACCCGTCATTCGGTAAAAGGGAGGCAAAAGTTGATAGGAACAGAAATCGTCGTACCCGGCGATTTCTCTTCGGCAGCATTTCTCATCGCTGCGGCACTTGTTACAGAAAACAGTGTATTGACGATTGAAAATGTCGGCATTAATCCGACGAGAACCGGCATGCTGACGATTTTAAAACAAATGGGTGCAAACATTGAACTTTTCAACCAAAGGGAATTGAACCGTGAACCGGTCTGCGATATATTGGTGCGCTCATCCGCCCTAAAAGGGACTGTGATTGAAGGAGCGGTGATCCCCCGATTAATTGATGAAATTCCCATTCTTGCGCTCATTGCCTCACAAGCAGAGGGACGGACCGTCATTAAAGATGCTGGCGAGTTAAAAGTTAAAGAGACCAATCGAATTCAAACGGTGGTTTCCGAGCTGAAAAAATTAGGCGTCGATATTGAAGCGACTGATGACGGCATGATCATTGAAGGCGACCCTGACAAAGTGCTCTCTGGCGGTGTCGTCAATGCTTATGGCGACCATCGCATGGCGATGATGCTTATGGTCGCATCTTTAATCAGTGCTGATCCGTTAGTTATTTTAGAGGCTGAAAGCGCCGCCGTCTCTTTTCCTGGGTTTGATCGGCTTTTATCTGCCATTACACGCGATTAAAAATTTAGAAATATCATTGAATTATTTCTATTATACCTGTATAATAAAAGCAAATGGTTTCTCTCCACTCCATCCATATTCCATTAGAACCCTTTAGAACGGGTTCTTTTTTTTATTGACTTTCATATTTTGTAATAGGACAAGGCTCTGGAGGTGAAGGATGCGCCCTGTATGTCACACGGCTTTCGCATTTCTTGAAGGTCATGCGATAAAAAGCTATGATTAAATTACGATTTTTGGACTGTTTCAACAAGGTAAAAGCAGGCTGACTGATTAATGGGAGTGCATGATCATGAATGATGAATTAACCTTGGCTGTGACATTAGTGCAAACAGGGCAATATGAAGAAGGACTACAAAAATTAAAGGCGCTTTTGGCAAAATCTGATGATGAGACCGCCTTTCAAATCGCTTCGCTTTACGAGGAATGGGGCATGGTGGATGAGGCTTATAAAATACTTAGCCGTCTTGCCCAAAAACACCAGGGGGATTCACATATTTTGCTATCCCTCGCGGAAAGCGCCATTGATTTAAATCGAGAAGATGAGGCGGTGGAATGGCTTTTAAAAATTCACCCGCTGGACGAAAACTATTTGAGCGCCCAAGTGTTGCTCGCGGATCTTTACCAAGCACAAGGCTTTGAGGAAGCGGCGCATCGTCACTTGATGTTGGCGAAAAAACAAGCGCCAAATGAACCGATCATTGACTTTGCTCTTGCCGAATTTTACTTTTCTTTTGGTTATTACGGGAAAGCAGAAGACAAGTATAAAGCGGTGCTTCATGCCGAAAGCCTTGCTCATGAAAATATCCCGTTGAAATTGGCAGAGTGCTTATCTTTAAACGGTAAATTTGAAGAAGCGCTGATTTATTATAAGAAGGGTCTGGAACGGGAAAAAACACCGGATGGTCTTTTCGGTTTGGCTGTCACGGCCATGCGCATTGAAAAATATCAAACAGCCATTCGCGCGTTAACCGAGTTAAAAGCGATGGATCCGGATTACAGTACGCTATATCCCGTTTTAGCCGAAGCCTATGAGAAGGAAAAAGCTTATGAAGAAGCGCTTTCGGTTTTGGAAGATGGGTTGAAAGTCGATGAACAAAACGAACGGCTTTTGCTAATGGCTGGCGATCTGGCCGTTAAAATGAACCAACAAGAAAAAGCAGAATGGTTTTATGAACGTTTGTTGGAATGGAACCCTGAACATACGGAAGCACTAAAAAAATTGTTAACACTTAAAAAGGAAGCTGGGAAAACGGCGGAAATTATTCAAAGACTGACGCAAGATGAAGCCGATGACCCGGAAATCCTTTGGTACCTGGCGGAAGCCTACCGAGCAGAAGAGGAATTGGAAAAAGCGTTGTCCATTTTCAGCTCGATTAAAGATTATTTTAGGGGTGATCCTGACTTTTTGGAAAGTTATGGGCAAACGCTCTGGGAGCTTGGGCAAAGGGAACTTTCGCTAGAGGTTTTTGAACAGGCGTTAGAAATCGATGGTACGAATGAGACTTTGAGGGATTTTGTCGAACGAATCCGGCAGGAGAATTTCGGTTGAATGGTGAACTAATCCAATAAAGGTTTGGCATAAACGCTAGTGTACGAAGAAATAATGTGAAGGGGGGTTGCTTGTGGAACAGACGATATCCATCGAAGATAAGCGAGCGTTTCTAAAGTGGTTTTTAAGGCATTATCAATTAAAGAATCGCGAATGCGTCTGGTTATTGAATTATATTTTAAGTGATAATCAATTGATTAACATCTTGCGCTTCGTTGACACGATCACAGACTGCCCGCGGGCGATGATGATTTCGGAAAAACGGTCTCAAGCATCACCATTCATGTATCGCAAGGGCACCGTGGAAACGGATCAGCCGGAAAAAGCCTTTCACGATCTTCGCCTGGATACGGTTGAACCGATATATGTGAAACTGATCTTTCCTGATTCCTCCCGTTCTTCGGAATATGTTTGCGTCTTAGAGGACAATCCCTATGCATTAAAACAATTGCAACAAACCTATCACCAAATCGCCGACCGTATCTTGCACGAAGCGATGAGAGATTTTCAAATTCAAAAGCTTTACGAAGCGATCGATCAGGCTTTGGACCGACGGGATGAGGTGGCCTTTTACCAACTTGTTGCCAAATGGCGCGATATTAGCCAACAATAACTGTTATCTACTTATATTGCAAGACCTGCCAAGAGGCGGTCTATTTTTTTTTTGACTATTTCATTTAAACAACGACAAACCATAATGCCGAATGTTTAAATATGATGCATCTGAATGGACCGCTCGTTTATTGCTGATGCTTGGCATGATGCGATGGCTTCGATAAAATCAAATCAATAGATGAACACAATGGAGTGGGAGGAATCGCTCATGAGATGGATAGCAACAGATATTCAAAAATATTTGGAACAAAAAGCGTTCATCGACACGGTGCTCATACCGCTTGTTCCGGTGGCGTGGGGAGAAGATCTTGTCCCTGCAGTAAGAGAAGGGGAATTCATTCTGACCCTTATTTCTGAAACCGAACGGCAATTGCAAGGCCGTGTCGTTTTAATGCCCCCCTTTACTTACCTCAAAAATGAACCCATTGAGCAAACTTTAGAGCGACTGTCCCGTTGGGAAGAGGTCATTAGGTCGGAAAATGTCAAATGTGTCTTTTTTGTGACAGCGGATGTGACGTGGAAAAAATATGAGGAGCGCTTGAAAACCTTGATATGGGCGGCACCCATCCCGCTTGAGCACATGGATGAGCGCTACCTCAAAGAATTTGTTGACGAAAATGTTGGTTTTATTATGAGGAAAATCACAGAAATATGGCGAATTTCGTGAATAAAACTCTCTGAATTTTATTGACATGGCCTAAATGGTTGCGCTATCATGGGAATGTCCTAGTAATATGTGAATTTTATAATGTTATCTGAATTCCTATAGAATAGGGGGGGAATCATGAGCAACAAGGAGCATGATGTGACCCGACGCCAATTTTTAAACTACACTTTAATGGGTGTAGGCGGATTCATGGCAGCCGGGTTATTGACGCCGATGGTTCGCTTCGCGATCGATCCGCTCCTCCGCGAAGAAAAAGGCGGTAAGATGGTAGATGTCATGGCCGTCAAGGATATTACGACCGAACCGCAACGCAAAACGTTTTCGATTGACAAGGTTGATGGGTGGCACAAGTTTAAGGAACAAAAAATTGCCTACATATTTAAGAAGGACAACGGCGAAATTATGGCTTTGTCACCGGTTTGCACCCATCTCGGCTGCACAGTGTCATGGAACGATGATCCGGCCCACCCTAATCAGTTCCACTGCCCATGTCATGGCGGGCGTTACACGAAGGACGGAATCAACATTCCCGGTACTCCCCCGCCTGCGCCGCTTAGTGTTTACGAAATGAAAGTAAAAGATGGTAGGTTATATCTTGGTGCTGAAAAACCGAGAGGGGGGGCTTAATAAATGTTACAAAAAGTGTACGATTACATTGACGAACGGTTGGATATTACACCGCTTTGGCGTGACTTAGCCGACCATGAAGTCCCCGAGCATGTCAATCCGGCTTACCATTTTTCGGCATTTGTCTATTGTTTTGGTGGGTTGACGTTTTTTACGATCGTCATCCAAATTTTATCCGGGATGTTTTTGACTATGTATTATGTACCGGATATTAATAACGCTTGGGATTCGGTTTATTACTTGCAGAACCAAGTGGCTTACGGCCAAATTGTTCGAGGCATGCACCATTGGGGCGCAAGCATTACCATTGTGATGGTTTTCCTACATACTTTGCGCGTCTTCTTTACTGGGGCCTATAAAAAACCGAGAGAGCTGAACTGGATCGTTGGTGTCCTTTTATTCTTTGTTATTCTTGGCCTCGGCTTTACGGGTTATTTATTGCCATGGGATATGAAAGCACTGTTTGCGACCAAGGTCGGCCTGCAAATTGCTGAATCATTCCCGTTTATCGGTGATTGGATTAAACTATTGCTTCAAGGAAGTGATATCGTCGGCGCCCAAACACTGGCTCGTTTCTTTGCCATTCACGTCTTCTTCCTGCCAGCGCTTTTAATGGGCTTGATGGCCGCCCACTTCCTCATGATCCGCCGCCAGGGCATATCCGGGCCGCTATGATGGCCATCTATTTCATGAAAAAAGGGAGGGAAATCCATGCATCGTGGTAAAGGAATGAAGTTCGTCGGTGACTCGAGGGTACCGGATAAAGCCAAATTTGTCCCTCCGAAGGATTATTCCGAATATCCGGGAAAAACAGAGGTCTTTTTGCCAAACTTCCTGTTAAAAGAATGGATGGTTGGTGCCGTTTTCTTAATCGGTTTTCTAATATTGACGATGTCCGATGCGGCACCGCTGGAAAAGGAAGCCGATCCGACGAGTTCAGGGTATATTCCCCTGCCTGACTGGTATTTCTTATTTTTATACCAACTCTTAAAATATCCTTATGCCTCCGGTCACTTTAAATTGATTGGGACCGTTATCATCCCTGGGCTTGCAGCTTTAGCATTGCTGCTTGCGCCGTGGCTGGATCGCGGTTTTGAGAGGCGCCCAGTGAAACGGCCGATTGCAACAGGCATTATGCTTTTAACGGTCGTATCCATTGTTTATTTAACATGGGAAGCCACCGTTTCCCATAACTGGGCACTGTCTGAGGAACAAGGTAAAATTGTAAAACAAGTGGAAGTTGATAAAAGTTCCAAAGGATATCAGCTATATAGTCAGAACTGTGCAGGTTGCCATGGCAATAATTTAGACGGCGGTGTCGGTCCAGCCTTAATCGGTCAGAACTTGCCCGAAGCTGTCGTCGAATCAATGGCAACAAAAGGTGGGGGCAACATGCCGCCGGGTGTTTTTAAAGGTTCCGAAGAAGATCTGAAAACGCTGGCAAAATTCGTCTCGGAAGTAAGTAAAAAATAATTCCGAGCTGGCATTTTGCCAGCTTTTTTCTTATACTTTGAGATAAATGGCTTGTGAAACACGGAAGCTACCTTGCATCAATTAAAAAATAAATGAGGGTTCAGGATGGTTTCTCTACGCGTTCTGCTTTTCCATAAACAGGTACTTTTACTACTTCTCATTATTAACGCTCTTGGAACAGCTTATGGTTATTATTGGTATAAGGTTCAACTCGTTGAAACACCGTTTTACTTTTTACCGTTTGTCCCCGATAGTCCCACGTCCAGCCTGTTTTTTTGCATTGTCTTACTAGGTTTTTTATTTAAAAAACATTTACCTTTGTTTGAGGCCTTAGCGGTGACGCATCTCTTTAAATATGGCGTCTGGGCGGTGGGCATGAATGTGGCGACGGGATTCGTTGGCTATACACTCGAATGGGGAAACTATATGCTGATCTTTTCACATGCGTGTATGGCGTTGGAAGGCGTTTTATATGCCCGTTATTTTAAAATTAAGCCGTGGCATTTGGCGGCCTCCGGCATTATCCTTTTACATAATGAAATGATTGACTACGTCTTTCATATGATGCCGTGGTATTTCCAACTCATTCATTATGAACGGCTCATCGGTTATCTCACATTTTGGTTAAGCTTGCTTAGCATTTATGTGGCTTATTTACTTTGTCTCAAATACCCTAAACGGGAAATCGATCCTTTCTATTAAACGGCATAAACCTGTCCAATCTTTCATATATTGTGATAGTACAAATTGGAAGATCGAAGGGACGTTTGCCGATGAAAGTTTGGGCAGTTTGCTTAGTTTGTCTGTTTTCCTTAAGCATACCTTTACATGGATTTGCCCGTTCGGATCTTGCGCCACGACAAACATTGACGGGTTTAGCCAACCGTGTTTATGAGGCGGTTTCGAATCAAACGGCTGAAATGGCGATTGACGCATTAAATACCTTTGAAAAAACCTGGGAGGAGGTCGAAAGAACCGACCATACCATATCTCCCATCGCAAGTCGCACGGTCACAACACAAGTGGAAACGCTGCGTGAAACACTGGAAAATAATGAAGACAGAGATCAATGGAATGCGGCTGGTGTCACTTTTCGTCTCGCTGTCGATGCGGTTGTGAATGCCGAACATCCTTTGTGGATGGGGATGAGGGATAAAGTGCTCGGAAGCTTCCAAAAAATCATCCGCGATGTCAATGAGGATCAAGACCGGGCGTTTCAAACGGACTTTAATCACTTCCTTTCGCTTTATCAAATGATTTATCCGTCTCTCGTGATTGATGAAAAACGTGAAACTGCCCAACTCCTTGAATCCGAGATCAACCATATCATGAATGACCGCATGACGATTGTTCAAAATAAAACGATGCATCTACCCCATCTCCAAAAGACTTATGAGGACTTAAAAAAGATTTTTGGCAGCTCGGAGGCAGTGTCCGGCTTCCTTCATACGCCGGAAATGTGGCCGCCGTCCGTGATCATCGGTGGCATTGTCCTTCTTACATTATTGTATGTCACCTGGAGAAAATATAGGGGTGAAGGCGTTCAAAAGGAAATACCTGTGACGAAACGGTGACATTGATGAACGTGAACGGCACGTAAATTGACAATTGGTGCAAGTTTGACTAAAATTGACCTTAAGAAAACCCATGGAGGGATTAATATTGGGGATATACCTGTTATACTTTGTGATAATTATGATTATACCGTTATGGGCGCAAGCGAAGGTCAAAGGAACGTATAGTCGATTTGCCCAAGTTGCGAACCAAACGGGATATACAGGTGCACAGGCCGCCCGTGTGATTTTGGATCAGCATGGGTTGTACCATGTTGGCATCGAAGAGATCGGCGGAAGGCTGACGGACCATTATGATCCTCGTGATAAGGTGTTAAGGCTTTCTTCTGAAAATTATCATGGACGATCGATTGCAGGCATTGCCGTTGCTGCTCATGAAGTCGGTCATGCCATCCAAGATAAAGAAAACTACGCTCCGCTTCGCTTCCGACACGCCTTGGTGCCTGTTGCGAATTTGGGGTCCAACTTATCGTATTTCTTTATTATCATCGGCATTCTATTGCATTTCACGCAATTAGCCGTTCTTGGGATCATCTTCTTTGCTGCGGCTGTGCTGTTTCAACTTGTGACATTACCCGTTGAATTCAATGCGTCAAGTCGGGCGATGGCTCAACTTGCAGACTTAGGCCTCATTACGTCCGAAGAACGAAGCCCGGCAAGAAAAGTGTTAAGCGCGGCTGCCTTAACGTATGTTGCTGCAGCTTTGGTAGCGGTATTGGAATTGCTTCGCTTCGTGTTCATGTTCCTAGGCACAAATAACAATGAAGAATAAAGAGAAAAAGGAGACTTGGCTCTGCTCATCTATATGGACGATGGCAGAGCCTTCATTTTACACCTTATGTTGGCCAGGAATATGAAAAACTTTCTTATCAGCAAAAAAGGTTGGTTCATGAGGAACCAACCTTTTAATCATTAAATGTTTTAAATCAAGCAACTTACTCTTCAAAAATTGGCTTTTTGTTTTCATCAAGTGTAAACCCTTCGCCTAGTACATCATGAATTTCATGCACAGATACGAAAGCATGGGGATCGACGCTTTTAATAAGGTTTTTTAAACGAAAAATTTCACTGCGGCTGACCACACAATACAGCACCTCGATATCGTGCTTGGAATAACCGCCTTTGCCGTGTAACAAAGTGGCACTACGATCCAACTCGTCTATGATTTTTTTGGCAATGATTTCATTCTTTTTGGAAATCACCATAGCGGCATTTGCGGCATACGCACCATTTTGTATAAAATCAATCACTCGCGCTCCGACAAAAACGGCCACAATGGTATACATAGCTTCCCTGTAGTCAAGATAAATAAGGGATAAGGTGATGACGATGACGTCAATAAAAAACAACGTTTTTCCCATCGACCATCCCCAATACCGAAAGGCCATGCGCGCGAGAATATCGGATCCTCCGGTTGTCCCTCCATAACGAAAAATAATACCGAGACCTGCCCCGACAAAAACGCCGGCAAATAAAGCGGCAAGTGTCATATCGTGTTCAAGGGTGAACGAAACAGGCGTGAGATATTGGAATACCCACAAAAACAAGGACAGGGCACATGTGCTAATGATCGTATAGGCAAAGACGTTTCTCCCCAGCATGCGAAAGCCAAGGATAAACAATGGGATATTAATAACCAAGTTGCTAATGCCGGGGTCAATGTGAAAGAGATTATATAGGATAAGTGTTATCCCAGTTACCCCACCTTCAGCCAAATGGTTTTTCATATTAAAATTAACGAGTCCAAAGGCATAAATCGCCGATCCGATCAGCATAAAAAATATATTTTTGGCCTTAAGTGAAAATGGCATGGTGTCAACTCCCGTCCATAATGTTCCTTAGCCAGTATAGTGAAAATGGCCGCGCAGTTCAACGCTTTTCTTACCTCTTAGTATTATAAGCGAAAGAGAAAGCGGTCAACCGATACCCATCATTGCGGTTAAAAAGATTGTCATGGTCTCAACGTTTTCGTTAATATAAAGAGTACAAGCGATGAAAAGATCGGAAGGTGAACCCATTATGCCGAACAAAACCATGCAGGAAATGCAGGATGAAGTCGACCGCTACATCAAACAGTTTAAAGAAGGCTATTTCTCACCTTTAGCGATGATGGCCCGGCTGACCGAGGAATTAGGCGAATTGGCTCGGGAAATCAACCATTATTATGGTGAAAAACCAAAGAAGAAAACGGAAAAAGAAAACACGGTCGAAGAGGAATTAGGCGATTTGCTATTTGTCATCATTTGTCTTGCTAATTCATTAGGCATCGATCTTACGGCGTCCTTTGACCGCGTGATGCATAAATTCAATACCCGAGATAAAGATCGTTGGACAAGGATAGAGGAGGTACTGCCAGATGACGGAGAATAATATACGCATTGTCGTAAGCGGCCCAAGGGGAAAGATGGGGCGTGAAGCTGTACATATGATCACGCGGACCGACCACTTCCAATTAGTAGGGGCTATTGACCATAAATATGACGGAAAACTTTTGAGTGATTTAGAAGAATTCCCAGATGTGGACGTTCCCATCTTTACGGATAGTGATCTTTGTTTTTCAAGCACGAAACCGGACGTTCTCGTTGATTTTACTAATCCCGAGGCAGGTATGCGCCTTGCCGCATCGGCACTAAACAATGGCATCCGGCCGGTCATCGGCACCTCAGGTTTTACTGAGGAAAGCGTCCACCATTTCCAAAAAATCGCTGAAGAAAAGCGTATTGGCATGATTATTGCACCTAATTTTGCCATTGGCGCTGTTCTATTGATGAAATTTAGTCAAATGGCTGCCCGTTATTTTCCCGACGTCGAAATCATTGAACAACATCATGATAAAAAGTTGGATGCGCCTTCTGGAACCGCCATCAAAACCGCTGAGATGATTCGCACGGTGCGAGGAGAAAAGCAACAAGGGCATCCATCGGAAAAAGAACTTTTGACTGGCGCTCGAGGGGCAGAATTAAGCGGTATGCGGATCCATAGTGTCCGTCTTCCCGGACTCATCGCCCATCAACAAGTGATTTTTGGCGGTGAAGGGGAGCTTCTTTCGCTGCGACACGATTCGATGAATCGTTCCTCATTTATGACTGGAGTGCGCCTTGCGGTAGAGACGGTGATGACACTCGATACGTTGGTATATGGTTTGGAAAATATATTGGAATAGGGGAATGACCGGTGAAAATCGCTTTGGTTGCCCATGATAAGAAGAAAGACGATATGGTGCAATTTACATTAGCCTATCAATCCATTTTAGAAAAACACGAGTTATTTGCCACCGGTACAACCGGACAGCGTATCGCAGAGGCCACCGGTTTGAAGGTGAGGCGCTTTCAATCAGGCCCACTTGGGGGAGACCAACAAATCGGAGCGATGATCGCCCAAAACGACATGGATATCGTCATTTTTTTCCGAGATCCGCTCACCGCACAGCCCCATGAACCTGACATTAACGCGCTGATCCGACTTGCTGATGTGTATGAAATTCCATTGGCCACGAACATGGCGACGGCAGAAATTCTCATTATGGCCATGGAACGCGGTGAACTTAATTGGCGGGAAATCATCCGAAACAGGCGACACGCAGGGGGCAGCCTATGAAAATCGGCATCACGTGTTACCCGACGATTGGTGGATCTGGCATTGTGGCCACAGAACTCGGTAAAAAGTTAGCCGAAAAAGGCCATGAAATACATTTCATTACATCAAGCGTTCCGTTTCGCATCGACCATTTCTCGCGCAACATGTTTTTTCATGAAGTGGAAGTGAATCAATATGCGGTGTTTCGCTATCCGCCGTATGACATTTCGTTAGCGAGCAAAATGGCAGAGGTCGCAAGAAACGAACATTTGGATGTGTTGCATGTTCATTATGCGGTGCCTCATGCGATTTGTGCGTACCTCGCCAAACAGCTTGTCGGGGGCCAATTAAAAATCGTAACAACCCTACACGGTACCGATATTACCGTTCTCGGTTATGATCCGACGCTATCCCATATGATTCGCTTTGGCATTGAACAGTCGGATGCGGTCACAGCTGTTTCCCGTGATTTAGTCAGGGAAACACAAGAGCTTTTGGAAACAAAGAAAGCGATTCAACCGATATATAATTTCGTTGACGAAACGACCTATTATAAAAGGGATGTACCGGATTTAAAAGCGGTTTTAGGAATTGCACCTGAAGAACAGGTGCTCACGCATATTTCCAATTTTCGCTCTGTCAAACGAGTCCCGGATATTGTCAAAGTTTTTGCCAATGTCCGAGAGGTGATGCCATCGAAACTGTTGATGATCGGCGAAGGTCCGGAATTGCCGATTGTCAAGAAACTCGTCTCGGATTTACATCTTGAGCGCCACGTTATTTTTCTCGGAAAGCAAGAAAATATCGCGGAAATTCTAAACATTACCGATCTCGTCTTATTGTTCTCATCAAAAGAAAGTTTTGGGCTCGTGCTTCTTGAAGCGGCCGCCTGTGGTGTTCCGGCCGTCGGCACAAATGCTGGTGGAATACCCGAGGTCATTTTAGACGGAGAAACCGGCTTTATTGCCCCAGTCGGTGACATCGCTCGCTTGACGGATCGGACACTTAAGATTCTAAAAAATCCGGAACTTAAGAAAAGGATGGGAGAAAAAGCCCAATTAAGAGCCGAAAGCGAGTTCCATTCTAGTATTATTGTCAACCAATATGAAGAACTTTATAAAGAAATACTCGGCCAAAAATCATAATACCCGCATCGGGAAATAAGGGAGATGCAGCATGTCGGATCCGTTTACCCATGCGAAAACCATATTAAAAATCCTTGAGGAAAATGGCTTTAAAGCCTATATCGTTGGCGGCAGTGTGCGCGATTACTTGCTCAAACGGCCGATTCATGACATTGACATTGCCACCTCGGCCACCCCTGAACAAGTGATGACTATTTTTCCGGTCACTTTCCCGGTCGGCGTTAAACATGGCACCGTGATCGTCCGTCACGAGAACTGTAATTATGAAGTGACGACTTTTCGCTCGGAATCGGGATATAAGGATTTTCGCCATCCTGACGAAGTGACCTTTGAAACGTCGATTTTTGTCGATTTAGCGCGCCGGGATTTTACAATGAACGCCATGGCGATGGCGATGAATGGTCAAATCCTCGATCCGTATGGAGGACGGGCGGATTTGAAAAAAGGTATACTACGAACCGTTGGGAACGCCGAAGCCCGGTTCAAGGAAGATCCGCTTCGACAGCTGCGCGCCATACGTTTTATTGCCCAACTTTCACTTAAACCCGATCGCGTGATGGAAAAAGCGATCACAACCTGTGCCCCATATATCCGGCATTTGGCGGTGGAGCGAATCCGCGAAGAAATGACGAAGCTGCTCATGCAGGATGCCGCTCCGCGCGGCCTGGAGCTCCTCCTTCGCACGGGGCTTCACACGCATCTGCCTGGAAGTCAATGGTTACCGCGACTCGAGTGCACTTTGGATGTGTCATTTCGATGGTTAGATACGGAGGATGAACGTTGGGCATTGTTTCTCATTAGTAGTGACTGCAAGAATCCCGATGCGTTCCTGAAAACATGGAAGTTTTCCAACAAAACGGCTTTAGCCATTCTCTCATTGATGAACGCCTTTCAAAGGCGTAACCAATATGAGTGGGACAAGCTGACTTTATATCAATATGGTCTTGAGACGGCTTGTTCAGTGGAAAAAATAAGAAGAGCCATGGGTCATGCCTTTACATCTCAAGAGATCTTGACGGAGTGTTGGGTCGAGCTTCCCATTAAGTCGCGCTCGCAACTGGCTGTGAATGGGAGGGACCTATGCCGCTGGCTGGATAAAAAAGGCGGTCCTTGGACAGGACGTTTACTCGAACACATTGAAAATAAGGTTATCCTTGGTGAAGTGAGTAATGATCGTCATGCGATACAAAGGTGGTTAGAACGTCATGCCTTCGACTAAAGCGCGTATTTTGATGATGCTTTTTGAGCATCCACATCAATTTATTTCCGGCCAAGAAATGAGTGATGCCATTGGTTGCTCGAGAACGGCGGTTTGGAAACAGATCAAGGAATTGGAAAAAGACGGTTACCGAATTGAATCCATACCGAAAAAAGGGTACCGATTAAAGGGAACCCCTAATCGGATTTCGCCTGAGGAAATTTTAGCCGGTCTTAAAACAGAATTATTTGGCCGCCACATTGTTTATGAGCCATCCATGCCATCGACGCAAAAACGGGCGCACCATTTGGCTGAAGACGGTGCTCCTGAAGGTACACTTGTCATTAGCGATGAACAGACAGAAGGGCGCGGAAGGCTTGGCCGAACCTGGCATTCACCAAAAGGCACTGGCATTTGGATGAGTCTCATTTTAAGGCCAAAACTTTCCCTCAACAAAATACCGCAGTTAACCTTGATGACGGCCGTGGCCATCGTCAAAGCGATTAAAGTGGTGACGGGGATTGAATGCCAAATTAAGTGGCCTAATGACATTTTTTATAATGGCAAAAAGCTCGTAGGTATTCTAACCGAATTACAGGCTGAAGAAAATCAAGCAAAAGCTGTGATCATCGGAATGGGAATGAATGTCAATCTCACAGAGCAAGATTTACCAGATGATATTAAAAAAATTGCTACGTCCATCCAAATGATTACAGGAAAGCCTTGTTCCCGCGCGCATCTCATTCAAGACATCATGAAACAGATGGAAAGTTTTTATCACTTTTATCTTGAAGACGGTTTTGGGCTTATTAAAACGCTTTGGGAAACCTATGCAATGAATATCGGCCGAATCATCACCGCAAGAAACGTCAACGGCCAGGTTGTCAAAGGGCTTGCCAGAGGCATTAATGACGAAGGCGTGCTCCTGTTAGAAGATCAAGAAGGGCGCATCCATCGCATTTACTCTGCTGATATCGAATTCAACGGGTAAATTTCTGCGGTTGACAGGGGATTAACCCAACAGTAAACTAAAAATGACGGACGGCATCCGTTTGCGGAGCTGTACCTTTCAACGAAGCTTTAACAACTGCAAACGCATTCTGCCTTGATCCGCATGAAGGACTGGGACAGAGGGATGGAACGCGCATGCCTAACTCCTTCTTTGCGAACGATGCAAGGAAGGTTTTCATTTTATGCGCCATCCTTCTCCCCTCAAAAAAAGGAGGAGATGGATATGAAAAGCACGTCTGATTTCAAAAAAATGAAAGCCAATGGCGAGCCGATCGCCATGATGACTGCCTATGACTATCCGGCGGCAAAACTGTTGGAAAAAGCGGGGATTGATATCCTGCTTGTCGGCGATTCGGTCGGAATGGTGGCGCTAGGTTACGATTCGACGATTCCGGTTACGCTTGACGACATGCTGAGACATACGAAAGCGGTCCGAAAAGGCGCTCCCAATACGTTTATTGTGACCGATATGCCGTTTATGACTTATCATGCCAGCTTGTCCGAAACGCTTGCTAATGCCCGGAAATTAATGCAGGAAGGCGGTTCGGATGCATTAAAACTGGAAGGAGCCGGACGTGTCTTTGAAATGATTGAAGGCCTGACGCAGGCAGGGGTTCCGGTCGTCGCTCATTTGGGTCTAACCCCCCAATCCGTCGGCGTTCTCGGCGGTTATAAGGTTCAAGGAAAGGACCTTAAAGAGGCGGAAAAATTGTTAGACGATGCGAAAAAAGCCGAGGAAGCCGGTGCATTCATGCTCGTTCTGGAATGCGTCCCGTATGCGCTTAGCGAGCGGATTGCTGAAGCTATCACCATCCCAGTGATTGGCATCGGCGCTGGAAGTGGGGTGGACGGTCAAGTGCTCGTTTATCATGACGTTCTTGGTTATGGCGTTGACCGTGTGCCAAAATTCGTCAAACAGTACGCCGATTTATCGACGATGATTACGGAAGGGGTTTCCGAATATATCGATGAGGTCAAGCAGCGAAAGTTTCCGGGCCTTGAACACAGTTTTAAAATGAAGGAAGAAACCTTGTCCCAATTATATGGAGGCCAAAAAAATCAATGAAAGTAGCATATACCGTAAAAGATCTGAGAGACTGGCTTGCCGAAAGTAAAAAAAGCGGTGGAACGATCGGTTTTGTACCGACGATGGGTTATCTCCATGATGGGCATGCCTCTCTTTTTTATAAAGCAAAAGAAACAGCCGACATCGTTGTTGCCAGCGTCTTTGTCAATCCTACACAGTTTGGACCAAACGAAGACTTCGAAACATATCCACGTGATTTTGAACACGACTTGCGGATAGCTGAATCGTGCGGGGTTGATATTGTCTTTCATCCGGATGTATCGGAGATTTATTCGGACAGCGATATGATTCAATTGAATGTCACTGACCGGGCGGACGTGCTCTGTGGAAAAAGCCGTCCAGGTCATTTTGACGGTGTGGTAACAGTGCTCACTCGTCTTTTTCATATTGTTCAACCGGATTATGCCTTTTTCGGCAAAAAGGATGCGCAGCAACTGGCGATCGTCCAAGGCTTAATCCAAACACTTCATTTCCCCATACGCCTTATACCTTGTGAGACGGTTCGTGAGGCTGATGGGTTAGCTAAAAGTTCGCGAAATGTCAGGCTATCCGTTGAAGAACGAAAAGAGGCAGTGCATTTATATCAATCCCTCACCCTAGGACGTCATTTGATTGAAAAGGGGGAAAGGGATGCCGAACGCATTCGACAAGCGGTCATGGCTCATCTAGAAGAGCATCTGAAACTCGGCCGTATCGATTATGTGGAAGTGTTAAGTTACCCTCAGTTAAAGGTGATCGAATCAATCAACGACACCGTCATCATCGCTTTGGCTGTCTTTTATGCCAATGCACGACTTATTGATAATGTCATTATAGATATTCCATCATGAAAGGATAAGCACCATGTATCGTACGGTTATGAGAAGTAAAATCCATCGCGCCCGCGTTACGGATGCGAATTTAAACTATGTCGGCAGCATCACAATTGATGAAGATATCATGGACGCTGTGAATATTGCTCCAAATGAAAAAGTGCAAATCGTCAATAATAATAACGGTGCGCGGTTGGAAACATATGTCATTCCGGGTGAACGCGGCTCCGGACAGATTTGCCTTAATGGTGCGGCAGCACGCCTCGTTCAAAAAGGAGACATTGTCATCATTATTGCATACGGTCTCGTTTCCGAAGAAGAATTACGAAGTCATCAACCCGTTATTGCCATTATGGATGAAAACAACCGCATTACTGAATTGATGGGCAAAGAGGAAGCCAATACTGTTCGTTAATTGAATGGATAACATCCCCCAATATTCATAAACTAATGGGTGATTGGGGGATGTGTTTGAAGAAAGCCTAATGGGGACGGCTCCGCCGTCACCTTTTTTTGTACTGGTCAATATCAAAGCTACTTCTACTATGGCCCAAAGGTCTTGTGCTGGTAAGATATGATTTCATTTTTGGGTCGATAGCAGGGCAACTAATACTTGCCTACGCCCAAATCGACATGTTCTGATCAAAAATGATCCTTTTTCCGAAGCCAGCCTATGGGCAACTAAGGTTCTCGCTATGACCAAATGGGCTTGGCAGAACCACGTTTTTTTAGACAATGTTTACGGCATAATTTTTTAATGCGTTGCGGCTTTCGAAATATGTCCTAACATGGTACGATAAAAATGGCGTGACAAACAAACGAAACCCATATGGGTTTCGTTTGTAAAAAGGTGTTGGTTAGGCGATTTTCCCAGCGGGATATTTTTAGTTTGACCGGCCTAAACCGTTATATGAATAGTAGATTTTTCAGGGAATATCCCAAATAATGTGAGCTAGATGGAGGGAAGCTGTTGAGTGATAAAATTGAATTGCTCGCTTCGTTAAAAATTAAAAAGTGTGATGAATTATATAAGATTGTGGATTTATTGAATCGCACGCTTAAGAGTGATGACTTGATGTTCGGATTGGCATTAGACCCTGACGATCGAGAAAAAATGGTATTTACCATTTACCGTACATAACAGGTGAGACACATGAAAAAATGGGTATTTATTTTTGTTATTGTCATTATCGTGATCGCCTGGCAATCTGTTTCCGTTTATCAAGCAGCGATAGCGCAAAAATATTCAGCCGCCGATGCCGCAATGAAAGCCGCCGAAGCTGCCTATCCAGTCAAACGAGTGAATGATGTGACGTTTTACCACGGGAAAGACGATTATCATATCGTTGATGCGGTTTTAAAAAACGGCCAGCACGTGTACATATGGGTTTTTGACCCGGGACACAAGGTCGTTCAAATGCTCCCGGTTTCGGCGGGTTATTCAAAAGCAGAAATCCTTAACGCCTTTCGTGAACATGTCGCATTCCGGAAAATCATTTCTGCCCGCTTAGGCATGGAGGACGGGCGGCCGGTTTGGGAAATCACATATATTGATAAAAATGGCGCTTATGTTTTCAGTTATTATGATTTTTCAACTGGACAAAGTCTACTCGATCCAATCAGCATTCAATAAAGTCAGCAAGGGAAACATCGCGGCTGGGTTGAATCGCGGATCGAACGAGATATTTTCGGCAATTCATTAAAATATTTAAATGGGAGTGAATGGCGTGCAATTTGCGTCAAGAGTGAAGACGATTACCCCCTCCAGCACATTACAAATTACGGCCAAGGCGAATGCCTTAAAAGCGGAAGGATTAAATGTGATCAGTCTTGGTGCTGGTGAACCGGACTTTAATACACCGCAAGCAATCATTGATGCTGCGTTTCGGGCCGCAGAATCCGGTAAAACAAAATACACCCCGACTGCGGGCATTCCGGAATTAAAAAAGGCTATTGTCGAAAAATTAAGGCATGATCAAGGCCTGTCTTATCATGAAAAAAACATCATCATTACTAATGGAGCAAAGCACGCGCTTTATTTGATTTTCCAGGCCATACTTAATCCCGGCGATGAAGTGATCATTCCTGCACCTTATTGGGTGAGCTATCCTGAACAAGTGAAGTTGGCCGATGGCGTTCCGGTGATCATCGAGACGTCTGAAGACCATGATTTCAAGATCACGCCTAAACAGTTGGAGGCAGCCATTCATCGTCGGACGAAAGCGGTGATTATCAATTCCCCAAGTAATCCGACGGGCATGATTTATACCGAGGATGAGTTGCGTGCCATCGGTCGACTTTGCCAGCGCCACGGCATTATCGTGATATCTGATGAAATTTACGAAAAACTCGTCTATCATGGGGAACATGCACCATCCATTGTTGAAGTGATGCCGGAAATCAAAGATCAAACCATTATTGTCAACGGCTTTTCTAAATCCCATGCCATGACGGGCTGGCGGATTGGTTATGCAGCAGCGGATGAGGCACTCATCCAAGCAATGACGAAAGTCGCCAGTCACAGTACATCCAACCCGGCATCGGTTTCACAATATGCCGCTCTGGAAGCGTATACCGGTTCAAAAGATTCCGTCACTGTCATGCGCCAAGCTTTTGAAGAGCGCTTGGATAAAGCGTATGAACGGTTAAGCAAAATACCGGGCCTTCGTTGCGTCAAGCCGAAAGGAGCGTTTTACTTCTTCGTCCATGCAAAAGATGCGGCGATAAACAACGGTTTTAACAGTGTGACAGAATGGGCGCAGGCGCTGTTGGAAGAAGCCCACGTTGCTGTCATTCCTGGTGAAGGTTTCGGGGCACCGGATTACATCCGCTTATCCTATGCGACTTCCCTTGATCAAATTTTAGAAGCTCTGGACCGAATCGAAGCCTTTATCCGGAAACATCAAAAATAATGGATCTTGCTAAATGATAGGAGGACGAGCCATGCTCAAAACGACGATTTCGGAAGTCAGTCAACACGTCGGCCAAGATGTAAAAATCGGTGTCTGGCTGGCCAATAAACGTTCAAGCGGAAAAATTCAATTTTTACAGCTCCGGGACGGCACTGGGTTTATCCAAGGCGTTCTCGTGAAAAATGAAGTGTCCGAAGCTGCCTGGGAAGCGGCCTCATCACTCACTCAGGAAAGCTCATTATATGTCATCGGCGAAGTGCGTAAAGACGAGCGGGCACCATCCGGTTATGAATTGACATTGAAGGATATTGAGATCATCCAAATTGCAGAGAATTATCCGATTACTCCCAAAGAACATGGCGTTGAATTTCTCATGGATCATCGTCACTTATGGCTGCGCTCAAGGAAACAACACGCCATCCTTCGCATCCGCAATGAAGTGATCCGGGCGACCTACAATTTCTTTCATGAAAAAGGGTTTGTGAAAATCGACCCGCCGATTTTGACCGGAAGTTCAGCCGAAGGAACGACTGATCTCTTTCACACCACATATTTTGACCGAGATGCTTACCTGTCCCAAAGCGGTCAGCTTTATATGGAAGCAGCCGCTATGGCTTTTGGCAAAGTCTTTTCATTCGGACCGACTTTTCGGGCGGAAAAATCGAAAACACGCCGCCATTTAATTGAGTTTTGGATGATCGAGCCGGAGATGGCTTTTGTGGAACACGAAGAAAATCTTGAAATACAAGAGCAATATGTCTCTTACTTAGTCCAATCGGTGTTGGAAAATTGCCAAGCAGAACTGAAAACGCTCGAACGCGATACTTCTAAATTAGAAAAGGTAACCGCACCTTTCCCGCGGATTACATATGATGAGGCCATCGCTTTACTGAAAGATAAAGGCTTCACGGATATCGAATGGGGAGACGATTTCGGAGCACCTCATGAAACCGCGATCGCCGAAAGCTTTGACAAACCGGTGTTTATTACCCATTACCCGACTAAAATTAAAGCCTTTTATATGAAGCCCGATCCAAAGCGCGAAGAAGTCGTTTTATGTGCGGATTTAATCGCGCCAGAAGGGTATGGAGAAATCATCGGTGGTAGCCAAAGAATTGATGATTATGACCTCATGGTTGAACGATATAAAGAACACCATTTAACCGCACCAGCTTACGAATGGTATTTAGAATTGCGAAAATATGGCAGTGTTCCGCATTCCGGATTTGGACTTGGCCTTGAGCGAACCGTCGCATGGATTTGCGGCATTGACCATGTTCGGGAAACGATCCCCTTCCCGCGCCTTTTGAATCGCCTTTATCCATAAGGAACGGGGTTCTTCAATGAATATCGATTTTTTCAGATTGTAGCCCTGCCGCTTTTCGGCAGGGTCCTTTTATACCGTTAAGAATTTTACGGGCTAGCATAAGAGCCAGGTTTCTTTAGCAGAGCCAGTTTTTTCACAGGGGCATGTTTTCTTTACCTTTTCGTAAAAAGCCAAGGCCGGTCAAAAGATTTTTTACCCTGATCATGGCTTGGGATGGTATAATGAAAAGGAGGTGTCGAATGATGGAGAAAGAAACACTTATTGAATTCATGACAAAAGGTCATGTGACGATTCCGCGGCTATTATTGGATTACTATAGCCAAATCGGTTTAAATGAAGAAGAATGTCTGTTAGTGATCCAGCTTTTTGCTTTGATCCATGCAGGCCATCCGTTTCCGACACCTGATGAATTAGCAGAGAAAATGACGTTTTCATCGGTAAAATGCGCCGACCACTTACGGCGGTTAGTCCAGAAAGGCATGCTCGAAATCGTTCAGGATCGGGAAGGCCCCGTCTACTCTGAACGTTATTCACTGGATCGTTTATGGGGGAAATTGGCTGAAGCGTACATACTGAATCAAAAAAATGATCAACAATTAGCCGAAGAAGAAGCGCTTTACACCATTTTTGAGAAAGAGTTCGGCCGGCCTTTGTCACCGATTGAATGTGAAACATTGGCAATGTGGATCGATGACGATCATCATTCTCCCGAAATGATTAAGGCTGCCTTACGTGAGGCTGTCCTTTCCGGTAAATTGAATTTCCGTTACATTGACCGCATTCTTTTTGATTGGAAGAAAAATGGTGTCAAAACGCTTGAGCAAGCCAAAGCGCACGGGGAGAAAATCCGCGGCCGTTATGCCTCTAGAAAAAAGGTGGAGGATGACGGGCAGTCAAAAACGATTCAGTTTCCATTATATAACTGGCTTGAAAATTAGTCTGGGGGCGTTACCATGCCGGTCAGTAAAAAACGAATGGCTTATATTTTGCAAACATTGCAATCGATGTTTCCAGATGCCAAATGCGAGCTCAACCATAGCAATCCGTTTGAATTGATCATCGCCGTTGTTTTAAGTGCCCAATGTACGGATAAGAAAGTCAATGAGGTCACGAAACATTTATTTCAGAAATATAAAACGCCTGAAGACTATCTCAACGTTCCACTTGAGGAATTAGAAAATGATCTTAAACAGATCGGGCTGTTCAGAAATAAAGCGAAAAACATTCGTAAACTCTGTGAAACGTTAATCACCCAATACGAAGGTGAAGTGCCGAAAACCCGCGAAGAACTTGAAAGCCTTGCCGGCGTCGGACGAAAAACAGCCAATGTCGTCATGTCAGTCGCGTTTGGAATACCTGCCATTGCCGTTGACACACATGTGGAAAGGGTATCCAAGCGGCTTGGCATTGCCCGTCCTTCAGATTCCGTTTTGGAAGTGGAAAAAACGTTACAGCGGCTTGTTCCTAAAGAGGAATGGACAAATACGCATCACCGTCTGATCTTTTTCGGGCGCTATCATTGTACAGCAAGAAACCCGAAGTGTCCCGAATGTCCGCTCCTTGATCTTTGCCCGGAAGGCAAAAAGCGCATGAAAACCCATTGAAGGAACCTGACAAAGGTTCTTTTTTTTATGTCTTTGAAATGGATGTTCTCGCCGTCAACGTGCTTTACCGCTATTCGTTTTCTTTATTCACCGCGCAACCGCCCTAGGCATAAGATAGATAGACACTATAGGCTAATATCGTTTTGGTATGGATGGAGGGAAAGTTATGCAAATCCATGTCGTCTCACGTGGTGATACCTTTTACAGCCTTGCCAGGCGCTATGGCGTGACACCGGAGTCCATCCAAGCTGTCAATCAACTTGAGAATCCTAATCAACTTGTTGTCGGCGAAACGCTTCTTATACCCACGCAAAATCAATATACGGTTCAACCCGGAGACACCCTATATGCCATTGCCGAGCGTTTTAACGTTGACTTATCAGACTTAATCCGATTAAATCCAAGGCTTGTATCAGGGGAGATACGTCCTGGTGAGACGGTCAAAATCCCTGCACATGAAAAAAAACGCATCATCGTCAATGGGTATTTAGAGCCCCATGAAGGTGTCGTCGAGCGGTTCCGGGAAGCTTCAAGTGCTTTGACGTATTTAACTATTTTTAGCTATCACGTCCAGAGTAACGGCACGCTTATCGAACCGGATCCGAGTGAAAATGATTTACTTGCAGCAGTCAAAACCACCAGGGTGCAACCATTGATGGCGATCACCAACATTTCCGAAGGTGGGTTTGACAGGGATGTTGCCACGGCGCTCTTTAAGAGCACCGATGCACAGAATCGTTTGATAGAAAATGTTCTCCGCATCATGAGGGAAAAGGGATACCGCGGGGTCAACGTCGATTTTGAATACCTAGGATCAAATACGCGTCGTGATTACAATCGTTTTATCGAAAGGTTGACGAATCGTTTGCATCGAGAAAATTTTATCGTCTCCACCGCATTGGCACCGAAAATAAGCGGGGTGCAAACCGGTGAATGGTATGAAGCGCATGATTATCAATTCCATGGCCGCACCGTTGATTTTGTGATCCTCATGACATACGAGTGGGGTTGGAGTGGTGGACCACCGATGCCTGTCAGCCCGATCACACAAGTCCGCCGAGTGGTCAATTATGCCCGTTCCGTTATACCAGCAAGAAAAATTGTCATGAGCATTCCGTTATACGGCTATGATTGGACTTTACCATTTGTAGAAGGAGGAGAATTTGCTAAAGCGCTCAACTTCCAACAAGCCATCAATCGAGCCATGCGCTATAACCAAAGCATTGATTATAACGAAAGGGAAGAGGCGCCGTTTTTCCGTTATACCGATGAAAACGGCAAAGAACACATCGTCTACTTCGAGGATTTACGAACGATGAGCGCGATGTTTAAAATGGTGAGTGATTTAGAATTAGGAGGGATCAGCTTCTGGAATTTAGCATTTCGTTTTCCAGCGGTTTGGCCGATGATCACGGATTATTTTGATGTAAGATAAAAGCGAAAAAGATGACTCATTTTGCTTTCGGAGTCATCTTTTTTCTATTTGGAAACAATTCCTTTTATATTTAAAAGGATGGATCGACAATAACTTACACCTAAAAGGTCAAAAGAATTTAACATTGTTATTCGCCATTATTGGGATTATGATGATGATGAAAGAAACCTGGATATTAGGAAAAGGGAGAGACCGATATGGGACAACTTGTATACGCTTGCATTACCCCTCATGGCGGCGAAATTGTACCTGAACTTGCTGGACGATTACATTTCAATCGTATGGCCAAAACGCGAGAAAGTATGGAAGAGCTCGGTCGGCGCATGACGGAGCGCGCGCCCGAAGCAATTGTTGTGATCACACCTCATGGCATCCGCATCGACGGTCAAATCTCCATCGTAAACAGTGAGACGATGGAAGGTTATGAAAAAGAAAACGGGAGAACGTACACCATGATCCGGGATGTTGAAAGGACATTGGCACGGCAGATTTCCGAAGAGGCAGACGCGCTCGGTGTTAAAAATGGCTTGTTGAATTACGGAACATCGGAAGGGCCGTTATCGAAATTACCATTGGACTGGGGGGCCGTTGTCCCGCTCGCATTTATGCCGGACGTTCCTATTGTGGTTATCACGCCATCGCGATTAGTATCTGATGATGACCTGATACGTTTCGGAAGGGCAGTTCGTACAGCGATTGAAAAGAGCGATTTAAGGGTTGGCGTCATTGCTAGTTGCGATTGGTGCCATACCCATGACGCCTCTGGACCTTATGGGTATCATCCTCTGGCACAGGAGGTTGATGATAAGATTGTTGAGCGGATCAAAGCCGGCCGATTGGAGGCCGTCAGCCATTTCAGCCCTGAAGAAATCGATCTGGCGAAACCCGATGGTATTTGGCAAACGCTGATTCTTGCCGGGATCATTCCAGAAAATGAACGTTTGATCGATTTTTTGTCGTATGAAGTGCCGACTTATTTTGGGTTAATTTGTGCTGAGGTTAAAAAGTAAAGAATATTTGATTCGGTTACAGAAAATTCATTTAGGTGAGGATTGAGCTTTTGTTGCCCTAGTGCGGATCTTGATAATATAAAAAAAGGTTGACCCATCGGGGGCATTGCCACCCCCGCATTGGATCAACCTTTTATTAGTGTTTAAGGAAAGATATCACGTATATCATATTCATCATTTTGTCTGTAACTGTTATTAGAGTTTTTTTCCGATTGGGTGCCATTGTTGTTTCCGTTATCCCCCATATGGCCGTTATTGGAGTTACCGGTATCGGTACCATTCTCAGTCGTACCGTTGTCATCATTATTGTTTATGGGTGGTGTGATCGGCCCGCATTTCGGGTCATCCGGGTGTTTTTCACAATGTTTGTCATTTGGTCCATTCGGTGGTCCGTTCGGTTGCTCTGTTTCTCCAACCGGAATTTGTATCGTCACATTGGACGGGTCGCTTCGGAGATTATTGGCTTCATTTTCCGGATCAGTATAGACGGCGGTGACAGTAAAGGAGTACGTTTCACCGGGCGTTAGGTTACTGACATCGATTTGATGTTTGTCAGTGGTAGCGATCGTCTCAGCTTTTCCATTGACCATTTGCGCCACTTCAAAATGGATGTGATCCTTTTTCTTATAATCCCAAGAGATGACGACTGCCTGTTTCTTTTTATCATATTTTGCTTTGACATTTTTCGGCGGATCGAGTTTTTGATATTTCGTTGACACTTTCGACGGTTCCGTGCCTCGGACAAAGAGCGCCGATATGACTTGTGACGGTGGTGTAAAATCACTGGCCAAAAGCCCAGTATCCTTTTCCACCGAGACGCGGACGACCGACTTCGGCTGCTGCCAATCTGGCGTATTTTGTGAGGCAAGGTTTAAAATGATTTTCCCGAATAATGTACCTGAAATTCTTTTTTCCTCTGGTGTCATCAGGACATAACCTTTTCGTTCGCCTTCCTTGACGGTAGCGGTTTGATCATAGCCCACCCACACCGCCGCGGTGATTTTAGGTGTGTAGCCGACAAACCAAGAATCTAGGTAACCGTTATTCATTTCGTTTTGTGTTAAATGATACCGTTTCTGTGCATCGGGGCCGGGGTTTGAAGACCCTGATTTACCAGCGACCGTATAGCCTCTTAATGATGGCCCATTATAGGTCCCGTTATCAATGACTTCCTTTAACATATCCGTGATCATGTAAGCGGTGTAATCGTGCATCGCAATATGACTAGAGTGATCGAATTCCACCCGCCGGCCGTCTGGATATTCAATGTATTTGATAGCATTCGGCTCATTATAAATGCCGTTATTGCCAAAGGCTGCATAGGCGGATGCCATTTGCAATGGATTCGCTGTAAAGGAACCAAGGGCATAGGATTCATTGAAATGGTTTCGTTTAAATGGCACGCCAAGTTTGCCAGCAAATTTGATGACGGAGTCGACTCCTGCTTCCTTATCAACCGTTTGTAATGCTTTAACGGCTGGAATGTTTCGGGATTGAGCAAGCGCCCGTTTCATTGTCATTGGCCCGAAATATCTTCCATCCCAGTCACTGACGCTACGCCCATCAGAATACGTATGCGGGCTGTCATCTAAGATTTTACTCGTCGGCCATTTCAAATACTCAATCGCCGGGCCGTAATCCACAATCGGTTTGGCCGTGGAGCCAATTTGGTTACCGGTACCTTCTGTGGTGCTTCCAGCTAGGGCCCAGTTCGTGCCGTATTTATAATTTACTCCACCGCCGACCGCCAAAATGTTGCCATTTTTAGTGTTGACAACGGCGATGCCGGACTGAATGTTCGCTGCTGTGCCGGCAAAGTTATTAGGGTCATTGAGCAAGTTTTCTACCGTTTCTTGAGCTTTTTTATCAATGGTTGTGTAAATTTTTAAACCGCCTTGTGTCCATTGGTCTTTATCGATTTTTCCTGTGTCTACATACATTTGTTGCAGCATGTCGACAACAGCATAGTGATCTTTATTTTTCTGATCTTTCGGACGGTTTTTCATCATTTCCTTCATGGTGACTTTTTTGGCGGCCTCTGCTTGTGCTTTTGTAATTTTACCGTTTTTCACCATCATATCCAACACGAGATTTCGTCGTTTGATGGCGTTGTCCGGATGGGCGATTGGGTCATAATACCCCGGGCGGTTAGGTATGCCAGCAAGAAGTGCTGCCTGAGCAAGTGTGAGTTGATCTAAATGATCAACATCCAGCCCGAAATACGTATAAGCAGCCGTCCCAACCCCATAGACGCCGTTACTATAATAAATTTTGTTCAAATACATTTCGAGAATTTCATCTTTACTGTATTCACGGTCAAGTTTAACCGCAAGATACGCTTCTTGAATTTTACGCGTCAATGTTTTCTTAGGCGTTAGGTAACTCAGTTTGATCAATTGTTGGTCAATGGTGCTTGCCCCTTCGGCCCCAAAACCTTCCTTGATGTTAGCGACGACTGAACCGCCAATACGAATCGGGTCGATGCCATGGTGTTGATAGAAGCGAGCATCTTCGATTGAGATGACCGCATCTTTCATGACGTCTGGAATTTTTTCAATGGGCGCATAGATCCGGTTTTCCGAGCCTACGGTATCCATTAATGTGCCATCCGCATAATAAATGCGTGTTCCCATTTGTTGCTTTAAGACAGACGGGTCCAGGGCGGGAGCATGACTAATGATGACAGCAACAGCAATGGACCCGGCCAGTCCTAGGCATAAGAAAATTAGGACGAGCGATAAAAAGACTTTTTTAAACAGACCTTTTTTTGGTTGCTTGCCTTTATGTTTGTTTTGCAGTTGTCTACGTTCTTGTCTTGAGCGATATTCTGCCATAATTTCATCCAACCTTTCCAGGTGGCCTATCTCATCAAAAGAGACGATTCGAAGGATAGAGGTGTTTTATGACTTATATTAGATTAAATAATGCGCTTCAACCACTTCCAAATAGGGTATGCGCGGGGCATAGCCAATTTTAATTAACGCCCCTTCATTGTAAAACGTTTTTTTGGGAATGGATTTTCTCCCACCATTAAGGCTTTCCTTCCAATACTCAAATAAAACTTCGGCGTCCAGCAAAAAAATATCATTATCCGTTGTAAATTTGACGATAATAAAAACAATCCCGCCATGTGCTTTCACCGCCTTCATGTGTTCAATTTGATGCGGGTGAAAGTTTTTGAGCGGCAAGGCCGTCGGATTTTGCGTTTCCTTCGCTTCAAAATCGATATACTTGCCTTTGTAAACACCATTGTAATCCGTCGTGGATGGCTTTTTAAAATAGGCCTCTGTGATTTTCGCCGCGCTTCGTTTCGGATAATCGACACGGACGATTTGGACCGGTGTCGGTTTTTTATGTATGACCGCGATCCCATGCTCACGATAAAAGAGATTCGTGGCATTTAAGTCCTCTTCCAACGTCATGCCGCGATTCCCATAATTTAGGGGAAGATCACGGCGGGGTTGATCATGAAACGGTTTTCCGTTTGGATAATGGAATGCCATTTCTAAAACCTCCTATATCGGGCGGGGCTTCATCTATTATAACGTATTTTTTAAAAATCGGTTGAAAAAACCTTGAAGGTTTTAAGAATAGGGGCTTTTTTGCGTATGGATGTTAAAGATATTATAGAGAGGCGCAGCCGAAAGGCGTTTTCAAAAGATGAATATCAGTTAATCAAACAATTAAATCGGGTCACAGAAGTACATAATGTTGACAATATCACTCGTACGCACGCTTATCGTGATTTTTTTAAAACCTATCCAACGATGGAATGGGCGTTATTGGCTAGCATGGTATCCCGTAATGCCGGATGGTCGATGACCGATTTGAAAACCGAACCCATCTATCGGTGTTTATCCGATTCTTACATTCAACTTTTATTTCATGCTTACGAGCGCCCGAATTGGCTCATTTTCCATGACGCATATCCCCAATTATTATTATATAAGGCATCGTTACAATGGAAGCGCCCTTTATTTGACTTATTAAAAGCCTTTAATGTTTCCGTTTTTATGGAATACGAATGGGAACGCTTTTGGAAGACAGGGGATGTGCGGCGGTTGACATATGCCCTCATTATTAATGAACAACATGTCATTGAAGCACCGTTTGTTAAGCATTCTTACTATGCCCAAGCGGTGTTTGATCGGGTTTTGTTTTTTCTCGTTGACCATTTACGATTAAATGCCGTCGTCTGTCCAGATTTCTCTGGAGCGCTCTATGGTTTTCCTGTAACTGGGTTTCAAGATGTCCGTCAGCGCATTGAGCTTGGGAAAAAGCTACATACGCTGCTTTTTCATCATCCGGAATCTAAAGCTATCCAAGCATTCGCTTTGGAAACCGATCACACTGGAAGCCGCTATGATTATGAACGCTATCACGGAGCTTCTCCGGCTATGAACATCCCACTGCGAGAAGCGTTTAACGTCGTTTCCCACAGACGGCTCAAGCCGCGGGATTGGTTTAACGGTAACACCGCCCCCGATTGGTTTCTTCCACCAGACATCGGAAAAGTTGAACTCAGCAAGTGGTATAGGAGGAAGCGAGCGCGTTTAACACGCCTCGGAACTTTGCTTTCAGCTCTCATCGGAAAGTGACGAACGGCCACTTTCTTTATCGAACGGCGACTTCTTTTGTCGTCCCGGTAGGAAGTTGAAAATACACCGCGAATCCTTAATACATCACCATCTCTAAAAGCGAGGGTTCGGTTATGGAAAAAGGGATTTCAAGAGAAGAATTTGAAAATAAAATGGACTTTCTTGAATTAAAAATGGATCAGCTCGCGCACAAAATCAGCCAAAAAGCTGATGAAGTCGTCGCCTATCAGCTCTTACAACATCGAAAAGAGTTGGATGAAATTTATCAGGCGATTCAGCGCATCGATAGCCACATTCATCAAATTGACCGTGAACTGAATGCGTATATGGAGGAATCAACGCTATCCCCAGCGAAAAAAATCGTTTAATTGACATCCCGATTAGCGTTTTTGGTATGATAGGAGCAAAGGAGGGGGAGCGTGGAAGATCAGAAACGCGAGCGTCTGATAGCGCTCACTGATGCTTTGCTAACATACAATGCCCGCGCCAGGGATCAATTTATGAACAGAACGCGTAAAGATGGGTATACCGTTGATTTTTACGGGGAAGTCAAACCGTTTGCTGATGAAGTCCTTAACCTCGTTGATGAGTGGAAGCCTTTGGTTCTGGAATGGATCGCTTCCGACCGTCCGCTATATGTTCACCCGAAACAGATCAATGACACTTATGATAACTTGACGATTATATCTGTCACGGCGTTCCAAAAAGATACGCGAAGGAAACGCTTTCTCGAAACTGTTACATCCATCGAGTTTGTATTAAAGACGATTCGCGATGCCCTCATAGAAGTTTAAACCGTTTCCGTTTGATCCATATTAAGACGGAAAGGGTGAGTAAAGTGACGGTCTATCAACAAGTCAATCAAACGATTGCGGATTTAAAAAGCGTGCAAGCGAGTTTTGAGCTGTTCTCGTATCAAACCAAAGACCCAGAAGCCCAAGAAGCGTTTAAAAATGCTTCTGAACGAACAAAAGGCATTATCTCGGCGTTAGAAACACGCCTTCTGCAAATTGAAAAAGAAGAGCCATCTTATAAAACATTAGGCGAGCAAAAACAACCGAAAAATTAAAACGAAGGTTGGCCATAAAAAACGTGGCCAACCTTTTTTTGGCTGTTATGAAAACATTTTTCCGGCGAGCATAAGGACGACTTAGGCTCGGTCATCGCGAAAAAGGATGAACAGAGCCAGGTTTTCTTTACATTTCGTATATTTGATCAAAAACTTCTTTAATATCGTATGTGAGAATCAAGGCCATGCTTTTATCTCTCGCAAGGATCGCCGCTTTTAAATTTTCGATATCATTGGAAATGCCTTCATATTCTTGTTCATCCCCCAATAGTTGATATTTCCAACGATTTTTATCAAAATGCTTTCTTAAATCGACGGCTTGTTCATAGGCTTTATTCCAATCCGTTTGCGTGATGGAGGTCTTCAAGTTTTTAATGCGCCATTGGATGTCTTTTGGAGCTTGGGCTGCGGCCGGTTCCGCCAAAAGCCCGAAAATCATGAGCGAAAAGAGTAGCCACTTGTAAAAAAATTTTCGCCAAGCCATTTATGTCCCTCCTTTTTGTATCTTTTTTTTATCATGTCCAAATAATAAAAGAAAATGACTGTGTGAGTGACGTGGAGGGATTGTCTATGGCTGAATATCAACTGATCGCGTTGCGCTCTGTTTTTTCTTTTTTTCTTTTGCTCGGTATTTGCCGGATTCTTGGCAAACAGCAAATTTCCCAGCTGACCTTCTTTGATTACATTGTTGGCATAACGATTGGCTCGATCGCGGCAAGTCTTTCCGTTGACCAAAACATAAAAATCACCAATGGCATTGCCGGCCTTGTCGTTTGGGGTGGCCTGTCAATCGTCGTGGCTTTTTTAGCCTTGAAGTCACGCATCATTTCCACGATTGTTGCCGGACAGCCAACAATACTTATAGAAAATGGAAAAATTAATGAAAAAAATTTACGGAAATCGAAATTAACACTTGATCAACTTATGTTGAATTTGCGACAAAAGAATGCTTTTAAAATTTCAGATGTAGAGCTTGCCGTGTTTGAAACAAACGGAGAATTGAGCGTCATGAAAAAAAGCGATCTTGAGCCTGTCACCCCCAAAGTATTGGGGATGAAACTGGAAAAGGAAAAACGGCCGTACATCGTCATCCATGATGGTTTGGTGCTCGATAACATGTTACAATCGGCTGGTTATACAAAAGAGTGGTTATATGGAGAAATCCAAAAGCACGGAGCGAAAACTTTTTCCGATGTTTTCGTGGCGCAAATCGATTCCAAAGGCAATCTGTATGTTGATTTATACGATGACAAAAAACCGACAGAAACCCCCAATGCTAGAAAAATTGTGGCGGCCCAACTCCATAAAATTGCCGCTGACTTACATGTCTATCGGCTCGCAACGGATGATCCCGATGCTCAAGCCATGTACAAAAAACAACAAGAGGAAGTGGAAGCTCTCATCAAATCCTTAACCCCGTATTTGCAATAAAACTTGGGCGTGAAGCTCTCTTCACGCCCACTATTGATTAAGGATCAAGGCCTTTTAAAAGTAAGTTACCAGATAGCACGCCAATAACCGTATGGGTTTCCTGATTCATGAGAGGCGAAATCAATAGATCCAGCCAAAAACTATGTTTTCCGTAAACAGCAGACCAGGTTGATTGGGGAATAAATAACAATATTAAGAGAAATAGTGCGGGAATCACCTTAAATTTGGCCTTCACCGTTTTATTTTTTCTCAAACGGCTGAAGCGTTGCCATTCCATGATCATTCCCAACAGAAGGCATAACAAATTGAATTGTACAAAAGGCAGATAGGCTTCTCTTGTGGCAAAGGCGTGATCGCTAATCGCGTGAAGACCGTTTAATAGAAGAAGGCCAATCCCAGCCACCGAAATCGTTTTAAACATATAGCCACATCCCTAAACTTAACCTCTTAATCTTTTAATGACAAACCGAAAAAACTCGTAAAATTTCTTTCTAGCAAATGACGCATATTCCGATTAGGACAAGCATATCCTTTATTAAACAAATGATTCGGAGGGTATGGGTATGTTGACAAATAAGATGGATTGGCAGGAGCGGAAATTGCATTCCTCAAATGTTCGGCAACAAGTTTTTTGGCGCAAATGGCAAGAGGTGGATCCGGAAAAAATTGTTGAAAATCTCAGCAGTTGGATGTTTAAGGCTATTCTCGTTTTTGGGATTCCATACTTTTTGTTTGTCCTCATTAAATTTATGACACTCTGAAACGGGAAGGAGGTAGTGGCACCCTCTATTCCCGTCTCAGTTTCTCCATAAATTGATCGGGGGTTAATTGGTGAAGTTCCGGAAAGCCTTCATGGTATAGCGATACCGTTTTCCCTTGGATGACGGGGTATAAACCTTGCCACCCGCCGTTGAGCTGATAATAAGGGGTTCCTGGTATCTTCTTTAAAAAAATAATATACTGACCGTTGGCTAGTGGTCCAGGGTAACGGGCATTAATCGGGTCGCGCGGTGGGGGTAGGGGGGATACCCCTGTATTAAGTAACAGCACCTTTTGCGGCCTTCCTTTAAATGCCTGGCGCATGTCGAACCGCTGAATGTAATTGACTAAACGTCCTTGCGCAATGCGGCGTGCAGTCACGTATTGGTTGGTGACTCCTTTGATTTCACCAAGACCGATTAAATCGGATGTGTCCTTCAGCTCACTTAACGACGGATAATGACGAAATTCAATAATGTCAAAGGCGGGGTTAAAAGCAAAGGCTTTCGTCGGCGTTATGGCAAGAAACATGATCGTGAAAATAGCGAAAATCGTTTTCATGGCCATCGTCCTTTTTTACTGGTAAGATAAGTTCACATCTTACGGGTCAGCATAAGAGTCGCAAAGGTTCTACCACGACCATAAGGGTTGCCAGACCCAGTTTATTCTTAGAGATAATATCTCCCGCTTTCACTCCTTTTATGTTATCGTTCCGGGCAGAGGAACGAGAATGGGGTAGGTGGTCTCAGGAGCATACGGTGCAGTTGGAATTTCCAGCGGCGGTGCAGGTTGAGTATAACCCCCAGTGTTAAATAAATTGGAAATGGGTTTAATGAGGCCGCAGGACCCAATTTGCAAAACGGAGGAATTCACCAAACTATTGATTCGTATCGAGTGGATGCGGATATCTTGTTGTATAAAAAAATTCATCCCATCACCCCATTATTTAATTGTTAAGGAATTGATCGGCGTCCATCAAATCTCCATCGTAGGTATTGGTTGAACTCAACCCTGAATTCACTTGCATTAAATCGCCCGTATTGATGCTTCCTGATCCCGCATAGTTTTTGGAAACGTTCTTTGGGGAGATATTTAATGTGTCCCCAACGGTAAACACGCCGGCGTTCTGAACTTGATTCACTTTGATGGCACCCGCAATTGACGGCATGTGAACCCCCCCTTATACATTATTGCGTTTCATAAGGATTCCGGAAAAAGTGCCGTATATTTAAGACTCTCGCTTCCGAGTTGACGGTTTTGGCTGACCCGATTTGGACGTGAGCGCTGTTTGAAACCCCGACGATTCGTAGGTGGTTGACCGTCAGGCATGGATCCATATTGACGGTTTCGGTACTGACATTTTCGTAAAGGTTTGTTTTAAGAAGCGGCAGTTTAAAGACATTAAAAGCAAGGGAATCGCCTTCGTTGCCATAGAAAAAGGGGTACTCCCTTTGTAATGCGAGTACTGCCGCTCGCGGTACGACTTTTTCTGTATCCCCCACTTCGAATACGGAACCGATATTAACGGTCATGATTTCCACATCATGGACAATGGCGGTTCGTGATGAGCCCATTTTACCTTCCCACCGAGGCTGGCGGGGTAAAGGATGGCCCAATGATTAGCGATTCTGGCGGTGTATCGAATAAAGAGGCCATCCCGATTTGCTCAGCATCGCCGATGAGAACGACTGAAGCCGTCGCAACCCCGATAATATTTATACTATTCACGTTTAAATTTTTATTGATAACTGTAAAGTTCATGAAACATCCCCCTTAGGTATATGCTGGATAAATAAGTCAATGGCTCTCACAATATCCGTCTGAAGGCGCTGGTTTATTTCCTCAATTAAAGCGGATCTGTCGGAATATTGATTGAACATAAGTTTTAAGTAGTAACTGATGCGGGCGGGTAATTGCCTTTTGATATCATTAAAAATAAATTGTCGATAATGGTCATCCAGTGGATAATGATATTTTTGCTCGATCGCTTTAATATCTTGAATAGCCTGTTCTTCAAAATAACGATTCAGAGAAGCTTGGACTTCTTGAACGACATCCGAAGCAGCGTCAATGGGATAAGGCGTTTCATCAGGGGTTTGCATGACTTGATCGTTTGTTGGATCGTTGGGTAAGTTAATGGAGACGTTGTCGCTTCCGACCTCAAATGCATCAACATTACCCTCCGAACCGTTCGGTGTCAAACCGATATTTAATGTTCCTTCCAAACGTTCAATTTTCAATTGATCAAATTTATAATGAATCGAAATTGGCTCCCGATGGCGAACTTGTTCGAGTTCAGTTTGCAGTGCTGAAACCTTTCTTTCCAATTCGACCATTCGGTTTTGGCAAGCATTTAACCAATCTTGAGTTTGTCTAACGAACTCCTGAAAATAGTCATAATCAGGCGGAAAAACCATATCCATCACCTCAGTGACATCTTATGCCCAAATCACTTTAGGTGTTTGCCCATAAACTATATATTTAAAATTTGGTTTTGTTCAAAAGCACCGGGGTCCATGACTTGTGTTTGATTGAGATGAGTGGATGTGTGAATATGGGTCCCGGTATTAAATGACCCGGCACCGGAGAATGTCTTGGTCGTCGAAATGGGGTTGATTTGATAGACATCACCGATATTAAATACGCCGCTTCCAGAGACACTCACAACTTTTACAGCTCCAACGATGGCCGGCATGTTCCTACACCCTTTGTCGTTCGTTACTGGTTATCATATGTTTGTAATGGGCATTTGTTCAAAAGCGAATTTTCCTCCTGTCATAGAGACGAGGTGTCTAAAAACTTTTCAATACGGCTTTGTTCATTCGTCAACTATCGATTAATGAATAAAAAAAGATTGACGGAAAGTTTTGTCCGTCAATCTTTTTCGTACAGGTTAGAAAATCTATCGTTAAACTGGCTGCTGAAAGGTAGCTATTGCTCTGCCACTGCAAAGAGGCTTATTTACTGGTAAGAAATGTTATCTTTATCTTGCCAGCATAAGGGCAACGAGGCTCTGCCTAAGCCCAAAAGGTATGGTAGAGCCAAGTTTTCTAAAGGTTAGAGGTTTAGTGAAAATCCACTTGAACGCGACCTTTTCTCGCTTGTTGGCGTTTCGGCATCCGAATTTCCAAGACGCCATTTCGATATGTCGCTTTGGTGGCATTTTCATCTACCAAATAGGGGAGTGTAATGGAACGATGAAAACTCCCTTCGAAACGCTCGCGCTGGCGGAAGGTTTTTTCGTTCACATCATGTGTTCGACGAATGGTGCCTTTAATCGTCAACGTATTATTTTCGATATCAATATCGACGTCGTCCTTATTTTCGAGACCTGGAAGATCACATGATGCGATCAATTCTGTTTCGGTTTCGTGTAAATCGATGGGGATAACGGGCATCTGCATGTGGAATGGGTAAAGCGTATCCGGAAAAATTTGATCGAAGTAATTCCTCATACGCTCTAAACCGCGAAACGGATCATATGGAACAAGAGCCATTAACCTTCACCCCTTATAACTTATTTTTATTCATATATTCTGCACGTTTAATAAAGGCTTGTTCCTCATCAATTAATCCGCACACCGCACATTGAACTTTCCTTTCCGGCCCACGATAAGGCAGATGGAAAGGATCGAGCATTCCTTCCTCATATTCTTTGACAATCTCACCGGTATTTGGGTCCATTTTTACGGCCTGGGGCACTTGAGCGATGAGATTAAACCGGGTTTTGTTTGTTTTACAATTCGGACAGCAATACGGGCTGGTCACGAAGGTCACCTCCTTATGAAGGCGTCTTTTTAAACAATGATAGTTTCCCCGTTTTTTGAAAGAATATGTCTGTTTCCGTACTAAATATGGCATGATTGGGACATTCTAAAATTGTATCTTTTTGCAGAGGGGGACGAAAATGGCACAAGTCAACGTTGCGGTGATTTATTACAGTGCGACCGGCGCCAATCACCGATTGGCAACTGTAGCAGTAGAGGCGGCCAAGGAAGCTGGCGCGGAAGTTCGACTATTAAAAATTCCTGAGCTCGCACCAAAAGAAGCAATCGCTTCAAATCCCGCATGGGCCAAGCATCATGAGGAAACGCAAGATGTTCCGGAAGTGAAACACGACGATTTGGATTGGGCAGATGCCTTTATATTTAGCGTGCCGACGCGTTTCGGAAACATTGCGTCCCAAGCCAAACAATTTTTTGATACATGTGGCGGTCTTTGGGCCCAAGGAAACTTGGCGAATAAAGTGGTCAGTGCGATGACATCGGCGCAAAATGCGCACGGCGGGCAAGAAGCGACGCTCTTGTCTCTGTATACATCCATGTATCATTGGGGCGCTATTATCGCAGCCCCTGGTTATACGGATCAAGCCTTATTTGCTGCAGGCGGGAATCCGTATGGGACGAGCGTGTCCGTTGATAATGAAGGGAACTGGCTTCAGGACGTCACGGAGGCGGTTAAAGTACAAGCTAAAAGAACCGTGGA
>Ga0310828_1000417_pt1 | contig 45619 bp, 25 predicted proteins | sample WT_ome_3_FD_202242 | JGI IMG/M metagenome (GOLD analysis project Ga0310828, IMG submission 202242) | Sorghum-adapted microbial communities enriched on wild type (WT) sorghum from Joint BioEnergy Institute, Emeryville, California, United... ... | reverse complement strand
TCGACCACGAGGTCCACGCCACAATCGCTCTTCTCGGCGACCCACGCCGCGGCCTCCCGCGGGCTCGCCGCCACGGCCAGGCCGTGCTGCGCCGCCGCGGCCAGGCGCGCCCGGCTGCTCGCCCGGCCCACGACCAGTACCCCCGCCGCGCCGTACGCCTGCGCGACGAGCGCGGACAGCAGCCCGAGCGGGCCGGCTCCGACCACCACGACCAGCCCACCCGGCTCGACCGGCGCCTCCTCGTAGCCGCTGCACACCACGGCGACCGGCTCGGCAAGCACCGCGGCGTCGTCGGGAACCGCGTCGGCGACCGGATGCAGCAGGTGCGCCGGGAGCCGGACCCGGTCGGCGAAACCGCCGTCCCTCCCCCACCCGGGCGAACGCTTCTGTGGGCACAGCTGCGCCCAGCCACGCCGACAGGCGTAACAGACGCCACAGGCGCCCGCGTGCGGTTGCGCCACGACCCGCCGCCCGACCAGATCCCCGGGCACCCCGTCGCCGACCTGCGCGACCCGGCCCAGGATCTCGTGCCCGAGTACCACCGGCGGCCAGTAGGGAAACTCGTCGGCGACGATGTGCAGATCGGTGCCGCAGATACCACCGGCGATGACGTCGAGCACCACCTCACCCGGGCCAGCCACCGGGTCGGGTACCTCCCGCAGCTCGACCCCGCCGACCCCGCGGACCGTCTTGACGATCGCCTTCACCCGGCCGGCCCTTCCACCAGTACCTTCACCTGGGTCCCATCCTCGAGCTGGGCGAACGCCGCGCCGATGCGATCGGGCGGAACCACGCTGGTGACGATGCGGTCGGCGTCGACGACGCCGGCCGCGAGCATGGCGATGGCGGCGTCGATATCCTCCGGCCGGTAGACCCGGACGCCGACCATGGTGATCCCGCGGAACATCACCGCCTGCAGGTCCACCGGTGCGGTGCCGCGGTAGGCGCCGACGATCACGACCTGCCCGCCCGGCACCACCAGCGAGGTCAGCATCGGTGCGACGGCAGGGTGAGCGGCGGCGTCGAACGCGACGTCGGCGAGGCCGCCACGGGTCAGCGACGCCAGCGACTCCACCGGATCCGCTGGATCGAGCAACTCGAGGCCGAGCGCCTCGGCAACCTGGCGCCGCTGCGGTGCCGGCTCGGCGACGAAGACCCGGCCCGCGCCCGCGTGCCGGGCGGCGAGCGCGGTCAACAACCCGACCGGTCCGGCCCCCACCACCACGACCGTCCCCTGCAGTTGCAGGGCGGATTCGCGGACCGCGTGCACGGCGACGGCGAGCGGCTCGGCAAGCGCGGCGACCCGTGGCTCGACGCCGTCGGGAACCAGATGCAGCCGGGACGGGAGTACCGTGATCCGGCTGGCCAGACCGCCGTCCTCGTCAATGCCGATCAGCCGCAGCCGGGAACAGACCCAGCTGCGGCGCCGCCGGCAGGCGGCGCACTGCCCGCACGGCAGGAGCGGGTCGACCACGGCGAGCCGGCCGCCGAGCGCCCGGCCGGCAGAGGGCGCGATCCGGCCGACGATCTCGTGGCCGAGCACCAGCGGAAACCGGGCGCGCGGATGTTCGCCCCGCACGATATGCAGATCGGTGCCGCAAAGCCCGACGTAACAGACGTCCAACGGCAGGCCCTCGCCGGTCGGGGCCGGTCGCTCCTCGAGCTCGAACTCCCCCGGCGCGGTTGCTACCAGCGCTCTCATCCGAGCATCATGTCATGACAGGATCCTCAGTTGCACCTCCCGTCCCGTCAGCCGTAGAACCAGCAGGGCATGTCCGGGAAAATGCGGGTCGAAGAGATCGTCAGACCCGCATTCTCCCGGAGAATGCGGGGTACCAGGCCGCTACTCCGCGACCCTTGTCCGGCCGGTCCACCGGAACAGCACCACGGAGACGCCGTCCCGCACCGCCCGCTCCTCGGTGCGTTCGAAATGCTCGTACCCGCCGCATCGCGGCACCTTCACCTTGGCCTCGTCAGCGCCGACCCTACATATCCGAACCGCCGGCGGAAGGTCGGACGGGCCGCCTTCGAGCAGGGCGTGGACGAGGCCGGACTGCTGGTCAACGTGATCTACTGCCATCGAGATCCCCTCATTGGTCGTAGCCAGACGCCGACGGGCCGGACCGCGCGCCAACGCCAGGTCCGGTGCCACGCGCGGCAATCTCATCTGCCCGGACCCTGGGCTGCCGGCTGACCCGGCTGACCCGGTTGACCCGGCCCGGCCGGCGGACGCATCGGGGGCCGCCGGATGACGAACGCCGCCAGCAGGAAGAGCAGACCGGTGAACACCGCCGCACCCAGGACCGCGGCAGCGACACCCTCGGTCAGGACGTGCCGGGCCATGTCTGCCGCACCGCCGGTGGCGGATGGGTCGGTCGCGGCGTCACGAGCTGCCGCGGCGAAGACGCTGCCCAGGATCGCCAGGCCCAGCGATCCACCGATCTGCTGCATGGCCTGCAACAGTCCGGAGGCCACGCCGGTGTCCTTCGGCGGTACTCCGGCCAGCACGGTGACGGTCAGCGCCGTGAAGGCGAGGCCGGTGCCCAGGCCGAACATCACCAGCGGCCCGACGATGAATCCGTACCCGGACTCTGGCGAGATCTGGGTGAGCCAGCCGAGGCCAGCGGTGATCACCACGGCACTCACCGCCAGCAGGGTGCGGGGCCCGAAGCGCGCCACGAGCGGCGGGAACGTCCACCGAGCCGAGAAGATCATCAGGGTCAGCGGAAGGAACGCCAGGCCCGCCTCCACGGGACTGTAGCCCAGCACGTTCTGGACGAACTGGACGAGGAAAAAGAGCATCGCGAACATCGCGGCCGGCAGCAGCAGCATGCCCAGGTACGCGCCGGTGCGGTTGCGGCTGCCCAGCAGGTCCAGCGGGATCAGCGGCTGGGCGACCCTGGCCTCGATCACCGCGAAAGCGCCCAACAGGACCGTGGCGGCGACAAAGGACCAGATGACCGGAGCGTCGCGCCAGCCCTCCTCGGCCGCGTGGACGAACCCGTAGACCAGCGCGACCAGGCCGGCGGTGGCGGTCAGCGCACCACCGGCGTCCAACCGGACCGCGCGGCGCGGTGGCTCGTTGATGAACCGCAGTGCCAACGCCACGAGCACGATGCCGATCGGCACGTTGACCAGCAGTACCCACCGCCACGAGACCCAGGACGTCAGCATGCCGCCCACCAGCAGGCCGATCGAACCGCCGGCGGAGGAGGCGGCCGTGTAGAGGCTCAACGCCCGGGCGCGCTCGGGGCCTTCCGACGTGTTGGTCGCGATCAGGGCGAGCATGCTGGGCGCCGCCATCGCCGCGCCGACGCCCTGCACGGCGCGGGTGGCGACCAGCCACCCGGCCGTCGTTGCCAGACCGCCGAGCAACGAGGCGACCGTGAACACCACCAGCCCGGCGATGAACATCCGCCGACGGCCGAGCACGTCGCCGACGCGGCCGCCCAGCAGTAGCAGGCCACCGAACGCGAGTGTGTAACCACTGATCACCCACTGCAGGCTGGAGGTCGAGAACTCCAGGCCGCGCTGGATCGCCGGCAGGGCCACGTTCATGATCGTCATGTCGAGCATCAACATCAGTTGGCAGACGACGATGATGCCGAGGGAGATTCCTGTGCGCCGCCGCGGTGGCGCGTCCAGCGCACCGGTCACCGGCGACCCGGTTTGCGGGGGTGTGGTCACGACCCTGCCTCCGATTGCTTTCCGTTGTCAATTTGCATTACTCGGTGAGTAAATCGCCTTTACTCACTGCTGTCAAACGATTGCACCGGGTCCAGGTCGGCGAGATAGGCCAGGTACTGCTCGCGCTGGCGCTCCAGGTGCGGAACGACATCTGCGTACACGTGTCGAAACAACTCCGCGGGCCCAGGACGGGGAAGCGCCAGGCAGGCCCGACGCGTCTCCGCCGCCAGGTCGTCGGCCTCCCGCCGCACGTCGGCCAAGAAGTCGTCGTCGGCCCACCCCTGCCGGCGCATGAGTCGCTCCAGGCGGTCGATGGGGTCGCGCGCTCGCCACAGGTCCACCTCGCCGGGCGAGCGGTAGCGACTGGGATCGTCGGAGGTGCTGTGGCCAGCCATCCGGTAGGTGATTGCCTCAATCAGGACCGGCCCGGCGCCGCGCCGGATGGCCTGCGCCGCCTGGTACGTCACCGCGTGCACCGCCAGTACGTCGTTGCCGTCCACCAGGTAGGTCTCCATGCCGAAGCCCCGGCCTCGCTGGTGCAGCGGCGCACGGGTCTGCTGTCCGACCGGGGTCGATATCGCCCAGTAGTTGTTCTGGCAGAAGAAGATGACCGGGACACTCATGGTCGCTGCCCAGTTGAACGCCTCGTTGGCGTCGCCCTGGCTCGCCGCTCCATCACCGAAGTAGGCCAGCACCACCTCGTCGGCGCCGTCGCGCCGTACTCCCATGCCATAGCCGGTCGCGTGCAGCAGTTGCGCGCCCAACGACAACGTGTAGAGGTGGAACCGGTAGCCGGCCGGATCCCACCCGCCGTGGGTGATGCCGCGCCACAGTGCCAGCAGCTCGCCGGGCTGCACGCCGCGGTACAGCGCCGCGGCGTGCTCGCGGAACGTGGGGAACACGTAGTCGCGGTGCTCGATCGCGGTGATGGAGCCGACCTGGGCGGCCTCCTGCCCGAGCGACCGGCACCACAGGCCCAGCTCACCCTGCCGCTGCAGAGCCGTGGCCTCGTCGTCGAGGCGGCGCGCCAGCTGCATCCGCCGGTGGAAGTCACGGCAGATCGACGCGTCCACCTTCAGGCTGACATCGGCGCCGTCGCGCAGCTCCCCGTCCGGGGTCAGCAGCTGGATCGGTTCCACGGCGTGCCCCCTGAGGGCAGCGGGCCGCGGCGTGCGGAGACCAGCGCCCCCAGCGCCGCGAATCCGAACGCGCCACCGGCGACGGCTGACCAGATGGTGATCCTGCCGGCGCCGACGACCGGGGCGGACAGGCCCCCGAACCGCCGAGCGTCCTGGCCGTCGATGTAGACATTGACCAGCCGGTGCAGCGCGCCGTCGACGACCAGCTGGGCGCGCAACCCCGCGTGTCGGGCCTCGAGGTCGTCCAGGATGTCGCCGAGCGTCGCCCCGCGTCCGTGCACTGTGGATGCCCCACCGGTGTACGACCGCAGGTTGCCCGGAATGTCGATCTGGACCCTCATACGCGTTCTCCTCTCCGTTGTCCGGGCGCCGCGATGCCCGCGACGCCCGGACCGGGCCGCTATTCAGCCCATGGCAGTGGAATCTTCTTGTCGGCGCCCGGCATGGTCGCCATGCCTCCCGGCACCATGGCGACGATCGCCTCGGCGGGCGCCTCGGCGACCTTGATCTGGCGCGTGGCGCCCGACGGCACGCACACGGCCTGCCCGGTGGAGACGAGGGCCGTCTCGCCGTCGACGGTGAACTCGAAGACGCCGGACAACGGCATCCAGACCTGGTCCCGATCGATCACGTGAACCGGGCCCGCGACGTCCGGGTTGAGCCGGACCCGCCAGGTGCAGACCTCCTCGCTCCCCTGACTAGGGGCGGCCAGGCCGGTCATCACGCCGGCCGGCGTCGTGATCGTGCGATCCGGGGTCTCGCTGATAACGCGCATGTCAGACCTCCTGTGTCAAGCAACTTTACACCCAAGTAAAGCGGCTTGACTTGGTCGTGTCAAGATAAGGAGGTGAGTGTCGATGATCCGCTCGAGGACACCCAGCTGACCTTTCTGCTCGGCATGGCGTTCCAGCTTGTCCTGCAGGATTTCGTGAGCCGGCTCGACGCCGCGGGCTACGCCGATTTGCGCCCGATCCACGGTCTGGCGTTTCAGGCCATTGGCGGCGCCGGCACGACCGGCACCGAACTGGCTGACCGGCTCGGGGTCACCAAGCAGGCCGCCAGCCAGATCGTCGACCAGTTGGAGCGGCAGGGCTACGTGCGACGGCAGCCGCACCCCGGCGGCGGGCGACGCCAGCTCATCATGCTGACCCGCAGCGGTCACGCCCACCTGGCCACCGCCGGTCGGGTGCTGCAGGAGATGGAGGCTGAGCTCGCCGGACGGGTGAACCCGGCGGGGCTGTTGCCGTTGCGCCGGGAACTGGTCCGCCTCATCCGAAGCATCGCCGATGGCCCGCTGCCACCACTGCGACCGGTCTGGTGACCGCCGGGACCGGTCTGGTGACCGCCAGCGGGCGCCGGCCGTGGCGCGGGGCGCTACGCCCCGGCCGGCGCCGCCTTCCGCGGCCGCTTCCGCCGGTCGTGCCGGCGGCGTCGCACGGCCGGTGCGCCCGTTCGCGCCGCACCCGCCGGGCCGCGTGCCGCCCCGCCCGGACCGGGTGAGGTCCGGGCAGGACGACCCTTCTTGTCTGGCGCGGACGGTGGTTCGCCGTCCGAGCATTCAGAGCCCCACCGAGGTGTGGTAGCCCCGCCGGAACCACAGCAGCGGCGGCGCCTCGGGGTCACCGAGCTGCACCTCCGCGATGCCGCCCAACACCAGGTCGTGATCACCGGCCGGCGTCAGGCCGACGGTGGCGCAGCGCAGCAGGGCGTTGGCGCCTGGCAGGTACGGCAAGTGTGAGCCCGGCCAGGTGAGGAAATCGCCGTCGGCGAACCGGTCCACCCCGCTGGTCGCGAAGCGGGCCGCCACCTCACGGTGCTTGCCGCCAAGGACGTTGACGACAAAGTCCCGGCCGGAGGTGATCGCCGAATGGCAGCTCGAGGTCCGCGCGACGCTGACGAGCACCAGCGGCGGCTCAAGCGACGCCGAGGTGACGGAGCTGGCGGTGAAGCCCCATCGCCGCCCAGCGTCGTCGACGGTTGTCACCACGGTCAGCGGCGCGGCGAGCAGCGCCATCGCGTCGCGAAACGTCTGCGGGTCGACCAGCGACGGTGCTCTCGAGGTCGATACGGACACACCCACCTCCAGCGGAATCGATGCGGACGACGCGGCCACCTGCGCAGCCGTGACTAGTTGCGGGCCGGCTCCGGCTGGCGGGCCGCCTCGCGGGCCTGCGCGGTGAAGTCGTCCCGGTGCTCGGACACCCATCGCTGCGAGCGGCGCAGGCTCTCGGTGGACCTCCTGAAGTGCGGAACGACGTACCGGCCCAGTAGTTCGAAGCTGTGCTTGGTCTGCTGCCGGGTGGCCCAGTCCTGGACGGTCACCAGCAGCGTGCCGAAGCCGCCGCTCTGCTGAAGCAGGTACTCGATTGTCTCGATGGCGTCGTCGACCGTGCCGATGATCGCCGTCCGGGACTCGGCCGCCGCCTCGGGCTCCCGGCCGGCCGGCAACGACGCGGGCGAACCCACGGTGTCCCGGACGTACTCGTTGAACCAACGGCACATGCCCTCGCGCACCTGGGCGAAGGCCTCCTGGCGGGTGTCGGCGAGGTGCACGCAGATGGCCACCCTCCACTTCGACCGGTCCACTGTGGTGCCGTACTCGGCGGCCGCCTCCTCGGCGGCGCTCCACAACTGCGCCAGCGGCGGCTCCACGAGCCCGGGCCGGCCCGCGAAGGTCAGCGAGCTGAGCCCGTACCGGCCGGCCAGCCGCATGGCCCGGTCCGAGCCGGCACTGGCCACCGCCATGTCGAAGCACGGCTGTTGGTATGGCCGCAGGTGCAGGGCGGCGTCCTGCAGCTCGAACCAGTCGCTCTTGTGGGTGATTCGGTCCGTACCGTGCAGCAACTGGACGAGGACGTCGACCGACTCGGCCATCATCCGGCGCTGGTCGGCGGGTGCGATGCCGAACATGTGGGCGTCCGCCGGCGACACGCCGGCCCCCATGCCGAACATGACCCGCCCGCGCGTTTGGTGGTCGAGCTGGACCAGCCGGTGCGCGACCGTGAGGGGGTGGTGGTAGGGCAGGCTCACCACACCGGTGCCCAGCATGATGCGCCTAGTCCGCTCCGCCGCGGCGGCCAGGAACAGCTCGGGCGAGCTGATCGGCGACCAGCCACCGGAGTGGTGCTCCCCCACCCACGCCTCGTCGAAGCCAAGCTCATCCAGCCAGGAGACGAGGTCCAGGTCGCGCCAGATGCTGGCCGTCGGGTCTTCACCCAGGCCATGGAACGGCGGCAGGAATCCGCCGAAACGCAGGGTCATCGAGCCTCTCCTTCGGTTGTGGACGGTGTCTGTCCCGGAACGGGTGCGGAAAGGGCCTTCCGCAGGGCGTCGGCGAGGTCGCCGACCAAGGGCGGCTGCATGATCGTGTAGTGGTCGCCGGGAACCGCCACCACCTCGGTGCTGGCGCCGAGCGCTGCCCGCCAGGCCTGCACGGTCTCGGTGGCGGAGCCGTCGACAGCCCGGAGGAACCGAACCGGCCCCTGGTACGGCCGGGGCTGGTACGCCAGCATCGCCCGGAAGTTGCGGGCGAACCGCTCGAAGATCGCCTCGAGCGTGCGCAGTCCCACGTCGGCGGGGAGCAGCGACTCCGCGACCGCCCACTGGTGGAGGTGGGACAGCGTCCATCCGCCCTCCTGCGACGGCAACGGGACTTCCCGGCCCGCCAGCCCGGCCAGGTCCCGGGCGAACCAGGACAGCAGGGCGGCCTCGTCCACCGCTGTGTTCGCCGGCCCGGGCGGCTCGAGCACGTCGACGAGCACCAGCAGCTCGACCGGGTGCCCGGCGGCCGTCAGTTGCTGGGCGATCTCGAGCGCCACCACGCCGCCCATCGACCAGCCGCCGATCCGATATGGACCGGCCGGTGCCGCGGCCAGGATCTCCGCCATGTAGTGGGCGGCCAACGCCGGCACAGTCTCCAGCGGCGGACCATCGGGCACCTGCAAGCCGAAGAACGGTTGGTCGGCGCCGAGCCGGCGAGCCAGCTCGGCATAGCACAGGACGTCGCCGCTGACCGGGTGGACGAAGAACAACGGCGCGGCGGTGCCGGCCGGCTGGATCGGCACGAGGCTGGCGCGCCGCGTGATCCCCGGAGCCTCGCGCAGCGCGTCGGCGAGCGAGCCCACGGTCGGCCGGGTGAAGAGCGTGGCCATCGGCAGCGAACGGCCCCAGCGCGCGGCGATGCGAGCCATCAACCGGACGGCCAGCAGCGAGTCCCCGCCCGCGTCGAAGAAGTTCGTGCCGGGGTGGACACGGTGTCCCGGGAAGAACTCCTCCCACAGCCGTACCAGGTCGGCCTCCAGCTCGTCCCGCGGCGCACTGGGGGCGGCCGCAGTCTCCACCTGCTCTGGTGCCGGCAACGCAGAGCGGTCCACCTTGCCGTTCGCGCTCAGTGGCAGCTCGGTGAGGAGCACGATGTGCTGCGGCACCAGGTAGTCGGGCAGCTGTCGGCGCAGTTCCTCGGTGATCTGGTCGGGAGTGACCGTCGCCTTCGCATCGGGCACCACGTGAGCGACCAGGCGCTTGCCGCCGTGGCGTTCACCGAGCGCGGAGACCACCGCGGCGCGTACATCGGGTATCTGCAGCAGGGCCGCCTCGATCTCGCCCAGCTCGATCCGGTAGCCCTGCACCTTGACCTGGAAGTCCTCCCGACCCAGGAATTCGATGGTCCCGTCCGGCAGGTACCGTCCGAGGTCCCCGGTGCGGTAGAGCCGCTCGCCGGTCGCTGGATGACGCAGGAAGCTGGCCCGTGTCTTCGCCGAGTCGTTCAGGTAACCGCGGGCCAGCCCGACTCCGCCGATGTAGAGCTGGCCGGGCACCCACACTGGACACGGCCGCAGCTCGTCGTCGAGCACGTGGAACCGCTGGTTCCGCATCGGGCGGCCGTACGGGATGCTGGCCCAGGCCGGGTCGACTTTTTCGATCCGGTACCAGATCGACCAGATTGAGGCCTCGGTGGCCCCGCCCAGGCTCCAGATCTGCGCATCTGGAAGCAGGGTACGGATGCGGTCAGGCAGGGTTACCGGGATCCAGTCGCCACTCATCATGACCACCCGCAGCGGCAGCGACCGGCGCGGCGCGCCCGGGTCGGCGGCGAGGCAGTGCTCGGTGAACATCTCCATCAGCGTCGGCACGCTGTTCCAGATGGTGACCCCGTGCTCGGCGATGAGGTTCGCCCAGCGGGCGGGCTCGCGCCGCGCGGCCGGCTCCGGCAGGACCAGCGCCCCGCCGACGTCGAGCATGCCGAAGATGTCGTACACGGACAGGTCGAAGTTCATCGCGGACAGGCCGAGCACCCGGTCGCGCGCGGTGACCGTGAACCGTTCGTTGACGTCCCGGATGGTGTTCAGCGCGGCACTGTGCTCGATCATGACGCCCTTGGGCAGCCCGGTCGAACCCGAGGTGAAGATGACGTAGGCGAGGTCGTCCGGTCCGGCGGCGGGCGGTGGGAGCGGCGCGCCGGACAGCCGTTCGACGGCCGGACCGTCGACGGCCAGGCGTTGTACGCCGGGCGGCCATGCCGTGACTTCGTCCACATGGGACTGCGTGAGCACGATGGAGATTCCGGCCGTGTCCAGCAGCCGACGCAGCCGTTCGGCGGGCACGTCGGCGTCGATCGGGACGTACGCGGCACCGGTCTTGAGGATCCCGAGGGCGGCGGCGACCTGCGGCCAACCCTTGCGCATCACGATGCCGACGAGGGTGCCCAGGCCGGCGCCCTGGTCGCGCAGCCACCGGCCGAGCCGGTTGGACACATCGTCGAGCTGCCCGTAGGTCAGAGTCGCCTCGCTGTCCACCACCGCCACCCGCTCGGGATGGTCGGCCGCCTGCCGGAGGAACCCCTCGTGCAGCAGCCCGCGTGGCAGCGGCCCGTCGGTGGCGTTGGCCCGCCGTCGCGCCGCGAGGTCCGCCTCGGGCACCAGCACGGACGCCGGGCGCCGCCACGACTGTTCGTCTTCGCAGAGTTCGCGCACCGTCTCCAGGTACGCGCCGAACATCGCGTCGACCATGCCTGGCGGGAACAGTTCCTCGACGACGTCCCAGTTGAGCACCGCCTCGCCGGCGTTTTCGACGACCTGGTGGTCGAGCCACACCTGCGGGGTACGGATGGACGTGCCCACCTCGCGGCCGTCGCGGGCCATGCCGATGAGGTGCTGGCTGAGCCCGGCAGATGCTGGCTGGTCTTCCCGTGCGGCGAAGTTGATGGTGCTGGCGAAGACCACCGGCATCGTCGCCCGGGCGGCGGCGCCCTGCCGACGGTTCAGTTCCCGGAGCACCTCCACGCCGCTGACCTGGCTGTGCTCCAGGTCGGACCACAGTTGCCGCTGGATGGCCGCCGCGCGATCGGCGAACGGCTCGGCAGCGGCGCTGTGTATCTCCAGGAGCGTGGTGGCGCTGAAGTTGCCCAGCACGTAGGGCACGTCCGGGTGCAGGGGTTGCCGGTTGAAGAACAGCACGTTCAGCGTGAAGTGGCTGCTCCTGCTCCACGCGGCGAGCACCTGCGCGTACGCCGCGCACAGCGCGGCCGATGGCGTGACGCCCGCCGCGGCGGCAAACGCCTTGAACCGCTGCCAGACATCGGCCGGGATCTGTCCGGACCGATGGCGGAACCGCGGCCGGGCCACCGCCGCCGGGTTGACCGCGAGCGGCAGTTGCGGCGCGGGCGGCAGGCTGTCCAGCCGCTCGCGCCAGTACTCCCAGGCCCGCTGCCGCCGCGGACTGTCCACCTGGGACCGCACGGCTTGCACGTAGTCCCGGAAGGTGACCGTCACGTCCCGAAGCTGGCCGCCCTCGCCCCGGTAGGCAGCCGCCCACTCCCGGAACAGCAGCGAGGTACTCCACGCATCGATGATCAGCGCGTCAAGGCCGACGTGCAGCCTGGTCCAGGTCTCATCGATCCGGGTCAGCCGAACCTCGAACAAGGGCCACACCGACGGGTCGAACACCAGGTCTCGCATCTGCTGATGGATCGCGTCGAGACGGCGGGCGCGCTCGTCGTCGGCGCACGCCCGCAGGTCCACCGTGGTCGGCTCGTACGGCGGCACCTCCGGAAGGATGCGTTGCCTGCCGTCATCGATGATCACCGCGCGCAGCATGGGGTGCCGTTGCACCATCTGCTGGAACGCCCCGACCAACCGGACCTCGTCGACGTCGGCCAGGTCGACCTCGACGAAGAAGTAGGTGGAGACGTTGCCCAGCTCGAACGCGTCGGTCCGGCCGACCAGGTAGGCCTGCTGGAGGTCGGTCAGCTCGAACGGCTCGTGCAGGGCGGCCGTGTCGGCGACGATCGGCGCGACGACCTCCGGCGGCGGCGCCGGACGCTGCCGCGGCACAGCCGCGTCGACCGACGGCACAGCCGGCTCGGGCGCATCGCCCGGTAGCAGGTCGAGCACGACGCCGACCAGGGCGTCGACGCTGCGACCGTCGAGGAAGGCCACCAGCGGCACAGCCACCCCCAGCGTGGCTGACACCGCCTCTTTGACCTCGATCGCCATCAGCGAGTCCAGGCCGAGGTTCTGCAGCGGCTCGGCCGTATCGATCTCGTCCGCGGCCGCGCCGAGGGCCGTGGCCACGGCGTCCAGCACCACCTGCCTGACCAGGCCCGTGCGCACCTCGGGTGCGGCGGCAAGCACGGCTGCGCGGTTGGCCGGCCCGGTGCTGACGGAGGCCGCGGCACCACCGGCGGCCGGTACGGCGTCGGCGTGGCCGACCGCCACCGCCGATCGATGCTGAACGGCGGCCCGATCGGCCCGCTTGAGGCAGACCCGCTCGGCCACCACGATCGGCCGGCCGGTGGCGTCGAGCAGCCGCACGTCGGCCACCAGGACCGAGTCGGTGCTGCCGGCGGTGTCGAGCACCGCGTGGCAGAAGATTGCCTCGGCCGGCGGCGGACCGGTGAACTGGAACCGGTCGACGCTGACCAGCAGGTAGGCGGACGTATCCGCCGGATCGAGGCACGCGAACAGCAGCTGGAACGCCGCGTCGGTGAGACCGGGATGCAGCAGGTATCGCGCGGTCTCGCCCGGCATCGGTGGGCGCATCCGGGCGAGCGCCTCGCCGGCGGTGTGCCACACGTGGTCGATCCACCGGGCCGACGGACCGATCTCCAGTTTGCGCTCGGCCATCCGGCGGTAGAACGCCGCGCCCTCGACCTCGTCGGTCAGCCGCTGGCGCAACGCGTCCAGCGGGACCACCGCGGGCGGCTCCCCGACGTACGGCCGCACCGACCCGCGGGCGTGCAGCACCCAGTCGTCAGTCCGCGGCCGGGCCGCGTCGCCCGGCTCCCCTGCCGCGTAGTAGCGGAAGGTCCCGCCGGACGCCGCGGCGGGCTCGACCACGAGTTGCACGTCCCGGGCCGAGCCTTTGCTCAGCACGAGGCTCTGCAGAACAGTACAGTCCTCGACCAGCGCTGGCCCCGGACCGTACAGTTCGGCGGCTGCGGCGAGCGCGGCCGCCAAGTACACCCCGATGTTCACGATCGGCAGGTCGTCCATGACGCAGTCGCCCAGGCACGGATCCAGGTCCGCGCGCAGGGTGGAGTCGAACTGCGCCGCCGCGAGCGGCGAGGGCCGCCGCCTGCCCAGCAGCGATGCCGGCGGGTCGGCCGCGGCGATGGCCGGGACACCGGGCCGTTCGCCGGCGGGTTCGGCCACCGATCGGTTGCTGGGACGGAACCAGTAGCTGCGTCGCTGGAAGGGATATGTCGGCAGGTCGACCCGGTGGCGCTTCCGTCCATGGTGGACGCCCGCCAGGTCCACCGGATACCCGGCCGTGTAGAGCGCGCCCGCGCTGTCCAGCAGCACGCGCCAGTCGTCGTGGTGCTGACGCAGCGAGGGCAGGAACAGCGCCGGCCGCTGTTCGGCCGCGGCGATCCGCCGGGCCATCGCGGAGAGCGTAGGCGCCGGGCCCACCTCGACGAACGCCCGGAAGTCCTGGGCGAACAGCCATTGCATGCCGGCGTGGAAGCGCACCGGCTGCCGGATGTGCTCGCAGAGGTAGTCGGCGGAGAAGGCGTCCGCTCCGGACAGCGCGGCGCCGGTAACGTTCGAGATCACCGGGATGCGGGGCTCGGCGTACCCGATCCGGGACGCTTCCTTGTTGAAGGCCGCCAGCACCGGCTCCATCAGCGGCGAGTGGAAGCCGCGGTTCGCACCGACCGTTCTGGTCCGCATCCCGTCCCGGTGCAGCGCCTCCCGCAGCTCCCGCAGCGCGGCGGGAACCCCCGAGACGACCACGTTCTCCGGGCCGTTCACCGCGGCCAGGGACAGGTCGGCGGCGTACGGGCGGAGCAGTTGCGCCACCCGCTCGGGCTCCGCCAGGACGGCGAGCATCTCACCGGGCGCGGACAGCTCCTGCATAAGCTGTCCGCGCCGCGCCGCCAACCACAAGCCGTCCTCCAGCCCGAACACACCAGCGACGCACGCCGCGACGAGCTCGCCGAGGCTGTGCCCGAGCACCGCGTCGGGATGGATCCCCCAGGCGCGCCAGAGTTCGGCCAGCGCGTACTCCACCGCGAACAGCGCCGGCTGGCTGTACTGGGTCTCGTCGATGAGCGTGGGGTCGTCGCCGGGCCCGGGGAACAGCACCGCCCGCAGCGGGCGGTCGAGCACCGGGCGCAGTATCTCGTCACACCGGTCGAGCGTGTGCCGGAACGTCGGCTCAGTCTCGTCCAGCAGTCGCGCCATATCGGCGTACTGGGCTCCCTGGCCGGTGAAGAGGAAGGCGACCTTGTCAGGGCGGCCGGCGGGCGCCTGCCCGGTTCGCGTGCCCGCCGGTGGCCGGGCTCCATCGGCCACCGCCGCCAAGCCGGTGCAGACGTGTTCGACCGACGAGCCCACCACGGCGGCGCGGTACGCGAAATGCGCTCGCCCGGTCGCGGCCGAGTAGGCGAGGTGCGGCAGGTCCTCCGGCGCCGCCGTGGCCAGCCGATCCCGGTACCGCCCAGCAAGATCCCGCAACGCCTCGGGCGTGCGGGCCGACAGGACCAGCAACTGGGCGGTGGGCTCGGGCGCGGCCGGCTCGGCCTGCGGCTCCGGCTGCGCAATGTCACCACTGGCCGGGACAACCGTGGAACGGGCACCCTCCATTGCGGACGAGCGCTGGCCGTTGGCGGCGACGGCCTGGGCGGGAAGGGCCGCGGGCGGTGGTTCGGCGAGCACCACGTGGGCGTTGGTGCCGCTGGCGCCGAATGAGCTGACCCCGGCGACGAGCGGGCCGTGGCCGCGCCACGGAGTCAGGGCGGTCGGGACGACCACATTCAACTCGTCCAGGTCGATCTCCGGATTGACCTGCCGCAAATGGAGATGCGGCGGGATCTGGCGGTGCTGCAGCGACAGTACGACCTTGATCAATCCGGCGATACCGGCCGCGGGCTCCAGATGGCCGACGTTGGTCTTGACGGAGCCGACCATCAGGGGGTCGGCACCCGCACGCGGCCGGAGGACCTCCGAGGCGGCTCTCAGCTCGATCGGGTCACCCAGCGGCGTTCCGGTGCCGTGCGCCTCCAGGTACGTCACGTCCTCGGCCGACACGTCCCCGGCCCGTAGGGCCTGCCTGATCACCTCGCGTTGCGCCGCGCCGTTCGGCACCGTGACGCCGCTGCTGCGACCGTCCTGGTTGACCGCCGACCCACGGATCACCGCGAGTACCCGGTCCCCGGCGGCCACCGCGTCCGACAGCCGCTTGAGTACGACGACGCCGCAGCCCTCGCTGCGCACGTAACCGTCGGCAGCCGCGTCGAAGGTCTTGCACCGCCCGTCCGGCGCCAGCATCCGCGCCTTGGACAGCACGACGAACCACTCCGGCGCCAGCAGCACGTTGACACCGCCGGCGAGCGCCATCCCGCACTCCCCGGCGCGCAGGCTCTGCACCGCGAGGTGCACGGCGACGAGCGCCGAGGAACACGCGGTGTCCACCGACATGCTGGGGCCGGTGAGCCCGAGCCAGTACGACAACCGGCCGGCGGCGTAGGTGGAGGCATTGCTGGTCAGGCAGTACGCCTCCAGGTCGGCCGGGCTCACCTGCCGCATCTGCTCCTGGCAGTAGTCGTAGTTGGTCACGCCCACGAAGACGCCGGTGTCCGTGCCGCGGAGCCGGTCCGGCGCCTGCCCCCCGTGTTCCAGCGCCTCCCACCCGACCTCGAGCAGCAGCCGCTGCTGCGGATCCAGGAACGCCGCCTCCCGTGGCGAGACCCCGAAGAAGTGGGGGTCGAACTTGTCGATGTCGGTGAGGAAGCCACCGCGCCGGGTGCTTATCGTGCCCGGTCCACCGTCGGGCCGGTGGTACGCCGCGTCCCAGCGGTCCGGCGGTACGTCGCTGACGCCGTCGCGACCCTCGGCGAGAAACCGCCAGAAGGTGTCCGGGTCGTTCGCGCCGCCCGGCATCCGGCAGCCCATACCGATGATGGCGATCGGTTCGGTCCTCGCCTGCCGCGTGGCGGCCAGTTCCGCCCGCAGCCGCCGTATCTCGGCGAGGCTGCTGGCGATGACGGCGTGTCGCCGGGCCTCCTCCGTCGTGGTTGTCATGCGGTTCCTCCTGCCTGCCGGGACGACTCCCGGACCTCGTCGGCGAGCAGGGCGAGTAGCTCGCTTTCCGACAGCTCCTCCGGCACCGCCGCCGCGGCCGGCGATGCCGCCAGGCCGCCGAGCGCCGCCACTGGCCCGCCGAACGGCGCCGCCGCGTCGGCGGACGATCCCGACCGGGCAACGGACAATCCCGCCGGGTCATTGGGCGGCGGTGCGCTGTCCACCACGCCTGCCTTGGCCAGCACCGATACGAGGTGACGGGCCAACGCCTCGACCGTCGGATGCTCGAACATCACGGCGGCGGGCAACCGGCGGCCGAGGGCGGACTCCAGCGCCACCCGGACGCGGGCGGCGAGCATCGAATCCATGCCGAGTTGGAAGAATCCGGTCTGCCGGTCGACCCGGCTGTGGTCCACCCGCAGCACGTCCACGACGGCCTCGGTGACGGCGGCTGCGGCCACCTCGACGCGGTCGTCGGGCCGGGCGGCGACCAGTGCCGCGACCAGCTTCGGCGTACCGGCGCTCGCCTTCGTGGCTGGTACAACGGCGGCCGAGCCGACGGCCGCGTCCGCGGCTGGTGCGGCGGCGGGCGCGGCACCGGCCGGCACCGCCGTCGCCGGTGCGGGAACCCTTGCCGGCCCGGCGCCCGCGCCGGGAGCAGGCGATGCCGCACCGTCCCGGTACCACAGCGGTATCCGCTGCCAGGCGTAGCCGGGCAGCGGCACCGCCCGACCACCGGCCCCGACGGCCGCGAGCCGTACCGGGAAGCCGTTGGCGTGCAGCGCGCCGACCGACGCCAGCATGGCGTCGCCCTCGGGCTCGTCGCGTCGCATCGACGGCAGCGCAAGGCCAGCCACGCCCGCGGCGTCGAAGCCCTCTTGCACCGCCGCCAGCAGCAGCGGGTGTGGGCTCAGCTCGACGAACGCGCCGTGGCCCTGTTCGATGAGGCGCTGCACGGCCGGCCAGAAGAGCACCGGATCGCGCAGGTTGCGCACCCAGTACGCCGCGTCGAGCTCAGGCCCGTCAACGAGCGCCCCGGTCACCGTGGAGAGCATCGGAATTCGCGTCCGTGCCGGGGTCAGGCCGGCCAGCTCGACCATCAGGTCATCGCGCAGCGGGTCCATCTGCGGGCTGTGCGACGCCACGTCGACCCGGACCGGCCGGCAGAAGACGTTGCGCCGCTGAAGCTGCTCCGCGAGCTGGCTCAGCGTGGCAGAGTCGCCCGACAGCACCGTCGACGTGGGGCTGTTGCTCACCGCGATCGACACAACGTCGCGGTGGTCGGCGACCAGCCGCTCCGCCTCCGCCATGGGTGCGGCCACGACGAGCATCGACCCGGCGCCGCTCACCCGGCGCAGCAGGGTGCTCCGGCGGCAGATGACACGGGTGGCGTCGGCCAGCGTGAGCGCACCGGCGACGTACGCCGCCGCGACCTCACCCATGCTGTGGCCGACGACGGCGGCCGGCTCGACACCGTACCGGCGCCACCGCGCGGCCAGCCCCACGGCCAGCGCGAACAGCGCCGGCTGAATGGTGTCAATGCCCTCCAGCGGCGCGCCGTCCGACAGGGCGTGGATGTCGTCGACCACCGACCTGCCCAGCCACTGCCGCATCGCCTCGTCGCACTCGGCCACGGCCTCCCTGAACGCTGGGCAGGTGCGCATGAGCTCGCGCCCCATGCCGGCGCGCTGCGAACCCTGGCCGGGGAAGACGAACACGACACCGTGGCCCATCCCGCTGGCGGCGCGGCCGGACGCGACGCCGTCCGGCGCGACGCCGGCCAGCCACCCGTCCAGGCGCTCGACGGCGTCCCGGTGGCTGCGGGCCACGACCACGCACCGGTGCTCGTGCTGGGTGCGCCGGGACCCGGCGGAGTGGGCGATGTCGCACAGGGCGGGCGCGCCGGGCGCGGCGAGGTAGTCGCGGTAGGCCCGAACCATCGGAGCCAGCGCGTCGGCGGTGGCAGCGGTGATCGGGATCAACCACGCCTCGTCCGGCGCGGCGGTGCTCGGTACGGGATCGGCCGGCGGTAGCGGCGCCGGGCCGAGAATCACGTGCGCATTGGTGCCGCCCGCGCCGAACGAGCTGACCGCCCCGTACCGGTGATCGTCCGGGACGTCCCATGCGGTCAACGCCTTCGGGACGAAGAACCGGCTGCCGTCCAGCGACAAATGCGGGTTGAGGGACTCGAGGTGCAGATGCGTGGGAATCGACCTGTGGTGGATGCTCAGCGCCACCTTCACCAGTCCGACGAGGCCGGCGGCGGCCTCCAGGTGACCGAGGTTGGTCTTCACGGAACCGAGCGCGCACGGCGGCGCCCCCTCCGGGACGTCGTCGTACGTGCCGGTCAGCGCCTCCACCTCAATGGGGTCGCCGAGGACCGTGCCGGTGCCGTGCGCCTCCAGCAGGCTCACCTGCTCCGGCCGCAGCCGCGCGGCGGACAGCGCCTGACGGATCACCGCCTGCTGAGCCCGGCCGTTGGGAGCCGTCAGGCCGTTGGTCAATCCGTCCTGGTTGACCGCGGAGCCGCTGATCACCGCGAGGATCCGGTCCGCGGCGGCCACCGCGTCGGAGAGGCGCTTGAGCACCACGACGACCACGCCCTCGCCGCGGGCGTACCCGTCCGCACTGGCGTCGAAGGTCTTGCACCGGCCGTCCGGCGCCAGCGGCAGACCGGCGGCGTGTGCCGCGGCGGCGGCCGGCGAGAGGATCAGGTTGACGCCGGCGGCCAGAGCGAGGTCACACTCCCCGGTGCGCAGGCTCTGCACGGCCAGATGCACGGCGACCAGTGAGGAGGAGCAGGCGGTGTCCACGGTGAGGCTGGGGCCGCGCAAATCGAGCAGGTACGACAACCGGTTGGCGATCATCGAGTTGGCGGCGCCCACCACCGTGTAGGTGTCGATGTCCCGTTCGGCGAGCTGTAGCTGCAGGTAGTCGGTGCTGTTGGCGCCCACGAACACGCCGGTGCGGCTGCCCCGCAACGGCTCGCGGGGCTGTCCGCCGTCGTCCAGAGCGTCGCACGCCACCTCCAGCAACAGGCGTTGCTGCGGGTCGATCCGGGCCGCCTCCCTGGGCGAGATGCCGAAGTAGTACGGGTCGAACTCGGCGACCCCGTCGACGAATCCGCCACGCCGGGGCACGCCGGGCGGGTCGTCCAACCCGTTCGGGTCGCCGAACCGGTCCGGCGGCATGTCGCCGACCGCGTCGACGCCGTTGGCGAGCAGTCGCCAGAACGCCTCGGCGGACCGGACGCCACCGGGCAGCCGGCATCCGACCCCGACCAGCGCGATCGGTTCGTACCGGGCACGTTCGTAGGCTTCGACCTTGGCGCGCAGGCGGTCCAGGGCCGCTCGGACGTCCATCCGCTCGGCCGGGCCGCCGCTCGCCGGGCCCGGTGTCGGCGCAGCCGCCATCACAGCTCCTCCATCCGCTCGATGAGTTCGGCAAGCTCCCGTTCGAGGGCCGCGTCGGACAGGTCGCCACCGGCACCCACGGGCGCCGCTGACGACCGGACGGTGTGGACGGTCGACGCAGTGGGCTCCGCGGGCTCGGGCGCGGCGAGGCCCAGCTTGTCGGCGAGGAACGGCCCGAGCTCCCGTACTGTCGGGTAGTTCCACACCACGGTGGCCGACAGCCGCACGCCCAGTCGGGCCTGCAGCCGGTTACACAGCTCCACCGACATGAGCGAGTTGACGCCCAGCCCGCGCAGCGGCGTGTCCAGATCCACCCGGGCGGCCGGCAGCCGGACCACGGTCGACACGCACTCGCGCAGCACCGACTCCAGCGCTTTCAGCCGCTGCGGTCCGGCGGGTAACGCGGCGATCTCGTCTCGTACGGAGGCGGGGGTGTCGTCGGCGTCCTCGGTGGGCGCGGTGCCGGGCATCCGCACGACCGTCAGCCCGGTGACCTCGATGGGCACGACGCCGTCCGGGTCGGCCAGCCGCACGTCCAACCGCCACTGACCGTCCACAGAGTCGTCTCGCAACACCGCGTACGCCCAGGCCTCGTCGCGAACGCGGCCGTTCACGTCGACCGCCTCGGCGCCGGTGCTCACATACGCGTCGTGGTGATCTGCGTCCCAGCCCGGGCCGAGGACCGCGGCGAGCGCCGCGTGCAGCGCACCGTCGAGCAGCGCCGGGTGCACCGGTCCGCTCGGGTCCTGCCGCGCCGCCTCCGCCGGCAGCCGCAACCTCGCCAGCACCTCGCGGTCGCCCCGGAAGATCTCTACCACGGACTGGTACGCCGGCCCGTACGCCAGGCCGTGCCGGCGTAGCGCCCGGTAGTAGTCGCTGACGGGAACCGTGTCCCGCAGCCTGGCGCGCAGCTCGTCCGGGCGCAGCGGTGCCGCGCCCACCGACGATCCGTCGGATGGCGGCGCCGGTCGGATCGTCGCCTCCGCGTGGCAGAGCACGTCGTCCCCGTCCCGGCTGAACACCTGGCAGGTGGCCGTGTCGGCGTGGCGGGTCAACACGGTCTGTACGGGCACCGGGTTGTCGGAGAGGACGAGCGGTCGGCTGAACCGCACGTGGCGCAGCGAGGCGAGACTGCCGCCACCGGTGTCTGCCCAGGCGGCCAGCATCATCTCGACGTACCCGGCACCGGGCACCACGGGCTCGCCGGCGACCCGGTGGCTCGCCACGTCGAAGGAGCTGCTGTCCAGCCACGTCTGCCAGTAGCGGCGGCCGGGCTCCAGGGCCGGATCCAGCCGGTTCCCGAGCAGGTTGGCGCGGCTCGTGCCGCCGGGTCCCGCGGCGGTCGCGGCGGCGCGGGCGGTGGCGCCCGGCAGCCAGAAGCGTTCCCGCTGCCACGGGTAGCTGGGCAGCTTCACCCCGGTGTGGCCGGGCGTGGCGCACCGTCCGATGTCGACCGACGCGCCCATGGTGTAGAGAGCACCCAGTGACCGCAGCGCCGTCTGGCGCTCGGGCTCCTCCCGCCGTAGCGACGGCAGCGCGTGGACGGTGTGGCCGAGGTCCAGGGCCACCTGTTCCACCGCGGGCAGCAGGATCGGGTGCGGGCTCAGCTCGACGAACGCTCGCACCCCGTCGCGCATGAGCTGCGCGACCTGACCGCCGAACAGGACGGGCTGGCGCAGGTTGTCCATCCAATAGGCCGGGCCGAGTTCGGGCCCGACCGCGATCCTGCCGGTCACGGTCGAGTACATCGGAATATCCGGCTGCCGCGGGCAGATCCCGGCGAGCGCGTCCATCAGGTCATCGCGCAGCTCGTCCATCTGCGGGCTGTGCGAGGCCACGTCCACCTTGACCCATCGACAGAACACGCCCTCGGCGGTGAGGCGGTCCGCGAGCTCGGTCAGGGCGTCTGGATCACCGGAGAGCACCGTCGATCGGGGGCTGTTGTTGACGGCCACAGAGATCCGGTCACCCCGCGGCTCGACGAGCCGCTCGGCCTCCGCCATGGTGAGCTCGGCGGCCAGCATGGCGCCGCGTCCGCTCAGCCGGCGCATCAGCCGGCTGCGCCGGCAGATTATCCGTGCGGCGTCGGCCAGCGACAGGGCGCCGGCGACATACGCCGCCGCGGTCTCGCCCATGCTGTGGCCGATCACGGCGGCCGGCTCGACGCCCCAGGATCGCCACAGCGCGGCGAGCGCGACCTCGATCGCGAACAGCACCGGTTGCACCACGTCGATGCGGTCCAGACGCGAGGTGGTCTCGTCCGCGGAGAGTTCGGCCAGGATCGACCAGTCGACGAACTCGCGGGCGACGGCGTCCACCTCCCGCAGCGCCGCCGCGAAGACGGGTTCGTCGCGCAGCAGCGAACGCCCCATGCCGATCCACTGCGAGCCCTGGCCGGGGAAGACGAATGCCACGTCGGCGACGCCAGCCGAGGTCCGACCCGTCACGACAGCGGGCGGCCGGTCCCCGCGAGCGAACGCGCCCAGGTCGTCTGCGAGCTGCTGGGGCGTGGTCGCCGCCACGGCCAGCCGGTACGGGTGCTCGGCCCGGCGCCGTCCGGCGAGAGCCAGGTCGGGCAGGCGCGGCCCGTCCGACGGAATGGCCCGGCCCACTCGGCCGGCGAGCTCCCGCAGCGCCTCCTCGCTGCGCGCGGACAGCGCGAACAGCTCCGCGCGGTCAGACGGGACGGTAAGCGGCACGCCGAGCGCGGCGACCTGGGCGACCACATCCGCAAGGCCCAGCCGATCGTCCTCGCCCTGGGTCATGGTTGGCAGCACGGTGGCGGGACGGTCGGCATGCGCCACGGCGCTGCGCAGCGCGGGCAGCAGAACCGGGTTGGCGCTCAGCTCCAAGAAGACGTCGTAGCCGGCGTCGAGGAGGTACCGCATGGCCGGCAGCAGCAGCACGCGGTCGCGCAGGTTCCGAGCGAAGTACTCGGGGCCGACCGTCCGCCAGTCGACCGGCCGGCCGGTCACCGTGGAGACCATGGGAAGTCGGCCGGGCCGGGCACGCAGCGGTGTGAGCGCTCGAACGAGGTCGGCCATGACCGGATCGATCGCCGGGCAGTGGGCCGCGACGTTCACTCGGATCATGCCGCAGAGCACGCCCCGCGCCTTGAGATCGGAGAGCAAGGCACGCAGCGCGGCGCGATCGCCGGCGAGCGCGGTCGACGTCGGGCCGTTGAGTGCGGCGATCTCGATGCCGTCGCCACGGCCGGCCAGCAGTTCCTCCAGCTCGTCCGCTGGTAGCTCGACGGCGGCCATTCCGACGTCCGCACCGCTGACCCGGGTCTGCTGCTGGCTGTAGTGGTAGGTCAGCTTGACCGCGTCGGGCAGGTCGAGTATCCCACTGATGACAGCCGCGGCGATCTCGCCGAGGCTGTGGCCGACGACCGCGTCGGGCACGACGCCCTGGTCCTCCAGCCATGCCGCGACCGCCACCTGAACGGCGAACAGCAAGGGCTGTACCACGCCGACGTCGTCGCTGGCCGGCGTCACCGGGTCGAACAGCTCGTCGCAGAGCCACCGCGAGCTGTGGCGGCGGAACTCCTCGGCGCAGTCTCGGAACACCGAACGGAACACCGGCTCGGTCCGGTACATCCGGCGGCCCATGCCGACCCACTGGTGCCCGTGGGGCGAGCATACGAACACCACGCGTCCGGCGGCGTCCGCGCGCCCGGCCGCCGAGGTCGACGCCGCCGAGGGCGACCCGCCGGGCGACGGTGAGGACGCCGCGCCGGCCGCCGAGGTCGACGCCGCCGAGGGCCCCGGGGTAGGCAGCGCCTGCTCCTGGTAGCCCTCCAGCACGACGTGCACGTTGGTGCCGCCCCAACCGAAGGCGCTGACCCCGGCGAGCCTCGGCCCCTCGGGCCACGGCTGCGGCGCGGTCGGTACCCGAAGTGCCAGTTCGGCGAATGGAATGTGTGGGTTCGGCTCGGTGAAGTGCAGGCTCGCCGGGATCTGCCCGTGCCGAAGGCAGAGCGCCGCCTTGATGAAGCCAGCCACGCCCGCGGCCGCCTCCAGATGGCCGATGTTCGTCTTCACCGAGCCGATGAACAAGGGGGCCGACAAAGGGCGGCCAGCTCCGCTGCCGAGGACCGCGCCGAGGGACGCCGCCTCGATCGGGTCGCCCAGCATGGTGCCCGTCCCGTGCGCCTCCACGTACCCGACGACGCGCGGGTCGACGCCCGCGCGTGCGTAAGCCTCGCGGAGCACCTCTTCCTGCGCGACCGGGTTGGGCGCGGTGAGACCGTTGCTCAACCCGTCGTTGTTGGTGGCCGATCCGCGCACCACGCACCAGATGTCGTTCCCATCGGCCAGCGCGCGCGACAGCGGTTTGAGCACCACCACCCCACAGCCCTCGCCGCGGCCGAAGCCGTCCGCGCGGGCGTCGAACGCCTTGCAGCGGCCATCCGGCGACAGGCCGCCGAACATGGTCAACGCGGCGGTGGTGTGCGGGTGCAGGAGCAGGTTCACCCCGCCTGCGAGGGCCAACGTGGATTCGCCCGACCAGATGCTCTGGCACGCCAGATGCAGCGCCAGCAGGGAGGAGGAGCAGGCGCTGTCGAGCACCACGCTCGGCCCACGCAGACCCAGCACGTACGAGAGGCGGTTGGCGACCATGTTGAGGGCACGGCCGGTCGCGGAGTGCCCGGTCAGTCGAGTCGGGTCCGGCCCGGCCAGATCCGCGTAGTCGTGCCAGATGGCGCCGGCGAAGACGCCGGTCCGGCTGCCCACGAGCTCGGCGCCGGAGAGCCCGGCGTCCTCCAGCGCCTCCCAGGCCACCTCCAGGAACAGTCGCTGCTGCGGGTCCATCTCCTGCGCCTCGCGCGGTGAGATGCCGAAGAACAGCGGGTCGAACTCGTCGACGGGCCGGGTGAGGAAGCCGGCGCAGGTGGTGGCCAGGGCCGGCGCGTACGCCGGGGCACCGGCCGTGGCGGCAGCGCCCCACCGCGCCTCTGGCGCCTCCACCACCGCGTCAATGCCCTCGACCAGCAGCCGCCAGTACGCGTCGAGATCGTCTGCTTGGGGGAACCGGCAGGCCATGCCGATGACCGCGATCGGCTCGGTAGCGGCGACCGGGCGCGTCCCGGGCCGGGACCGTGGCACCACCGGGCGCGCGCCGGTGAGGTGATCGGTGAGCGCGTCGACGGTCGGGTGCGCCCAGAAGGCCGCTGGCGGCACGGCCCGACCGAGGCGGTCCGACAGCGCGGTGGCCAGCCCCACCGCACGCAACGAGTCGAGGCCGAGCCGGGCGAACGGTTCGTCCCCGCGGATCTGCTCCGCGTCAAGGCCGAGCCGCGCGGCCAGCTCCGTGCGAAGCCACCGACGCACGTCGTCGTCTGTCTGCCCCGGCGAGCGGTCACCGGCCTCGCCGACAGGCTTCGATTGCGACATTCCATCCCCCGTGGGCAGGCGACGGCGCTTGGTGCCGACCGGACTATCTGGTAGAAGACCCGGCGACTGCGCCAGTTTGCGAATCAGGCACGCGGACGCTTCAAACAGAAATTGCGCCCTAGCTGCGAAAACGCCCCGGAAGGCGTCACTCTATCAAGGCGGCGATTGCCCGGGACGACTCGGCCGGTCGCCCGCCAACGCGTACAGGAAGCCCAATGCCCCATCCCCCACATTGCGAGATTCCGCACGACCCTACTGCGACATTCCGCATGGGTGCGGTACAGCCGCTGATCACTTTCTCGCTGGGATGCTAGGGCCGGGAAAAGATCCGGTCAAGGCGCCAACCGGGCCGAGTTAACCCCGTTGACAAACCATTAGACGCGCGCTGACGGGGCATGTGCCACTTCCTTTAACGGGGGTAGGCCGTCACACCTACAGCACCAGCCATACTCCCAATCCGGACATCACGACTAATCCTCCTGAATCGTCATCATTACGGATTGATACCCAATACCGCTGCGGTGCATATTCACGTTAATCGTGCTATACGGAGCAAAAGCAGCGCCGCGCCCGGCGACCCCACCGGCGCACACCAGGTCGCCCTGAGCACCAGCAGATGTACCGACGAGTGCTGGACGCATCACCGGCGCTTAAGGAAGCGAATCACCAAAGGAGCCCATCCGGACAAACGCTCGACATTGGAGCGGAATAAGGGTACGCCGGCGACGGCACGGATGTGATACGAAGCACACTCGGGAAGTCCGAATACCTTTCAGTCACCAACTTGACAGTGCGGTTTCCGCACCTGATCGGGTCTTCGGCATGGGCTGATTGGCGGAGTGTCTCCACCAAGGAGTGGTGTCCGCTAAGGAGTGACTGCCCGGTTCGGTCCCCGTATAAGCAGCCAGCCGCGCCGCTACCTCAAACGCCCGGCCCGAGCGAGGTAGAGGCACCTTTGTTTTCCGATGCTCCCGGCCGAGCAATTCCCCGCCAATGGCGCGGCAGGGGCGGCCATTGGGTAACCGAACGCGCGCGGGGGACCGTACGCGATGCGCGACCCGCCGGCACGTGCCGGCCGCCGGCTCAGGCGGCGCGCCCGAGGCTTCCTCCGTGGTCGTCCACCAGATCGTGGATCGCCTGGTAGACGCAGAGCATCGCCCAGAACTCCTGGGCCACCATTTCGGGCGTCTTGGACCGCAGGACCGGGGCGTGCCCGCCGGCCGGCGCCGTCAACCGGCTGAACGCGTCCACCGCCCGCCATCGACGACTGTACAGCTCGGCGAGGTGAGCGGCGGATGCTTCCCGGGCCGCCGCGGTCGTCACCAGGCCGGCGGGGTGTTCGCCGACATCACTGCGGCGGGTTCGGATCACCCGCACCGGCTCCGCGTCGGGCCCGGCTGTCAGGGTCAGGTGGCACAGCAGGCTGTCGTCCGGCTGCGCCGGGCCTGGCGGCGACGCGACGCCCTCGGGGGGCGACCACAGCAAGCCCACCCGGGCCTGTCGTGCCGCCTGCAACAGTCGGGGTCCGGGGCTGCCGGCGCCGAGCACGCAGAGCGTGCCGGGCGCCAACGTCGCGACCAGCGCGTCGGCCAACTCCAGGGCGGGCTGCCTGGTGTCGCCGTACCGTGCACCGATCAGCGCGCCGTTGGCACCGTCACACAGCACCGCCGCGGAGAGCCGCGGACCGCCGTCGGCAACCCCCTGCGGGCCGGGCGCACGGCCGAAGAACACCGCGTTCTCATAGGTGTCGGCGACATCCAGCGCGATCGTGTCCAGAACGACGACCTGGTGGCGCTGCGCCCGCGCACCGGCGCGCGCCTGCCCGACCCGCTCGAACAGCAGACGCAACGGGCGCTCGCCCAGCCTCCGGCGCGCCTTGGCGATGGATCCGGTGGACGGCAGCCGTGCCGCGTCCCACCCATACCGGCGGGCCAGCGACATGCCGGACAACTTGTTCATTACCGCGGCGTAGCTCGCCCCGGGGAACAGCCAGCACACGAGCACGAAGAGCACCACGCTCTGCGCGGGAAGGAGGCGGCGACGCAGCTCCCAGGCGTCGGCGGCCTCCAGCACCTCGGCGATCATCGTCGGGCTGAACATCTCGGCGAGCAACCCGACAGCGATCCGTTCCGGGAGCGTGCCGGCCGACTCGCGGGCGGTGAAGATGGACACCGAGCCCTACCGCAGACCCGTCCGGATACCCGACTCAGCGCACCATCCACCGGTGTGTCGTGCCATGCTGCCCCCATGTCAGAGTAAGGACCCCACCCATCCCGCAGGCGAGTAAAGCAGCATTACTCAGGGCTGTCAATCGGCAAGAGGTAGCCATGAATACACACCAGCAGGCCCCGTCTTCCGCATCCGGAGACGCCAGCGAAGCGACCGCTCCGGACCCGCTCGACGACGAGTTGGCGTTTCTGCTGGGAATGGCCTTCCAGCTGCTCATCTCTGAGTTCCTGCGCCGGCTCGGCGAGGTGGGTTACGGCGACCTGCGCCCGGTCCACGGCTTCATCTTCCAGGCGCTGACCCCGCACGGTGCCACGGCCACCGAGGTGTCCCAGCAGCTCGGGATCACCAAGCAGGCCACCGGCCAGCTGCTGGACCAGCTCGAACGGCTCGGCTACGTCCGCCGCGAACCGCACCCGTTGCGTGGGCGGCGCCGCCTCGTCGTGCTCACCGAACGCGGCCGGAACCACATGGCAACGGCAGGAGCGGTCCTGCGCCAACTGGAGTCGGAGTGGGCGGCTCAGATCGGCGCGGAACGGATGACGGAACTGCGTCGGGCGCTGGCCGACCTGGTAAACGCCAACACCCGAGAAGGGACCCCGCCACCGTTCCGTCCAGTGTGGTGACCCCGGCCCCGCCCCGGACCATTAACCGGACTCCAGCGGGGCCCCGGGTAACGGCCGCCGGCCGACCGCTCGGCGCCATCGCCGGGCGGACATCGCGGGCGGACATCGCGGCGCCGAAGCCAGCGTCTCTGCCGGTTTGCCGCGTTTAGCGCCACCGGTCCGGCGATACTGAGGGTGCTGACCGTACAACTCTGCGCAAGAGAGGGTCGGGGGGACATTCCGCAGCGGTCATCCCGTCAGACGGACCCTGACGCGCCGTGGGCGCGCGACCGGGAGGACGTGGCGCGCGCGCTGGACGTCGACGTTCAGGTCGGGCTGACCGGGCGGGAGGCGGCCGACCGACTGGCGGCCCACGGCCCCAACCTCCTGCAGCGGACCGCGCGCCGCAGCTGGTTCAGCATCCTGGTCGCGCAGTTCCGCGACGTGGTGGTGGCACTGCTGGCGGTGGCGGCGGTGGTGTCCTTCGCGTTCGGGCAACTCGCCGAGGGTGTGGCGATCGTCGTGGTGCTCCTGCTCAACGCCGCGATCGGCTTCGTGACCGAGCTGCGTGCGGCGCGGTCGGTGGAGTCGCTGCGCACCCTCGGACAGGTGATGGCCACCGTACGGCGGGATGGTGAGCCGCACCGGGTGCCCGCGGAAGACCTCGTCGTCGGTGATGTGGTGCTGCTCAACGGCGGCGACGTCGTCACCGCAGACCTGCGTCTGCTGGAGGGTTCCCGGCTGGAGGCGGACGAGTCCGCGCTGACCGGTGAATCGGTGCCGGTCGGCAAGTCCGTCGATCCGGTGGCCGCGGATGCGCCGCTGGCGGACCGGACGAACATGGCGTTCAAAGGGACCGCGATCACCCAGGGCAGCGGTGTCGGCGTCGTCGTGGCCACCGCGATGGGCACCGAGCTGGGCCGGATCTCCTCCCTGGTGCAGCAGCCGCGCGGCGAGACCACGCCACTACAGATCCGGTTGGACCGGCTGGGCCGGCGCCTGGTGTGGGTGACGGCGATCGTGGCGGCACTGGTGGTCGCGGCAGGGCTGCTCGGCGGCCAAAACCTCCCGCTCACCATCCGGACCGCCATCGCGCTCGCGGTCGCCGCCATCCCGGAAGGGCTGCCGGTCGTGGCCACGCTGGCGCTCGCCCGGGGAGTACTGCGTATGGCGCGCCGCCACGCGCTGGTCGAGCGGCTGTCGGCGGTGGAAACGCTTGGCTCAACCAACGTCATCCTCACCGACAAGACCGGCACACTGACCGAGAACAGAATGACCGTGGAGGCCGTCGAGCTGTCCACTGGTCCGGTCGCCGCCTCGACGTGGCGACGGCAGGGCGAACCCCACGCCCCCGCGCTGCTGCGCGCGCTCAGGATCGGCGCGTTGTGCAACGACGCCACCCTCGGCGACGAGTCAGCCCCGGAGCACGCCGACACCGATGGCCCAGGGGGCGCGCGCGGATCGACCGGAGATCCGATGGAGATCGCCCTGCTCGAGGCCGCCGCCGCGGCCGGACTGCCGCAGCCGCACCTACGCCGGCAGTACCCCCGGATGCGTACCGAGGCGTTCGACCCCGCGAAGAAGATGATGGCCACCATCCACCGGCAGGACGACACGCTGCTGGTGGCCGTCAAGGGAGCGCCCGAGGCGGTCCTCGGCGCCTGCGTCCGGGTGGCCACCGAAGCGGGCGACGACGAACTCGACCAGACGGCCCGAGACCACTGGCGCACCCGGGTCGACCAGCTGGCCGCCAACGGGCTGCGGATGCTCGCGCTCGCCGACCGCACTGCCGCCAGCGTCGGCGACGACCCGTACGCGCAGCTGACCCTGGTCGGCCTGGTCGGGCTGCTCGACCCACCGCGACCGCGGATCCGCGAGGCCATCCGGTCCTGCCGGGAGGCCGGGATACGCGTCGTCATGGTGACCGGCGACCACGTACGCACCGGCGAGGCCATCGGTCACCGCCTCGACCTCGTCGGACCGGACGACATCGTGGTGACCGGCAACGCTCTGCGCCCACCGGCCGAACTCGCCCCAGCGGACCGGGAACGACTGCGCCGGGCGGCGGTGATCGCCCGAGCTTCGCCGGAACAGAAGATCGACCTGCTGAACCTGCACCAGGAAGGCAAGAACGTCGTCGCCATGATCGGTGACGGGGTCAACGACGCGCCCGCGTTGAGCAAGGCCGACATCGGCGTGGCCATGGGCCAGCGGGGCACCGACGTCGCCCGCGAAGCGGCCGACATCGTCCTGCGCGACGACCGCTTCGAGACCATCGTCACCGCGGTCGAGCAGGGCCGCACCATCTTCGACAACATCCGCCGGTTCGTCGTCTACCTGCTCACCTGCAACCTCAGCGAGATCCTCGTCGTCGGCGTCGCCACCCTGGCCGGTGGCCCGCTGCCGCTGCAGCCGATCCAGATTCTCTTCCTCAACCTGATCACCGACGTGTTCCCGGCCCTCGCCCTGGGGCTGGGCGCCAGCAGCGGCGATGTCCTGCACCGACCTCCCCGACACCGGGCCGAACCGGTCCTCACCCGCGCGCACTGGCAGAGCATCACCGGCTACGCCGTGATCATCGGGGCCGCCACCCTGGCCGCCCTGACCCTGGCCACCACCTGGCTGGACCTGCCCGCGCCCCAGGCGGTGACCATCTCGTTCCTCACGCTGGCCTTCGCCCAACTCTGGTATGTGCTCAACACCGCCGACAGCACGTCCGGCACCCTCGTCAACGAGGTCAGCCGCAACCAGTGGGTCTGGGCCGCCATCGGACTGTGCACCGTCCTGCTGCTGGCCGGCGTCTACCTGCCCGTACTCTCCGATGTGCTGTCCGTGGTCGACCCGGGCCGCACCGGCTGGGCCTTGATCGTCGTCATGAGCCTCGTCCCGCTGGCCCTCGGCCGAGCCGTCCACCGGCTCCGCCACGCCCGACAGCGTTGATCATGGGGTTGGCGCTCAGGAAAGAGCGTTCCGGAACCGCCAACCCCATGATCAACGCTGCGATCTCTTTCCGGCGGGTGGGGGTGCGGTGGAGGCCCTGACCACCAGCGACGGCTGGAACCGGATGCCTCGGTGCGTGTGGTCGGGACGCGCCTCGTCGAGCAGCAGGTCGGCCGCGGCCCGGCCAAGCTCGTACTTGGGCTGGTTGACCGTGGTGAGCGGGGGTGCCAGCCGGGCGGCGAACGGCAGGTCGTCGTAGCCCACGACGGACATGTCGGCCGGTACCCGCAGGCCCGCCGCCTGCAACCCGCCGAGCAGTCCCAGCGCGGCGGTGTCGTTGACGCACACCACCGCGGTCGGTCTCGGTCGGGCGGCCAGGATCTGCTCGACGGCCGCCTCGGCGGCGTGCGCCAGCGGCGGCGGGTGCAGCGCCATACGGATGTCCACCAGGGACCGCCGGGTGTCCAGGCCGGCGGCGGCCAGCGCCAGGCGCAGTCCCTCACGGCGCTCGGCGACCGGATCGGGGTCGACCGTTCCGCCCAGGTACGCGATGCGGCGGTGCCCGAGCGAGATGAGGTGTTCGGCGGCGAGCCGGCCGCCAAGGGTGTGGTCCACGGCGACCGAGCACAGGTCGAGCCGCCCGCGGGGCTGGTCGATGAGGACCACCGGGGTGCCGCGGCGGCTCACCTCGAGCAAGGGCGTCGGGTCCGGGCTGGCCGGGGCGACGATGATGCCGCGTACGGCCTGCTCCTGCAGCAGGCGGAGGATCCGCTGCTCCTTGCCCGGCTGCTGGTCGGTACTGCAGGCGAGCAGGAGGCAGCCGGCTTCGGCGAGGCGGTCCTCGATCCCCCGGTTGAGCTCGGCGTAGAACGGGTTGGCGAGGTCGAGGATGAGGCTGCCGACGAGCGGACTGGGCACGCCGCGCAGCTGCCGCGCCGGCCCGCTGGGCACGTAGCCGACGCCGCGGATCGCCTGCTCCACCCGGCGGCGGGTCTCCGGCGCCACGATCGTGGGCCGGCTGAGCACGTTGGCCACAGTGGACACCGACACCCCCGCCACCCGGGCCACCTCACGCATGCCGATGCGACGCGGGCCCTTCTCCCCAGCCACCGCTGCCCTCCCGGATTCGCACTGGCCAGCCGACGCTTCGACATCCGTGATTGTGCCGCCACCGCTGGCGCGGTACCGTGCTTCACGAGCCGGATTACAAACGTAACAATCTCCTGCGCTCGGCACGTGGGCCCGTGCCGGCCAGCCCCCACCTCACCCGTCATGCGTGGGGCCTTCCCTGTCGAGGTAGGTCATGAAGCGAAAACTCGCCATCGGCGGCGCCGCCGTGCTCGCGGCCGCCGCGTCGATCCTGCTGTCCGTGCCGCCCGCGGACGCCGCCGTGGGGTTGCACGTCAGCGGCCGGAACATCGTCGAGGCCAACGGCCAGACATTCATCATGCGGGGGGTCAACCACCCCCACGTCTGGTTCACCAACCAGACGTCCTCGTTCGCCGACATCAAGGCGGCCGGCGCCAACACCGTTCGCGTGGTGCTGGGCAGCGGTAAGCGGTGGGGCCCGTCCACCGATGTCGGCACGGTGATCTCGCTGTGCAAGCAGAACCGGCTGATCTGCGTACTGGAGGTGCACGACACCACCGGATTCGGCGAGGAGGGCGCGGCCGCGTCGCTCGATGAGGCGGTCGACTACTGGATCAGCCAGAAGAGCGCGCTGGTCGGCGAGGAGAACTACGTCGTCATCAACATCGGCAACGAGCCGATCGGCAACAACAACGCCGCCCAGTGGATCGGTGCCACCACGGCCGCGATCCAGAAGATGCGCGCCAACGGGTTCGAGCACCTGCTCATGGTGGACGCGCCGAACTGGGGCCAGGACTGGCAGTTCGTCATGCGGGACAACGCACAGACCATTCTGGACGCGGACAGCCAGCACAACACCGTGCTGTCCATCCACATGTACTCCGTCTTCAGCCCGGCAGCCAGCATCGTCGACTACCTCAACCGGTTCCAGGCCAACGGCTGGCCGCTGGTCATCGGCGAGTTCGGCTGGCGGTTCCGGGACGGCGAGGTGGACCACGACACGATCCTGGCCGAGGCGAACGCCCGCGGCCTCGGCTACCTCGGCTGGTCCTGGTCCGGCAACACCGATCCGATCCTCGACATGACGGTCAACTTCAACCCCGCCCAGCTCACCACCTGGGGTGAGCGGATCATCAACGGTGCCAACGGGATCAGGGCAACCGCTAGGGAAGCCACCATCTACCGCGGCACGTCGCCCTCCACTGCCCCGCCATCCAGCACGCCGCCGACCAGCACGCCACCGACCAGCGCGCCGCCCTCCAGCAGCCCGCCGCCGACCGGCTCGCGTGGCTGCACCGCGACGTACGCGATCGTGAATCAGTGGCCGGGCGGTTTCCAGGGTGAGGTACGGGTGACCGCGGGCGCCGCCGCGATCAGCGGCTGGACGGTGACCTGGACCTTCGCCAACGGGCAGAGCATCAGCCAGGCGTGGAACGCCACGGTTTCCAGTACCGGGGCGAGCGTGACCGCCCGCAACGTCAGTTACAACGGCCGACTCGACGCCGGCGCGTCCGCCAGCTTCGGCTTCCTCGGATCGTGGAACGGCGCGAACACCGTACCGGCCGTGTCCTGTACCGCCACCTGAGACGCGGCGACCGCTCAGCGACGGCACGGGGGCCGGGCGGGCACACTCAGCCGCCCGGCCCCACCGGCGCCGCCGACAGCAGCGGGCGGTCACGGTCCAGGCGGCTGACGATACGCGGCCCCGGCCGACATCGGCACCGGCACCCGCACCGGCACCCGCACCGGCACCGGCACCGGCACCGGCACCGGCACCGGCCGAGAATCACCGTTGTGCCGCCCCGCTAAAGTGATCCATCATGTCGCCGTTCCCGCGCCAGTTCTCCATCCTGCCGGGACCCATGCGCACCTGGGGGCCGGTACTCATCCTCTGCACGGTGGTGGCGGTATCCGCGGCGGTCGTGGTGTTCGAACTGCGCCCGTCGCCGGTCTCGCCGTCCCGGCCGCTACCGCTGTCCAGCGGGTCGTGGGCGCCGTTCGTCGGGCCCGACCTGCCCGACGGCGGACCAATGACCGAGCTGGTCGTGGAGACGCTGCGGCGGGCCGGCTACTCCCCCGAGGTCAGCTACACCTCCTGGTCGCTGGCGGAGGAGCAGGTCACCTCCGGCGCATCCTTGGGTGTGTTTCCGCTCGTGGGCAGCGAGTCGCGGCGCCAGAAGCTGTTGCTGTCCGATCCGCTCATCGACTTCGAGTACGTGCTGTTCTACAACCGCCGCTCGGGCGCGCCGCGGGTCTCGTCCGCCGCCGACCTGCGGTCGCTGCGGGTCGGCGGGATCGCCGGATACGACTACTGGGCCGAACTGGAGTCCGCGGTCGGCGAGTTCGTCGAGTTCGAGTCCACCTTGGAGGGTTGGCAGGCGCTGGCCGAGGGCAGCATCGACCTGCTCGCCGAGGGTCTGCTCTCCGGCCAGGCGGTGCTGGCGGACCCGGCCTTCGCGGGCGACGCCGGCGACTTCGACTACCTGCGCGGCGACAACCCCCTGGTGCACTCGGTGGAGGGCCTGTACTTCATGATGGCTGACACCGCGGCGGCGGCCACAGTGATGGAGCGCTTCAACCGGGAGCTGGCCGAGCTTCGCAGCAGCGACGAGTACGAGCGGATCGTCGCGGACCTCGAATCGTCGTCGTCCCCGGAGGTGGCGCTGACCCCGACCGGCCGCTCGGGCCTGGTGGAGCTGCTGGACGCGACCGGCAGGCAGGTGCTGCTCGCCCCGAAGGGTACGCGGGCGCGGGTGCTCGCCTGGCCCGAGGAGTTCACCGGCGCCCGCACCGGACCACCGGGACGCATCCTGGTCAAGGTGAAGCTCGCCAACGGTCCCGCGCAGGGTCGGGTGGTGTACGTCGACGCCCGCGCCGTGCAACTGGAGGCGGCCGGGTCATGACACAGCTGCGGATCCTCGCCCCCGTGCTGGTGGACTACTACGCGGTGCCCGGCGCCACGCTACGCAATCCAGTGGGCTACGCGAAGTTCTGGTCCGGGCAGCAGCCCACAGTGGACGAGCTGATGGCGCGCCTCGCCGCCGACCTGCCCGGGGCGCCGCCCGTGGTCACGCTCGAGCACACCCGGGTCGCCAGCTCACTCAACCTGTACCGCACCATCAGCGACCACGCGGCCGAGCGGCCGTTGCAGGTCCTCACCGGCGCGTTGAGCCCGGCGCACCTGCCGGACGAGTTCGCCGGCACCACCGACCCGCTCAAGCTCGGCGTCACCGAGATCAGCTTCCGGCTGTACGACCACGGCCTGATGCTGCTGGAACTGCTGGCGGACGTGCCGCCGTCGTTCACCCGTCCCGGCCCGGATCTGCCGACCAGGCTGGACGACCTGCAGGCGCGGGCCGTGGCACTGGGCGAACACGCCGCCCGCGAGACCGTCCGCCGTTACCTCACGCCGGTACTGGATGCGCTGCGCCGCGCGGACCGGGACGAACAGATCATCGAGCCGGCGACGCCCGCGGACGACCCGGTGAGCGTGGACTTCGGCGAGGCCCTGTGGGTCACCCGCAGCCTGGTGGTGGTACCGTCCGAGCCCGGCGCGGACCAGGTGGTGCGGCACTGGGTCAAGGACGTGGTTGTCACCGATGACGAGCGTCCACCAGCGGAACGCCTGCTGAACGGCGAGCTGGACCATCTGGTGCGCTGGCTCAACTACCTCTTCATGGACCGGACCGGCGCGGGTGGCCGGATGCGGCGCGGCGACCCGTTCCGCGACCAGTGGGAGGCGCTGCGCTACGCCCAGGTGTACTACGGCGTGCTGGACCGGATCGACACCCGGCTGTCGAAGATCCTCGCGGACTCGGCGGCGGCGGACTCGCGGTGGGAACTCGAACGGCTCAAGGGCGACCTGATGCGGCTGAGCCAGCGAGCCGAACTGATCATCATGGAGCGCCGGGATCTGGCCAAGTACCTCAAGCGGGCCGTGCGCCGGGAGATGGATGCCATCCTCGCGTTCTGGGACTACGAGAAGCTGCTGGAGGAACCGGTCCGGTTCAAGATAGAGACCTGCGACCGGCGCCTCGCCGAGCTCGCCGCGCGGCGTACCGCCCGGTCGGCGATGTTCACCGACCTGATCCTGTTGGGCATCGGCGTGACGTCGATCCTCGGCACCGCGCTGGCGCTGACCGAGTTCGGCCGGTCGATCGCCAGCGACCCGGACTCGACCGTCTACGACCTCGGCCGATCGTCCATTGTGGAGTGGGTGGCGGCGCAGCCGGCGGACGCGATCCTCCTCGCCTCCGGCATGACGTCCGTGCTGATGGTGGTCCTTTACCTGTTCTTCCGCCGCGACCACAGCACATGAGGGCAGCGCTTGGCAGCCGCACCATCCGCACCTTCGCCATCACCCAGTTCCTGCTCGAAGTGCAGTTCTGGTTTCCGATCTGGCTGATTTACCTGCTGGACAAGGGCTTCTCCCTGACCACGGCGGTGCTCGCCGATGGCGTGTTCCGGATCGCGTCGGCGGCGTGCGAACTCCCGGTCGGGTTGCTCGCCGACCGGATCGGGCGACGCCGTACCTATCTCACGCTGGCCGGCGGGTCGGTGCTGACCTTCGCGGCGATCACCCAGATCCGGTCCGTGGGCGCGCTGTTCGCGGCGTGGGTGTTGTGGGCCGGGCTGTGGGCGCTGTCGTCCGGAGCGGCCAGCACCTACCTGTACGAGCTGTGTGCCCGGCAAGCGCCCGAGGTCAGCCCGGCCCGGGCCTTCGGCCTGGTGCGGGCGGTGGGCAGCGCCTCGGTGCTGGTCTCGTTGCTGGCCGCCGGGTACCTGTACGAGGCCGACCCGCGGCTACCGTTCGCGGTCACCTCCGGCCTGGCCGCCGTGGCGTTCCTGCTCGCCCTCACCCTGCCGGAGATCCCGAACTCGCGGCTGCGAACCACGCTCGCCTCGACGGTGGCGGCCATTCGCGGTGCGGTGGCCGACGCCCGGGTACGCCGCGCGGTCTGGCTCGGCGCGCTGCTGTTGCTGTTCGGGTGGAGCGCCCGCATCCTGTTCCAACCGCTCGTCCTGGACCTGGGCATGCCCGCGCGGGCCACCGGGTGGATGTACGCGGTGTTCGCGGCCACCTCGCTGCTGGGCGGGCTGGCCGCCGGATACGTGGACGCGCCGCACCGGCGGTCAGCCACGGCAGCGGCGTTCCTGCTGATCCTCGGCGCGCTCGCGGCCACCAGCCAGGTGACCCGACTCGGGCCGTTCCTGTTCCTGCCCCTGCTGGGCTTCGGTTACGCGCTGGGCACGACCGTCCTGGAGGTCTTCACCAACGAGGTCACCCCCGCACCGGTCCGGGCCACGATCTTCGGGCTGGTCGCCTCCCTGGCCGGGATCGGCATAGCCGTGGCGCGGCCCGGGCTCGGCGCACTCTCCGGCGAACGCTCGGTCCCGTTCGCGTTCGGCGCGTGGGCGGCCGCGGGCGTGGTGTTCCTGGGCCTGGCCATCCCGGCGATCCGCCGGATGCGGCCGGCCCGGTGAACCTCATGGTCATCGTCTCGCGCCAGCCTCGCCTCCGCTCGGCACGGTCGAGGCTACGACGGCTCCGGGATGCTCTCCACGACCCACCGTTCCCGGTGGTGGTCCCATGCCACCTGCACCCAGCCGCGGTCGACCGGCAGGCGGAGGTTCTCCAGCCTGGCCGCCATCGTTGGCGTGAGCCGTTGCGGCAGCTTGAGCAGTACCCGGGCGTCGCGCGCGGTGAGCGTGACCGTACCGGACTCGCGGATCTCTGCCTTTGCCCGGCGGCGCCCATCGCGGGAGAGCCGATCGCGGATGAGCTGGTACACGTCCTGCCCGGCCTGCGTCGCCACGGACTGGATGAACGGCAGCAGCGCCGAACCCGCGAGCGCGCCGAGGATCAGCTCGGTCGTGCCACGTTCGGAGTCATCCGGGTAGTCGGTCACGCGGGTAATCGTGGCACAGCCCGGGTGTCAGGGTCCGACGTGGATGTACGGGGCCCACAGCGCAGGCTGGTCCGGGTGAGCGTCGCGTAGCGCGCGTACGGCGTGGTGCAGAGCCGCCGCGGCAGCGTCGGCGGTGGTCAGTGCGGCATAGAAGTCCGCCGCGACGGCCGGCGCGGTGGCATCCCTGATCGCCCACAGCGTGCCGACCACATGCCGGAAGCCCGCCATCTGGCATGCGCCGGCGATGTGCAACGCCTCGTCGCCGAGATCCTCCTCCGGTACCCCGGTGTCGCATGCGGACAGGTACGCCAGCTGTGCCTCGGGCAGGCGCAGCCGGGCGATGTCGGCGACGGTTAGCGGCGCGGTGGCGTGGTCGTGCAGGACGAGGTGCCCGTCCGCGGCCGCGTCCGCGGCACTCACCGCGTGGCAGGCGAAGTGCACCCATGCGTGCCGGGGAAGCGCGTCGAGCACCGCGGCGCGTACCGCCTGCTCACCGCGGAGCACGGTGGCGCCAGGAAACCGACCGGCCAGCATCGCCGTCTCGGTACGCACGTGCGGCAGATCGGGCAGGTCGGGCGTGGTGGGCATGGCGACGACCAACGGGGCTGGTTCGTTGTCCGGGCCGGTCCCGCGGGTCCGCCAGGCGGCGACGAGACTGCGCACCGTCGGCGCGTACGAGGATGTCACCCGGTCGAGGACGCTCGGACTGCCCGGTGAGCCCGCTGCGTGCAGGGGCAGGGTGGTCAGCGGGCCGGTCGGCACCCACCACAAGCGGGCGCCCGCCGGCAGGTCCAGCGCGTCGAGTACCGGCCCGGTCACCGCGGTCCACAGCCACCGCAACGTCTCGGCCACGGTGTCGCGCGCGTCCTCCCGTACCCTGGAAGGAAGGCCGGCGTGCCCGGCCGCGGCGATCGCGGCGCGGAACCGCCGGGCGCGGCCGGCGAGGTCGTCGAGGTTGACCGGCAGCGGCATTGTCCGGCACTCGCCGGCGGCGAGCAGGAGCGCGTCGCACCGCAGCCCGCTGATGTTCAGCACGGCGATCGGGCCATGCTCGGCGGTGGCGGCGAGCAGGTCGTCGACGGGTGGCGGCCGCAGGAACCCGGCGAACCCCGGCAATCCCCGGATCTCGTCGAGCAACCGATCCCACTCCCGGGCCAGCGCGTGTCGGTCCTCTCCGGACAGTCCAGCACCCGCGTCGCCAGAGGTGAATCCGGCTCCCTCCGGAAGATCCAAAGTGGACCGCAATGCCTCGAACCGATCCGCCAGATCTGGACGGCGCTCCCGTAGCCCGGTCACCTCGGTACGCGCGTCCAGTGCGTGGCGCAGCAGCACGCCGCGACCGTGTTCCAGCAAGCGCAGCGCTCCTTCGGAGTCACCCGCCGTCAGCGCCGCCGCGGCGGCGTCCCGCGCGAGACCGGAGAAGGCGGCCAGCTGCCGCTCCCGGTCGGCGTGCGTGATGTGGCGCGGCGCGACGCGCGGCAGCAGGGTCACCGCGAGGTCAAAGGCGCCCCGGGCGGCGGCGAGGTCACGGCCGGCCGAGTGGAGCAGCGTGGTGTTCGCCCACTGCCACGCGGCTTGGACCCGGGCCCGTACCGGGGCGACCGGGTCGGTGGCGACTCGCCGGAACGCCGCGATGGCCGCCTCGAACGCCGCCGGGTCGCCGGAGACCGCCTGGAACGCCTGCGCGGAGCCCTCATTGAGCAGTGCGTCGGCCCGCAGGTAGTGCCCTTCGGGGATGGCAGCCATCGCCTCCCGCGCCAGCTTGACCATCCGCCGGACCGCCCGCCGGCCGCGCCAGGTCGGGCGCGGACGCTTCGGGTCCACGCCCCGGTCCAGTTCCATCCGGCGGATCCCGGACAGGATCAGCAGCCGCTCGGCCCGGTTGGGGTGGCCGGCCGGGGTGGCGTCGACCGCGTCGCGGGCCAGCGCCGCCGCCTCGGCGAGGTCTGCCGGCCGGCGCTGCACGGCGTACCGGTCGAGCAGGATGAGCGCCAGGTTCGACTGGAACCGTGGCCGCAACGGGTGATTCGGCGCCGCGGCGGCGAGCGCCTCGCGGGCCCGCGTCACGGCCTCGTCGAGCAGGGCCCGGTGCCGGCCGCCGGTGGAGCGGTAGCGCAGTCGCAGCGTCTCGGCGAGGTTGGCCAGCATGCCGGCGACATCGTCCCCCGGACCGGCACACTCCACCGCCTGCCGGAGCAGGTCGACCGCCTCAGCCAGCGCGGAGGAGTCGTCGTGGCGCAGGGACAGCGCGAACAGCCCGTCGGCGAGGTTGTTCAGCCGCCACGAACGGCGCGGGTCCCCCGGCGAGGTCATCGCCAGGGCGGCGCGGATCTCGACCACGGACTCGTCGAGGTCGGCCACGGAACCCGTGCGGCGCCACCGCTGCCGTAACACGCCGGCCAGGTTGGCGTGGAACGACGGTGTGGCCGGGGTCTGCTCGTCCGGGTACATCGCCAGCGCCTCGCGGAACAGGTCGATGGCCCGGTTCAGGTCGGACAGGTCACCGAACCGTTCGTACCGCGACCACAGCGCGACGCCGAGGCCGTTCGCCGCGGCGCTCCGGATGTCGACGTTGCGCGCCTGGTCCAGCACCCCGGTGAAGCCGGCGATGGCGAGGTCCAGCTCGGCGAGCCGGCCCGTGCGCTCGTACGCCTCGTGATGCTCCTCGGCGAGCCGGGACATCGTGGCCAGCAGAACGAACAGCGGCGAGCCCCAGGCGTCGGGGGTCCCGTTCAGTTGCCCGGCGGGCTGTCCGGCTCACCGGACAGCCGCTGCGCCAGGGCCTCGCCGAGCGGACCGCCGGCCTTGCGGAACCATTCGGCCGCCTCCTTGTTGCGGCCCCGGCTCATCAGGTACGTCGCAAGGTTGGCCATCGCGTCCTTGTTGCCCGCCTCGGCCGCCTTGCGGAACCACTCGGCGGCCTCGTCCTGCCGGCCGTCGATCTTGAGCCTGATGCCGAGCTGGTTCATCGCCTCCGGCGACCCACCGGCGGCGGCCTGGCGCGCGGAGGTCAGCGAGGGCGCCGCCTGGACGACGAAGCCCGCGGCGCTGGCATCCACCGGTGCTTCCTGCTCCGCGCGTCTGCGCCGACGGCCAAACCCGAACACCTGCCACCTCCCGATCGACCGCTGGAGAACACAGTCTGGCACAGCGCGGCCCGAATCGGGCAGTCAACCGCGGCCGGTGACCACCGCCGGATATGAGCCTGACCTGTCAGCCCCGGGATCAGGTGAACTCGATCTCCGTGGCGCCGGAGTAGATCCCTCTGCCCGGTTTCTGGTAGCCGCCCTCCCGATGGACGAAGTGGACGCGCAGGGATCGCGTGTGCACCGGGTCGAAGGTGACCGTGTTGGCGCCGGGCCCTGGGCCGGCCGGGTTCCACCGCGCGTGGCTGACCTGCTGGAACCGGTGCCCGTGCAGGTGCTCGACGAACATCTGCCGTGGCGGCTGTACTCCGCCGCGGTCGTCGTAGAGGTAAATGGTGAACCCGTCGCAGCGTCGGACCCGCTCGAAGTCCACCTGCACCCAGTCCACGGTGTTCGGCGAGAGGTACGCGGTCCACCTCGGTTCGTCCGCGATCACCCCGTCGACCAGGGCCTGCGGTGAGTCGAACGCCCACGTGTGGGATGCCGAGACTCTGATCGGCCCGGTCGACTCGCCGCGCAGGTCGGCCGAGGTGGCGAGCCCGATCGACTGTTCCCCGGTGGTGGACTGGGCATTGTAGAAGTGGTAGACGACGCCGTCGTGTTTGATCACCCACGGCTTGGTCGCCTGGGTGAACTCCCACGGCTTGGTCGAGCTGGTCAGCTTCTGCCCTGTCCAGCGTGTCCAGTGGACCAGGTCGTAGGAGCAGGCGAACGAGTCGAACCGCCCGTTGGGTTCGTAGTCGATCGTGTTCCAGAAGAACATCACCCACACGTCACCGATCCGGACCACCTGCGGATCGCCGCACAGCGCGATCCCGTGCCACTCGTACGGGGTGAGGACGGGCGCCTCCCCGAAGCGGCGCCAGTGGACCATGTCGTCGGAGAGTGCCATGCCGATCGTCTCGTTGCCGTAGCCGCCTGCTCCCGTGGCGTTGTAGTACATGACGAACGGCGCGCCGAGCCGGGCCGCCGGGTCGCGGATGACGTGGCTCTTGAACAGCTTCGACCGTTCCCAGTACCGCGTGTCCGGGTCGTTGGGCCCCAGCACGGCGCTGTCCCGACGCGTCCACGGTACCGGCTGGGTCGGACGCGTCGTACTGGCGACGCCGATCGAGAGCGGGCCGCCCTCGTAGCCGGGCTCCGGTCCGCCGAGGTACGTCATCCAGTACCGGCCGGCGTACTTCTGCAGTTTCGCGGACCCACCCCACTCGGTGTCCTGCAACGCGATGTAGCCGGCGGCCTGCTTCTGGTCCCACGCGCCCGGGCGGAACGGAAGGATCGTGCCCTCGGCCGTCCAGTCGAGCAGGTTCGGACTTGACGCGAGCCGGGTCTCGTAGCCGTCCTCACGGAACACCAGGTGCACCATGTACCACCTGTTCCCGTGGCGGAACACGCTGGGTGAGTCGACCAGCTCCGCGTCCGGTGGGGTGGCGAGGACGGGGCCGTACCGGTACGGCGTCTTGACCTCCTCGTAGATGTCCGCCATGACCTCGCCCGGCACGGTGGTCGGCACGCCCCGGCCGCCGCGAGGGCCGGCCGCCGACGCGGGCCCGGCGGTCAACCCCGTGGCGAGCCCGCCGGCCGCCAGCGCACCGCCGAGCACCGCACGCCGCCGTACCCGCGACGACGAAGAATCGGTCCTACTCATGGCTCTCCTTTCCCATCGGTGTTCGGCGTCCACGGCACATCAGTGCCCGGCGAGCACGAACGTGGCCTCGGCCGCGTGACCCGGCCGTACTCGGAACGAGAACATGTGCGTGGCGCTGTCGTAGCTGACCCCGTCCACCTGCCCGGACAGGGCGTGCACCCGGACCGGGTGCGGGGCGTACCCGCGCATGACGAGCGCGGTCTCGCCGGGGGCGAATGCCACCGACGCGCGGACGGTTGCGCCGTTGTCGGACAGCCGGGTCACCCGCTTGGCGCCCACGGACACGAACTTTCCGGCGTCGCCGAGGAAGGCGATTCCCGCGCGGTTGATCGGCGCGACGACGTAGTAGCTCCCGTCCCGGTCGACCTGCGTGTGGAAGGTCTGGCCGGCCGGTACGACCGTGCCCGTGCCGGCGAAGTAGTCGTAGACGTAGGCGTCGCCGCTGATGCCCAGGGATGCCGGCCGGAACGAGGCGGGCTGGGTGGTTGGCGGTGTGACCACACCGGCGCTCACGCCCAGGTAGTCGATGTTGGGGCCGCTGGCGCCGGTGGCGGTGGCCCGAACCGTGTTGGCGCCGGCGTGCAGTGTCACGACCACGGCCTGGTCCAGCCAGTAGTCCCAGCTCCCGGTGGGCGGGAACGGCTGCGTGCCGACGCTGCTGCCGTTGACGGTGACCTCGAGCGGCCGGTCGGCGGTGCCGGCGTTCGCGTACCGGAACAGCAACGTGTAGGTGCCGTCGGCCGGCGCCTGCACAGTCCATTGCAGGTAGTCGCCGTCCGGGTTCAGGTAGTCGGCGAACCCGGTGCCGGTGTAGCCACTGTGGTCGGTGGCGATCACCGGGCCGGACAGCGTGGCGTCCTCGGCCTGGTACACGGTGTCCGGCGTCGGCAGCGGAACGGCGCGCGCGTACGCGTACACATATGCGTGCCGCAGCCCGTCGTGATCGGTGTGCGTCGCCGCGACCATCGCCGGTTGTTGGCCCGCGGCGTCACCGATGTACGTCGCGTCGGTCGGGGTGATCGGCGCGTCCGGCTTGACGATCACCCCGTCCGGGCGGGCCGCCCGCATCAGGTTGTCCTTGTTCAGCGCGCCGATCGCGTCCCCCACCCCGACCGGGCCGGCGGTGAGCGTGGCGAGCAGGAGGTTGCGCGTCTCGGAGCTGGAGAACACGTCGACCCAGGGCCATGCGCCGATCCCGGCCGTCAGCTGGGACGCGTACAGCGCCTCGTCCCACTTTCCGCGCTCGAACCTGTCGTTGGAGACCCGCACCGTGGTGAGGTTCGAGTACATCGATCCCTGGAGTACGTCGCGCGGATACGGCATGCAGTACTGCATGGTCATGCCGTACGCGGCGGTCGCCGCCGCCATGTTGTCCAGGTAGTCGTCGCGGTCGGTGAGGTTGTACGCCGGCTGCGCCTGCGCGCACAGCCAATCCTGCTCGTACGTGGTGACCCCGCCGGCGGCCAGGTAGGCGGCCCGGTCGTACCAGTAGGCGCGTGACGTCACCACGTTGCCGGAGGTGGCGTACTCCGAGTGGTACGGGCTCGCCGGATCGATCCAGCGCGCGTGCGTGACGAGCGGGATGCCGCCGATACTCGACCGGAACCCGGCCAGCCCGTCCGGGAACAGATCCGCCGCGGCCTCGTACCGGTACTGCCCGCCGCTCAGATCCTCCCAGCGGGCGTCCGGGCCCTTCGGGTAGAACCACGAGTCCAGCTGCAGGTACCCCATCGGGATCCCCTGCGCGTCCCAGTCGCGCTTGAGCGCTTGCAGCGTGCCGGCGTAGCCGAGGTCCTGCTGGTAGTTGTAGTAGTACGTGGCGCCGTTGTCCGTCCAGTAGCCGAGTTTGTCGAGCGTGACGTCCGCGTCGTTGGCCGGGCGGCGCTTGCCGTTCAGGTCGGTCAACGCGTGTCCCCACGTCTGGTAGGTCTTGTTGATGCCGGAGCCGGCGACGAGCAGCGTCCGCTGCACGGTACCGGCCGGAACCGTGGCGATCGCCGGGTCGATACCGCTGGCGATCGCGCCGCCGTCGCGCCAGGTGCGGGCGACCGGGAAGTGCGATGCCGGTGAGAGCAGGAACGCGTTGGCGCTACCGTCGAAGAACAGCCACGGGCTGTCCACGGCGCCCTCGGAGGTGTTGAACTGGCCGAGCGCGAAGCAGCCGTGGTAGGTCTGCTGGTAGGGCAGGCGCGGGTGCTCGGACAGGGTGGGGAACGCCGCGGTGTTGGCGCCACCGTCCGGATATCCCACGCTGAACAGCACGACCGGCTTCGTGCGGTACGCCCGGATGCTCGCCCGTCTGGTGGTGTCCACGTGGTAGGTGAAGGTGACTTCGGTGTAGCCGCCGACCTGGTCGGTGCCGGTGGTGCGTCGGATGTCCCTGACCGGACTGCCCACCTCGCCGCCGAAGTGGTACCGGGGATCGGCGAAGTCGACCGCGTACCGGCCGCCAGGCGTCACCTGCACCGAGGCGGGCGCGCCGCCGGTGGCCGGCCCTCGGCCGGTGGGACTCGCCGCGGCCGGGGTCGCCGCCGGCAGCAACGCCACAACGACGGCGGCAACACCGGCCACCGCCCTGGTTGCCCTGACCACGTTCATCGCAGCTCCTTTCTGGACAATGGGCGCCGGGCTGTTGTCGTGGTGCGAGGAGTACCCGCGAGGGACCGCGGGGCACGACAGGGCGTCAGGTCAGCTTCTGCGCCCGGTGCAGCAGCCGCTGGGCGACCACCACCAGGGCGAGGAATCCGCCGCTGACGACCTGCTGGAACGCCGAAGTGAGGGTGCCGACCTGGTTGATGAGGCTCTGGATGACGCCCAGCAGGAGCACGCCGGCCATCGTGCCGGTGAGACCGCCGGCGCCGCCGGTGAGCAGTGTGCCGCCGATGACGACGGCGGCGAT
>Ga0310828_1000401_pt1 | contig 47351 bp, 45 predicted proteins | sample WT_ome_3_FD_202242 | JGI IMG/M metagenome (GOLD analysis project Ga0310828, IMG submission 202242) | Sorghum-adapted microbial communities enriched on wild type (WT) sorghum from Joint BioEnergy Institute, Emeryville, California, United... ... | reverse complement strand
CTTCCGTGAGTCGATGCCGCCATGACACCGCGCTGACCACCAGACCAACAAAAAGAGGCCATCCATCGGTCAGTCTCATCTGACTTTCCGGACAGCCTCGTTTTATTATGCCGGGAAGGTGAGTCACGGCTGGTGTTCCCGAAGCGGGGAGGTGTGTTACTGGCCGTTGTATTGTTATGGGGAGGTGCTGCCCTGGTGGTGTCCCGTTTCGGGGAGATGCGATTCTGGCTGTTGTCCTGTCGCTGGAATGTCCAGTCACGCAGTTGCCCGGCCTAATCGACCAGGGCGACAGCGGCTTACAGGCTTGGCTGGCGCGGAAATCGGATGGGGCAGTCCCCAAAAGGGTAGCCCTCCTATTTTTTGTATGGAAAGGAGCGTCCGGAGCAGCGTGAGAGCTGAGGTTGGAGTGCGAGTGACTTTCGCTTGCCCACAATTGCTTAAGCGGGCGCTCCATAAGACGACCAAGGGAAACGGTTAGTCAGGCATAGAACTCCTGAGCGACCGTTTTTTCTGTTTGCCGGAGTTTGCAATAATGATTCCAAAGTGATATCATATTGATATAGAAATGATATTCGACAAGGAGTGATCGTGATGGTGGAACGGAAGCCTTCCTTTATGATGAATGGTTTTGTCGGGCTGATCCTGGTGCTTGGGCTTCTCGCGTCGGGCATATTTTTCCTGGCCGGGGCGAAGCTGCCCATCGTCGGGGTGCCGCTGATCTTGCTTGGCGTCGTGATCCTGAGCGGCATTACGATGGTGCAGCCGAATCAGGCGGCTGTGGTGATGTTCTTCGGCAAATATGCCGGCAGCATCCGCGAGAACGGCCTGTGGCTGACGATCCCGTTGTCCACGCGCAAGCATATCTCTCTGCGTGTTCGCAACTTTAACAGCAACAAGCTGAAGGTCAACGATCTGGATGGCAATCCGATCGAGATCGCCGCGGTGATCGTCTTCCGCGTCATTGACTCCGCGAAGGCGCTGTTCGATGTGGACGACTATCAAACCTATGTCGAGATTCAGAGTGAGACGGCTCTGCGCCATATCGCCAGCCAATATCCGTATGACGCGTTTGACCGTGAGGTGTTCTCGCTGCGCGGCAACACGGACGAGATCGCCACATTGCTCTGTCAGAACCTGCAGGAGCGGCTGAGAGTGGCAGGAGTAGAGGTCATCGAAGCGCGCCTGACGCATCTTGCGTATTCGACGGAGATCGCGGCAGCCATGCTGCAGCGCCAGCAAGCTTCGGCCATCGTTGCGGCGCGTCAGACGATCGTCGAAGGTGCGGTTGGCATGGTCGAGATGGCCATCGCGCAATTGGAGAAGGACGGGGTCATGCCGCTTGACGAAGAGCGCAAGGCGAATATGATCAACAACCTGCTGGTGGCGATCGTCTCGGACAGGGGAGCACAGCCAGTCATCAACACGGGCAGCCTGTACTAAGGGTAAGCGGATATGCCATCGAAGAAGCAATTTCCCTTACGGTTGGACCCGGCCATATACGAAGCGCTGGAGCGCTGGGCGGCGGATGAATTCCGCAGCGTCAACGCGCACATTGAATTTCTGCTCAGGGATGCGCTGCGCAAGGCAGGAAGGCTGAAGCCCGCGGAGCGGTCGGACGAACCGGAAGCAAGGCAGCCCTGAAGCGGCTGCGCCCAAGGAACTTCCCAGATCACGGAAGTATCTGAACCCAGCCCCAAGACGCATGCGTCGTCTGAATCCGCAGAACGGATGGACCTTGCTGTTGATCGTCGTGTGAAACATCATATCCAGACAGACCAGAGGTTCGGAACACCAGGTCCGGCCTCTTTTTTTCTTCCAATCAATAAAGAAAAATGACTTCGAGGTTGCGTGTGGAGGGGAGAAAGGAATGAGGCCGCATCGGGATGCGAAAAGGTATTTCTATCCGCAGGTTGCAAGAAAGTCGGAAACATCAGCCTCTCAACTGCATAGGTATTAGTACGTTACGATAGAAACCTGGCGTACCCTGCGAAATGGAGTGCTGAGGAAGGAGGCAGCTATGGATATCTTCGAACGCATAGAACGATATCGAGCGGAGGAAGAGAAGCTTCAATGGACGGGGACGTTCCGCGACTATGTGGAGATCGTTCGCAGCAACCCGCGGGTGGCGCGGACAGCGCATGCGCGCGTCTATGATATGATCGCATGGCATGGCATTTATGAGGTGAATGGACAGAAGAAATACAAATTCTTCGAGCAAGGGATCTTCGGCCTGGACAGAACGATAGAGAAACTGGTGGAGGAATACTTCCACTCGGCAGCGCGCAGGCTGGATGTCCGCAAACGCATCCTGCTGCTCATGGGACCGGTCAGCGGGGGCAAGTCGACGATCGTGACGATGTTGAAGCGGGGGCTTGAACGATATTCCAAAACCGATGAAGGTGCCCTCTACGCCATCAAGGGCTGTCCGATGCAGGAGGAGCCGCTGCATCTGGTGCCGATGGAGCTGAGGGAGGAAGTCGAGAAGGAGCTGGGCGTCAAGATCGAGGGCGACCTGTGCCCGGCTTGCCAGATGAGGCTCGAGACGGAGTACAACGGGGTGATCGAGAACGTCGCGGTGGAGCGGATCATCCTGTCGGAAGCGAAGCGGGTCGGCATCGGCACGTTCAGTCCGTCCGATCCGAAGTCCCAGGATATCGCCGATCTGACCGGCAGCATCGACTTCTCGACGATCACCGAATACGGCAGCGAGTCCGACCCTCGCGCCTATCGCTTCGACGGCGAGCTCAACAAGGCGAACCGCGGCATGATGGAGTTCCAGGAGATGCTCAAGTGCGACGAGAAGTTCCTGTGGAACCTCCTCTCGTTGACCCAGGAGGGCAATTTCAAGGCCGGAAGATTCGCGCTCATCTCGGCTGACGAGCTGATCATCGCCCACACCAACGAAGCCGAATACAAGGCATTCATCAGCAACAAGAAGAACGAAGCCCTCCAGTCGCGAATGATCGTCATGCCGATCCCTTACAATCTCCGCGTCTCGGATGAGGAGAAAATCTACGCCAAACTCATCCAGCAGAGCGATATGCAACACATCCACATCGCGCCGCACACGCTGCGCACGGCCAGCATCTTCTCGATCCTGACGCGGCTCAAGGAGTCGAAGAAGCAGGGCATGGACCTGCTGAAGAAAATGCGCATGTACGACGGCGAAGCCGTCGAAGGCTTCAAGGAAGCGGATCTGAAGGAGATGCAGAACGAGTATCCGGACGAGGGAATGACGGGCATCGACCCGCGCTACGTCGTCAACCGCATCTCCAGCGCCCTGATCAGGCATGACGCTCCGTGCATCAACGCGCTTGACGTGCTTCGCTCGCTGAAGGACGGACTGGATCAGCATCCGGCGATCACGCGGGAGGATAAGGAGCGCTATCTCAACTTCATCTCGATCGCCCGCAAGGAATACGACGAGCTGGCCAAGAAGGAAGTGCAGAAGGCGTTCGTCTATTCCTTCGAGGAATCGGCGAGAACGCTGTTCGAGAACTATATCGACAACATCGAGTCGTACTGCAACTGGACGAAGATCAAGGATCCGCTGACCGGGGAGGAACTCGATCCCGACGAGCGGCTCATGCGTTCGATCGAGGAGCAGATCGGCATCTCGGAGAATGCGAAGAAAGCGTTCCGCGAGGAGATCCTGATCCGCATCTCCACCTATGCGCGCAAGGGCAAGAAATTCGACTACAGCAGCCATGAGCGGCTGAGGGAAGCGATCGAGAAGAAGCTGTTCGCCGATCTGAAGGATATCGTGAAGATCACGACAACGACCAAAACGCCGAACGAGCAGCAGCTTCGCCGCATTAACGAGGTGACCCAGCAGCTGATCGATGCGCATGGCTATTGCCCGGTATGTGCGAACGAGCTGTTGCGTTATGTAGGAAGTTTGCTTAACCGATAACACAGATTTATCAGGATGCCTATTGACGAAGGTGACTTGCCGGTTGTATGATATACGTAAGCGATGCAACATGCGCATCGCTGCCTTAAAGGGGAGTAGCTTTCTCGGCATAGTTCGTCATTACGGATGCATATCCCGGCTATGTCGGCAACGGACGTTGTGAGCGAGACCTTTACTTATGACGGAGTAAAGGTCTTTATTTATGCGAATTGCGAGGCCTTTACTCGGATGAGTAAAGGTCCTTTTATTTTGGCATGATAATGGGGGGATTGGGCGCAGCTTACTACATAACACGGATCGTGAGAACATGCAATTGCAGCTTGATACGAACTATTGATGCTGAGAAACCTTAAATCGTGGAGGGAAATCTGTTGGGACTTGATATTGAACTTTTTTCGCCGCAATTTTGGCAGGCTTTATTCAAGATCGTTATCATAGACCTGGTGCTGGCGGGCGACAATGCCGTCGTCATCGCGATGGCGGCGCGCAATCTGCCAAAGCAGCAACAGAAGAAGGTCATCCTGTGGGGGATCCTCGGGGCGATCACGATCCGCGCCGTGCTGACGATGATCGCGGTGGCGCTCCTGAATATCCCGGGGCTGCATCTCATCGGCGGACTCCTGCTCCTGTGGATCGCCTATCAGCTGCTGGTGGAGGACAAGGGACACAAGGAGGAGGGCCACGCGGTCAAGTCCTTCGGCGAGGCGCTCAGGACGATCCTGATCGCCGATACGGTGATGAGCCTTGACAACGTGCTGGCGATCGCCGGCGCTTCCCACGGCAGCTACTTCATGGTCATCCTGGGCCTGATCATCAGCGTGCCGGTCATCCTGTTCGGCAGCACCGTGATCCTGCGGCTCATGGAACGCTTCCCGATCATCATCTATATCGGCGCAGGCGTGCTCGTCTGGACGGCAGCCGAGATGATCGTCGCAGAAGGCTTCGTAGAGCCGCTGTTTGCAAACAGCGTGCTGAAGTGGGCGTTCGAGATCGCGCTGATCGTCATCATCCTGGGGCTTGGTTACCTGGTCAAGAAAAAAAAGAACAAGCAGGTGCAACCAGACGCCTGACGCCAGTCTTACTAGGGGCGGGGAATGGTCACAAGTGGACAATCCCCGCCCCTTTGTCATGTCTACAGAAACTTGCGATGCGACTTCGTCCCGTCATAGGAGAAACAGACCTTCTTCGTCTCCACTTCGGTCTCCAGATGGACGGGGCGACCCCACAGCTGGTACACGTAAGGCAGTGTCTTCTCTACGTACTTAATGTCCAGCTCGATCCCCTCATAACGATGGACGAGATACAGCTCGCCGCGCTTGCCGAAGTCCCCGTTCTCCACGACGATGACGGGGAAGCCGCCATTCACGCGCGAATACACGAGCTGATCGCGCACGTTCTCCCATGACTTGTCGGTGATCGTCCATTCCGGCCCTTTCTTCTCGAACACATACATATCCATCTCGTCGACCAGCTGCTTCGTCAGGTAGTTGCGGATAAAGGAGATGTCCGAGTCAGTCTCGCGCACCTCGAAGATCTTCTCCCGCCCTTTACCCGGTTTGCGGCCGAATCGCCGCTGCTCCTCCTCCGTCGGATTGTCCCAACGCTTCTCGATGTCCTCGAAGATCTTCAGCCCGAGATAGTACGGGTTCAGCGAATGGCGCGACGGCTGGATGACGCTGGCATTCAGCTTGGCGTACTCGATCGTCTCCTCCTCCGTCAGGTCCAGCTCCCGCACGATGCGCTGATGCCAGTAGGTCGCCCAGCCCTCGTTCATGATCTTCGTCTCGATCTGCGGCCAGAAATACAGCATCTCGTCACGCAGCATCGTCATGATGTCGCGCTGCCAATCCTCCAGTTCCTGCGAATATTCCTGGATGAACCACATCAGATCCTTCTCCGGCTGCGGCGGGAACGGCTTTACGGTGTCCTCGGGTGCCGCCTGTGCCTGCTCCTGGTGCTCATCGCGGTCCAGTTCCCACAGGTCCTCGTAGCCGGTGGACGGCCGGGTCTGCGCCTTCTTCGGATGCCTGCCCGCATCGCCGCCCGCCTGATGCACCAGCCGATACGGCTTCAGCAGCCCGGGCTCGATATGCTCCTGGATCGCCAGGACCGCATCGAGGAATTTCTCCACCGTCTCCGACCCGTACTCGATCTCGTATTGCCGCACCCGTTCCGCCGTCGCCGACATGCTCTCGATCATGTCGCGGTTCGTTCGGGAGAAGCGGATGTTGTTCTTGAAGAAATCGCAGTGCGCCAGCACATGGGCGGCGATCATCTTGTTCTGGATGAGCGAGTTGCCGTCAAGCAGAAACGCATAGCACGGGTTGGAATTGATAACCAGCTCATAGATCTTGCTGAGGCCATAATCATACTGCATCTTCATCGCGTGAAACGCCTTGCCGAAGCTCCAGTGGCTGAACCGGGTCGGCATCCCGTAAGCCCCGAAGGTGTAGATAATGTCCGCCGGACAGATCTCATATCTCATCGGGTAGAAATCAAGCCCAAACCCCTGCGCAATCTCTGTAATGTCGTGAATCGCACGCTCGAGCTCCCTGATCTCATCAGCATTCATCCAGCTCCCAGCCTCCTCGTCCTGATGTCTGGCTGTGCCCTGAGCCACAGTTGTCTGTGCACAGCCTCCTGTTGCTCCCATGTCGCTTCTCTATGTCTAACTATATATATTCAGTCCCGCGAGGGTTATGTGCAGCCGAAGCAGGGGATTCCGGGACAAGGGAGATGAATGAAATGTTTATAACAGGAGATATCGGACCTTGGGTATATCCCTTCAGGGGAAACTGGAGTCGACGGCAGCCCAGGAGCTGATCGAATCATACTGAAAAGAAGCTTCCGCTAAAATGGGAAATCCGCGATTTTTGTCAAAATAAAGCCAATCCGACTTCCGCTATCCTTCTCGTGGCATCCGCAGTGGATGCCAAACGTCGGGAACATTCCGCAGACACCTGCGTGCCTGCCGAAATTGCAAGTCCGCCAGGCTGCGGATGACGATCGCGAATGAGGCTCCGCTCAATCGATCCCCTTGAATGAATAGCCCTGCATCTTGTCCAGGCTGGAACGGGATGTCCCGTTGCCGGCGGGAGCTGGAGCAGCCTTCGTTCGCTCCGTGTCTCTGGCTCGATTGTACAGGTATCTGAGGTAGTGGTTGTTTGCCTCCAGCAGGTCGATCATATAGGCAAAGGCGAACAACAGCAGGGCGGATATGACGCTGGACGCGATGGAGGCGATGGCCATCCACCAGCTGCCATAGATGCTGATGAAAATGCCAACGACCAATCCGGCAAAGATCACGATAACACCCAACACATTTAACGTTTTGACCATTAGGTGCGCACCTCCTGTGACCACTTTAACAGATCTGGTTGAAAACGGGTACCTCGAATTTGGGTGAATCATCCTGTCCCCATAATGTTAGGCTATGCGGTGAACGAAACGAAAACGGGAAGCGTATAACCAATGAATCAATCATGATCAACGCCAAACATGCGCATTGCGCAGCCGTTGAAGGAGCCTGCCGCATGGATGAAATGACACTCATAGCACTTGCCAAACAAGGGAATACCGAGGCGCTCTCCGAGCTGTTCCGCAGCCACTACGCGATGCTTCGCAGTTATCTGATCAAGATCACGCTGAAGCCGGATCTGGCCGAGGATCTTGCTCAGGATACGATGATCAGGGCGATGCAGAAGCTCCACCTCTATGAACCACGCAGGTCCAGGTGGTCCACCTGGCTGATCACCATCGCCAGCCGCCTGTATCTGGACCATCTGCGCAAGCTCAGGCGGGATAGGCGGCTCCTCGATGGGGAGCAGTCGATCCGTCAGCTTCGCTGGATGGCGCAATCCTCCAACGAGGAGTGGCATGAACTGCTGGACGCACTGGGCGAACTGAACCCGGAGATTCGGGTGCCGATCATCATGAAGCATTATTATGGCTTCTCACAGGAGGAGATCGCCACGATGCTGGATGTTCCGGTGGGAACGATCAAATCCCGCATCCATAACGGGATCGATCGGATCAGAAAGGAGATGGACAAGCGATGAATCAGCATGAGATCGATGAGCGGCTCAAGGAAGCTATGGACAGGCTGGATCACCTGACGCACAGGGACACGCCTCCGGCGGAGTGGTTTGCATCATTGGTTGCCGAGCAGCAAGCCAGGCAGAAACGCGCATTCAGGAGGGACCTGCTCCTGTTTCTCGCCATTGCTCCCTTCGCGGTGTTGCTCACCATGGGGACGCTGGCTTATGGCATCGGCGCCACGCTGATCTTCCAGCCGTTCGTGCTTGGCATCCTCTCGCTCACCGTGGTCCTGCGCAAGCGGAAGAAGGTGGATGGTTGATGCTTGAGGAACTGCTTGCACTTCCGTGGTATGTCTGGGTGATCTTGCCGCCCGTTCTGTTTGCCCAGGGCACCTGGTTGTTCGTGGATGCGCGGCGGAGGGACAGCTTCCCCTGGTTCTGGGGGCTGTGGGGCATGATATCATTTCCGCTGCCGATCGTGTTGTACCTGTTGATCGTTCGACGCATGGATCGGAGATACATCAACAAAAGAGAGGAGAATCCCTATGAATGAACTGCAACATATCCCCTGGGGCATCGTCGCTCCACTCATCATCCTCCAACTGATCCTGGCGGTGATCGCCCTGATCGATCTGGTGCGCGCCGAACGGACGAATGGACCGAAGTGGATGTGGGTCCCGATCATCCTGTTCGTCAGCATGCTCGGCCCGATCTCCTATTTCGTCCTGGGAAGGAGGCCGTTCTAGATGGCGCCGCTCATGGAGGTCAGACAACTGGTCAAAACCTACGGCTCCACCCGGGCGGTCAATGGGATCACCTTCACCATCGAGGCGGGTCGCTGTACGGCGTTGCTCGGTCCGAACGGAGCCGGCAAGACGACGACGCTGAACATGCTGTCGGGACTGCTGAAGCCGACGTCGGGGGAGATTCGTTTCGACGGAGCAACGAAGGGGGAGGACCTGCGCGCATATATCGGTTATTTGCCGCAATATACGGCTTATTATAACTGGATGACCGGCAGGGAGTTCCTGATCTACGTCGGTCAACTGACGGGAATGGACAAGCGGTCTGCCGTGCAAAGGGCGGAAGAGCTGCTCCGGCTGGTCGGCATCGAGGACGCGAAACATCGCAGGATCGGCGGCTACTCCGGCGGGATGAAGCAACGGCTGGGGTTGGCGCAGGCGATGATGCATCGCCCTCGTCTCCTTGTTCTCGATGAACCGGTATCGGCGCTTGACCCCATCGGACGCAGGGAGGTGCTGGAGCTGATGAAGCGCATCAGGCAGGAGACGACGATCCTGTTCTCCACGCACGTGCTGCCCGATGCGGAGGAAGTCTGTGATGATGTGCTTATCATCCGCCAGGGAGAGATCGTCATCGCCGGCAGCCTGGATGAGATTCGCAAGAGCAACCAGCGTCCGGTGATCGAGCTGGAGCTGGAGGATGGCGAAGCGCTGGCCGACTGGCTGCCTGCCTTGCGCGAGCTGGCCGGATCGGCGGCGGTGGAGCAGAACGGTCCCGTCGTGAGGTTCACTGTGGAGGATGCCGATGAGCTGCCGCGCATCAGACAGCAGCTGATGACCCGGCTGGTCGAGCTTAAGGCGCCGCTATCCAGGCTGGAGATCGCCAGGACGTCGCTTGAGGATCTGTTTATGGAGGCGGTGCGGAGATGAAGCAGTGGTTTGTTTTATTCCGGAAAGAGCTGCTGGAAGCCTGGAGAAATTACAAATGGATCTGGATACCGTTGGTCTATGTGATGCTTGGCATCATGCAGCCGATATCCACGTATTTCCTGCCGGAGATTCTGGAAGCGGCCGGAGGTTTGCCAGAGGGGGCGATCATCCAGCTGCCGGAGCCGACCGGCGTTGAGGTCATGGTGAAGGCGCTCGGCAACTATCAGACGCTGGGCCTGTTGATCCTGGTGCTGGCCTTTATGGGGACGATCTCAGCCGAGCGCGTGAGCGGTGTGGCCGGGATGGTGCTTGTGAAGCCCGTATCTTTCGCTTCCTATCTAACCGCCAAGTGGGCGTCAGCGGTCTGCCTCACCCTCGTCGCCACCGTCCTGGGCGTGCTTGGCACCTGGTATTACACGGAAGAACTGATCGGGCCGGTGTCCGGTTCGGCGATCCTGGCAGGCTGTCTGCTCTTTGGCCTTTGGCTGACGCTGCTGGTTACGCTGACGATCGCTCTCAGCGCCATGATGCGATCGTCAGGCGCGATTGCCTTCGTCACGTTGCTCGTTGCCGCAGCCCTTTCCATCGTGAGCTCCTTGTCCGGGACGAAGCTGAGCTGGATGCCAGGCAGGCTGACGAACTACGCAGGTGCGGCCATCGCCCAGGGCGGCATGCCCGACGGGGCATGGGGGGCGGTGATCAGCACGGTCATCGGTATGATCCTGCTGCTGTATATCGCGGTTTCCGTATTCCGCAAGAAGGAACTGGTCGCCTAGAGCGGGCCCATATCGACCGATGGCTGCTCTTGTGCTATATTGGGGCTAGCGTCAGATCGATTGCCGAAACTGCCGAACCGGACGCGCGGACAAGATCGAGATCTGAATGTGGGTAACCGCCTCAACAGGCGATTGGTTGCGGGGTATTGCCCAAGGCTCACAAGCAGGCGGCGGAGGGTTGAGGATGTGAGCCTCGACAAAACGGTTGGCGGCAGGATGTGGCTATGCACCTCAACAGACGATTGGTTGCAGGACGCAGCGTCAGGCTGGCAAGGGAACGGCAGCAGGTTGTTGGCGTGTGAAGCGGGGTTTGAACGGAGGAGAAACAGATACGCAACAGACTCGACGCCGGAAGGGCGTCTTTTTATTTGGATGGGTCTCAAGGATGATCCTGTTAACCGGCTTTCTGATCCAATGAGGTTAACTATCGATTGGCAAATTCGACCAAAATCATCCCATAACGCACTGACGTTCCGCCCCTTGTTAGCCGTGAGAAAATGGCCGTTTGACCACAAATAGCGGTTCGACGTTCCGTTTTAAGGCGTAAGGCCGGACTCCGCGTGGCAGGTTCACTTCTTTCGTCCAAACCATGGCGAAGGCATTTGTCTCTTCTGAACAGCGATGGGATATGGGAGATCCTCAATTTGGTGGGGCGGCGGAACGATGTTGCGTTGGATTTGGATCATTTTTGATCCGATGATGTCACGTTTGGACGTTGAAGTCGGGTTATATAAGGTGAAAGGAGGGACAGACGATGGAGCACCTGCTCGAGCAATGGGTGGAACAGGCCAAGGGCGGCAGCAAGGAAGCCTTCTCGGATCTCGTCAAGGCGACGCAGCAGAAGCTGTTGACGTATGCGTATCCGATGCTGGGCAATGTGCAGGACGCCGAGGATGTGGTGCAGGAGGTGTATATCCGGATGTACCGGCATCTGGACAAATACACGCATCACGTATCGGTGATGGCCTGGCTGTATACGATCTGTTACCGGTTGTGCATGAACAAGCTGAAGAAGAGATCCGGCCTGATGCGGCTGCTTCCGTTGCTGCATCAGGAAGCGGCGATGAACGAGCGTGCCGCGGCGAATCGAACGTAGCCTGAACATGACTTGTCATTGCTCGATGGTCTGAATGCGGAGGAGCGCAATCTGGTGGTAATGCGCATCATTCAGGGTTTGACGTACGAGGAGATCAGCGGAATCACGGGGATCAGCGTGGCGGCGCTTCGCAAGCGCTATGAACGGGTACGGCAGAAACTGCAGATGAAGTGCCGGATGGAGCGAACGGAGCAAGCCCACGAGCGGCCCCACCATATTGAATTAAAGAGAGGAGTGGCGACTTATGACCAATCGATATGAAGGTAGCTGGGAGTACAAGCTGGCTTCGGCCACCATGCCGCCCATGGATGTGCATGATCGGGTGATGGAATCGGTGGCGCGGTTGCAGCGGAAGGAAGATCGAAGCACATTCCTGTCCATACGCAGACGGGCGTGGATGGTGCCTCTGCTTGCAACCTGTATCCTGATCGGAAGCGGATTCGCCTATCTGAGCGGGGTGTGGCTGAAGAATGATGCCGGAGACACGGTGCTGAAGATTCGCGATTACAACAGCGCTAACCTCCCATCCCCAGTGTCGGACAGCGAGTGGGAGTCCTACATCAGCTTGGCGCAGCCGGGCGAGACAGTGCTGGTCTACAAGGCGGAAGACAATCCGCAGAAGATCATCGGCTCGTATACGGTCCCGTCGGTGGTGCAGGATTATGAGGATCTGAAGAGCATCGTCGGCGAGAACTTTGCGTTGCCGGCAAGCGTGCCGGAGCCGTTCACGTTCGTGGAGGGCCATGGCATCGGGTTCCTGCATCCTTCACCAGAACTGCTGGATGATATCTATGCGGAAGGCGAGGCGAGCGGGCAGACGGTGACGCGGGTCATAACAGCTCAGCAAGCTGAAACGGCTGGTGTCACGTTGAATCTGGAGCTGGCCGAGGAGTCTTATGTGGCCAGCATCCTGGGCGGAGAGCATGCGGATACATGGTATACGGATCTTGCCCAGCACACGGATACCGCCGTCGTGAGCATACTTGGAACGGAAGGGTATATCGCGAAGGTGGACGGATCTCAGGAACTGTTCTGGAAACATGGCCATGGCGCAGGCTCCCTGTACTATCACCTGTCGACGACTGACCTTGGCGAGCAAGGCAAACAGGCGTTGATCAGCCTGCTGGAGGCCTTGGCAGCAGGAGCGGTTGCAGGGCAATAAGCCACCGGATGACCGGAATCAGGTCGGCGCGGACGTCCGCAGAGGAGTGAGGGGATGACGGATACTCGAGCCTGCCGGATTACGGGAGAGAAGCGCTGTCCGGACAGTCACCGATCCCCTCCAGGTCCTGCGGATAGCGGAAGTCCAAACGTCGTGAAGTTCGAGGAAGAACCGCGGTGGCGGACACAATCGCCAGACGGCTCTTGACAGGTCAAGAAACACGAAGAAAGGACGGAAAACGGTTCCGTCCTTTTTTGCTACCATATATACCTGCGTCGGCCCACCCTGGCGCGGATGCGCGGCAGGCCGCGATGCTGTTCAACCTGCGGTTGAGGCAAAGTAAGCCATGGAGCGGAGATCAGGGCATCTGCTGAGCCAGCTGTTCCGGAACTTCCGGAAGCCCCGGCGCCGATCAGGCCGGATGCGCCCGTGGAGGCAGATCCTGGAGCTCCAGGGGCGACGGATGGGGATGCGCTGCTTGCGGCAGATAGGCTTGAAGCTCCAGCGTCGGTCAAGCCGGCAGCGCCCGCGGCAACCGAGCCGGATGCGCCTGAAGCCGCCGCGCTTGCCGCATCCGCAGGCTGACGCGGCATGAATCTGGACAGGTATGCGAAGTCCGGGTAGACGATCAGGTCCATCAGATAGGCCGACCTGAAGCTGAAGAGCCGCCGGCGCATATTCAGCCCGTGGATGATCTCCTCCCCGGTCGTGATCCCGACGCCATGTCCAAAGAACAGATTGTCATCGATCATCACCACGTTGACGCCCTGCCATTCCGGCGCACGCGGATGAAAATCGGGATTGTCGAAATACAGCACATCGCCGGGAAACGCTCGTTCCGGACTGACCCGTTCCTGGATCAGGCCGAGATCGCTGTCGTAATTCCAGCTGTACAGCAGCAGATTCTGGAACAGGCGATCGAACTGCTCCTCGCCCATCACATCCAGAACCGCCTTGTAATAGACGATCGGAATCGCCGTCGCACACTCGAAGGCGTACATCGGCCCGCTCTGATAAATGTCGCGAATTGCTTCAGAGGGGCGGACTCCTTGCTTGAGCAGAAAGCCGCCTTGCGGGGTCAGGAGCCAATACCTCCCGTTGCATCGTGCATATTCAAAGGTGGCAAATTCTGCGCCGCTCATGTCCAGATCGATGGCCGCTTGCACGATCGCGGCTCTGAGCAACATTTCGAACTTGAGATGGTCAGGCGACGAATAGTTGAACACATAGGGGCTTCTGCGTTTGCGCTCGTAGATCTCGCGGGCGCGCGGCGGCCAGGAAGACGTATCGACATTCGCGGGAGACCCGGCGACAAGGATCACATGGATCCACCTCCATGACTGTTCATCTTTGACCAGACTATCGTCCGTGGCCGGAGCGTACATCGGCAAGGACCTGCTCGCGCCGCGACGGAGCAGAGAGTCTGAATCGGACGCATATCATTGCCGTCGGACGGCTTGTCGCTGCGCAGCAGTGAAGACAAGCCGCCTGCTATCCCGTCCGTGGTTGTGCGGAGAAAAAGGTCTTCAGCGCGGCGTACACTTCCTTCTTCTCACGAATAATATAGTGACGGAATTCCGGTTTGTTGATGTGGCGATAGGCGGACATCAGCGTGCTGCTTCGGTTGTATTGGTTGACCTCGCCGTATCCGAACAGGTTGCTTCGCCTGATCAGCTCATCGATGTATTTCACGCAACGCTCGTTGTCGCTCGTCAGATTATCTCCGTCCGAGAAGTGGAACGGATAGATGTTGAAGCGCTCAGGCGAGAACCTGGTATCGATGATCTCAAGAGCCTTGGCGTAGGCCGAGGAGCAGATGGTGCCCCCGCTCTCCCCTTTGGTGAAGAACTCCTCCTCCGTCACTTCTTTCGCCTCCGTATGATGGGCGATGAAGACGATCTCGACGCGTTCGTATTTGTGCCGGAGGAATCTGGTCATCCAGAAGAAGAAGCTGCGCGCAACATATTTCTCGAACTGCCCCATCGAGCCCGACGTGTCCATCATCGCGATGATGACGGCATTCGAGTGCGGTTTGCGCACCTCCGTCCACGTCTTGTAGCGAAGATCCTCCGGCGAGATGCTCAGCCTGGCCGCGCCTTCCCTGGCGTTGCGCTTGATCGCCTCCAGGATCGTCCGCTTCTTGTCGATGTTCGTCTGAATGCCTTTCTTGCGGACGTCATTGAAGGTGATGTCCGCGACTTCCGTATCCTGCTCGCTCTTCGGCTTCAGATTCGGCAACTCCAGGTCCTCGAACAGCAGGCTCTCGATCTCCTCCAGATTCACTTCCGCTTCATAATAATCAATGCCCGGCACGTCGCCGGCGCCCTCTCCCTTGCCTGGAGCCCTGGCTGCTGATCCGTCCGTTCCGAGCACATCTCCAACCTTGCTGTTCCCGTTGCCTTGACCAACGTGCTTGCTCTTGTTGTAGTTATAGCGAAATTTATACTCATCGAGGCTGCGTATCGGCACCTTGACGATCCGCCTGCCGTCGGACATGATGATGTTCTCTTCGGAGATGAGATCGGGCAGGCTGCGTTTGAGCGCTTCGCGCACCTTCTGCTGATGGCGGGCTTGATCCTGATACCCCTTGCGGTGCAGCGACCAATCGTCCCTGGACACGATAAACAAAGGTCCTGACATACCGACACCTCCCGAATGCAGATGGAATATTACCAATATATTCAGCTGTTTCGCATATATGTGAGGAGTTTGTGGCCTGAGAAACGCCTATTTACAGATATGGGAACACCATCTGCACCGCAGGTCGGGGGCGTCAACAGGGCATGGAAGAGGATGCACTCATGCATATAGTGACGTGAACCGAAATGTGGACTACAATAGAATCATTATGACCATCCATCATCCTGCGTCGTTCCGGCGGGCCTGACAGATGCGCTCCGTTGTCGCGCTGCTCGTGCTGTCTCGCGGACGGTCAGACGTCTCTGACCAGGCTTCTCTGAACTTGATTGCAGCACACCATCGCATCGGAAAGGATCTGAGTTACATGGCAAAACGTTATATCATGATCGGAAGCATCCTCGGCCTGCTCGCCATCGCCTTCGGCGCCTTCGGCGCGCATGCGCTTGAGAGCAGACTGACGGCGGATGCTATGGATACCTATCATACGGGGGTTGAATACCAGATGTATCATGCCATCGCCCTCGTGCTGGCGGGCATCGCAGCTGCTCATGCGTCCGTCGACCAGCGACAGATTCGCCTCTCCGGCATCTTCTTCATCGTCGGGGTCGCGCTCTTCTCCGGGAGTCTGTACACGGTCAGTTTGCTCGGCATCAACAGCTTCGGCATCGTCGCTCCCTTCGGCGGATTCAGCATGATGCTCGGCTGGCTGTTCCTTGCCCTGTCGGTCAGGAAAGTCGCCAAAAAACCATGACGGTTCGTTGAAGAAACAGGAAGGAAATGGACCATAGACGGCGAATAATATTCAATCTAACATCCTGTGTGCTATTTCGGGAAGGAGAGTAGCTGTTGCCATCATCCAGAACATATTCCTTCACCATCATCGCCGGATTCGTCTGTTTGAGCGCCATCTGTTTCATGATCGTGCCCTCCAGGCTGCATGCCGCTCTACTGACCGCCTGCATCGCCTTGTTCTGCTGCATGTTGCTGCTTATGATAAGGAGATATTATCTGGAACAGGAGAGGATGTTCAAAAGGTCGGAGGACCGGATCAGGCAGATGGCCTATTATGACGATCTGACAGGACTTCCGAACCGCCGGTTCTTTCGCGAGCAGCTGGACGCAGCCCTCGAAGATCAGCGCGGCATCGTTGCTCTCCTGTCCGTTGACATCGATCGTTTCCGCCTGTTTAACGACACGCTGGGCCACGACTTCGGCGATCTCATCCTCCTTCAGTCTGCGGAGCGGCTGACCCGGTGCATCGCTGAAGGGGATGTCGCAGCCCGCATGGAAGGCGACGAGTTTATCCTCCTGCTCCGGAATCGGAACCATCTCGAGGAGATCGAAGCGATCGCCGGACGCATCCATCAGATTTTTGATAGCCCTTTCATCTATCCGGATTATAAATTACATACGACGGTCAGCATCGGCGTGGCGCTTCATCGACCGGACGACGAGCCGATCGATGCGGATACGCTGATCAAACATGCAAGCATCGCCCTCTCCCGCGCCAAAGACCAAACCAACAGCCCATATGTGATGTACACCTCTGCGCTGGATATCGAATCGTACGAGCGGCTCAGGCTGGAGAACGAGCTGCGCCGCGCGATCGTCGATCGGGAGTTCGAGCTGTATTTCCAGCCTCAGTTCGATCTGGCGACCAACAGGATGGTCGGCGTAGAAGCGCTCATCCGCTGGAACCATCCGGAGCGAGGCATGGTATCTCCCGGCAAGTTCATCACGGCGGCCGAGGAGAACGGGCTGATCACAGTGATCGGCGATTGGGTGTTAAGCGAAGCCTGCAGGCAGATCAAGCAGCTGCACAGCATCGGTTTCCGGGGCCTGAGCGTCTCGGTCAATCTGTCCTCGCGCCAATTTCTGCAACAGGATCTGGCTGATCGGGTGGCGAAGGTACTGCAGAAAGAGGGGCTGGAAGCGGAGTATCTGGAGCTCGAGATCACCGAAGGGATGACGATGGATGTCGAGAGGTCGATCGATACGCTGCGCAGGCTGAATGAGCTCGGCGTCCGGATCAGCATCGATGACTTCGGTACAGGCTACAGCTCGCTCAATTATCTGCGGAAGTTCCCGATCCACAAGCTGAAGATCGATCGCAGCTTCGTCCGCGATCTGATGGAGGACCCGAACGATGCGGCCATCGTCTCGACGATCATCTCCATGGCGCATCATCTGGGGCTGAAGGTGATCGCCGAAGGAGTGGAGACGCAGGAACAGCTGTCCTATCTGAACCACAGCCATTGCAACGAGATCCAGGGATACTTGTTCTGCCCGCCGGTGCCGCGGGATGAGTTGCTTCATGTACTGATGAAACATGCCTAGGAGAACTGGCAGAAAGTGTCGACGCATTGGGGAGTAAGAGATGCGCAAGACATGGTTATCCTCAGCAGGTTTGATTCGCATCATCATGGCGGCGTTGCTTCTGACCGTGCCCACCTCTTGCATCGGGATCCCCGATCGGGTGGACAGCGCCGGGTCAGAGGTGTCGCCGATCCTGTGGCTCTATGAGCAGGAGCCCGGAGATGAACTGGCCACCTTGTACAGGAAAGCGCCGGGAGAAGCGCCGCGGCTGATCGCCGAGCATGTCGTTCCCGGCAGCCATCGGTTGCATGCGGGCAATCTGCTGTTGCTCGATGGAGCTAAGGTGCTGCATTATCTGGCTGAAGGTCAAGGCCCTCATCCGTTGCTGGAGGGCATCGAGCCGTTCAGCTACGGCTTCGTGAACGAAGGCCGCCAGGTGTTTGCGATCACGGAGAAGCGCGAGCTTCTCCTGAAAACATTCGGGCTGGAGCCGCAGCAGCTCATCGAGCGAGTCGAGCATGCGGTTCCTCTACCCGACAGGCTGATCGCGCTGACGGACGACGGTCAGGTACACTCGTTCGATTATTATGGCGCAGGTTCGGTGATCGCAGAAGGAGCACAGGCGCTGGGTGTTGATCCGGATGAGAGGCATGCGGTCATCTATCTTCGCAGCGGTGCCGCGCTGGTCACAGACGGGAAGGATGCGTCTGTTGTCATCGATCAAGCCGGGTTCGGACCGATCCGGATAACGGGTGATGGACGATTCGTTGCCTATCTGGACCATCATGATGACGCAACGGGTCTGGGGACGTTAATGCTGCTCACGAGGCATGAGTCCGGCGCTTCAACCGAGAGGCTGGCTGACGAAGTCGGGCAGTTCGCCTGGGAGGAAAGCGGCTGCTGCCTGTGGTATGAACGGGATGGAAACCTCTATCGCCATCGCCCGGGCGATCGGGAGTCGAGCCTCATCCAGGATCGGATCGATCAGTTCGTGGCGCTGCGGAACGGACTGCTGGCTGCCATCACGACAGACGGTCAATTGCAGATCTATGCCAGCAACGGTGAACAGATCTGGCAGGGGGCTGAAGAGGAAGCGATCGAATGGGTGCGTCCGTTCGCTTCGGGCGTGCTGTTCGGGACCGGGAGCGGGATCACGGTTTACTGGGATGCGAAGCGGCAGAGAGAGGAGCTGGGCATGGTGCCGAGACTGTCAAGCGACGGGCGGGCGGTCGTCGGCATGCGGCATAATCTGGCTATCGCCTGGGATCTGAAGCTTCAGCCGTCGGTCCTGCTGGAGGACGCTCGTCCGTACCGTTACGTGTATTACGGCGAGCAGTTGCTCAGCGAGAAGCTGGTCCAGCTTCAGGAGCTCGAAGGCGTATGGATCGACGAAGACGGCCGGATGCTGGAGATTGAGCGGGCAGGGGAGAGCAGGGGATACCTCGCCTTCGACGAAGGAGAGCCGGTTCCGTTCTATGTGGTCTACGGCTCGTATGACCGGCTAAGGCTGATGGTCGCTGATCTGACCAATCGTACCATGGAGGTGAGCTTGCAGGCTGATGGCAGCTTGCTCCTCGCCATGAGTGACGGCTGGAGCAAGGTCTACCTGCGCAGCGATCGGGATGTAAGTATGGCGGATCGGAACGGGAATTAGTTGACGATGAATTCGTCGATTTCATACAGGTTGACGAGATGAACCTGTTTGTTGTCCACGTGATAAACGGAGAGGTTGCGTGATTCCGGATCGAAGTTAAGGATTTTGCAGGGGATGCTTAATTTGACACCTCTACCTTTCAGGACAGACAGGCGTATGAGCGTGCCATTCGTCTGCGCTTTTCTGATCATCTCGACCATGCTGGAATACGCATCCTGGGTGTCAGCTATCATGATGTTTTCCTCCACTTACCGAAATGATAAAAGTCACTGTTCTCTCTACACTGTTCTATTATATATGGATTTGCCCAAGACTCAAACGGGAATCTACACGAAAATTCCGCCCATCTCATACTATATATGGAATAACCTGGTCAGTATGGGGAGGGTGATATCGATGATCCATGTGGAGCCCATCACGATGGACGGCATGACCGTCATCGGGATCGAGGTGAAGTTGCCGAAGACCAATCTGGTGATGATCACCACAAACAAGGGATACATCATGTGCGGCGCTCTGGATGTGGAGTTGCTCAATACCCGTCTGAAGGAGCGCGGCATTATCGCGGGGCGGGCGACGGGAGTTCGCACCTGGGAGGATCTGCTCGAATCGCCGCTCAGCGATGTGACGACCGAAGCAGAAAAATTGGGCATCCATGCCGGAATGAAGGGCAAGGATGCCTTGAAGCTGATGATGTGAAAGCGAGATGGAGGAAGGGGGTGTCCGTCAGTTCGCATGCGCCGACCTGATAGACAGCCCCTGACGATATGATGCGAGGAGCATGGTGAGCCGCCTCAATCAAACAGCTTGCGCAGATTCTCCTCGTAAGGCGCGGTGACGATGCCTTTCTCCGTGATGATCGCCGTCACGTACTCATGCGGCGTCACGTCAAAAGCCGGGTTGAAAACCTTCACTCCGAGAGGCGCGGTGCGCTTGCCGAAGCCTTCCGTGACCTCGCGCTCCGGCCGTTCCTCGATCGGAATATGCGAGCCGTCCGGAGTCTTCAGGTCAATGGTGGACATCGGACAAGCTACATAGAACGGGATGCCGTGGGCGCGGGCGAGCACGGCAAGCGAATAGGTGCCGATCTTGTTGGCGACATCGCCGTTGGCGGCGACCCTGTCCGTGCCGACGATGACCGCCTGCACCCAGCCCTTGCTCATGACATAGCCGGCCATATTGTCGGTGATCAGGGTGACGTCGATGCCTGCCTGCATGAGCTCAAAGGCTGTCAGGCGAGCGCCCTGCAGCACGGGGCGAGTCTCGTCCGCATAGACCCTCAGATTCCAGCCGCGCTCCTTCGCCAGATACATCGGCGCGGTGGCCGTGCCATATCTGGCCGTGGCGAGTCCGCCAGCGTTGCAGTGGGTCAGGACGCCGCTGTTGTCCTTGAGAAGCGTAAGCGCGTATTCGCCGATGCGGCGGTTCGTCTCCTCATCCTCGCTCTGGATCTTCTGCGCTTCGGCCAGCAGCGCCGCAAGGAGCTCGTCCGGCTCCGCACCGGCAGCGGCCATCGATGCGGCGAGCCGTTCGATGCGCTCGATCGCCCAGAACAGATTGACGGCGGTTGGTCTGGAGGTCGCCAGATAGTCCCCGACACGCTTCACTTCCTGCGCCAGCCCCTCCGTATCTCCCTTGAAGTGGCGAACGCCGAGATAGATGCCGTAGGCCGCCGAGATGCCGATGGCCGGAGCGCCGCGCACAGCCAGTTCGCGAATCGCTTCCCAGACCTCCTCGGCTGTCGTCAGTGAAAGGTATCGAATCTCATCGGGCAGCAGCCTCTGATCGAGCAGTTCGAGATGATCTTGCGCCCATCGCACGGAGGTAAGCCCCGGATAAGACGCCTGCTGCGTGGAAACATTCATAGGTAGGTAAGTCCTCCTCGCTTGTTGGAACTCAGATTCATGTCTAGATAGTAGTATAACGACGAGGAGACTGCAAGGGAACAAAGCGTGTTTCTTTTAGATCACAGATGTAGTATAATGGCAAAGTAAGGCTGCATGGTCAATAGAATGCAGCTTTTGTTCATTTATGGGCGCTTTGGGCGGAAGTTTGCATCCCTATAAGAGCCTATAATAAAATTAGAAGTTGATAATCATTAAGAATCAGTTTAGAATAATTCTAAAATAAACTTTTCAGTGGAGGTACTTTCAAATGAGCAAACCATCATTTCAAATAAGCGGCCTCAAGGCTTCGGTGGAAGGCAAGGAGATCCTGAAGGGAGTCGATCTCTCCATTCAGGGCGGCGAAGTGCACGCGGTCATGGGCCCGAATGGCACTGGCAAGAGTACGCTTGCATCCGCGATCATGGGGCATCCGAAATATGAAGTGACAGACGGCAGCATCACGCTCAACGGCGAAGACGTGCTGGAGATGGAAGTGGACGAGCGTGCCCGGGCCGGCCTGTTCCTGGCTATGCAATATCCGAGCGAGATTCCCGGCGTGACCAACGCCGACTTCCTGCGCAGCGCGATCAACGCTCGCCGCGGCGAAGGCAACGAGATCTCGCTGATCAAGTTCATTCGCCAGATGGAAGCGAAGATGAAGGAGCTGGAGATCGACCCGCAATTCATGCATCGCTATCTGAATGAGGGCTTCTCCGGCGGCGAGAAGAAGCGCAACGAGATCCTGCAGATGATGATGCTGGAGCCGAGCATCGTCATCCTCGACGAGATCGACTCCGGTCTGGACATCGACGCGCTGAAGATCGTGGCAGCCGGCGTCAACAGCATGCGCAGCGAGGAACGCGGCTTCCTGATCATCACCCACTATCAGCGCCTGCTGAACTACATCAAGCCGGACTATGTGCATGTGATGATGCAGGGTCGCATCGTCAAGTCGGGCGGACCTGAACTGGCAGAGCGCCTCGAAGCGGAAGGCTATGACTGGGTGAAGGAAGAGCTCGGCATCGTGGACGAAACGGTCGGGCAGGAAGAAGAGGAATTCAAGGTTCCGATGAATACGACTGCGCCGCGCGTATGACGGACGCGCCGAGAAGATCAGAGGAGGACGAATGCTATGACGACTATCAACACAGCTCTTCCGGTCGGCCGTGAATCGCTGCAGGCACTCTCTGACATGCGGCGCGAGCCTGCATGGCTGGCGGAGTTCCGCCAGCAGGCGCTGGAGCTCGCCGGTACCCTGGAGCTGCCGCATGTGGAGAAAACACGGATCGATCGGTGGAATATTGATCGATATGGTGAATATAAAGAAGTGACCAAGGTTGATTCGCTGGATCATCTGCCTGAAGAGATCGGGGCCCTGGTGTCGCAGGATGCGGTGCCAAGCGGCCTCCTGATCCAGCGCAACTCCGGCGTCATCTACAGCACCCTGAGCGAGGAATTGAAGCAGAAGGGCGTCATCCTGACCGATCTGGAGACGGCGGCTCGCGAGCACGAGCATCTCGTGCGCGCGCACCTGATGCAGGCGGTCAAGGCCGACGAACATCGCCTCGCCGCACTGCACGCCGCACTCTGGAGCGGCGGATTGTTCCTGTACGTGCCGAAGAACGTGGTCATCGAGGAGCCGATCCAGGCGCTGTTCCTGTCGGACGACGCGGATGCGCTGTTCGCGCCGCACGTGCTGATCATCGCCGATGAGAACAGCTCGGTGACGTACGTCGACAACTACCTGTCCGGCTCGGGTACGCCGGCGGTTGTCCATAACGGCGTGGCAGAGGTCTTCGTGAAGAATGGCGCATCGGTGCGATTCGCCTCCATTCACAACCTGAATCTCGAATCGACGGACATCACCTACAGACGCGCTGTTCTGGAGCAGGACGCGCGCATCGAATGGACGGTCGGCGAACTGCATATGGGCGACGCCGTTTCGGATACGCATTCGCTGCTGAAGGGCAACGGCTCCGGCTCTGACGCGAAGGTGATCTGCGTCGGCACGAACAAGCAGCGTCTGAGCATCACGACGCGCGCCACCCACATCGGCAAATCCTCGGAGAGCGACATGATCACGCGCGCTGTCATGCGCGACGAGGCGACGGCCATCATCAACGGCATCACGAAGATCGAGCATGGCGCGACCCACGCCAACGGCGAGCAAACCGAACGCGTGCTGATGCTCAGCCCGAAGGCGCGCGGCGATGCCAACCCGATGCTGCTGATCGACGAGGACGAAGTCAAGGCCGGCCATGCTGCCAGCGTAGGCCAGGTCAACAAGGAGCAGGTGTTCTACCTGATGAGCCGCGGGCTGACGAAGGAGCAGGCCGAGAAGCTGATCATCTACGGGTTCCTCGCGCCTGTCGTGAACATCATCCCGATCAAGAAGGTGGAAGAGCAATTGAAGCTGTTGGTTGAAAGGAAGCTTGGCCAATGAACGCCGCCATCCGCGAGCAGTTTCCGATCCTCCATCAGGAGATCAACGGCCATCCGTTAGTCTATCTGGACAATGCCGCTTCGTCCCAGAAGCCGCTGGCCGTCATCGAGGCGATCGAGCGCTATTACCGATGGGCCAACGCCAACGTCCATCGCGGCGTGCATACGCTCGGTTCCCGGGCGACGGACGCTTATGAGGGAGCGCGGGAGAAGGTGGCCAGGTTCCTGAATGCCAGGTCGGCGAGCGAGATCGTGTTCACGCGGGGAACGACAACCGCGCTGAATCTGGTGGCCTCCTCCTATGCCCGCTCGGTGCTGCGCGAGGGCGACGAGATCGTGCTGACGCCGATGGAGCATCACAGCAATCTCATCCCCTGGCAGCAAGCGGCCAAGGCTTGCGGCGCGACCTTGAAGTATATCCCCCTGCAGGAGGACGGTTCGATCTCGCTGGAGGACGTTGAGAAGACGGTAACGAGCCGGACGAAGATCGTCACCACGGCCCACGTATCCAACGTGCTTGGCGTGACGAACCCGGTCAAGGAGATCGCGGCGATCGCGCACCGGGTTGGCGCGGTCATGGTCGTGGATGGAGCGCAGAGCGCGCCTCACATGAAGATCGACGTCCAGGATCTGGATTGTGACTTCTTCGCCTTCTCCGGTCACAAGATGTGTGGTCCCACCGGCATCGGGGCACTCTATGGGAAACTGGGCTTGCTGGAGTCGATGGAGCCGATCGAGTTCGGCGGCGAGATGATCGACCATGTGGATCTGTACGACTCGACCTGGAAAGAAGTGCCGTGGCGTTTCGAGGGCGGCACGCCGATCATCGCGGGCGCCGTCGGTCTGGCAGCGGCCATCGATTTCCTTCAGGAGGTTGGCCTGGACCGGATCCTCGAACATGAGAAGAAGCTGGCAGCCTATGCCGTCAGCCGCCTGAGCGAGATCGAAGGCATCTCGATCTATGGACCAAGGGACAATCGTGCAGGGCTCGTCACGTTCAACCTGGCCGATATTCATCCGCATGATGTGGCGACGGTGCTGGACTCTTACGGCATCGCCATCCGCGCAGGCCATCATTGCTGCCAGCCGCTCATGCGATGGCTGAATGTTTCAGCGACAGCGAGGGCGAGCTTTTACCTATACAACACGGAAGACGAGATCGATCGCTTGGCCGAAGGTCTGGTCAGGACAAAGGAGTATTTTGACTATGCAGCTGGATGATCTGTATCGCAGAGTCATCATGGATCATTACAAGAACCCGCGCAACCGCGGCCTGTTCGATGATGATGCGGTCAATGTCGATCTGAACAATCCAACCTGCGGCGACCGCATCACCCTGCAGATGAAGGTGAAGGACGGCGTTGTGGAAGCGGCCAGGTTCGTCGGCGAGGGCTGCTCGATCAGCATGGCTTCCGCATCGATGATGACCGACGCGATCAAGGGCAGGACGCTGGATGAAGCGATTCAGTTGGCGGACCGTTTCTCGGCGTTGATGCAGGGCGAAGACGCCGAGTTTGAATATGAGGATATCGAGGCGCTGTCGGGCGTGAGCAAGTTCCCCGCCCGCATCAAGTGCGCCATGCTGGCCTGGAACGCGCTCCGCAAGGGCATCGTGCAGGTCAGACAACCGTAACCTGAGCTGTAACATATCACGAGGAGGTTGAATGAAGATGGCGAAGAAGATGCCAGAGCTCGGCGAATACCAGTATGGGTTTCGCGATGAGATAAAAGCGGTGTTCCAGACAGGCAAGGGACTTACGCCGGAGGTCGTCAGGGCGATATCGGCGCAGAAGAACGAGCCGGAATGGATGCTGGAGTTCCGCCTGAAGTCGCTCGAACATTTCAACAAGATGAAGTTGCCGCGTTGGGGCGGCAACCTGGATGAACTGGATTTCAACGATATTCAATATTATGTGAAGCCATCCGAGAAGCTCGGCAGAACCTGGGAAGAGGTTCCGGCCGAGATCAAGGCGACGTTCGACAAGCTGGGGATCCCGGAAGCGGAGCAGAAATTCCTGGCCGGCGTGTCGGCGCAGTATGAATCGGAAGTGGTCTACCACAACATGCGCAAGGATCTCGAAGAGCAGGGCGTGATCTTCATGGATACGGACTCGGCCCTGCAAGAGCATCCGGAGCTGTTCCGCGAATACTTCGCCACGGTTGTTCCGAATACGGACAACAAGTTCGCGGCGCTCAACAGCGCGGTATGGTCGGGCGGAAGCTTCATCTACGTGCCGAAGGGCGTCAAGTGCGAGATTCCGCTGCAAGCATATTTCCGCATCAATTCGGAGAACATGGGTCAGTTCGAACGCACGCTGATCATCGCCGACGAAGGTTCCTTCGTGCACTATGTCGAAGGCTGCACAGCGCCGATCTATACGACCAACTCGCTGCACTCTGCGGTCGTTGAGATCATCGTCAAGAAGGATGCGCGCGTCCGCTACACGACGATCCAGAACTGGGCGCCGAACGTATACAACCTCGTGACGAAGCGGGCCGTAGCCTATGAAAACGCAACGATGGAGTGGGTCGACGGCAACATCGGCTCGAAGCTGACGATGAAGTATCCGGCGGTCATCCTGAAGGGCCGCGGCGCCAAGGGCAGCGTGCTGTCGATCGCCGTTGCCGGCAAGGGTCAGCATCAGGATGCAGGCGCGAAGATGCTGCATCTGGCGCCGGAGACAACGTCGACGATCATCTCCAAGTCGATCAGCCGCAACGGCGGCAAGGTCACCTATCGCGGACTGGCTTCCTTCGGACGCAACTCCGAGGGCTCCAAGGCGAACATCCAATGCGACACGCTGATCATGGACAATGAATCGACTTCGGATACGATCCCTTACAACGAGATCATGAACGACAACATCACGCTCGAGCACGAAGCGACGGTGTCCAAGGTGTCCGAGGAGCAACTGTTCTATCTCATGAGCCGCGGTCTGTCCGAGTCGGAAGCGACCCAGATGATCGTCATGGGCTTCATCGAGCCGTTCACGAAGGAACTGCCGATGGAGTATGCGGTGGAGATGAATCGTCTCATCAAATTCGAGATGGAAGGCAGCATCGGCTGATCTTGGTCACAGGGGCGCTTGCCCGTCATATGCCCAGCCGGGTGTATGCGGCGAGCGCCTTTTATGCTTTCGTCGATGAAGCATGCAGACCGGCGTCCAGAATCATCCGTCAGGTACACGGGCGAAGGCAGCACCTGTCAGCCTGAAGGACCATGATCGTCTGAGGAGCCTGGCAGATGAGAACCGAATGTTGAATTCGCCGGTTTGCCAACCCATTGGCATACATAGCAAGTTATCGGGGCGAGGTGGCAGAATGAAGCAGCGCAAACTTTCCATCCAGGATACCGACGTGTTCCTGCACCTGGAGGGTGAGCTCTTGCGACAGGCTGAGGTGATCGGCCTTGCGGAGCGTGATTTGCAGATAGCAAAGGCGGTCCGGCCGATCGTTGAGAATCATATCATGGAGATCGTGGATCGCTTCTATGACGCGATCGGCAGAGAATCGTCCCTGTTGCAGAAGATCCATGAGCACAGCACCATGGACCGGCTCAAACACACTTTGCAGAAACATGTGCTCGAGATGCTGGCCGGCAGGATCGATGCAGCCTATATTGCCAGACGCCAGCAGGTCGCCCGCACCCACCTGCGCATCAGGCTGATGGCGAAGTGGTACATCGGCTCCTTTGCCGAGCTGGAAAGGGCGATCGTTGATGTGTGCGAGCGATATGTGGATGAGCGGGATATGACGGCTGTGCGCGATGCGGTCCGCAGGCTGTTGTCCATCGAGAAACAGATCGTACTGGAGGCCTTCGAAGAAGCTGCGGAGGCAGTCAGGGCAGAGATGGCGGAGATGAAGCAGCGGGTTTATGAGCAGGCTAACGCCAGCGCTTCCAGTCTTGCGGCCGTGATTCAGGACAGCAGCGCTTCGGTTGACGAGCTTCGCATGAAATCCCGGCACATCGTCGAATACATCCGAACGGTCAAGGAGATCGCCAGCGAGGTCGAACAGTCCGCGACTCTCGGCATCCGGCAGCTGGAGGATCAGCTGATGAGGCTTCAAGGCATCCGGACGGATGTGTCGGACATCGGAACGCACATCGACTCTCTCCAATCCGCCGCTGAACGGGTGGACCAGATCGCGGATATGGTCCGCGAGGTGGCCGACACGACGAATCTGCTCGCGCTCAATGCCGCCATCCAGGCAGCGCAAGCAGGTGAACACGGCAGAGGCTTTGCGGTGGTGGCCAGTGAAGTGAAGAAGCTGGCGGATCAGACGAGGAGGATGGCCGTTGAGGTCTCCGAGATGATGCGGTCCGTGCGGAATGAGATCCAGGCAGTCTCCGGTGCAGTGCCGATGATCGCGACCGGCGTGATTGACGCCAACCTGAGCATGGAGCAGGCCAGCCAATTCTTCGGCTCGCTCGTGCAGGAGATGGGAGCCATCACGGCCAGGACCGGAGAGATCGAAACGGAATTGGCCGGTTCGGTACACATCCTGGAGGAAGTGGTGACGAGCATCTCGCAGGTCGCCGCGGCGAGCGAGGAATTGAATCGCCTGACCGCCAAGCTGTGAGCAATCATTCGATACGTAATTATGAATTTGACGTCCACTATGATGCACAAGCATCATAGTGGATTTTTCTTATTTGGAGAGTCATAATAATAGAAGCATACATGCGGTGAGAATTCGCATGTATGCTCCCGGTGAAAGAATGGGCTATACTTCTTATTGGCGGTATGTACCGAAGCTGAACGGCTGTTGCGGCGACTGGATCGGCAATGGCTGAGCTTGCGCATTGATGCCGGAGCCGCTGGACAGCTGCGAGATGATGCCCTGAACCTGGCTGTTCAGCTGATTGACCACATGGCTGAGCTGATTGATCTGCTGCGACAGCACCTGCGTCTGGTGGATCATCTGTTGCAGCTGGTTGGCCGAGTGACGTTCGCGCTGCGCGAGCTGTTCGAGCTGCACGGCATTTTGCTGCTCCGTGCGTGACAGCATCGTGGCCAGGGAAGTCATCTGTTGCTCTTCCCGCTGCATTTGCTCGGCCATCTGGGTGATCTGATTGGTCAGCTGTTGTACCTGATAGCTCATTTGCTGCAAAGTGAGATTCCTCCTTTGTGATTTGCACGATCATCGTGCATATCTGGTGAACGATCATTATTGTGATCATTATCGCGCAAATTATTCCATTATTCCTTAAATATGCCTGAATGATCTCGATCGCGGGAGATGCGCCGTTCATCATCGCACTCGCCAATAACCGCGATATGCATATCCTGCAGGAAGGTGAGAATGTGTCCGCAACGCCCGAGACGCTGCAAAAACTGGTCATCTTGCATACGAATGATCTTCACAGCCACTTTGAGCCGATGCCCAGGATCGCCGCCTACATCGACCAGCATCGTCAGTTGCTCGGCAACGATGAACTGCTCGTCATCGATTGCGGGGATCATATGGATCGTGCGTTCCTGGAGACGGAAGGCAGCGACGGACAAGCGAATATCGCCGTGATGAATGCCACCGGCTACGATATTGCGGTTCCAGGCAACAATGAAGGCCTGACATTCACGGTGGAGACGCTGCAGAAGCTGTATGGCGAACTGGCTGATTTCCCGGTTGTCGGAAGCAATATGTTCCTTAAGGACAGCGGAGAGCTTCCCCCTTGGTTACAGCCGTATCAGATCGTGAAGAGGGGAAAGCTGAACATCGGCATCATCGGCGTAACGATCAATTATCCTATCGTCTATGAGCTGCTCGGCTGGGACGTGCGCGATCCGTTCGAGATCGTGGCGAGGCACGTCGCGCAGCTCCGCCCCTCTGTACATATCCTGATCGTGGTTTCTCATCTCGGCCTGGACAATGACAAGCGGATGGCCCAGGAAATTCCGGGCATCGACCTGATCCTCGGCGGGCATTCCCATCATCTGCTGGAGGAGCCGCTGATGATCGGCGATACGACGCTGTGTGCAGCCGGCAAATTCGGTTCGCATATCGGCAAGGTCGAGCTGCTTTATGATCACTCGGCGGGACGCATCGCAGAGCGAAGCGGAGGATGCGTCCAGACGGAGCATCTTCCCGCATCCTCCGAGATCATCTCGATCATTCATCATTACCGCCTGATCAGCGACAAGAACATGCGCCAGGTGGTGACGACGATCGACGAAGAGCTGGACATCAGCTGGAATCAGGAGTCCCGCCTGGGCAACCTGCTGGCGGACGGCCTGCGCACCTGGTGCGGCGCGGACATCGGCATCGTCAACGCAGGGCAGCTGCTGGGCAAGCTGGAGGCTGGCGCGGTGACGCGAAAGATCCTGCACGAGATCTGTCCGTCCCCGATCAATCCTTGCAGGATGATCCTGTCGGGAGCGGAGATCCGGGAAGCTCTGGAGCAGTCCCTGCTTGCGGACTATCAGGATAAACCGATCCGCGGCTACGGGTTTCGCGGACTGGTGCTCGGGACGCTCTGCGTCTCCGGGATGACGATCGAAGCGGACGCCCGGGGGCCTGAGATGCACAAGATCTCTCACATCCGGATCGGCGACCGTGAACTGACTGACGATCAGAAGGTCGTGGTCGGCACGATCGACATGTTCACCTTCGGCATCGGTTATCTGTCGCTCAGCCGCGGCAGGGACATCGAATATTTCTTGCCTGAATTTCTGCGAGACGTGCTTTTGCACCAGCTGATGGACGCTGAGCGAATCGCCCTGAGCTCCAGGAGGAATTGGATCCTGAGGAATTGACCGAAACATGCGCCTATGGTCCCGGATGCTCAAGACTTCACCGTGAAAAATGTTGCCCTGAAAGAGATTATCCATTACTCTAAAAACTAGGATTGCCGAGATCGATGGGATGTGAAATAAGTGCGGCTGGTATCTATTAACCATGTCAAACCAGGAATGAGATTGGCCAGATCGATCTACAACGATGAAGGTCTGATCCTGCTGGGCGCGCATGTGGAACTGAATGAAACGATGATCAAGCGTCTGGCGATGCTGGGCGTACACCGTCTGTATATCCAGGACAGTCGGGCGGATGACATCGACATCCATGATCCGATCAGCGAACAGACGCGCGCGGAAGCGTTGATCACCATCCGTTCCAACTTCCAGAGATTTATGGATGAAGCGAAGTCCGGCCGCGTCCAGAACAATCTGAACCTGGGCAGGGATTTCCGTCGCGTTCTGGATCTGATCATCGATGAATTGAAGAGCCATGATCAGGCGATGATCATGCTGAATGCGATCCAGGGCGCTGATCATTATCTGTACCAGCATTCCCTGAACGTCTGCCTGTATGCGATCATGCTTGGCTCCGCGCTGGGATATTCGCGGGATCAGCTTGGCGTGCTCGGGATGGGAGCCATGCTGCATGATATCGGCAAGACGATGACTCCTCAGCACATCCTGCTGAAGCCTGACAAGCTGACCGAAGAGGAAATGGCCATCATGCGCCAGCATACGGATGACGGGTTCCGCATATTGAAGGATATCCCGAATATATCATTACTATCCGCCCATTGTGCGCTTCAGCATCATGAGCGGCTGGACGGCTCCGGATATCCGCGCGGCCTCAAGGGCGACGAGATCCACGAATATGCCAGGCTGTTGGCCATCGTCGATACCTTCGATGCGATGACATCCTATCGCGTCTATAAGCCTGCCGCGTTGCCGCACGAAGCGGTCGAGGTGTTGTACGCCGGCGCCGACCTGCTGTACGATATGGAGATGGTCAACATCTTCCGCGATCGCGTGGCCATCTACCCTCCGGGTACAACGGTGGAGCTGAACACCGGCGAGATCGGCATCGTGGTGGATATCAACTCCTCTCTGCCGCACAGACCGGTCGTTCGCATCATCGCGGATCCGGAAGGACAGGAAGTCAGGGATATCTATGAGATCGACCTGTCTAAGAAGCTGAATGTGACGATTGTGAAAGTGATCGATGGTCTGTTTTTGCGTTGACCGATTGGTTGACGGATCGATAGATGGATATTTGATATAGATTCATGGATATGGCCTGATTGGGAAAAATAGTGACATGCTTGTAAAGGATGACGAACGACATGATCAGAATTGAACCGCGAGCAGAGCCGTTTCGGCCGGAGACGGATCCGTGGGATCCGATCCACTCGCTGCAGAAATATAACCGATATGTGTTGACCAGCGTCGAGATGACGGTGACGAACCTGTGCAACATGCGCTGCGAGCATTGCGCCGTCGGCGACCTGCTGGTGGCCAGCGAAGGCGATACGTTGCCGATCGACCTGGTCCTGAAGCGCCTGGATGAAGTGGAACATCTGAAGACGATCAGCATCACCGGAGGTGAGCCGTCCTTCAGCGACCGGACGATCGACCGGGTCATCCTGCCGATCCTTCGCTATGCCCGGGAGCGCGGGGTCTATTCACAGATGAACTCCAATCTGACGCTGGATTACGGGAAGTATGAGAAGATCGCGCCATATCTGGATGTGATGCATATCTCCTACAATTACACCGATGCAAAGGACTTCCACGAGATCACGTTTGCTCGCTCGTCCCACCCGGTCTCACCGCTGGCGGCTGGCAGACTGTACGAGCGGATGATCGAGAATGCGCGGAAGCTGAGCGAAGGCGGTCTGTTCGTCTCGGCCGAATCGATGATCAATTATCGCACGCATCGCCATCTGCCGGAGATTCATCGGCACATCGTGGAGATGGGCTGCAAGCGGCATGAGGTCCATCCGATGTATCCGAGCGCATTTGCCGCCGGGCTGCCGAAGCTGTCGCTGCAGCAATTCCGGGAGGCGATACACTCGCTGCTCGATGCGCGGAACCGGGACATCTGGATGCTCTTCGGCACGCTGCCCTTCTTCCGCTGCAGCGAGGATCCCGAGGACCACGAACTGCTGAACCGGCTCATCCGCGAGCCGAACCTGACCGTGCGCAACGATCCGGATGGACGGAACCGGCTGAACGTTAATCTGTTCACCGGAGATGTGTTCGTGACGGATTTCGCCGATGTGCCCGCGCTGGGCTCGATCCTGCGCGACAAGCTGGACGACGTGTTTGATCGCTGGACGCAGGAGCATCCCCTGAACCGGACGATCAATTGCCATTGCCCTGCCGCACGCTGCTGCGGACCGAATCTGCTCGTGGCGGACATGTATTATTCGGGTGTCGATTTCAAGAAACGCAGGGCGGTTATCTGATCGGAACAGACGGGACACAGGCGATCATCGGTGCCGATACTGGCATCTCCTCTCAAGGATCATCGGTGACCATCGTGCCGGGATGGTCATATGCCCGCTGGGATTATGGAATGGAACGTTGCAGAGCCGTGATCGGATCACAGCGATCATCGATATGGCCGGTGCCGACGCTGGCTTCTGATCGCAGGAATCATCGATTTCTACAGCGCAGCTGCGGTGATCTGACCATAGCCAGGAAGATACGGTTGGTGAAGACTGGTGTAAGTACCCGGTTCTTTTCAATGCTGGAAGGATCGTGATGATTGGGACAAGCTTCGGAATCGAGAGGTGTCTACATGACGCGAAGAACGTTGATGATAATCGTATTGGGTCTGGGTTTTCTCTATGCCTTGTTCACCATTGGCTTGCCGTTTCTTCTGGCGCTGGTTGTTGTCCTGTTCATGGAGCCGTTTACCAAGCTGATCATGCGCTACACCAAGCTGGGGCGCAATGCCGCGGGGATGATCTCCTCTACGGTATTTACCTTGTTCTTGCTTCTGGCAGCCTATCTGATCGGGGTGAAGATTTTCTCCGAGCTGATGAGCTTCATCACTTATGCCAGGGACAATTTCCACCTTGTCTCCGAATATATCCAGAAATTGTCCATCAACACAGATCTGCTGTATGAGACATTGCCGCCAGAAGAGGCCGACAGCCTGGCTGCGACCATACAGGCGGGCACGGACGCCTTGATCCGCGGGGCGCAGAGCCTGCTCTCTAGCCTGTCGGGATTTGCCCTGAATTTTGCGAAGCAGATTCCGGGGTTGTTCGTCTTCTTCCTGTTCTTCATCGTGGCGGTGTTCCTGTTCAGCATCAGCCTGGAGAGGATGAAGCAGGGCTTCCTGTCGGTGTTCGAGGAGCAATCCCGTCCCAAGGTGGACACGGTGCTCGGGAACTTGCGGGGCTCGATCTTCGGCTTCGTGCGAGCCCAGCTGTTTTTCTCGCTCATGACCTACGTCCTGACGCTGATCGGGCTGCTCATCCTTGGCATCGACCATTCGTTTGCGATCGCTTTCCTCGTGACGCTGGTCGATCTGCTGCCGATCCTGGGCGTCGGCTCCTTCCTCGTGCCCTGGGCGATCTATCAGGCGCTGATCAGCAACTGGTTCATCGCCATCGGACTGATCGTGCTGTTCATCGTGATCACCGTCATCCGCCGCATCATCGAGCCGAAGGTGCTGGGCGACGCCGTGGGCATCAGCGCGTTGTCCGCCCTGATCAGCCTGTACATTGGCTACGAGCTCATGGGCGTCATCGGCCTGTTCTTCGGGCCGGTCGTCGTGCTTGTCTATCAGGCGATGCGCAAGGAAGGCCTGCTGAACATCAAGATCAAGCTGGAGTAGATGGGGGCATCAGCCTGGACCTCGGGCTGGTCATCGTGCTCGTCTATCAGGCGATGCGCAGCGAAGGCTTGCTGCAGCATGATCAAGCCGGAGCAGATGCCGTCATCGGGTTGTTCTTCGGGCTGGTCATCGTGCTCGTCTGCGAGGCGATGCGCATGAAAGGCCTGACACAACAGGATCAGATCGAAGCAGCAGCTTCACCACCATATCCCTTTCGATTGAGAAACGCAGCTTCGCCGGTAAGGCGGGGCTGCGTTTTTGGCTGTACGCCCAGTATGGGCTTCATCTCTCATGCTTTTTCCGCGCTTGATGATCCGCTGAGACACGATGATATCTGCACTCACGCCTTATGAAGCGCCTCTGACTGACCGAGAGAAGATTCTCTTGTCTCTCACGCCCCTTCGACCGTCTATCTCCCGCCTGATACACGATGATATCTGCACTCACGCCTTCTGAAGTGCCTCTGAGTGACTGAGAGAAGAATTTCTCGTCTCTCACGCCCCTTCGACCGTCTATCTCCCGCCTGATACATTATTTTATCTTTTCTCAGCCAGGTGACCGGGCAAGCGTTTCGGCGTTTAGGCGCGAACTGGGCGTTTACCTATGACACATGATGGGCGATTGACATATGTTAAAACATGGGCGTGAGGGCGGATGCCCTGCGCACAAATCTGTCGAGAAACAGAGGAGGACGGTATACTTGGAAGCTCCAAAACCACAAGCGAAGCCTGTTCAGCCAGAGAAGACGGAAGCCAAGCAAGTCGAGCAAGCGAAGCCGGCAGAGCAAACGAAACCAGCCGCCACCACCAAGCCAACCGAACAGGTGAAGCCGATAGAACAATCAAAGCCAAACGAGCAGGTGAAGCCGGTTGTCCATGTCAAGCCGAATACCACAACCCCAAGCGCGGCCGGGGGCAATGTGTCGCCGTCGCCAAACATGTTCCAGGGGGCAAGCACGAACGTAACGCCAACGATCAGCCCTGCAGCGAATACGAACATGCAGCCGTTGAACGCTCCGTCAGGTCCATCATACGGGATGGCAGCTTTCCCATACCCGAACGTAGGCGCAGCGGGCGGAGTGAATCCGGCGCTCACGGCGGCGTCCATGCCGAACCCGAACGTAGGCGCAGCGGGCGGAGTGAATCCGGCGTTCACGGCGACGTCCATGCCGAACCCGAACGTAGGCGCAGCGGGCGGAGTGAATCCGTCGTTCACGGCGGCGTCCATGCCGAACCCGAACGTAGGCGCAGCGGGCGGAGTGAATCCGGCGCTCACGGCGGCGTCCATGCCGACTTACATGCCTAACCTGCCGGTGTATCCGAACCCGATGTTGACCGCCCAGCAGACAGCCAATCCGTCGCCCGTTGCCAATATTAATGCCAACATCAAGGCCCAGGCCACCAACCAGCCAATTCCGTTGCCGATCCCGGAAGCCGCCCAGGATCCTTACCGCTACTACGAACCGTTCGTCGGCCCCTATGACCCTTGCCCGCCGATCACGGTGAAGCGCTATGTTGTGCCGATCAACCAGTACCTGAATTTCCAGCCGCCTGGCCTTCCCCAGTTCGCTCCCGCCGAAGCGTTGAGAAGAGGCACCCTGTGGCCTTTGTTGTCTAGCCCGTATGAGCCCGAATATTGAACGCGACGAAAGGAGAGGACTCAAGAAGATGAAGATGAAGCTGGACAATGAATATTACCGCAGGCTGCATGAGATGCAGGCGATCGATTTTACGCTGGTGGAGTTGCAACTGTATCTGGATACGCATCCTCAGGATATGCAGGCTCTGCAACAGTTCAACCACTTCAGCCAGGTGAGGAGGAAGCTGGCGCAGGAATTCGAATCGATGTACGGCCCGCTGCAAAACTTCGGCAACAGCTACTCGGGCTTCCCATGGCAGTGGAACGACACACCCTGGCCATGGCAAGTGTAGATTCAGGCAATACGGAAACTGGGAGGTAAGACAACCATGTGGATTTATGAGAAGAAACTGCAATATCCGGTGCGCGTCAGCAAATGCGACCCACGCATGGCCAAATTCCTGATCGAGCAATACGGCGGCGCGGACGGAGAATTGGCAGCGGCGCTGCGCTACCTGAACCAGCGGTACTCGATCCCGGACAAAGTGATCGGGCTGCTCACGGACATTGGCACGGAGGAATTTGCACATCTTGAGATGATCGCGACGATGGTTTACAAACTCACGAAAGACGCAACTCCGGAGCAGTTGAAGGAAGCGGGGCTCGGCGACCATTACGCGAACCATGATCGGGCGCTGTTCTATAACAACGCATCGGGAGTGCCGTGGACGGCGGCCTACATCCAGGCGAAGGGTGATCCGATCGCCGATCTGTACGAGGACATAGCGGCGGAGGAGAAAGCTCGCGCCACCTATCAATGGCTGATCGACATGACGGACGATGTGGACCTGCAGGACAGCCTCAAATTTCTGCGGGAACGCGAGATCGTTCACTCCCTCCGCTTCCGTGAAGCGGTCGAGATCATCAAGCAGGATCAGCAGACGAAGAAAGTCTTCGCCGTCAACAAACCGAAATGAGCGATGCGATCCATCGCACAATGACAGACTCCCGCGGGTGAATGGGCTCGCGGGAGTCTGGTGCTTTCTGGAGTTTGGTTTGCAACATTTGGGATCCGTGAATCGGAAACCGCTGAGTGGCAGACAAGGAATGCACGGTTCCCCCGTCAAGCCTGCAGCTGTTTATACAGCCATTTGGCGTATTCCAGGGGGCGGATGATGGCGGTGCGGTAGGCCTCCAGGTCGTTGATCTGCAGGAAGATGTTGCGGCCCGGCTTCGGGTTGATCTCGATCAGCCACACATGTCCGTCGGGATCGACGGCCAGATCGAGCGCCAGTTCGCACAGCCTGCCGTATTCCAGCTCAAGCTGATCCACGATATCCATGGCCAGCTTCTCCGCCGTCTGACGGATCTTCTCGATCGTCTTGTCGCTTGCGAACCTCTGCCTGAGCAGCTTCTCCATCTCGATCGCCCTGCCCCCGCCGTGGAGGTTGCTCGTGACGCTGCGGGCCGCGCCGATCCTTCCGGCACAGCCTGTCACTTCCCATTCCCCCTTGCCGTTCTTCTGCACGAGCATGCGGAAATCATGCACCCGCCGATTGCTCAGCATGATGTCGATGCCCTGCTGCATCAGATAGACTCGCCCGTACACCCAGCTGTACGCCTTGCGCAGCATCGCGCGCGTGCTGAGTGTCAGCTCCGGGATGATCCGGCGGTGAGCATCTCTCCCCTGGATCAGATAGGTGCCGTCACCCCGCTTCTCGATGCGCAGGATGCCACGGCCGCCCGTACCGTTGACCGGCTTGAGGAAGACCACGCCATGCTTCGCCAGGAACGACAGCAGTCCCCGCCCTTCCATGAACAGCCTCGTATCCGGCAGATGCGGACTGATCGCCGGATTCTGCGAGAAGAGCTGATGGATGCGCCATTTGTTCGACAGGGGGCGGTTCAGATAATGCAGCTTCGGGTAGCGGCTACGGAAGAGTCTAAGCTGCTTGAACCGTTCGGTCGGCTGATAGCGGCACCGGTCGAAGATCATATCGGGAAAATCCGTCCACGTTCGCCTCCAACGCCGATTCTCCGGATCATACCGCAAGGCCTGGATGCGGGCGTGCTCATGATCCACATCCTCAGGCGTAAACAGAAAAGCATCGATTCCCATACGCTTCGATTCGGTGAGCAAACGGCGAATATACGGCAACTCGTCGATCTGTTTCTGGTCGTTCAGATACAAGGTCATGACGCCCAACTTGAGCTGGGACACAAGCAGTCACCTACTTCATGGGGATAATGAACAGGCTGAGTTCGGGGCGGTTGCCGAAGCAACAGCATTGGTAAACACAGCCAATGCATAACAGGCTTACGTCATCAGAGTGATATCCGTTAATCCTAAGCTTTCTTCGTCTTTCCCTTCACCTTGCTGGCCAGGTACTTGCAATACAATACGGTGTTTTCAAGCGATTTGGCCCTGATATGAGGCTCATCGAACTTCATCGGCTTGGAATTGGCTTCGAAGAACCAGGGACTGCCATTGGCATCAACCCCGATATCCATCGACATCTCACCGATCAACGAACGGTTGCTGGCTTCGATCTGACGCGCAATATCCACGGCGGCCTTCCTGACGCGTGACAGGATGCGGAGGGCTTCATCCTCCCCGTAGGCTGCGCTGAGCAGCTTGAGCGGATCATCGATCGTCCCGCCGCGCGGCACATGGGTCGTGATGCTCTTGCTTCCCGCGAGCCGCGCGCCGATGCCGGTCAGACTCCAGACGCCTTTCTCATTTTTCTGCACGAGCACCCTGAGATCGAATGGCCGTTTCTTGTACCTGGGAAGCAGGATGCCCTGCTGCACGATGTAAGGCTCGCTCCCGATCAACTCCTGAAGCTTGGCCTTGAGGCTCTTTAGCGTTCGGAAGCGGTAGCGTGCGGCGGATTTGCCTGTCTGCACGCTCAGCCGGTAGGTCGCTTCGCTGCCGCCGCGGCGGCGTACCTGCATGATGCCCTTGCCCGCCTTGCCCGCCTCCGGCTTCAGATAGATGAGCGGAGACCGGGAGAACATCGAACTCAGTTTGACCTTCGGCCCCCATTGCACCGTATGCGGGACCAGCTTGCTGGTCTTCTGGGATTGACGCAGCCACTCGATCAGTTGCCATTTGTTGAAGAAGGACGGGTTATAGAAACGGATCCGCGGGTGCTCCATGCATTGCCGGATCACTTCCTGCACCTCAGGATCCAGCTCATCCTTGCGGTAGGGCAGCCTGTTGTAGATGACCGATGGCCGGGGAATCTGCTGGCGCACCCAGGTGCCGGTATGCTTGTCGTAGGAGTAGCCGGTGACCGTCCTTCGCCTGATCTTCAGATCCTTGGGCGTCACGACATAGATCGGAACGCCGTGCTGCTGTCCGGTATCGATCAGATCGACAAAATTCTGCGAATTGCCGCGGAACGGCTTCAGGTCATCGTGCATCGCGAGGATCGCGATGACGGCCTGCCGGGTGCGCGGCTTCGCCTGCTCATGATTCGTCTCCATCAGTCCTCACTCCCGGATCGGAACTTGCTGAGATACATGCAGTGCTCGAAGATGTAACGAAGCGACTGCCTGCCCTGTTGCTTGAGTGCCGGATGCTTGAAGATCGATCGTCCCGGCTTGGCGTTCGCCTCGAACATCCAGATCTGGCCGTTCTTGTCGATCCCGATATCGAATCCGATCTCGCCGACGCGGTGGCGCGACTTGCGCTCGATCACCTCCGCCAGCTTGATCGATTCCCGCTTCGCTTTGTCGAGGATCTCGTCGGCGCGAGAACCGAAGGCCATCGTCAACGCCTGTTCCGGCGTCAGCAGCTTGCCGCCGTTGCGCAGGTGGGTGGTGACGCTGCCTCGCCCCGCCTTCTTGGCGCCGATGCCGGCCACAACCCACTCATCCGCACGATTCTTGTTCAGGTGGAAGCGGAAATCGATCGGGCAGCGGTCGATCTCGATCAGGCGTATGCCCTGCTGGCACACGTAACGGTTGAGCGACGGCGCCCTTCTGCTGATCGCCTGCCGCAGCTCGGCGAACCGGCTGAACTTCAGCAACGTGTTATGTCCGTTGCTTCGGTATCGCAGGTAGTAGCCGCTCTTCGGCTTCCAGGTCAGCCGCATGATGCCTCTTCCCAGGCTGCCGGAGGTTGGCTTCAGATAGACGAGGTGATACTTCGTGAGCATCTCTTTCACCTGCTGATAGGTCGGGGCGGTGATCGATTCCGGCACATGCTGCTCCGCATCCGGCTCGCCGGACAGCAACGCGTAGACCTCGGCCTTGTCGAAGAAGCTCCAGTTGAAGATCGGGATGCCGCGCCTCTGGAAACGCTCCTTGAGCGCTTCCATGGTGGGAAGGCGCTCGCTTCGCCTGCTGCCCATGCGATTGTACACGACATCGGGCAGGGGCACGGTTTTCTTCGTCCAACCGCTGCCTGAGATGAAATAGGCGTTCATCGTCTCGTCGGACCAGTTCACATCATTTGGGTGAAAGGCGCAGAAGAACGATTTTTTGTGTCCGGCGAGGATATAGGGTCGGACATTGCTCCTTGGGCCAGGCGGACGACTCGATGTCATCAGTCCGATCAGCGGTCCGATGCGCAGCCCGTTTGCGCCATCGCGAACGGCGTAACACATGCCGGTGCCAGGCACCAACAGCTGGCGCTGGAGATTCGCGGGCAGATACAGATGGTTGCCCGCCCTTCTCAGGATGCGGATGGGCGCTTCCAGCGAACGCTTCCCCAGGCTGATCCGCAGCATCTTGCTGACTGACAGTTGCAGGTCGGCCAGCAGCGAACGGGTGATGTAGACAGTTTTGTCGGAACGGTACGTGACATGGACCCTCAAGGTGGTCAAACTCATTGGGCTAACCCTCCTAAATGCCTGTCGAGCAAATAAATCGCATAGCTTATCAGATTGTGGACACTGGCCTTGCTTCTGCTTGCGTCATGCAGCTGAGTGAAGATGGAGCGGCCAGGTTTGGAATTCACCTCGAGTATCCAGACCCTTCCATCCCTGTCGATGCCAAAATCAATGCCGAGTTCAAACAACGGACCGGCTTGCTTCTCGAGCTGCAGAGGAATGAGACGGGACAACATCTCCAGATCGCTGACGATCACCTCAGCGATCGCTTCATCGTATTGCTCGCGGAGGAACGGGAGCAGCGGACGTGATTCCCCTCCGCCGTGAATGTTCGCCGTGAGGCTGCCGGGGCGACCGAGACGGATGGCCATCCCGGTCAGCTGCCACTTGCCGTCTCCTCCCTTCTGGACGAGCGACCGTACATCAAATGACCTCCCGGTGGAGGTGGTCAGGCTCAGCGACTCCTGAAGCAAATATCTCCTGTAACTGACAAATGCGTTCAACCATCTGAGCAACTGAGGCAAGGCGTCGAAGGCAGCACTGAGCGGTCTGTTCAGCGCATCCCTGCCGCTGACCTCATATCCTCCTGCCTCCAGCTTCGTAATGCGCAGGATCTTCTTGCCGTGGGATCCGGCATTCGGCTTCAGGACGCACGAACCGCGTTGATCGAGCCATTCGGTCACTTGCCGGATATCGGCAAGCTGCTGCGTTTCCGGCAGGTAAGAGCGAAGCTTCGGATGCCCATTCAGCATCTCATGCACTTGCCATTTGCCGCTGAGGCCGCAGAGGATGCAGCGCACAGACTTCAGCCTGCGCAGACGGTTGATCGCTTGCTTGTAGCGCAGATATTGAGACCTGCCGGAGTAGAAGCATCGATCGTAGATGACGGGCGGCACCGGCCTCTGCACCTTGATCCAACGGGCTCCGTGAGCATCGAACTGATAGCCGTTGATCTCCAAGGTGCTCCAACTCGTGTGGAGCGGGTCGAAGACGATGACGTCTACCCCGGCTTGCTGGCCAATCCTGCTCAATCTGCGGTAGAAGCCTCGGTCGCCGAACGGCGGCGAACCGCGCCGTGCTGTGCGGCTCGTGACGACCATGATGCCAAGTGTTTTGCGTTCTGTGGAAGTATACATTGCCGTTCACCTACATTCCTGACAATGCTCGGCTGTACAGCAGCATCTTCTTCACCGACGGCCTTATCTTACCGGTGGATAGAGGTGTTCCATCCATCTTGGAAGGCTTCGAGTTAACCTCCAGGAGCCATACTCTGCCCGCAGCATCAACAGCCAGATCAATGCCGAGCTCGGCGAAATGGTACGGGATCTCGCTGTCCAACACCTGAGCGATGTCCAGAGCGGCCTTCCTAAGCGTCATATAAACGGAAGCGACCAGATGCGACGGCAGATTCGACTGCATAAGTGCGATGCGCGCCGCGCACAGCTTGCCGCCCCGCGCCACATTGGAGACGAAGCTCTGGTTGCTGGCGATTCTCCCGACGATCGAGGTGATGGACCAGCTGTTATGCGGATTTTTCTGCACCAATGCGCGAAAGTCGACAGGCCGCTCCATAACCGTGATCAGAGTAAGCCCCTGTTGGATCAGATAGCGTTTCCCCTGAACCTTGCTTTTGATCGTCGGAAAGGCTTTTAATAGAGAGGAATAAGTTTTGCGCACCGAGCCGCTTAAGCTGGCGAACTGGCAGATGATGCGGCCGCCGTCTCGCGATATGCGGATGATCCCTTTGCCCAGGCTGCCGGTGACGGGCTTCAGGAAGACGCAGCCATAGCGCTTGCACATGCTGTTTAATTGCTCGTATTTTGTGAAAAGATGGGACTCAGGAAGCAACCGCCGTACCGTGGGGTCTCTTGCCAGAGCGCTGAAGACGTCGTTCTTGTCAAGGAATTTTTCATTGAATACGTGGCCGTTGTGCTTGGATTTTACATGCAGGAAAAATTGTTGTACGCTATCCTTGTTTTCCAGCTTCCTCGTCGTCAGCCGGTTATAGACGATGTCGGGAATCGGAAATCGCATCCGTTTAAAGCGTGATGAAGCGTAGCGCAGTCCGTCCACATCCGACTCGGCGATCCCGTCGGGCGTGAAGAAATAAACGAGCCCGCCATAGTTCAGGCTTGCTCCGTGCAGTTCCTTGCAGAAGGCCGTGACGTTGCCGAAGGGGCGATCCGGACTGTCTGACATGCTCGGGAGCATGACGCCAATCGCGGGTCCGATGACGATGGTCCTGGTGCGGTCCTCGTACGAGACGCGCAGGATGTCCCCGTGAGCGAGGCCAAGGTTGTCAGCGATGCTTTCGGTCATGCGCAGCACATTCCGGCGACTCCGCGGAAGAGGCGCGACCTGCACCTGCAGCCTGCGCGAGCCGAATCGCAAGCTGAGCGTGCGATGGGTCGGGATATGCAGCCTCTTGATGATGGCTGCGCTCATGTGCAAGTACTCTTCGGGGGAGAGGCCGGAGTTCAGGACATGAATTTCCGTTTTAACCGAAGACATGCTGGATCTCCTTCTTGCTTTAGACGTATGTACTTCATCATATGTCCTGTTAAAATTCTTGGTGAATAATCTGGACGTTGGGGGCAAAGCGGTGGATAGTGTGATATTCGTGGCGGTCAGTATCGCCATAGCAGCTATAATCGGGTACATCACCAATTACCTGGCGATCAAGATGCTGTTCCTGCCGAGGCGGGAATGGAAGGTGTGGGGGTGGCGCGTCCCGTTCACACCCGGGCTGATTCCGAAGCGCAAAGGAGAGATCGCCGCATCGCTCGGACGAGTTGTCAGCGACTATCTGGTGACGGCGGACGGGCTCAAGGAGGTGCTGCAGCAGCCGGAGCTGCGCGGCCAGGTGGAGCGCAAGCTGCGCGAACTGGTGGAGAACTGGGCAGAGCGGGACGAGACGCTGGAGGAGATAGCAGCTCGGCTGCTTGGACCGGAGCAGGCGGCGAAAATGAAGCTGTCGCTGGAGCAACAGGCGGAGAAGCTGCTTATGGATGGCGTACGGAGCCTGTGGAGCGATGATGAGGCCAGTGGCGTCGGGTTAGCGCAGGCTGCCGGGTCGGAAGTCGGTGGGCAGCCGGGTGACAATGGCGGCGGAGAATCGGTCGCTGTCAGACAATCAGACGGCCGATCCGTAGGCGGTGATGGAGAAGGTGATTCGGTCACTATAGGCCAATCAGACGGTCGATCGGAAAGTGGCGAGGGCGAAGGTGAAGCGGTCGCTGTCAGACGTTCAGACGCGGTAGGCGGCGATGGCGGCGGAGAGTTGGTCACTATAGGCCAATCAGACGGTCGATCGGAAAGTGGCCAGGATGAAGGTGAATCAGTCGCTGTCAGACATTCAGACGAGCAAGCTAACAGTGTCCTTGGTGGTGAATCGGTGCCATTTGAGTGGGGTGAGCAGCTAGACGGTGCTGGTGCCGATGAGGTAGCCGGGACAGATGATGCTTACGTCGCTCGGGATGTCGTCAGCCGGCCGATCCTGCAACGTCCTCTGGGCGAGTTGCTTGATCAATTGCAGATTCCCGCAGACGATCTGCTCACCCGCGAAGCCATTCCCTGGATCTTGGAGACGCTCCGTTCCGAACTCGCAACGACCGATGGGCTGCTCATCGTGCATCGCATCGTTGTACAGATGCTGTCGGGTCTCGGCGGCATGATGGGGATGTTGGCTGGCATGTTTGTGGATGAGAACAAAATCACGATCAAGGTGCGCGAGGGCTTGCTGAATTACTTGGCTTCGCCGGAAGCAAGCGACATGCTGGGCGGACTTCTGGTGAGTCAGAAGCAGCGGCTGGCCCAGCGGTCGATTGCCGAACTGCTCGGCATGCTGCGGGCACGACTTGAGCCATACGAAGGCAGCCTGTTGCAAGAAGGAGGGACGCTCGCCGATGCGGACTGGTTCGCCGCTTATGTCAGCCGCAAGATGCCTTGGCGCAACTGGATCAACCGCATGTGGGAGATGACGCCGAAACAGCTGCTTGCCAGCCATAAGGAGCAGTTGCTGGACATGACGCCTCTCGTCGCAGAACGACTGCTGCATCTGGTGAGCGATCGGATCGACCAAGCCGTGCGGACGCTTAATCTGTCCAAGCTCGTGCAGAAACAGGTTGAGGATTTCCCGATGGACCAGGTCGAGGAAGTGATCCTCAGCATTACCGGCCGTGAATTCAAGGCGATCACCTGGCTGGGCGCTTTGCTCGGCGGGTTGATTGGCGTCGTACAGGCTCTGTTCTATTTGTGGGTAGGTTCATGAAACGTCGCGGCAGATTAGATTCCACAACTTTTATCACCCAACCATCATAAATGTCCGAGCCTCCTCATATCTTGTACCATGGCACAAGACAGCTTGGGAGGAGGGTGGCGGCATGGTTCGGTGCAAACGCACGATGGTATATTTCCTGATAGCCGCAGGCATGTTGATCTACGCGGTGCCTCGCCTGCCGATCGGCGAAGGTTGGACGATGGAGACGATCTTCGGTGTCTCCTGGATATGCATGGCGCTGCTCATCATTGCTGCGCAGCTGCATGAATTGTTCGGCGTGGATGAGAAGACGGAGCAGGAGATCCGGGCGATCAAAAGGTACAAATACTGGCGTCTGCAGCGCAGGTTCATCGAGGCGCAGGCCAAACGGGACAGAAGCGCCAGTTGATCGGTTGGAGCGAGACGTCGAGGAGAAGCGGCAGTTGCAGGTTTTGCATGAATGGTCAGGCAGATCGACGAAAGGCAGTCGGTCTGTTTTCTTTTTTATTCGGGGGGTGGGGGGCAGTGATTGATTGCTTGTGGGAAGCGATGCTCGTATAATGTAGGAAATAGAACAGATTGATACAGTTTATCGTGGAAGAGGTGCAACAGTTATGGCCGATAGGCATGATGATGAAGAACGCAACGCCGATATAATCGAATATGGTAAGGATACAGGCGCAGATTACGGCGCCAGAACGAATCCGATATTGCAAGACGGAGACGAGCCGATCACGAAACACGAGCAGATCATCCGGTACATCGTTTCGCTGAAGCCAGGCACCAAGATCTCCGTGCGGAAGATTGCCAAGGAGATGGAAGTAAGCGAGGGCACGGCATATCGGGCGATCAAGGAAGCAGAGAATCTCGGCATCGTCGCAACGAAGGAACGAACCGGCACGGTGCGCATCGAGAAGCGGGAGCGACAGGTCGACCATCTGACGTTCGCCGAAGTTGTCGAGATCGTCAACGGGCGCGTGTTGGGAGGAGCACAGGGACTTGGCAAACAGCTGCAGAAATTCGTGATTGGTGCGATGGAGCTGGATGCGATGGTGCGCTATATCGAGGCGCAGAGCTTGCTGATCGTCGGCAATCGCTATCGCGCGCATATCCGGGCGTTGGAGCAAGGGGCTGGCGTGCTGATCACCGGGGGATTCGACGCCTCCGAGGAAGCGAAGAAGCTGGCAGACGAGTTGAGTTTGCCGATCATCTCTTGCGAATCCGATACGTTCACCGTCGCGTCGACGATCAATCGTGCCATCTATGACCGGAATATCAAACGCAAAATCATGCTCGTCGAGGATATCGTCAACCCGAATGGACGACTCAACTCGCTCAAGCCATCCAGCACGATCACAGAGATGAGGCGGCTGATGGACGAGAGTGGACAGCGACAGTTTCCGGTTACGGATGAATGGAACCGACTGGTCGGTGTCATCTCCTCCAGCGATATCAACGGCGAGCATGATGCGTGGACGGTGGACAAGCTGATGACGCGCAACCCGATATCTGCCAACCTGCAGACCTCTGTAGCGTCAGCAGCGCACATCATGGTATGGGAAGGCATCGACATGCTGCCGATCATCGATGTGAACCGCAAGCTGATCGGCGTCCTGTACCGGCAGGAAGTGCTGAACGCGATGAAGTATACGCAGAAGCAGCCGCAGGGCGGGGAGACGATCGAGGATCTGATCCTGAGTGAGTTCGAGGAACTGCGCGATGCGAAAGGACAACTGATGTTCCGCGGTCCGATAACGCCGCAGATGACCAACAACATGGGCACTGTGTCGGAGGGTGTGCTGACCACGCTGATCACCAAAGCCGCCTATCGCGCGGTCAAGGAATGGAAGAACAGCGACCTTGTGCTGGACAATATCTCAACATATTATCTGCGTCCGGTGCAGATCGAGAGCATCATCGAGATTCGCCCGAAGATCATCGAGATCAGCCGCAGGTACGGTAAAGTGGACGTCGAGGTATATGCGGGCGAGTCGCTGGCGGCGAAGGCGATTCTGGCGGCGCAGTTGATCGAGCATGAGGGATGAATCGAGATCATTGCGAGGTATAATGCGAACATTGATTCAGGAGTGTCCAGATTGAGACGATGAACCAGAGTCCTTGAAAATGACGAAATCGATCGGTCTATTCTTGAAGTAACGAGGGTGGCTGTCGGGAATGTGCCTATATGGTCTGAATTGTGTGTCCCCCACACTTCCTTCTTACAATAAAAACCGGCAGGCACGGAGCGTCCAATCCCTCGTTGCTGCCTCCAGAAACTCGAACAATCATTTTTAGTATGGAGTATTGATTTCTATCAGTTTAATACGATAGTCAGAATGATCTACATGAAATCGGAATGTGGATAACTCAATCCTGTGGATAACCCGCCATCGCGCCACGGAATGCCTGTTTCAATGAGTTTTTGGGGCCGGGCTTTAAGTCTTCTTGCGTTCTGATGTGAACCTGCGTTTTTTTTGCACAACCCAAAGAAGACCTGA
>Ga0310828_1000391_pt1 | contig 47999 bp, 40 predicted proteins | sample WT_ome_3_FD_202242 | JGI IMG/M metagenome (GOLD analysis project Ga0310828, IMG submission 202242) | Sorghum-adapted microbial communities enriched on wild type (WT) sorghum from Joint BioEnergy Institute, Emeryville, California, United... ... | reverse complement strand
GACGAACAATTTCCTGCCGCTCATCCTGCCGGCGATCGCCTCGCCAACCGTGGTGTTCTTCATGCGCCAGTATCTGCTCGGCATGCTGTCGCTGGAGATGGTGGAGGCATCACGCATCGACGGTGCCGGTGAGTTCAGGACCTTCAATCAGATCGTCCTGCCGCTCATGCTGCCCGCCATGGCGGTGCAGGCCATCTTCACCTTCGTGGCCAGCTGGAACAACCTGTTCCTGCCGCTCATCCTGCTCACCAAGAAGGAATATTATACGCTGCCCATCATGGTCAGCTTGTTGCGCGGCGATATTTACCGGACAGAGTATGGCTCGATCTATCTCGGCCTGTCCCTGACCTTGTTGCCGCTGATTGTCGTGTATCTGATCCTCTCCAAATATATCATCGCCGGCGTGGCGCTTGGCGGCGTGAAAGAGTAACGAGTGAAATAACATTTCCCCTATAGAATCAACCTCATGAATCCCCCCACTGTCACATCGCCATCATCTGGAGATGGCTTAGGCGGGTTTGCGCGTGAGCGCATAACCCGCTCTCTTCATTTCATTTGTAACTGGTGGATGCGATGTGTGGAGACTCGCAGTCACTTGACCTGGGGAGTTATCCGTTAGTGTAAAATTTCCGTGGGCAAAGGAAAGAAGGCACTAGAAAAAGAGCTTCTCCCTTGGTAAAGTGATGTTTGCCCTACAAACACACCAAGAGGAGGAAGCTCCTATGAGCCACTTTACCACAAAGATGCCTACGATGAAAGAGATCGAGCAATGGCTATTTCGGAAAATGCAAGAGGAGTTCGCCAAGGCCATGGCGCGGGTGCTGGAGGTGCTGGATCAGCAGATTCTGGAACAACGGGACCGAGAACGTTACCGAGTGAAAGAAGAGCGTGAAGCGAGCGTCAACACGGTGTTTGGAAACATACGCTTCAAGAGAAGACTGTACCGTGACCGTAAAAGTGGCAAATACGTATATCTGTTGGATCAACTGTTGCAATTCGAAGGACGTGGGAAAGTCAGTCCGCATCTGGAGGAGACGGCGATCGCATTTGCCAGCCAAGGACCGTCGTACCGGGATAGCGCGAAGCGCCTGAAGCAACTCTTGGGATACGATGTGCTCAGCCATCAGGCGATTCGGGAAAAACTGCTGGCTCATGCAGAACAGCCGGTTTCGGTGGTGGAACGACGCCCTGCCCGGGTGCTGTTCGTGGAAGTGGATGGACTCTACACGAAACTGCAACGAAGCAACAAGCGTGGGATAGAGAACGCGATTGCGGTCGTACACGAGGGCTGGGAGAAGAGCGGTAAGCGGGTGCGGCTGAAGAATAAGCAGCATTACCTGCATGCAGGCGGCGGCGATTTCTGGGAAGGGTTCGGGGACTTTCTGGTGGAGCGTTATGAGATCGATGAGAACACGTGGCTTGTGGTGAACGGAGACGGTGCACCGTGGATTGGAGAGTGCACGTCGTACTTTCATCGGTGTCTATACATGTTGGATCGCTACCATGTGGCGCGTGATTTGAAACGCTTTGTCGGTCATTTACCGAAGGTGTGGGAGACCGTGAGACAGTCGCTGGCCAAGCAGAACGCGGCCGCGCTGTTGGCAACCGTAGAAGGTGTATCAGAGCAGGAGATGGCAGAAGAAAACCGAAAGGATTGGAAGCTGTACAAAAGGTTTCTGAAGCGGCACCAGGATCATTTGGACGACTACCGAAACACACTCCAGGCGCAGGGGATCGATACGAGCAGCATGCGCCCGATGGGGAGTGCAGAATCACAGATGCGTATATTTGCCAAGCGGACGAAGCGCGGCGGGTACAGTTGGAGTGAGCGTGGCGTCAGGGCGATGCTACGGACGATGATGAGAAACAACGAAACCGGCTGGATGGTGAAGATGACGGAAGGGCATGGGAGTAGGCAGACCGCGTTCCAAAGGTCCGTAAGCATGCGACAATTGCTAAGGAGTGTGACACAACAGACCAAGGGCTGTATCGCAGGAATGATTCGAATACTGCAAGGACCGAAACAAAGCAGCACAACGGGTATGGCACTTAAGGCTTTAAGAGGATATTGACAAAAAATTCAAACACGAGTTGTCCCAGGCACTTGTCATGGTGGACGGTATTTGATATATTTAATAAATGCGAGTTTAATCGCTCCTTGCTCCCATTCATGGGGGCCTTATGTCCAAGAGGAGGTGAATATTGTGCGCAATTACGAAGTGATGTACATTGTTCGTCCAGACGTTGAGCAAGAAACGCTTGATGCGGTTGTCGAAAAGTTCAACGCGATCATCACTACGGGTGGCGGCGAGATTACCAAGCATGAGGTGCTTGGCAAGAAACGTCTTGCGTACGAGATCAAGAAGTTCCGTGACGGGATCTATGTTCTGACGCAATTCCGTGCAGAAAGTTCCGTTGTGAGCGAGCTTGATCGCGTTCTGAAGATTACGGATGAGATCATCCGTCATCTGATCGTCCGTGACGTTGCCTAATGCAGTTAGGAGGGGATTCGAATGCTGAACCGCGTCATCTTAATCGGAAGATTGACCAAGGATCCGGAATTGCGCTATACACCAGCAGGTGTGGCCGTTACCCAGTTTACCCTGGCTTGCGATAGACCTTTCACCAACAATCAAGGCGAACGCGAAGCGGATTTTATCCCGATCGTGACCTGGCGCCAATTGGCGGAGACATGCGCCAACTACTTGCGCAAGGGCCGTCTGACAGCCGTGGAGGGAAGAATCCAAGTACGCAGCTACGACAACAATGAAGGCCGTCGCGTATACGTAACGGAAGTGGTTGCGGATAATGTCCGATTCCTGGAGTCGAACCGCAACGATGATTCCGGCTCTTATGGCAACCGGGATAACACCGCCCGGGATCATTCATTCAATCGCAATGACAGCAGGCAGGATCCTTTCGCTAACGATGGCAGCCCGATTGATCTTTCTGATGATGATTTGCCATTCTGACATCTGACGCAACTGTGATCGAAGTGAATACTGTTAAAGTCGCTTATTACCCTTGAGCAATCAAGGGTTTTTTCTTTGAATATGCGCAACTTACACAAGAGGAGAAAGCTGTTTACCGGAGAAGTTATTTCCGATAAACAGCTTTTTTATTTCATTAAGAATCGCTACAATTTCAGTAACAATCGCTACGAAGTTTTGGCGTGCATTTGTTATAGTGGATGAAAAAGGGGGCGGGGCAGTGTATCCCTTAAACAGGCTGAATATTCGTTCGCAGCTTGTCGTTGTTTTTCTCATCTTAGTGACCCCCATCTTCCTGTTGAACTGGTTTGCCGGAGAGCAAACAGAGGAAATATTGAAGAATCAAGTGACGGACGCTTATGTCGAGCTGATCAAGCAGAACCACGCCATCATCGATCGCAATATCGATACGGTAAACAAAATCATGACGACGATCATCCTGAATCCGCTTACCCAGAGCTTCGCCCGAAATCAAGCGAGCGAGGCAGAAGTAAATCGGGTGCAGCAGTATCAATCGATGCATGAACTGTTGGCATCAAGCTCGATGGGAGTAGATGGAGGGGAGATGATCCGTTATTCGTTCTTTGTCCCGGATGATGAGAAGCAGTACTCTTTCGCCCCAAGTTATCGATCCCGCAACAGCAGCTACGTGTTCTTCTTCTCGGAGGAAGATAAACCGGAATGGTATGATGCAGCCGTCGAGCTGAAGGGCAAAGGCGAGCTGAAGATCATCGAAGGCTCGGGGCCGGAGCCGGTCAAGACAGTGGCTTTCATCCGCGCGGTCAATTATCTGGCTGAAGGCAACCAGGTGATCGGCGTACTCGTCGCCACGAATATGGATCGGAAGATCGGCGAATCGGTGAAATCGATCGCTCTGCCAGCAGGCAGCAGCATCATGGTCACAGACATGGAGAACCGACTGTACTTCGGCACAGACGGCGATGCCGTGATCGATACGCGGATGGAGCTGCCGGACGATGAGGCTTTTACCCATACGGCATCCGACGCTTCATATGTCATCAATGAGGACAATATCTATGTGCTGCACGAGAATGTGTTGATGGAACACAAGCTGATCTATCGCATTCCTACACTGTCGCTGACGGATCAGCAGAACAAGCTGAAAAGCTCCATCCAGTTGCTCTCAGGGGTATGCTTCGCTCTCTTCTTCCTCGTCATGTTATACTTCCTTCGTTCCTTGATCACTCCGCTGTTGAAGCTGGTCAGCTTCTTCAAGGTATATGAGCCGGGCAAGAGCTTGCCGGAGCTGAGGGAAAGGGAGCGCAGGGACGAGGTAGGCAGTCTGATCGCGTCCATTCACGACATGGCCGATCGATTTAATCAATTGATCCATGACAAGTACATCATGGAGATCCGCAACAAAGAAGCGCAGCTTCAGCTGCTCTATCAGCAGATCAATCCGCATCTGCTCTATAACACGCTGGAGAGCGTGTACTGGAAATGCATCCTGCAGGGAGAGAATGAAGCCGCGGATATGATCAAAGATCTGTCCAAGCTCATGCGCATCAGCCTCAGCCGCGGCAGGGAATTGATCAGCTTGTCGGAGGAGCTGGAACACGCGAGAGCTTATGTCAGCTTGCAGCAGAAACGATTCGAATATGGATTCAAGGTGGAATGGCAGATTGCAAGTGAAGTGGAGGCCAATGTGATTCCAAAGGTAACCTTGCAGCCGATCATCGAGAATGCGATTATCCACGGCGTCCGCTATATGGAGGAGGATGGAGAGATTCTCATCTCCGCCTTCCAGGAGAATGGGCGAGTGTGCATCCAGATCGAGGATAATGGCTATAAGGACGTGAATATAGAGGCAATCCAGAGGAGCTTGGACGAGGAGGACAACTCCTCGAACTCAGGAGGGTACGGGGCGAGGAATGTGCATAAGCGGATTCAATTGCACTTTGGCTCCGAGTATGGCTTAGTTTACGAGCGAAGGGAGCCGCAAGGGTTGCGGGTGAAGATGTTCCTTCCAGTTCGAACGAGTCGGCACGACCAAGATTGACATAGGGAGAGGATGACGCTTATGTATCATCTGTTGATCGTGGATGATGAGCCGTTGATCTGCAAAGGGTTGCAGAGTCTGCTCATGAGCGCGGGAATGGCGATCAGCTCGATCCACCTGGCTCACAGCGGAGCGGAAGCGCTCGACTATCTGAGGGTAGAGGAGATTGATCTGCTGATCACCGACATCCAGATGGGTGAGATCAGCGGCATTGACTTGATGTATCATGCGAAGATGATCCATCCGCATATTCAGACGATCGTCATATCCGCACATGATAAGTTCCAATATGCTCAGCAGGCTATCCGCCTGGGAGCCAAGGATTACATCGTGAAGCCGATCAACAATCATCAATTGTTGGATTCGGTCCGCAATGTCCTGCTCAAGATGGACAAGGCAGCTCCGCAGGACAATCCTTACATAAGCAAATTGAAGGAACATTTCGCCATGACGGAGCCTGAACAAGAGTTGACAGCATCGCTCAACGGCTACCTGCGCCGTGAGCAGCCTCTGACGGAAAGGCTGATCACAAGGCTTACCGGGCCCTACTATGCGGTGATGAAGATCAAGCTTAGGGTTCGTCCTGATCGTCTGAAGGAGAGGGGAGTTTCTGCGGAGGACACGCAGTTGTTCCGCTATGCCTCCTTGAATATCGTGCAGGAGATGCTGGATCAGGAGCTGGATCACCTGACGGTCTATTCACCGGATGACGAACTCACCATCATCATTCAGTGGAGCGAGCTGGCCTACAGCCAAAGGCCGGCCAATAAGATCGATTACCTGGAGCTCATCGGCCGCTCACTGCACAGTTCGATAGAGCGGTATCTGAATATCGAGTGCTCGATCGGGTTCAGTCAGATCTTAAGGGGAGTCGAATATCTGCCTGATCTGCATGACCAGGCACTGAAGGCCATCCATTGGAACCGCGTACATTATGATAACCATGTCTTCTTCTACGGTGATCTGAATTGGAGCATCTACGGGGAGGACCCGACAGCAGAGGAGATCTTCGCGCAGAACAACAGCATCGTAGAGAAGGTCAAGGAGTTTCTCGAAGCCAATTACCATCAGAAAGGGCTGACGCTGCATGAGGTCGCGCAGAAAAATCATGTCAGTCCCAACTACCTCAGCTATCTGTTCAAAAAATTTACCGGATGCGGCCTGTGGGAATATGTCATCAAACTGCGAATGGAAGAGAGCAAGCGGCTCATCCTCACGACGGATCTGCGAAGATATGAAATCGCGGATCGGGTCGGGTATGAATCACCTGAGCATTTCAGCAAAATATTCAAAAAATACTTTGGCTTCTCACCTTCCGATCTAAAGAAGTAAGATTGCCTATCATCGGCATAAGATCGCACATTCCCGCTGCCTCTATTCTTCACTAAGATAGAAGAAAAACTGATGAAGATTGGGAGCGGGAGGACGCACAATGAATCATGCACCAGTCGTGGAGAAAGCACAGCGTGCTGGATCAAGCTACAAATCAGGCAAATACAAGCGATACGTGTGGGGCTTCGTATTTGTGATACCGGCGATCATCGTATTTGCCCTGTTCTTATGGACGCCGATCGTAAAAGGCGTCATTTACAGCTTCTATAACATCGATTTCGTCAAAGGGAATACCTTCGTCGGGTGGGCAAATTATGAGAAGGCACTATCGGATCCCTACCTCCTAACAGCAGTGAAGAATACGCTCTACTACATGTTTCTGGGAGTTGTCATGGGATTCTGGGTGCCTTGTCTGTTTGCGATTGCCATCTCTGAGCTCAGATGGTTCCAAGGCTTCGCCAGGATATCCGCTTATCTGCCCAACGTGGTTCCGCTTGTTGTCATGTACGGATTATGGCGTTGGTTCTATGATCCGGTCGGGCCGATCAATGGGACGCTCAGTCAGCTGGGAGTGGAACCAATCGCCTTCCTGACGAATCCAAGCTGGTCGATGATCTCCATCGTATTCATGGAGACGTGGCAGCAATTTGGTTCCGCCATGCTGATCTACTTGGCAGGCATACTCAGCGTTCCGCGGGATCATTACGAAGCAGCTGAGATCGACGGGGCAGGTGTATGGCACCGGATCCGTTATATCACCCTTCCGTCTATCAAGAACCTGCTGATCTTGCTCTTCCTCCTTCAGATCATCGCGACATCACAGGGCTTCCAGACTCAGCAGGCGCTGCTTGATGGAGGGCCGAACAATGCGACTCTGACATTCGCCCTGCTCATCATCAAGTATGCCACGATGAGGCTTAATTACGGTGTTGCATCTGCTCTGGGCGTGCTGATGTTCCTCGTGCTCAGCATCGTCGCCTATATCCACTTCAGACTGTCGAACAAGGAGGAGAGCTAGACATGAAAGCGCGAGAACGAGGCATCATGTCGAGGTATGATTTCAAGAAGAGACCGGTGGTCTTCATCTACAGTTTATCGGTCTTGATGATCGTCATCATGATGTTTACGATGTTGTATCCGATTGCCTACATCTTCATGAATTCCTTGAAGCCGAATCCAGAGCTGTTCTCGTTCCCGCCCCGCTTCTTCCCCAGCGAATGGGTATGGGACAATTACAGCAAATCATGGGACTATATCCCGTTAACCTTATTCATGAGAAATACACTGTTGCTATTCGTTGGCAACATGCTCTCGATTATGATCATCACGGGCCCCGCCGCGTTCGGCCTGTCCAAGATGCAAGTGCCCGGCAAACGGTTCATCGCGTTGTTCTTCCTGACGACGCTCTTGATTCCGCCAACCACCTACATCATTCCGAACTTTATCAACATCAAGGAGCTAGGCCTGCTCAACAGCTTCTGGGCCTTCTGGCTGCCAGCCGGAGCCAATGCATTCTATCTGCTCCTGCTGAAGAGCTTCTTCGACTCCATCCATCACGAGCTGTTCGAGGCTGCGCGAATCGACGGTGCTTCCGAGCTGAGATGTTACTTCCAGATCGCGTTCCCGTTGTCGGTTCCGATCTTCGCGACGCTGGCGATCTTCGTGTTCAACACTGCCTGGAATGAGTGGTTCTGGCCTAGCATGGTCATGCACAGCGATGATCGATACCCGCTTGCCACCGCCATCTACAAATACGTCATTCAAGCGAGAATGATGGATTGGAACCAGCGATTTGCCATCCTGGCCATGGTGACGATCCCGCCGATCGTGATCTTCCTGCTGTTCCAGAAATACATCATCAGAGGCTTGCACTTGTCGGCGGTTAAAGGGTAACGGGATCGTAAGGCTGCACATAATCGGCTTAAGATTAGACATCGTGTTCAGCAAATACAACCTCCTATAATGAACTCGTAATACAAAATATTCTATGAAGAGGGGTTATCCGAATGCGTAAAGTGTTGACACTCATGATGTGCATCCTGTTCATCGCTGGGGTGCTCGCCGCATGTGGAGGCAAAGGCGGCGACAATTCGGGCAATACGTCCAATGCTAACAGCAACACCGGAACAACGAATAACGCCGCCAATAGCGGAAACGAAACGGGGAAGGATACGCAGCCCAAGAAAGTCCGAATCAGCGTCTACTATCCGACGCCAGACCGCGAAGCGGATCGTGCGCTGGAGGATGACAAGATCCGCCGATTCCAGGAGGTTTATCCGCATGTGGAGATCGTAAAGGCGGACTGGCAATACAATCCTGCGGAGATCGGCATCAAGATGGGCGCGAACGAAGCGCCGACATTGTTTAACACCTATGCGACCGAAGGCAAGTTCCTGGCGGAGCGGGGTTGGGCAGCTGATATTACCGAACTCTGGAACAACTACGAACATAAAGATCAGTTTAATCCGATCTTGGCTAATCAGTTTATCATCGATGGCAAGGTATACGGCATTCCGCAGAAAGGCTATGTCGTTGCGACTGTCGTTAATAAGAAGATGCTGCAAGATAAAGGCGTAGCGATTCCGCCTTATGATTGGACATGGGAAGACATGCTGAACACAGCGCAGGCGGTGAGCGACCCAAGCGCCGGCATCTCTGGTATCGCCCTGATGGGCAAGGGCAACGAAGCGGGTTGGAACTGGACGAACTTCCTGTTCGAAGCGGGAGGAGAGATTCAAACCGTAGCCGATGGCAAAGTAACGGCTGTATTTCATTCGGATGCGGGTCTTAAGGCGCTTGAGTTCTATCACAGACTGAAATGGGAAGCGAATGCGATCCCGACGGACTGGGCGCTGAACTGGGGCGATGCAGTAGGTTCCTTCGCGCAAGGACGCACCGCGATGGTAATCGCTGGCGCGGATGGTCCGGTGGATCAAGCGTTGAATCAGGGCGGCATGAGCAAAGACGATATCGCCGTCTATCCGATGCCGGCTTATCAACCGGGAGGCAAGCATACCGGCGTCCTCGGCGGCGACTACCTGGTCATCAATCCGAATGCTACGAAGGAAGAACAGGAAGCGGCGTTTAACTATGCGGTGTTCGATTACTTCTCTGATGATGCAATCGTATCTGCGGAAGAAAACATCAAGGCTCGTCAAGCGGAGGGCAAATTCTTCATCCCGCCGGTCATCGAATACTTCACGATGGATTCCGAATTTGGCCAGAAGATGAAAGCCCTCTATGACAAGTACGATAATGTGTATCAGTACGACTTGGGAGTTCTTAACCTCTTGGACGGCAAACCGGAAGCACAGTTCAACACCCAGGACTACTATGCTGAGATGACGCTGGCGATTCAGGAAGTGTTCACGAAGAAAGACGCGGATCTTAAGGCGATCCTGGATCGTGCAGCGAAGAATGTGCAAGAGAATGTATTTAACTCCATTCAAGTGCAATAATCGATCGTTCAACTGACAAGAGGGTTGTCCCTGTGACCGAAGATCTGGGGGCAACCCTTTGTGATAAAGTGGAGAAATGGATTGACGGAAGAGCGAGGATGGTGAGTACCTTGATCAGGAACAAGCACAGAATCCTTCTGGCGGGTGTGGTGCTGGCGGTTGTATTGGCGGGGACGGCGATTCTTCTTCTCGTTCCTGGCAGTCAGATTCAATTCCAGGAGCAAGAGGATCTGATCGTCGTCCGCACACCCGTATATGAGATCGCGTTTCATGCAGACAGAGGCGGAATTGCCTATATCAAAGAGAGAACCTCCGGACAGATCCTGAGTTCCGGGAATCGGGAGGACAATCTGTGGTGGGCCTTTATGGCGGATGAATCCTCACATCGATCAACGGAGTCGGAGCAGTTCACGTATGAATGGAGCAACAGGGAGAAGAAGTTGACGTTCCGCTATGAGAGTCCGATCGTTGTGCGTATCGAGATGGATTTTACTCAAGAGGATCGGGTTGTCATGCAAGCCTTCGCGGACAATCAGACCGCAGCGGTTGTGGAGTCCTTCCGGTTCCCCTATGAGCTTCGGTTCGACATTAATCAGGCAGACAGCGCTTTGTTGCCCATGCTGCCTGGCGCCAAGCTGAACGCAAGCTTCTTCAAGGAGAACAACTCCTTCGAAGGACAGTATCCCGGCATGATGTTTGCCGCCTATACAGCGTTGCAATTAAAACATGGAACACTGGTTTTGTTCGATATTCATGAAGGACCGATCGCAACGCTGGACGTTGGCTTCAAGAGTCAAGTCGATGATGCTCAGAAATCGGCGATCGTCCACAACTACAAGACCTGGATCGAGCAGGGAGGGCAGTGGATCTCGCCGAAGATCGTGGTCATGCTGAGCGATGGGTATGAAGCTTCCATCTCGGCTTACCGCATGATGAATCGGATCGACGAGTATCGCGGGATCGAGGAGAAGCTTGGGGAGCAGATGAAGCAGTATGCTGCAGCTCCGCTATACAAACTGGATATCGCGGCGATTGGTCGGGAGGATTGGAACGGACTGAGAAACAAATGGCTGGATACCTTGGAACACGCCGGCATCATACACTTGGTGGGTTTCCAAGAAGGCGGCCATGATGAGCATTATCCGGATTTTATCCCTCCGGCTTCGAAGTGGGGCGGAGAGGATGATTTCCGAGAATTCGTTGCTTATGCGCAGCAGAAGGGGCATCTCGTGATCCCTTATACGAACTTCTCCTGGTGGAGCGCGTCCTCTCCCACGCTGGCCAATCTGCCGGCCAATCTGGAATTGGCGGACATCGTCGTGCGGAGCGAGAACGGGATGATCATCAAGGAGGAATATGGCCCTCACATCGGGTATGTCGTCAATCCGAATCATCCATTCGTCAGGGACCGGATAGCCGAGGAGCATAAGGAACTGATCGAGGAGGCGGGATTTGACGGGATATTCGAGGATCAATGGGGTGCGCGCAATGCGCCGTATGTTTTCAATAAGGAAGTGGCCGATGGGACGGATCCTTCAAACGCGTACTTCGAAGGCGTTCGTCAATATTTTCGATCGATTGGGCACCAGATGTTCGTCGAAGTGGGCATCGATGTACTGGCGGATGACAGCACCGGGTTTCTGGGAACCAACTATCTGTGGGATCTCCTCGGCTACCGGACGAAAACGGACCAATATACGGAATACTTCCCGATGGCGGGCATGCTGCTAAGGGATAAAGTGCTGCTGTATCAACATAATCTGGCGTTTGAGACGATGACCCATTCGAAGGCGATGCTCCGTTGGAACTTGGCGCAAGGCTATCAACTGAGCATGGATCTGCTGAATGGCACCGAGAATCCATGGGTGGATGTAGCAGGTGTGTTTCAGAATCAGGTGCTTGCGCATTATGCGAGTGAGCTTGTTGATTCGTTCGAGCATCTGGACGAGTCCGTTACGCGGACGGTGATAGGGGATTATACGATCACGGCCAATTGGCACGAGGAAGAAGGCTACGCTATCGGTGACTTCACCTTGGCTCCCGGCGGAGTGGAATCTGTGAACAGGTCAGGAAGCGTGCGCGGCGGGGTATATACCCGTTACAACGGGAAGGAGCTGGACCCAGGCGACCATTACCTGGTAGAGGTGCGTGAGGAGGATCACATCCGGATCTACCAACCGATGGGGGCGGACACGACCATCTCCATCCGTAAAGGAGATAAGTGGCCGCATGCGAGGGTCGCAGCTTATCAACATAACGGCAGCTTGATCGCAGAACTGCCGGTGGCAGAAGAAGGGGACTATGTGACCTTCGACTATATCGGCATCATCTATGATCAGGAGGTTGGTTATGTGCAGATCGACCGTTCCGACACGGCCAGCGAAGTGAAGGAGGTGCCGTTCAGCAAACAGGCGCCGAAGATCAATCTTGCTCTGGGCAAGCCGATCGTGTCATCCACCGATACGACGCAAGACTTCCCAGCCTGGAAAGCCAATGACGGTGATCACTACACGTATTGGGAGAGCATGCCGAATCGCTTCCCGCAACAGATCACCGTGGATCTGGGAGACAGGATGAAGGTGCAATCCGTTGTTCTTACGCTGCCGCCGCTTGATGTCTGGGAGGCGAGGGAGCAGGAGATCGAGGTTCTGATCAGCGATGACGGCGATCCATTCACGACACTCGTCGGCAAGGCAACGTATACCTACGATCCTCGAACGGGCAACAGGGTGGAGATTCCGCTTGGCGAGGCGGAGGCAAGATTCGTGAGGGTCGTGGTGAGCGGCAACACGGGATGGCCAGCGGCGCAGGTATCCGAGCTGGAGGTATATTGATCAACTTCCAGTATATCCGAGCCGCATCTCACTTAAGGAGATAATCTGCAAGTAGCTTGGACCATATAAGTGATGTATGAAGCCTGAAGCGGGATGAGGGATTGACGGAGAGGCGTTGTGAAGCAATGGAGAGTTGTGAAAATGAATTGATTTTCAATTTGCATTGAGTTATATTAGTATAAGCGACTTTAACAGGGGCACAGGTGTGCCTAACGAGAAATATAGAGATCATACAGAAAAAGGTAACGGTGATTGGGCGCAAGCGTCAGAGCGCAGATTGCCGTGCCAACCAATCTTATCAACGTCTAATTGAAAGGGACTGAATCAGTACAATGACGATCGCGCCAAGAAATGAAGAAGAGCGCAGCGAGAGAAAGTTTACGCCGCGCAGAGGCAGAGGCAAACGCAAGAAAGTTTGCTACTTCACTGTCAACAAAATTACCCACATTGATTATAAGAATACAGATATTCTGAGAAAGTTCATCAGCGAGCGCGGGAAGATCCTGCCTCGCCGTGTAACTGGCACAAGTGCCAAGTATCAACGTGAACTGACTGTGGCCATCAAGCGCGCAAGAACACTGGCGCTTCTGCCATACACATCAGACAATCATTAATTCAGAAGTGCCGCCTGTGACAGGTGGCACTTTTTACTTAAGGCAAGCAGCTCAGATAGCATGCTCAAGTTTGAGTGCAGGGAAAATGATTGATTTCTGTGCCCATTTGTGATATTTTAAAAAAAGTCATATCCACATGAAACACCCGGGTGTGTGTAACATAACCCTCTGATCAGGAAAGGATGAAGCAGTATGAGCGAGCAGCAACAAGAGCGCAAGCCTGCTACTCCCCGTGAAGGCGCGGGTCGCGAACCACGCGAGGAACGCAAGTCCTTCAATCGCCGCGGCCGCAACAAGCGTCGCAAAGTCTGCTACTTCACTGTCAATAAGATCACCTACATCGATTACAAAGATGTAGATACCCTTAAGAAATTCATCAGTGAACGCGGCAAGATCTTGCCGAGACGCGTGACGGGGACAAGCGCCAAGTATCAACGCATGTTGACCACGGCGATCAAGCGGGCAAGGCAGCTTGCATTATTGCCGTACACGACGGAATAAGGCGCAAGCGCAGCAGGGCGAAAGCTCTGCTTTTTTTGTGTATAGGACGCAAGGCCGCCTGAGACAGGGAAACGGCTTTATAGGCGGAAGCGGAATTATGGTATAATCATGTTCAACAACTCTCGAGATTCTGAGGTGACGATATGCGGCAGTGGGCACGCCAACCAATATTCTGGTCAGTCATGATGATCATCCTGGGCTTCTCATTCCTCACGCCGTTGCAGATCATAACGATGCATGTCGCCATGATCCCGATCGTCGTGCTGGTGGTCAGTTCCCCTACGCTGGTGCATGCGGCGGGGTATTTCATCGTGCCGGCGCTGCTCTTGCTGTTCCTGTCAGGCACCGCCTGGCCGTTTACCGCCATCATCCTGGCTGTGATGCTCGTGCCTGGAGCGGTGATGGGCTATATGTACAGGAGGCGTGCCACCGCATGGGCGACATTGATGGCAGGCGCCGTATCGATGATTGCCGTGCTGCTGACGATCTATGTGTCGGTGTCGCTTGGTGGAGTGGATATCCCGGCTGAGATCCATGCGCTGATCGAGGGGCAGTTTGACCTGGTCGAGCAGATCACGGGGACAGCGGTCATCTCGCCGGATACGTTGGATGCCTTGATCTCCGTCGCGGTCCGCCTTCTTCCGCTGTATATCATGATCATTGCTTTTTACTATACGGTGGTAACGCATTTCTTCAGCCGGAGGTTGCTGAACGGGCTCGGCTATCCGGCAGCCGCCCTGCCTCCCGCCAGAGAATGGCGCCTGCCCAGGTCGCTCGTCTGGTATTATCTGGCGGTGCTGGTGCTGGATCTGTTCGTTACGCCGGACAATTTCCTGTATACGCTCGTCCTGAATGTGTACCCGATCCTGCTGATGGCGTTTGCGGTACAGGGTGTGGCCTTCATCATCTACTGGATGCATATCAGGGGAAGGAGCAAGGTGCTGCCGTTCATCGTGGGCATCCTCTGCATCCTGTTTCCCCCTGCCATGTATATCACAAGTATGGTCGGGCTGGTAGATACGGCTTTCCCGGTGCGCCAGTATCTCACCAGGAGGAAGTAAGCAGAAGTGCGGACAGGGACTAAGTGGTTGGGAGCGATTCGATTCCATGCATAAATTTCTCGTCAATCGATGGCATGGTTACCATATGTGGCTGAGTCTGATCGTCCTGGTCATCCTGGACATCGGACTGCTGGTCTACGAATGGGTGGCTGGCGCGGTCGGCTTCGTGCTGACCGGTGTCGTCTTCTACTATGCGGTTCGGGCCGAACGGGCGTTCCGTGAGGATCTGCACGAGTACATCATGTCGATGTCTCACCGCGTGAGGCATGCCGGCAACGCCGTGATCCAGGAACTGCCGATCGGCATCGTGCTGTACTCCGGCGACATGCTGATCGACTGGCATAATCCGTATGTGTCGAAGATGTTCCGTCAGGAATCGATCGCGGGGGATTCCCTTGTCGAACATTTCCCGGAGCTGACAGGCAGGAAGGAGCAGGAATCGGTCATCCACATCCAGAGAGAGGACCGCATCTATGAGGTGATGGTCAGGGCGGAAGATCGGCTGCTCTTCATTCGCGATGTGACGGACTTCACCACCTTGTCGAAGCGCTATCAGGAGGAGAAGATCGCCATCGGGATCGTCGCGCTGGACAATCTCGATGAGGTGACGCAGGGGATGGAGGATCAGGCGAGGGCGGTGCTCGTCGCCCAGGTGGCCAGCGAGATCAACAACTGGGCGCTGAATGAGCAGATCTTCCTGCGCCGCATCGCTTCCGACAAATTCCTCATCGTGATGGACCAGAAGACGCTGCGCAAGCTGGAGCAGTCCCGATTCGAGATCGTCGACGCCGTGCGCGACCTGACCGCGGAGATGAAGCTGCCGCTGACGCTGAGCATCGGCATCGCCTCCGGCTTCGACAGCCTGGTCGAGCTGGGGCAGATGGCGCAGTCGAGCCTCGATGTGGCGCTGGGGCGGGGCGGCGACCAGGTGGCCGTGCGGTCAGGGCAGCGGCTGTCCTTCTACGGCGGCAAGTCCAACGCCGTCGAGAAGCGGACGCGCGTTCGCGCCAGAGTCATCTCCCATGCGCTCAGGGATCTGATCCGGCAGAGCGATCATGTGATCATCGCCGGGCATCGCATGCCGGATATGGACTCGCTGGGAGCGGCGATCGGCGTGCTCAAGGCGGTGCGCATGAGCGGCAAGCGGGGATCGATCCTCCTCGAGGAGATCAATCCCTCGATCGAGCAGCTGATGAATGAACTGCGCGAGCACAGGGAGATCCATGACAGCTTCATCACGCCGGAGCAGGCGCTGATCATGGCAGATCAGAACACTCTGATCGTGATCGTGGATACGCACAAGGCTTCGATGCTGGCGGAGCCGCGCATCGTGAATCTCTCGAGCCGGGTGGTGGTGGTCGACCACCATCGCCGCGGCGAGGAATTTATCAATGAAGCGGTCTTGATCTATATCGAACCATATGCGTCGTCAACCTGTGAGCTGGTTACCGAACTCCTGCAATATTTCCATGACCAGATGAAGCTGGAGCCGATCGAGGCCACCGCCCTGCTGGCAGGAATCGTCGTCGATACGAAGAACTTTACATTAAAGGCGGGAGCGCGGACCTTCGAGGCCGCGTCTTTCCTGCGGCGCAACGGCGCCGATCCGGCGATGACGCAGCATCTGCTGAAGGAGAGCCTGCAGGACTATATCCAGAAATCCGAGATCATCCGGAATGCCTCCATCATCTACGATCACATTGCGCTATCCGTAACGGCGCCTGGCTACAAGTGCACTCAGCTGGTCATCGCGAGGGCGGCGGATACGCTGCTGAATATGGCAGGTATCTACGCTTCCTTCGTCGTCAGCGAGCTGCCGGACGGCCGCATCGGCATCAGCGCCAGGTCTTCCGGCCAGATCAATGTGCAGGTCGTGATGGAGAAGCTCGGCGGGGGAGGTCACCTGACCAATGCCGCCGCGCAGCTTGATGTACCGCTGGAGGAAGCGGTGCGCCGTCTGAAGCAAGTATTGGCCGAAATAGAAGCAGAGGAGGGGCTTTTTGAATGAAGGTTATCTTTCTGAAGGATGTCAAGGGGCAGGGCAAGAAAGGTGAAGTGAAGGAAGTTTCCGAAGGGTATGCGCGCAATTATCTGATCCCGCGAGGCCTTGTCTCGCCGGCGAATGAAAGCAATCTGAAGCAGCTGGAGCAGCTGCACAAGGCCGAGAGCCGCCGCAAGGAGAAGGAGAAGGAAGAAGCGGTGAACCTCGCGGAGAAGCTGAAGGACCTGACGCTGAGCTTCAAGGTGAAGGCTGGCGAAGGCGGCCGCCTGTTCGGCTCGATCACGAGCAAGCAGATCGCCGAGGAGCTGGAGAAGAAAGGGTACAAGATCGACAAGCGCAAGATCCTGCTCGACGATCCGATACGCAGCCTCGGCGTGACGAAGGTGAACATCCGGCTGCATCCGGATGTGACGGCAACGATAGGCGTTCAGGTCTCGGAAGAATAATGCTTGGCATCATGCTTGGAGCGATCAGGCAAAGGAGCAATGGGTGATGGACGGGGAATTGTTGGTTGGACGCGTGCCACCGCAGAATATCGAAGCGGAGCAGGCGGTGCTCGGCGCCATCCTGCTGGATGGCGAGGCGCTCGTCGTCGCGCAGGAGCGGATACGCGCGGAAGACTTCTATCGTACGGCCCATCAGCGCATCTTCCAGGCGATGGAGGAGCTGTCCGAGGAGAATGAGCCGATCGATCTGGTGACGCTGACGGCCAAGCTTCAGAACAAGAAGCTTCTGGAGGAGGTTGGCGGGGTCAGCTATCTGACGGAGCTGGCGAATGCGGTTCCGACGGCGGCGAACGTCGATTATTACGCAGCGATCATCGAGGAGAAGTCGGTGCTTCGCCGCCTGATTCGCGAAGCGACGGAGATCGTGTCGAACGGCTATGCGGGCACGGACGATGTGAGCAATCTGCTCAGTGAGGCGGAGCGCCGCATCCTCGAGATCTCGAACCGCAAGCATACCGGCTTCGTGCCGATCAAGGATGCGCTGATGGAGGTATTCGAGCGCATCGAGTTCCTGCATTCCCATCGCGGCGGGACGACCGGCATTCCATCGGGCTTCATCGATCTGGACAAGATGACCTCCGGCTTCCAGCGCAGCGATCTGATCATCGTGGCCGCACGCCCTTCCGTGGGGAAGACGGCCTTTGCGCTCAATATCGCGCAGAACGTTGGCGTGCGGGCCAAGGAGACGGTCGCGATCTTCAGTCTGGAAATGTCAGCCGCGCAGCTCGTGCAGCGGATGATCTGCGCGGAGGCGAATGTCGATGCCGGCCGCATGCGTACCGGTTACCTGGAGCCTGACGATTGGGAGAAGGTGACGATGGCGATCGGCGCCATGGCCGAGGCGCCGATCTTCATCGACGATTCGGCGACGATCACGGTCGCCGATATCCGGGCCAAGTGCCGCCGTCTCAAAAAGGAGCGCGGCCTCGGGCTGGTCGTGATCGATTACCTGCAGCTGATCCAGGGCCGGGGCAAGCCGGGGGAGAACCGCCAGCAGGAGGTGTCCGAGATCTCCCGGACGCTGAAGGCGATCGCCCGCGAGCTGGACGTGCCGGTCATCGCGCTGTCGCAGCTCAGCCGCAGCGTCGAGCAGCGGCAGGACAAGCGGCCGATGATGTCGGACCTGCGCGAATCCGGTTCGATCGAGCAGGACGCCGACATCGTGGCGTTCCTGTATCGCGACGATTATTACGACAAGAACTCCGAGAAGCAGAACATCATCGAGATCATCATCGCCAAGCAGCGGAACGGTCCGGTCGGCACCGTGGAGTTGGCTTTCCTCAAGAACTTCAACAAGTTCGTCAATCTGGAAAGAACGCATCAGGAAGCGGCAGCCTCTGGAATGTAACGCATATTCCGGTGATAATCCGAACGATCAGACATTTCCTTGTCAGATCGTTCGGATCTTTGTTTGACTTCACCCTATCAGACTGATACACTTATAATGCTGCGGTCAAATGGCTAAATGGCCGCAGGAAAATTGGCGTGCATCTGACGTGCATGCGAACGGGGGAATTGAGGAATGTCTACTGTAGTCGTCGTTGGCAGCCAATGGGGCGATGAGGGCAAGGGGAAGATTACCGACTATCTGGCGGAAAGCGCGGAGGTCATCGCCCGTTACCAAGGTGGCAACAATGCCGGCCATACGATCCTGATCAATAACCAGAAGTACAAGCTGACGCTGATCCCCTCTGGCATTTTCTATTCCAACAAGATATGCGTCATGGGCAACGGTATGGTCATCAATCCCAAAGCATTAATCGATGAGATCAACTATATACATGAAAACGGTTTCTCCACAGATAATCTGTATATCAGCGATCGCGCGCATCTGATCATGCCGTATCACCTGGTGATCGACGAGCTGGAGGAAGCGCGCAAGGGCGACAACAAGATCGGCACAACGAAGAAGGGGATCGGTCCGGCATACATGGACAAGGCGTCGCGCAGCGGCATCCGCATGATCGATCTGATGGATGCCGAGGTGTTCGAGCGCAAGCTGCGTTCGATCGGCGTCGAGAAGAACAAGCTGATCCAGCAGGTGTACGGCGGCGAGCCGGTGGATATCGAGCAGGTGCTGCGCGATTATCTCGGCTATGCGGAAGTGCTGCGCAAGTATGTGACGGACACATCGGTCGTGCTGAACGACATGATCGACCAGGGCAAGCGCGTCCTGTTCGAAGGGGCGCAGGGCATCATGCTGGATATCGACCACGGCACGTATCCGTATGTGACGTCTTCCAATCCGAGCGCCGGCGGCGTCTGCATCGGCTCCGGCGTAGGACCGACGAAGATCCATCAGGTGATCGGCGTCGCCAAGGCGTACACGACTCGCGTGGGCGACGGTCCGTTCCCGACAGAGCTGAAGGATGAGCTCGGCGACTGGATCCGCGAACGCGGCAACGAGTACGGCACCGTGACCGGACGGCCGCGCCGCGTAGGCTGGTTCGACAGCGTGGTCGTGCGTCATGCGCGCAGAGTCAGCGGCATCACCGGCCTGTCGCTCAACTCGCTCGACGTGCTGAGCGGGCTGGAGACGGTGAAGATCTGCACCGCTTATCAGCTGGACGGCAAGACGATCGAGTCGTATCCGGCCAGCCTGGAGCTGCTCTCGAGGTGCGAGCCGATCTACGAGGAGATGCCGGGCTGGAACGAGGATCTGAGCAACGTCAAGTCGCTCGACGAGCTGCCTGCCAACGCCCGCCATTATGTGGAGCGGGTATCCCAGTTGACCGGCGTGCCGATCAGCATCTTCTCGGTCGGACGCAATCGTGAACAGACGAATCTCGTTCGTCCGATCTACGTATAGAACCGCATAACCTGCTTGACGATGAGGGGACTGCCAAGGGCAGTCTCTTTTTTTATGATCCGGTGTGCGGCTAGACATGGACTTGGCCAGGCAGGTTATGAATGTGCATCTCTGGGCAATAATGGTAATGTTCGACAGCGAACGAGACAAGCAGAAGAGGTGAATGATCATTGTTTAAAGGTTGGACAGGATGGATCGCAAGAAGTCTCTGCCGGGTATTGATCATCAGCGTACTTACCGTCATGCTGACGTGGAATATGGTGGAGATGTATATGAACAGGTGGATAGCGGAGCTGGGTCTGGCGGATGAAGTCAGCCGGGCACAGTTCAAGGATTGGCTCCTGCATCTGGGCGGAGTGGAGGATCGCTCCCTGGCCGGCGAGACGCCGTTCGAGCGGCTGACGGATCGGAGGGAGCAGCAGCCCCTGCTGCCAGTCGGCTCGGAGAAGGCGGATTCGGCTGCCGAAGCGAGCGATGATGCGGAGCTGACGGAGTCGAGGCCTGGCGAAGCGGGTCAGGAGGAAGGCGGGCAGCCGGACGCGGTTCCGGTGTTTGGCTATCTGCTTGAGGAAGATCTCGCCAGGGGCGACGGGTTGGTGATGTCCTCGGATGAGCTGGCATCGTGGCAGGACAGCATGTCGGAGGAGGACAAGCTGACCATCTTCACGACCGTGATGGCGAAGCTTCCCCAGGATGAATATCAGAATCTGTCCTACTTGCTCGAAGCGGGGCTGACGGCGGAGGAGACCGTGCAAATCTATGAAATTCTTGGTCGATATCTGACCGATGAGGAGATGATAGAAATAGTCAATATCCTCCATAAATATGAATAATTCGTACACAAACCTTCATGTAAGCGTTTTACCGTTGAAATTCGTCTAAAAGCTGTGGTAAAGTAGAGGACAGGAGAAATCCGGGCTATGTCCGGCTGTTAGATTCACATACTAGAATACGGAGGACGGGCATGAAGGATTTATGGGGAAAAATCCGCTCTGGCGCTGTGATCACAAAGCTCAAGTCTGTGGCCACAGCAGCAGCAGCCGGATGGAATCGGCACAAGATGCCGATCATCAAGAACGTTGCCAAGGGCGTCGCCGCCATTGCCCTGATCGGCGGTCTGACCATAGCAGGACACCACTACGTCAAGTCGAATACGATCGAAATATACCATGTCTATTTTGGCGATGAACATATCGGTACTGTCAGTGATCCGGCGATTGTGGAACAGTTCGTCATCGAGAAGACGCGCGATATCGTTGCGGCCAATCCCGATGTGCATATGGTCGTGAATTCGGATCAGATCTCCTATCAGACGGAGAAGAAGTTCAAGGGCGAATACGATGACGAGGCGACGGTCACCGCGCTGTCGGGTCATCTGACAGCCAAGGCCATCGGCGTGGAGCTGATCATCGATGGCAAGGTCTACGCCATCGTGAAGGATAAGGAGACAGCGGATCAGCTGCTTGCGCAGGTGCAGAGCCAGTACATATCCGATCAGGAGAAGAAATCCGGCGAAGTTCAGATCTTGTCGGTATCTGAAGAGCCGGAAGTGGGACAAGCTGAACTGAGGTCTGTCGGATTTGTGGAAGAAATCGAGACGAAGACGATCGAGACGGAGCCGGATGCGATCGAGTCCGCCGAGTCCGTATTGGAACGCATCATAACAGGCGGGGTCAAGCCGACGAAGTATATCGTCCGCGAAGGCGATACGATCCTGGGCATCGCCCGCAAGTTCGATCTGACCGCGGATCAGATCTATGAGCGCAATCCGTGGATCCAGAATGATTTCCTCCAGATCGGCGATGAGCTGGATCTGACGGTGTTGCAACCGGATCTGACGGTGCGCACCGAGGAGATCGTGGTGGAGGAGATCCCGATCGGTTACGATACCGAATATATCAATGACGACACGATGCGCAAGGGAACGTCGAAGGTCGTGCAGCAGGGCGTGGATGGACTGAAGAAAGTCACCTATCTCGTGACCAAGCTCAACGGCGAGATGTCGAATGAGGAATTGATCGACGAGGTTGTGCTTCAGGAGCCGGTCAAGGCGATCGTGAAGCGCGGCACGTTGGTCATCAAGGGCGTGGGCACGGGAAGCTTCAGCTGGCCGGTGAAAAATCCGAAGATCTCCAGCAAATACGGTTCAAGATGGGGAACCACGCACCGCGGCATCGACATCACCTCATCCGACAAGAATATCAAGGCGGCGGACAACGGGAAGGTCACTTACGTCGGATCGCACAGCAGCTACGGCAATATGGTCATCATCGATCATGGCAACGGCTATGAGACGGTATATGCCCATCTGAAGTCGTACAGCGTGAAGAAGGGCGATGTCGTGCAGAAGGGCGACAAGATCGGCATCATGGGCAGCACCGGTCATTCCACCGGCGTGCACCTGCACTTCGAAGTTCGCAAGAACGGCAAGCATCAGAATCCGCTCAGTTATCTGAAATAGCAGGTTCCATGCGAGAGACCCGTTTCGACGGCATGCTTATGCCGGGAACGGGTCTCTTTTCCTATCAAGGCGATGAGGATTTTATGTAAAAACACACCATATAGCAAACGAGCTTATGATAATATGTTAATATGAAGGAAGAGATAAAGAGATACAGATAGAGATCAATTCGGGGGCAGGTGTACGTACGGTGGTCTCGATGGGAAAGATTCTGGTCGTGGATGATGAACAACCGATTGCGGATATTTTGAAGTTCAACCTGGAGAAGGAAGGATATGAAGTAGTCTGCGCAGCGGATGGGGAAACCGCCGTTCAGTTGGCATTGTCCGTCAAGCCGGACCTGATCCTGCTCGACCTCATGTTGCCGATCAAGGATGGGATGGATGTCTGCCGGGAGGTGCGCTCGCAGTCCAATATCCCGATCATCATGCTGACCGCCAAGGATACGGAACTGGACAAAGTGCTCGGCCTGGAGCTTGGCGCAGACGACTATGTGACCAAGCCGTTCAGCACGCGTGAACTTCTGGCGAGGGTGAAGGCGCATCTGCGCAGGCAGAACAAGGCGAAGGAATCCGCAAGCGCGGCCGCGGAGCAACAGCATACGCAGTTGCGCGTTCATGAACTTCTGGTGGATGTCGATACGTATATGGCTTATAAAAATGGTGTACCGCTGGACCTGACGCATCGGGAGTTTGAACTGCTGCTCTATCTCGTGCGCAACAACGGCAGGGTGATGACTCGCGAGCATCTGCTGCAGGTTGTATGGGGGTACGAATATTTCGGCGATGTGCGTACCGTCGACGTGACGATACGTCGGCTGCGAGAGAAGATTGAGGACGATCCCGGCAAGCCGGAGTATATCATGACCAGACGCGGACTCGGCTATATGTTGCGCAACCCGAAAGCCGGTGGATGACGATGCGGAGGACCAGTATCTATCAGACGATTCAGTTCAAGATCATCGTCATCTTCATGCTGTTGATCCTGTTTGCGATGCAGTTGATCGGGGTTTATTTCTTGCGCACGCTGGAGAATTCCTTCCTCAGCAACTTCTCCGAGTCGCTGCGCAATCAGGCCGCGATCCTGGCCAATTATGTGGAGCCTTATCTCGCGCCCGGTTCGGATGTGCTGAACGATCAGCAGATCCAGCAGGAGCTGGATGCGATCATCAACAATCTGAACACGATCAGCGGCGCGGAGATTCAGGTGATCGACGCGACGGGCATCGTCGTCAGCGCGTCGTCGCAGCTGCCCAGATCGATCATCGGCCAACGCAATTCCCAGACGGAGGTGACGCGGGCGCTGCAGGGCATCCGTCTGAACGAGAAGGAGATCATCGATTCCAGCGGCACGCGGAAGAAGACCATCGCGATACGCGTGGGCGACGGAGGTCAGGTCGTCGGGGCCGTCTACATGGTGGCCTCGATGGAAGAGCAGTTCGAGACGATCAACAATATCAGCGGTTTCTTCATGTACGGCACGCTGATCGCGCTGGTGATGACGGTGGTCCTCAGCATCATCCTGTCCAACACGATCACGAAGCCGATCAAGGAGATCACGAAGCAGGCGACGGAGATGGCGGAGGGCAACTTCAGCCGCAATGTGGTGGTGCAGAGCCACGACGAGATCGGACAGCTGGGCGAAGCCTTCAATTATATGAGCTCGAGGCTGCGCGAAGCGCTGGCCTCCAACGAGGAGGAGAAGGATCGGCTGGCATCGATCCTGTCGAATATGAGCGATGGCGTGATCGCAACGGACGATACCGGCAAGGTGATCGTCATGAACCGGAGGGCGCAGCAGATCCTGGCGGTGCCGTATGAGCAGGCGATGGGCCGTTCGATCTCGGAAGTGTTGGGGATCGATCCGGGCGAACTGGAGCAGAAAGCGGCCGGCTCAGACCGGAGTCTCCTGCTGCAGAGAGAAGGCGGAGACGGAGAGGAGATCAAGGTGAAGGTGAGCTTCTCGACGATCCGCCGCCGGGGGCAGGATATGACCGGCCTGATCGCCGTGTTGCATGATGTGACGGAGGAAGAGAAGGTGGAGAGCTCGCGCCGCGAATTCGTGGCGAACGTGTCGCATGAGTTGCGGACGCCGCTTACGACCATCAAGAGCTACCTCGAGGCCCTGGAGGACGGGGCTCTGGAGGATCCCGAGCTGGCGCGGAGATTTATCGGCGTGACGCGAACCGAGTCGGAGCGGATGATTCGGCTGGTGACGGACCTGCTGCATCTGTCGAGGTTCGACTCGCACCAGGCGATCATGATGAGGGAGCCTGTCGAGATCGAAACGATGCTGGAGGAGGTCGTGGACCGTTTCTCCTTCCAACTGCAGCAGAGGGACATCAGCATCGGGCTGCATGTGGAACAGGACATACCGAAGGTGTCCTGTGACCCGGATCAGATCGATCAGGTGCTGGACAATCTGATCTCCAACGCGATCAAGTATTCCCATGCAGGCGGCCGGATCGATGTGGAAGCGCGGCAACGGGATGAGGAATATGTCGAAATATCGGTGAAGGATACGGGCATCGGCATTCCGGCGAAGCATCTGGATCGCATCTTCGACAGGTTCTATCGCGTGGACAAGGCGCGCTCCAGGAATATGGGAGGAACGGGGCTTGGTCTGTCTATTGCCCGGGAAATAATCAGGGCACATGGCGGAACGATTCATCTCGATTCGGAGATGAACAAGGGCACGCAGGTCGTCTTTACGCTGCCTCTGCATCATGAAGAGGGGGCGAGCGCATGAAGGAGAAACTGAAGTCCGTGCTGCTGTTCATCCTGGTCGTGGGCAGCCTCGTTCAAACCTACATGCTTGCCTATGGCAAGGCGTATTATGAGTGGGTGGAGGATACGGAGTACATCCAGCCGGAACTGATCGGGACGCGCTTGGAAGCGCAGGAGCTCATCTATCCGAACGATATCGTGCTTCATCTGGCGGATGGCGAACATGTGATCCTGCATCCGAAGAATGTGTTTTACAAGGAAATCTTCGAGAAGATCAGCGTGCGGAGCTTCGGCGGATTCCGCGAGATCGACCGTCGATCCGTGGACTGGGAACTGATGCGCGAGCAATACAGGGGCGTCGAGATCCGTTTCGATGAACAGGTGCCGGCGTCCATCCTGAACACGATCATGCAGATCGAGGGCGGATTCCCGGATGAGCACGAAACGTTCAGCAAGATCTGGATCACGACCAATGAGTCGGGCGAAGAGGTGCGAACCTTCTTCTTCAACACGCAGGACAATACGATCTATGAGGTGACCAGGGCGGACCTGACGAGCAAGGATGTGGAGCAATTCGTCGGCTTCGGCGTCCAGTACCTGCCGAAGTATACGACGTTGCCGGTGGGCAGCAGCGGCAATGTCCTGTATCTGCCGAAGATGGATCTGGATATGGTGCAGATTCGGTTGCGTTACGATACGTTCACGGCGGAACAACTGCAGAACAACCTGTTCGTTAACCCGGGGATCACAAGGAAGCTGATGGAGAGAGACGGCACGGAGATCTACACCGATGGGAAACGCGGTTTGCAAATCTACCACGATCGGGAATGGATCAGCTACTCTGACCCGATCGCTCCAGCTGAGACGGCGACGGACAGGCCCAATCGGCTGCTCGCAGCCGTGCAGTTCGTCAACCAGCATGGCGGCTGGAATGGCAACTTCCGCATCGAACGCTATGCGACCTTGAGCAATGAGGAATATATCTTCCGCCAATATTTCGGGCAGTACCCGATCGTCGATCTGCATCAGCAGCCATTCGGCCTGATCCGGGTCGTGATGAACAACGATATCGTGAACCTGTATGAGCGAAGCAAGATCCTGCTGGAATCGGGCATCGCGCGTGAGGAAGCGAGGCTGGTCGGCGGGGAACAGCTGCTGGACATCGTGCTGGGCCACGATCGTCTGGTCGTGATGCAAGATATCTATCCGGCGTACAGACCGATGCTCCATGAAGATTATATCGAACTTGTACCGGTATGGGTGGTAAAGTACACGAACGGGACGAAGGAGTATCTATACTGACAGCGCTCAAGAGGCTGCTGTGGATGAAGCGAGGGTTGGACGATGGAGTGGGGGCGCGCGAAGACGATCTTGATCTTGTCCTTTCTCATGTTGAACCTGCTGCTCGGCTATCAGCTGTGGCAGAGCAAGTTCAAGCTGCCGGATGAGAGCACGGAGATCGAATTGATCGCTGAGGAAGTCATGTCGATCGCATCCAGCAAGAATATAACGGTGGATGCGGTCATACCGGTTGAGACGCCGAAGATGAATGAGATCACGGTGACCTTCGGGGAAGAAGGCATCATGGGCAAGCAGGTGGAGTTTGACCGACCGATCCCTTACAACATCGCGATCACGGGAAGCGAGGCCTGGTCCGTGCTGGACGACTATATCCCGAATGTGAATGAATACCGGTATGATCCGTTCACCAGCCATCCGGGGGTGGTCATCCTGCACCAGCTCGCCAACGGGTATCCGATGTTCGACGTTCGGCTGGAGCTGAAGACCGAGCTGCAGCAGTTCGTCTCGTACAAGCAGAACTATGTGGAGATCCAGGAGAGCGACGATCAGACGATGGAGCAGAAGGTGCTCTCTGCCTATCTGGCGATCGGACGGCTGGTCGAGAATTATATGCGTCCGGGATCTGTCATAACCGATGTGCAACTCGGTTATCACGGTCAAATATTCAACTCGGAGACGCAGGTATTGGCTCCTACGTGGCGTATTATGACTAGTGACAATGAAATGTACTATGTTCATGCAATCAATGGATCAGTAGAGCTGCCAACTAAGGGGATAGAGTAGATGGGATTACGTTTTACAGTGCTGGCGAGCGGCTCAACGGGAAATACGCTGCTCGTGGAGAATCATGAGGTTCGTTTGCTGGTGGATGTCGGGTTAAGCGCCAGGAAGATCGATCAGCTGCTGGCTGCCAGAGAACGGGATGGGGCGAGGATCGACGGGATCCTGGTGACCCATGAGCATTCGGACCACATCAAGGGTCTGGGCGTATTTGCCAGGAAACACAATATCCCGGTATACGCCAATGCGAAAACATGGGCGGAGCTGGAACGGCTCGTCCCGAAGTGCGAGGAGCTGGAGCGGCGGACGTTCCGCACAGGTGAGCGGCTGGACTTCGGCTCGATCGCCGTCGAATCGTTCGAGGTGTCGCATGACGCTGCCGAGCCGGTCGGCTACCGCTTCCATGCCGGGGACCAGATCCTGAGTCTGGCGACCGATACCGGCTATGTCAGCGACAAGATGAAGTCGCTGCTCGCAGACTCTGATGTCCTGATCCTCGAATCGAATCATGATGTGGAGATGCTGCGCGCGGGCAGCTATCCGTGGAATGTGAAGCGCCGCATCCTGAGCGACAACGGGCATCTGTCCAACGATGCGGCGGCCGAGGCGCTGTGCGATATGCTGACCGGACGTATCCGGCGCGTCTATATGGCGCATCTGAGCCGCCATCATAACTTGCTGGACCTGGCCAGATTGACGATGAGCAATGTGCTGCAGGAGAGAGGATTCCAGACTGGCGCTCCAGGCTCCAAAGGGATCGCGCTGATGGATACGTACTATGATCGTCCTACTGAATGGGATGATCTGCTTCATGCCTAGCGGACCTGATCGGTATGCCCGGCATGGCCAGTTGATCGAGCTGCTTGATCTTGGCTGACAGCTCGTCCGTCGTGAGCAGGTTCTTCTCGACCAACAGTTCCACGACGGCGCTGAGCAACAGCGTATTGCGGTAATGCTGGTCCTTCAGATCGGCCAGCTTGGCGATGAGGTCGACTTCTTGCATCGCGTCCCGGATACGATTCATAGGGCATAACTCCTTTGCAGAAAGGATAGACACTTGGCAGGCGGCCGCCACGGTAAGAAGCAGTGTTGTGGGGTCGCGATCCGGCTTGTCCCAAGTGGATTTCCAGTAAATATTCTAGTCATCGAATCGAAGAAACATTCCTATATTTCTATAAAAAGTCATAGGAAGGAGGTCCGGGCATGAGCATCTTTCGGGATGATTTTTATTCCACGAAGCCTTCCCGGCGGAGTATCAGCAGAATCCGAACCTCTCGAAGCAATGGCGCGATGTGGCTGGCGATTGCCCTGCTGGTGATGGGCGTGACGATCCTGGCTGTGATCATCGCCCAGCCATCGGAATCGGTCCCCGTAAGCGGCGAGATCGGTCAGCCGGACCGTGAAGATAAAGGCAGTGCGAACGCTCAGGGAGCAGCAGGCTCCGAGAATGAGCAACGGGATGGAGGTTCGGGGAAGCAGGGGAGCAGTGGATCAGGCTCCAACTCGAATGCGGGCTCCGGTTCAGGAGGAAGCAACGGCTCCGGAAGTGTGGGCAGCACGTGGGGAAGCGGAGCTGCCGGAACGGGTGCTGGCGGAACAGAGGAAGTGGAATATCGCAGCGAGGTGGCCTGGGCCATCGCGCAGGTCTATGATGCGGTCGTCAGCATCGTGATGGAGAGCGACGAGGAGATCACCGACTGGAATGATATCTATTCGATCGGATCCGGCATTATCTTCCGCGTGCAGGGGGATACTGCTTATGTCGTGACCAACCACCACGTGGCATCGGCGGCCGAGAAGCTGGAGATCGTGCTGTCGAACGGCGTGAGGAAGAAGGCTGAGCTGATCGGCAGCGATGCGATCTCCGATCTGGCGGTGCTGAAGACCAGTTCGGAAGGCATCTCGAAAGTGGCCGTATTCGGCCGCTCCTCGGACCTTCAGGTGGGCGAGACAGCGATCGCGATCGGCAATCCGCTTGGTCTCGGATACGCGCATACCACGACGCAAGGCATCATCAGCGCCAGCGAGCTGCGCACGATACCGGTGTCACTCAGCGGCAACGGCCTGCTGGACTGGGAGATGGAAGTGATCCAGACCGACGCGGCGATCAACAGCGGCAACAGCGGCGGTGCGCTCATCAATATCAAGGGTGAAGTGATCGGCATCAACACGATGAAGATCGCCTGGTTCGGAGTCGAGGGACTCGGCTTCGCCATCCCGATCGACCAGGCGGCTCCGTTGATCGAGGAGCTCGTCGAGAAGGGGCGGGTCAGCCGGCCGTATCTCGGCATCACCGCGGTCAGCGTCGCCGACTACACGGACAGGGAACCGCTCGATCTGCCGAAGGATGTGAAGTCGGGCGTGGTGATCCTGTCGATCGATGGACCGGCGAAGGAAGCGGGGCTGCGCGCCTATGATGTGATCGTCAGGCTGGACGAGACGAAGATCGACGATATGATCGACCTGCGCAAGTATCTGTATACGCAGAAGAAGATCGGAGATCCGATCGTCGTCACGGTGTACCGTAACGGCCGCCAGCGCACCTACGATCTGGTGCTCGGGGAGCTGCCCGGTTGATGAACGGCGTTCCCCTGTGGAAGGTCCAACTTACAACCGTAACGGAACGACGATCCGCTATTTGTGGCTGAAACGCCATTATCCTGGAGCTAACGGAACGTCAGTGCGTTATTGGTTGATTGACGGAGCTTCTCCCGCCTGTAGTGGCGAAATAACGCATCCACGGAGACTGTCGATTAATTCGCACCTTCTCACGCTGTCAAAATATCGAAAATAATCACACTTTTTCTCTTGTTCTCTCGATCATACTCCCCCATTCATGGTATAATGAATGTATGGAAGTAAAGGGGGTAGCGTGTTTGAAACAGGTGCGCTATAAACAATTGGGTCAGATGTCTTTCACCGATCTGGAGGTTTACTCGGCGTTGCCGGATCATCCGGTCTGGACTCCCGTTGCCGAACTGATCGACTTCAGTTTTGCCGATGAAATCTGCGCGCCGCTTTACTCCACCCGCGGACCAAGACCCTACGCTCCCTCGCTCAAGCTGAAGCTGCACATCGTGCGGCGTTACTACAATTTGTCCGATCGCGAGATGGAGGAACGCGTGATCGGCGATTTGTTCATCAAACGGTTTTTGGGTCTGCCGGTCAGCTTCGTCGGATTTGACCACAGCACGATCGGGCTGGATCGGGAACGCATGGGCTCGGTCCTGTTCGATGCGTGCCATCACCATATCCTCGCCCAGGCGAAGCAAAAGGGCCTTTGGGGCGACAACAAGGACGTATGGGTGGTCGATTCGTTCCATACGATCGGGCGGGTGGCCCGTTTGTCCGCCTACCGTCTCATCAAGCAGGGCGTGCTTCGGGTCATCAACCATCTCAAACGCACGCACCGCGCCTCGTACCGGCAACTCGAACGGGATCTGGATCTGCAACCCCTCACGGCAAGGCTGCCAAAAGCCCCCTCGCCGGAGGACCTCGCCGTCTCGTTTAGCCGGCTGGTGGTGTTTGCATACGGGCTGTTGTACTGGTTTGAAAAAGAGACGATTCGCCCCCTGTTTTGGTCATGGCCGGATCGCGAACGAGCAGCTGGCTTCCTTAGAGCGACAGGCGATCCTGTTCCGCATTCTGACCGAAAATACCGTGCCTGGCAACCCGGATGACCCGGATGATGCGTACCGGAAGCGTCCGCGCAAGGAACGTCCCGCCAACGCGTTGCTCAGCAGTGTGGATCCCGATGCCCGTGTGACGAAGAAAGGGTCGGTCACCCATCGGGGGGACAAAATCCAGGTCGTTATGTCCGCCGCGAACCAGATCGTGCTGTTGGCCGAACCCATTGCCGGCAACGAGACGGATGGCGACCGGTTGCAGGAACTGCTGGATGCCGTCCAGGACAAGCATCAGGTAAAGCCTGGCTATGTCGTCGCCGACTCCGCCTACAGTCGCGGGTACCATCGCCGCGCCTTGAAGGAAAAGGGGATCGGGTTTGCGGCACCGCTTCAGGCCGTCAATGACAACCACACGGGTTTGTATGCCAACGATGCCTTTGCCTACGACGCCGAAGCCGGCACCGTGACCTGTCCGGCCGGAGAGGTGACCCGAAAAAAGCAGTACAACCGGAAGCTGGAAGGCACGCAATACTTTTTTCCGAACGCCGTCTGCCAAGCCTGCCACTTGCGCGAGTCGTGTACCACCAGTGCGCGTGGACGCAGCGTATTCATCAGCGACTATTGGGAAGAGTTCCAGGAAGCCAAGGCATTCAACGGGACGGAACAAGCCAACGCACTTTTCCGGCAGCGGTACGCCATTGAGCGCAAGATTAACGAATTGAAAAACCACAACGGTCTGGGCGTGGCCCGTACACATACAAGAGAAAGGCGTCGCGTGTATGTGAAGATCGTCAGCATGGTGGTCAACCTCAAGCAATTCGTGAAGCTGAGAAACCCATTGACACTGGGGTTTGTGCGAAAACGGGGCCCATCTTTCCCGTTGTGCGGATTGCCGGTACGGTAAAGGGGGGAAGGATGGGGGATGCTCACCCTAATCCTCCCCAATGGAACGAAAGATCGTCCGTAATTTCGTTTTGGCGGGGGACAGGGCTGTTGTGGGTGCGAATTAATCGACAGTCTCATGACGTCTCTTAAAAAAATGGGGTTTACAGGAGGGATTGAATTGTGAAGACGGGAAAAAAGATGCTGTTTTCGATTGCAGGAATCTCGGCATGTGTTGTCTTCGCGTGCGCGACGATGCCAACGGCAGCCGCCGAAAACCCGATTCGGCTCATCGTAAACGGAAAAACGATTCAGACGGACGTCCCGCCCCAAATGATGGAAGGAAGGGTCATGATTCCCATCCGTGGGGTCGCTGAAGCGTTGGGAGCGGAAGTGAAATGGGATGAGGAAAACCGCGTTGTCATGGTTGACACGAAAACGCAAAGTGGCCATTATGAAAATCCGTACCGTTACCCTCGTTTGCCGCAGGAGATCACCTCGCCCGAAATGCTGCTGCAAGCTTACTTCGCCTCCTTGGCTTTCAACAACCTGTCGCCCGAACAGTCGGCGGCTGCAGGAGGCCCTTATCATACGGCTTACCATTATTGGAGTGCGGCATGGCAAGCGGAACATTCTTTTGAGGAATTTTTGGATTCATGGTCCGGAACGGCCCATGTTGAGCTGTTGAAACTGTACGAAGCCGAAATGCAGGACGGACAAGTCCGCTTTTTTGTCGAGACGAAACATCTCGAGTCCGCCGGAAACAAACGTCAGTTGGGCGAATACTATTATGCGGGATTCTTTACCGTGACGCTGACGGAGGATGGGTGGAGGATCGCGGAGGGAAGCCTGGAACCCCAGAATTTGGCTTGGGCGTTGGAAGGTCACCAGCCGTGGCTGGCGGATCCGGTGGACGTCGCCATCGTTCAGGGGCTGGGCAGACCGCTCGATGAAGGGAGCGCGTTGCACCCGCGCCTGGAATGGCATGCGGATGATCATGTCACGGTGATCTTTGCGGACAACATCGGGAACAGGGAGACGGCCGTGGAAGCGGTGCGTCTAACGGAAGGAACCTGGCGGGTCATTGCCGTGGAGAAGAGCATTCCGTTTTCTGAATATGCCGGGCCGGGCGGAGTTCGCGAAGCCATCCTGTATTCGGACGAACAGAAAGAGGCCGTCCGCGAGGCGGGACGAAAATACGGCATCGAACCCCTGCTTCCGGCGAAGGGGGTGGCGGACGATTGTCTGATGGAAATTCGATTCACCAAACATTCGTTGGAGCTGGTTTATCCGCATTTTTCCGTAGAGCAATCCAACCGGAATCTGGCGGAACCCGCTCCCGGGGAAACCACGGAGACGATTGTGTTGCCCGGCGGACAGAAACTGCAATGGTTTCCGGAACAGCGAACGTTGACCTTCCAGACCGGCGGCGTCCACGTCGCGCTCGGCTCGGCGAAATCCGTGGGTAAAGAAGAGTTTGTCAAGATTGCCCAATCCATGATTGAGGGATTGTAACAGTTTGCATTGGGAAGCAATGAAAAAGGGAATCCGCTGTTTGCGCTTGTTTGCAGGTTCATACATGCCGGGCGCAGGTCAGCGGTCTGAACACCGGTGTACACCACGATTTGCGACGACGAGGTATACAAGCCCGACAGATATGTGGCTCCATTGCGACTGTCGACGAGTCGGACGAAGAGACGCGGCATACGTAGGCGGCGCGGAGGCATGAGGCGTTTCGGAGACGCAGTTCCAGCGCCGGCCTGTAGGCCCGACGCCGAACCCCCAAGGTCACGCAATGCCAGTGCCGCCTCCCTTGCCCCGTGGCGTCCCTTGCGCTCAACGCCTGTCGGTGTGCTACTGGGGGCCGGGCCTGCCGATGCCGCGGCACAGTGCGTACGCCGACCCGGCAGCAGAGAAAGCGAAAGTGTATGCCCTGCCGCTGTATGCCGAATCCGCCCCTTGCAACCGGAAACTGCACCCGGCATGTATGCGCGGCGGATAACCTGCAAACAAACTGCAAACGACAGGCACCACGGTCATACCCTCAAGGCAATATCTCGAAAACGGGCAGAGTCCCGGCGAATGCCTGCCCCCAAAGGCTCTGGAAGATGCGATCCAATACACCGAAAGCGCCCATTGTCCAGGTATGCGGGAAGTCCAATGAAGAAGTATTGCAGGTATGGGTTCTCTACGATCTGCTGTACCGTTTCCCGGTCGGAAAGCTGCAAGCGTTCCTGAATGATGAGAGCGCCGAGGGCGACGCGAATCGATACCGCCGAACGGCAAGAAAAAGTCGTCGTGAAGCAGAAGTTGATTTTCGAGATGAGAGACAGGTTGGTATATCTATGTCAACTCCCAAGAGGGTAAACGGCTAATTTCTTTGAACATGATTTCGACGAAACAATGTCAGAATCCTTGTGATTACTGGATTTTTGATTCGTTCAGCAAGCCCTAATTTAATTTTTCTCTTTTTGAATATCAAGTTGCTTCAGCAAACCCTTCACATGCGAACATTTGTTTGATATACTGAATGCAAACGAATGTTCGAGGGTGGTTGACATGGCTCAACAAGAGGCGATGACATTAAAGCGGTTTCAAGAGAAGTTTCATTCGGAAGACGCATGCCGTGAGCACCTGTTCCAGATCCGCTGGCCGAACGGCTTCTGTTGCCCCAAATGCGAGCACGATGCGTTTTACTATCTGGAACGCCGCAAGCTGTATCAATGCACGCGCTGCAAGCATCAGGCTTCGGTGACCGCCGGCACCATTATGCATAAATCCCATACGCCGCTGCTGATCTGGTTTTGGGCGATTTTCCTTGTGGCGCACGATAAACGCGGCGTTTCCGCAGTGTTTCTTTTCGCGTGAACTGGAAATCTCCTACCCCACGGCATGGTTAATGCTTCACAAGATTCGCAAAGCCATGGGAGATCGCGATGCCCACTACCAACTGGCCGGTTTGGTCGAACTGGATGACGCGTTCTTCGGAGCGCCGACAGAAGGCGGCAAACGCGGTCGCGGTACGGAACAAACCCCCGTACTGGCCGCCGTGTCACTGGACAGGAAAGGATCGCCGCAATATATGAAAATGAAGGTCATCCCGAATGTCAAAGGCAAGACGCTGGTTGATTTTTGCCCGGCGCCATATCGAGCCCGGCGCCACCATCAGCAGCGATGCGTACCGCTCGTATCGTAAGCTCGCGGAGGAAGGTTACGATCACCAGCCGCTCGAGTTTAACGTCAAGGAAACCCCCGATCATCTGAAATGGCTGCACACGATGATTTCCAATGCCAAAGCGTTTATCGGCGGCACCTATCATGGTCTGGCTCCCAAGCACCTGCAAGCGTATTTGGATGAATTTTGCTTCCGCACCAACCGCAGACGGTTTGAAGGCCAGTTGTTCAATCGCCTGCTGACAGCTTGTATTTCAACCGACACCATCACCTACAAAATGCTCACGTCATGACCTTGGCGGAGCTAACTTGATATTCAAAATTGTGAATAAACACGCCATCCCTGCTTGCTGAATATCGCCAATTTTTGACCAATACCACCGTTTTTCTTAATATTTCTCCCAAATCCTCCATATCTCTTGGTATAATGTAGATAAGGAGTTTGGGAGGTGTTGCTGACATGTCAACCCATGTGCGTTACAAGGTGTTTGATCAACTCTCGTTTGCAGATGTGCTGGTGTACTCGAAACTGCCGCCCCATCCGTTTTGGAGCCATGTGGCAGACAAGATTGACTTCTCGTTCGCGGACAGGCTTTGTGCTGTGCTGTATACCGGTAGAGGCCAACATCCATACGCTCCTTCACTGAAACTGAGGATCCATCTCGTGAAAGCCTACTACGATCTCTCCGATCGCCAAACCGAAGAAAAAATCATCGGTGATCTGTTCATCAAGCGTTTCCTGGACCTTCCCGTGGATTTCTTCGGTTTCGACCACAGCACCATCGGACTGGATCGCAGTCGCATGGGGGAAGCCATGTTCCGTGCTTGCCATCTCTACATCCTGGCCCAAATGTATCACTATGGGCTATGGGGCGACCGTGGTGAAGAGTGGATCATCGACTCGTTTTCGACGAACGCTCACATCACTCGTCCGGGCACCTACCGACTGATTCAACAGGCGTTCCTGCGAACGCTGCAACACCTTCGCAAAACCGCACCGAAACCCTTGGTCAATGCCTTGGCGTCGTTGCCGCTGGATGCGGTTGGCATTCGTCTCCGTCTCTCGGCCTCCACTGCTGAACGCATGCTGGCTTTCAGCAAGCTGGTGGGCCAAGCCTATGGTTTTCTGCAGTGGTTCCGCCATCCCGACATTGAACCGATGTTAGCGGGGTGGGAGCAATATCCCCGTTCCCAGGAACTGCAGGCCACTTTGCTCAGGATTCTGGAGGAGAACAGCCGCTCCATCGACCCGGATGCGGGAAGTGGGACCATGTCCGACACCGATGCTGAACCGGAAGCAGAAGGAGCAGTGGATATCCAGTACGTGATCGTGCCTTCGCATGCACGCACGAAAGATTGCATCGTGAGCGCGGTTGACCCGGAGGCGCGTGCGGCAAGGAAGGGCTCCAAGATCTTTGTTGGTTACAAGACGCAGAACCTGTGCACCTCCAGCGGCGTCATCCTCAACACCCGGACGATTCCGGCAAACGAACATGACCAGGAGGCGACCGCTGGCATGACTGCAGAGATCCAGCATTTCTTCCGCATGACACCGGCTGCTCTGTTAGGGGACGCTGCATACGGTCATGGAAAGCACCGCGCCCAGTTGGCTCAGCAAGGGATCCAAGTCGTCGCTCCACTGCAAACGTATGAGAATCCGACGGGGTTGTTCCCTTCGTCCTTGTTCACCTATGACGCAGATCGGGACGTGTACATCTGTCCGAATGGCCAGCAAAGTGTACGCAAAACCTACAATGCCAAGCTGGAAGGGCACCAGTATCTCTTCGATAAGCACACCTGCATGTCATGCCCGGTTCGCATGCAATGCACCCGGAGCAAAGCAAGTGGTCGCCGCGTGTTTCGGAGCGACTATGTCAGTTCCTATGAGTATGCCCGAACGTACAATGACAGCATCGAAGGACAGACAGAGTTGCAGAAACGATACACGGTCGAGCGCAAGAACCACGAGTTGAAGAACAACTGTGGACTGGGATATACCAACTTCCGTGGCCGGACAAGAAACCAGATCATCGGGTTATGCGCAGCCATGATAGTGAACCTGAAACACACGGTTCGAAAGCTGGTTGATCCCAAGCCAGGGTTCATTCGGCGTCCCCAAATGACCGACTGATGACGGAATGGAGGGTGAAACGTGCAATGGTAAACAGGAAAATCCCCTCATCCACTCACACCAGCAGGACAAAACAGAGGTTCAACATGGTTCGAAATGGAAAAATTGGCGGTGAAAAAAGCCAAGCAGGGATAAGGGACCTCGTTTATTCACCGAAAATAGACAGTCTCCGACGTTCCGTTTACGGCGGAAGACTGGACTCATCATGGTCCTCAAGTTCCTTGATCCCGCCACGAGCAACAACGAAGAAAAATACAGCCAGATAGTTATCCTCATCACACAGGATCCCGATGGACTCCATAGTATCATGAACCGGAATCCCCTGTTTCATTCATGATGGAGCCAAGTCGCGTATCACCAAATGAAACAGATCGACGAAATCCGGTTCATCCGCTTCGAGAACAGGATAAATAAGAAAAAAGCGGTCCTCGTGGACCGCTTGGCGAATCTGTCCGGCTTCTGATTCCCGCGTCAGGTTTCTTCCATCAGCCGCTTACGCCCATCACATCCGTCATGCCGACGGTACAGCCTGGAGCCTGAGTACCCGTGCGAAGCAAACGCCTCAAGTGAAATCCGGCGCCTGTCGTACGACCATTCGATACACAGCAGAACTCCTGCGTCTCTTCATTCAGCTCATCGCTACATGCACGACTCCGGCGCCTGACACCTATCCCGCGTCCGGCCCGTACCTGCCACACACGCAGTCATCACCATGCCTGACTCTATCCTGGCATTGTGCCCGGCCACACAAGGCTCATACCCTGAGCAGACCGCGGAAACCACGCGCCGCGTAATAGGACTCCGCACCGTTGTGATAGACGAAGACCGCATCGTAGCGCCGGTCGCAGAACAGGGCCCCCCCGAGCTGACGGATGCGGGCAGGCGTCTTCACCCAGCTCGACGTTTTGGTGTCGAAGCTGCCCAGCTGCTGCAACTCGCGATACTGCTGTTCCGTCAGCAGCTCGATGCCCATCTCTTCGGCCATGCCGACGGCGCTTGCCTTCGGCTTGTGCTCCTTGCGCGATTCCAGCGCCTCCTGGTCGTAGCATACGCTTCTGCGCCCCTTGGGGCTTTCCGCCGAGCAGTCGACGAAGATGTACTTGCCAGTCTGCTCGTCATAGCCAATCACATCCGGTTCGCCGCCGGTCCTTTCCATCTCATGCAACGACCACAGCTTGTCCGGATGAGCTTCCAGCCTTGCCTGCACATCCTGCCACTCGATCCCTTCATGGCGCTCCATGTGCTTGCGGAATCGAGCGCCCAACGTTGCCAGCAGCTCCTCAGCTTGTTCGGGCTGCAGATTCCTGGACTCCATCATGATCCGATCCTCCTATCCATCCACATCCTCTGCCGCGATTCCCGTTGAATCCCGGCATGTCCTGCTTCCCGTCCAACATCATTTCCTGGGGAATGCTTCTCCCTGCGAGATGAAACCAGCCAACATCATCCAATCACGCACCGACGCACCTCGGAAATCGGTCATTTGAGCGGCATGGGTGTCTTGGGCGATATCCATACCGACCACAGCGCAACAACAACGATCAGCGCAGACGGATCGTATTATTGGGGCAGCACTGTTCAGCATGAGCACTGGCGCCATGATGAGCGCCCGCCACCGATTCCATTATACGATTCCATTATATCTATGATTTTACCTTTTTCATCGTTTTTCCATTCCGACATGAAAACATCCGCTGATCGGGCCATAATTAGGATTTGACAGTTTCGGCGTTACGGTACTATACTAAAGTAAGTGCAATCTGAAGCGACCATCACCCTTCTCGTGGAGAAGAGGTGTCTTTTCTTTTTATTATAACTTTTTTCTCACGCTATTAAAATCCACTGACAGAACCGAGGGACCAGCATGAGCAAAGCGAAATTATGGACCAAAGATTTCATCATCCTGATGGGCACCAACTTCTGCATCGCGCTTACCTTCTACACGCTGATGACCACCATGGCCTCCTATGCCATCCAGGAGTTCCAGGCATCCGAGAGCAATGCCGGATTCGCGGCGAGCATCTTCGTATTGGCCGCCGTGTTCTCTCGCCTGCTGGTCGGCAAGTTCATCGAGCTGATCGGCCGCAGGAAGATCCTCTACGTGAGCCTTGCCGTCTTCCTGATCGCCTCCCTGTGTTATTTCCCGATTCACAATCTGTACCTGCTCCTGGCCGTCCGTTTCCTGCACGGCGCCGCCTTCGGCTCCGCTTCCACCTCGATGATGACCGCCGTCATGAGCCTGATCCCGGACAGCCGCAGAGGCGAAGGAACGGGATATTTCTCGCTCAGCTCCACGGTGGGCACCGCAGTCGGGCCGTTCCTCGGGCTGTTCATCTCGCAGCATGCGGACTACTCCGCGGTGTTCGTGGCCTGCGCCATCTTCGCCGTCATCGCCATCGGAATCACGATCTTCGCGAGGATCCCGGAGATCACCCTGACGCCGGAGCAGCGCCAGCAGATCAGGCATAGCCTGAAGCTGCGCGATTTCTTCGAGAAGAATGTCCTGCCGATCTCGATCATCATGATCCTGATGGGCGTCGCCTATTCCGGCATCGTGTCGTTCATCAACACTTATGCCGAGAGCCGGAACCTGACGGATGCGGCGAGCTACTTCTACATCGTCTACGCCATCGTCCTGTTCGCTTCGCGTCCATTCACAGGCATGCTGCTGGACCGAAAGGGCGACAACATCGTCATCTACCCGGCGCTTGTTCTGTTCGCCGCCAGCCTGTTCCTGCTCAGCATCGCCAGCAGCGGCTTCACTCTCCTGCTGTCCGGGGCGCTCTCGGCGCTGGGCTTCGGCACGATGATGTCCGCCGGCCAGGCAATCGCCATCAAGCTGACGCCGAAGCACCGCTACGGCCTGGCGACGTCGACCTTCTTCGTCTGTCTGGACAGCGGCGTCGGACTCGGCCCGTACTTCCTCGGCTTCCTCGTGCCGGAGATCGGATATGAAGGCATGTATCTGACGCTGGCGGTCATCGTGCTGTTCACGATCGTCATCTACTTCGCGCTGCACGGCAGGAAAGCAGCCGCGGTCCAGGCGGCTCGTCCCGCCGTCATGCGAACCGATTCGCATAAGAAGTCGATGTGACTCCCTCTCAATCCCCCCGCGCCGGTCCCGTGCTGGCGCGCACGATCAGCTCGGCGGGCATCGTGCGGTATCGCTGCACCTGGCGACCCTCCAGCATGTCGATCAGGATGGTCGCGGCCAGATAGCCCATCTGATACTTGTCCTGGTTCACCGTCGTCAGCGCGGGCGTGCAGTACTGCGCGGCGACGATGTTGTCGAAGCCGATGATCGAGATGTCCTCCGGCACCCGCTTGCCGAGCGCCCGGATCGCCTGCAGCGCCCCGAGCGCCATCAGGTCGCTCGCGCAGAAGATCGCGGTCAGCTCCGGGTGCGACGTGAGCAGCCGGTAAGCCGCATCCTTGCCGCCGTCCTCCCGGAACTCGCCGTCCTCGACATACCGCTCGTCGAACGGGATGCCGTGCCGCTCGAGCGCCTGCCGATAGCCGTCGAGCCGCTGGATGCTGACGGCCGCCTGGGCATGGCCGTTGATCATGCCGATATGTCGGTGGCCGAGTCCGATCAGATGCGTGACCGCCTCCAGCGAGCCCTGGATGTTGTCCGTCATCACATAACCGATGTTCTTCCGTTCGATCGGAATATCGATAAGCACGCATGGGATGGCGGCGTGCAGCATCTCCTCCAGATAAGGATCGTTCAGCCGCATGCCCATCATGATGACACCGTCGACCCCCCGTTCCTTGCACAGCGCCTTGTAGGATTTCTGCCGTTGCTTCTGCGGCGTCGTGTTGAACAGCACAAGATCGTAATCGAGTTCGGCAGCGCGGTCATTCATTCCGCAGAGCATCTCGAAGACGATGTTGTCTTTCACGCTGTTGCGAGTCAGGGCGGAGAGCAGGAGTCCGAGCGTGCGGCTCCGCTTCGAGACAAGTGTTCTCGCGGCGATGTTGGGACTGTACCCGAGCTGATCCGCCACTTCTTGAATGCGCCGTCTCGTTTCAGGATTGACGTCGTCATGGCCGTTAAGCGCGCGGGATACCGTCGTTACGCTGACTCCGGCCATACGCGCTACATCTTTGATGGTCGTCACGAGAAATTGTCCCCTTCCGAAACGTTTCGTACTTTTCATCAATATTTTATCGGAATTTCAGCAAATTCTCAACAACTCAAAAATATTCTACAGCACCATATTGCAAACGTTTACGGTTTCGCATATAATCACAGGTATCCGAAACGTTTCGGATAATTGGGAGCTTGGAGAGGATATTACATTGATGCAACGTGTGATCAAAGAGAACGACCTGTTCCTCCTGACGGATGCCAGCGGTGACATCACGCCGGGCGCGGAGGGCGGTCTGGGACTGTATACGCGGGATACGCGGTTTCTGAGCCGGCTTGAGCTGACGATCAACGGCGCCAGGCCGATCCTGCTCGAATCCACGGCCGAGATGAACTGCCAGGCCATATTCCGGCTGACCAATCCGCACATGGAAGAGAACGGGCAGATCAAACTGTGGCGGGAATCGGTGGAGATCATGCGGCACCGGTTCATCCAGGATGGCGTGCTCTATGAATCCTTGTCTTATACGAACTTCAGCCCGAAGCCGATCGCCTTTGAGACGACGCTCGCCTTCGGAGCGGACTTCGCCGACATGTTCACCATCCGCGGCATCAAGGCGGGGCGAATCGGCTCCGTGACCGGCACAAGCGCCGGGGAAGACGGGATCGTCATCCGCTACGCCGGCGCTGACGACATCGCGCGGGAGACGCGCATCGCCTGGAATCTCCGGGCCGAGCGGGTGTCGCCGGACGGATCGGTAACGTTTGCGGTCAAGCTGGATCCACGAGAGACCCGAACGATCCAGCTGACCGTTACACCTGTCATAATCGGCGAAAGCGAGCCTCAGGTGAAGCCGCGCGGTGAGGCGCTGCAACTGCTGGATGCGTCCTACCGCGAATGGGAGCAGGCTTCCACATCGGTCGACAGCGACCTTGACATCTTCAATCGGCTGTACCGGCGAGGCATGCTGGATCTGCGGATGCTGCTCACCGATCTTGGCCATGGGCCGTTCCCCGTCGCGGGGCTGCCGTGGTACGCGGTACCGTTCGGCCGGGACAGCCTGATCGCCGCGCTGCAGATGCTGCCGGCGAGCCCCGAGGTCGCCCTCGGCACGCTGCGGACGATGGCGATCTATCAGGGCACCAAGGTCGACCCGTGGCGGGACGAGACGCCGGGCAAGATCATGCATGAGATCCGGTACGGCGAGCTCGCGAACACGAATCAGATTCCGTTCACCCCCTACTACGGTTCGGTCGACTCCACACCGCTGTTCCTGGTCCTGGCCGTCGAGTATTGGCGCTGGACCGGCGACATCGAATCCATCCGCGGGCTGCTGCCTGCGCTGGAACGGGCGCTGGAGTGGATCGATCAAAGCGGCGATCTGGACGGCGACGGGTTCGTCGAATACCACTCCGAATCTTCGGGCGGCATCGCCAACCAGGGATGGAAAGATTCCGGCGACTCGATCGTTCACGCGTCAGGAGATTTCGCCCAGTCGCCGGTCGCTCTCGCGGAGGTACAGGGTTATGTATACAGCGCGAAGAAGGGCATGGCGGACATCTACCGGAAGCTCGGCCGCGCCGCCGAGGCGGAAGCGCTGGAGCAATCCGCTGCGGAGATCAAACGCCGGTTCGAGCAGTCGTTCTGGATGGCGGATGAGTCCTTCTACGCGATCGCCCTCGACCGTGAGAAACGGCAGGTTCGGTCGGTCACATCGAACCCGGGTCATCTGCTGATGACGGGCCTTCCGGATGAAGCGCGCGCGGAACTGGTCGCACGCCGGCTCACGGCGGATGACATGTTCAGCGGATACGGCATCCGCACGATGAGCGATCGATCCACCGGGTTCAACCCGATGAGCTATCACAACGGCAGCGTATGGCCGCACGACAACTCGCTCTGCCTCATCGGCATGAGCCGGATGGGATACACGGAGCAGGCGCTCCGGGTCGTCCGGGGACTCATGCGGGCGGCGGAACACTTCGAGTACGCCCGGCTGCCGGAACTGTTCTGCGGTTACCCGGATACGCTCGGGCGTCCGGTCCCGTATCCGGTCGCCTGTTCTCCCCAGGCATGGGCAGCGGGGACACCGCTTGTCTTCCTGCAAGTGTTCCTGGGGCTGGATCCCGACGCCCCGCACGGCGTCATCCGTCTCAGTCCGGCCCTGCCGGACGGCATGAATCGGCTGAGCGTGCGCCAGCTTCGCGTCGGCTCCGGCTTCCTCTCGCTGACGGTCACGCGGCAGGAGGGAAGCGCGGCGCCGATCGTCGAGGTCGAGCACAACTCGACCGGCTGCGAGCTGCGCGTGCTTCATGCAATATATCAGAATGGTTCATATAAAGAGGGAGGTACAGAAGTATGAAGAGAAAAGGGTTCACTTTCCTGGCGGTCATGCTGGCCCTGATGCTCATCATTGCGGGCTGCGGCGCCAAATCTGACAACAACTCGTCGTCGTCATCCGGCAACACTTCGTCCTCATCGGGCGGCTCATCCTCGTCAAGCAGCTCATCTTCCGGCGGTTCGAACAGTTCCGGATCGGAGCAGGTGGAGATCACGCTCAACGGCTGGGGCGCTTCCCCAGAAGAAGAAGAATTGCTGCAACAGACGCTCGACGAATTCATGAAGAAGTACCCGAACATCAAGGTCAAGTACGAAGTGATCTCCGAGCAGTACATGGATGTCATCAAGACGCGGCTGATCGGCGGCCAGGCCGGCGACGTGTTCTACCTCGACTCGTCGGAAGCTGAGGCGCTGTTCGCACAGAACGTGCTTGAGCCGCTCAACGGCTACATCACGGACGAATTCGACATCGGCGACATCGAAGAGCCGTTGCTCAACGCGTTCAAGGGCGAGGACGGCAACTACTACGGCTTCCCGAAGGATTCCTCGACACTGGTGCTCTTCTACAACAAGAAGCACTTCGAAGAAGCCGGACTGTCCGGTCCGCCGACCACCTGGGAAGAACTGCGCGAATACTCGAAGATCCTCACGAAGGACGGCCGCTATGGTCTGGGCGTCGCGCCGGAGCTTGCGCGGCAGATGTTCATGATCGAGGCGTACGGCGGCAAGGTCGTCGACGAGGACGGCAAGGCAGCCTTCGCGACGCCTGAGGCGCTGCAGGGTCTGCAGCTCGTCATCGACCAGCACCTGATCGACAAGACGAGCGTTCAACCGACCGAAGTCGGCTCCGGCTGGGGCGGCGAAATGTTCGGCCAGGAGAAAGTCTCGATGGTGCTCGAGGGCAACTGGGCAATCCCGTACCTGAACAACACCTTCCCGGATCTCGAGTACGGCACCGCCGAAGTGCCGACCGTGAACGGCAAGAAGGTCACGATGGCATACACCGTCGCTTACGTCATGAACAAGCAATCGAAGCATAAAGAAGAAGCCTGGAAGCTGATCGAGTTCCTGACTGGCAAGGAAGGCATGAAGATCTGGACCAGCAAAGGCCTGGCGCTGCCGACGCGGAAATCGGTCGCAGCCGAACTCGGCTACGACAAGGACGAATACCGCGCCGCGATCGTCGCCGGCTCGTCGTACGCGATTCCGTGGCAAGTCGGCAAATACGGCCCGATCATCATGAATAACTTCAACAACCAGTTCATCAGCGCCTTCCTCGGCGAACAAACGCTCGAGAACGCGATGAAGGCAGCAGTCGAAACGGCTAACAAGGAAATCGAAGCGATGCAATGATCCGTATCAAGGCTGGGAGGCGGCTATCCGCCCCCTTCCGGCCGGCACGAGCGCACTCGTTCTGGCGGCTCTCTGCCGCGGTGGACGAATGCGCTCTTATCGGTCGGAAACCTTAGTCCCAGGTGCGAAGGAGGAACCGCGCATGAGCAGGCGCAAACTCAGAGAGACGGCCGCCGGCTATCTGTTCCTGCTGCCGACGCTGCTCGTCATAGGCACGTTTTTGCTCGTGCCGATCGTGTATGCGCTTTTTTTGTCATTCCACAAGGTGCAGCTGTTGGGCGGCATCTCATACCGCTTCATCGATATTGGCAACTACACGAGGATGATCGATGACGATCGTGTCTGGATCGCCCTGTACAACACATTCGAGTACGCGCTCATCGTCGTCCCGCTGCAGACCGCACTCGCCATCCTGCTCGCCGCCGTGCTGAACTCGAAGCTGAGGGGCAGGAACGCGTTCCGGGTACTCTACTTTCTCCCGACGGTCACTTCTTCCGCGGTGCTCACGCTGATCTTCATGTGGATCTTCAAGACTGACGGCCTGCTGAACGACCTGCTTGGCTTCTTCGGGTTCCCGGCCTTCAACTGGCTCGGTGACCCCAAGGTGGCGCTCAAGGCCATCATGTTGATGAACGTCTGGTCGACCGCGCCGTACTTCATGGTCATCTATCTGGCCGCGCTGCAGGATATCCCGGATTCGCTCTACGAAGCGGCGGAGATCGACGGCGCGAGGACGCTGCGGAAATTCTGGAGCATCACCCTGCCGCTGCTCAAGCCGGTCACATTCTTCGTCGTCACGATGGGCATCATCGGCACGTTCCAGCTGTTCGACCAGGCGTACATCTTCTCGAACGGCTCCGGCGGTCCGAACAACTCCACGCTGACCGTGGTGTTGCTCATCTACCAATACGCGTTCAAGAACCTCGACATGGGCTATGCCGCGTCGCTCGCCGTCATGCTCGCCGCCGTCATCATGCTGATCACCGTCATCCAGCGCCGTCTCTTTGGCGAAGAGAAGCTGAACTGAAGGAGGGTTCTCCCGATGTGGGACCACAAAGGTGTGCGGATCACGCTCCGCATCATCCAGTACGCGATCCTGATCTCATACGCCGTCATCACGTTCATACCGTTCCTCTGGGCGTTGTCTGCCTCGTTCAAGACGCTGGCCGAAATCTCGACCGGGGAACCGAACTTCATCCCGAAGGTGTTCACGCTCGACAACTACAAGCAGATCTTCATCGACGAGCCGCTGTTCCCCCGATGGTTCGGCAACAGCTCTTTCGTCGCGGTCGTCGTCCTGGGGCTGAACCTGCTGTTCAACTCGATGGCGGGCTACGCGCTGGCGCGGTTAAATTTTCCCGGCAACAAGCTGATGTTCTTCGGCATCCTGGCGGTCCTCATGATTCCCGGGCAGCTCACCCTCATACCGAGCTATATGATCCTGAACGAGTTCGGTTGGCTGAACAGCTTCCAGGGGCTGATCGTGCCCAGCGCGGTGAACGCGACTTTCATCTTCATGATGCGCCAGTTCTTCCTCAGCTTCCCGAAGGATCTGGAGGAAGCGGCGGAGATCGACGGGATGGGCCGCTTCGGCACCTTCTTCCGAATCGCGCTGCCGCTTGCCGGTCCCGCGCTGGCGGCGCAGGCGGTGTTCATCTTCATGGGCTCGTGGAACGACTTCATGCGGCCGCTCGTCATCATGTCGGAGAAGGCGATGTTCACGCTGCCGCTCGGCCTCAACACGTTCAAGGGCCAATATTACAGCTTCTGGAACCTGATCATGGCCGCGTCGATGGTGTTCACGCTCCCGGCGCTCATCCTGTTCATCTTCTTCAACCGATTCTTCGTCCAAGGGATCACCTTCTCGGGCATCAAATAAGCATCATATGTGCGTGAATAAATGCTCCCCTGAACGACTGTTTCAGGGGAGCACTCTTTATCTCGGGCTGCATCTTTTTTTCATATCATGGACTGATCCTGCAAAATAAAAGAGGATTTTGTGACAATTGAACGAATTTTATTATCATATTATATGTCAGGATGCGATCAACGACCGCTGCTGAATCCGAGGATGTCCCAACACTGGTGATCGTGATATCGGAGGGATGAAAGTTGATGGTACCATTGATGTCGCTGGTTGTCGCACTAGGCTTTGTATCCGGTTTCATACTGTTCAGAAGAAATACCATCCCCATAACTCCTCAGCAACCTATCACTCCACGCCGCATATCTGTCATCATTCCCGCTCGCAACGAAGAACTGAACCTGCCGGAGCTGCTGGCTTCCCTCTCCCGACAAACGCTGAAGCCAGATGAGGTGATCGTCGTCGACGACCATTCCGAGGATCGGACGAGGGAGATCGCCGAGAGCTTCGGCGTCACGGTCATCGCCTCACCCGACCTTCCGGAAGGCTGGACCGGCAAGTCATGGGCTCTCTGGAACGGGTATCTGAGATCGAGCGGAGACGTCCTCATCTTCCTGGACGCCGATGTGCGGCTCGCCGATACCGCGCTCGCCTCCATCGTCGCCGAGCAGCAGAAGCAAGGCGGCGCCATGTCCGTCGTCCCCTATCATACGACGGTCAGATTCTATGAGCAATTCGCGATGATGCTGAATGTGCTTGGCGCGCTCACCTTCACATCCCCCTTCGAGCAGCGCAATCCGCGCAAAGGCCTGTATGGCTCCTGCATCATCGCGACCAGGGAAGATTATGAGAGGATCGGCGGTCACGAGCAGATCCGCTCGAAGATCACCGACGACCTGAGCCTCGGGGGGAGGTTCCAGGAAGCCGGGATCAAGGTTACCAATTATCTGGGCGGCAGGCTCGTCTCCTTCCGCATGTATCCGGGCGGCTTCAGGAGCGAGCTGGAGGGCTTCGCCAAGAGCGCGATGCTGAGCACCGCGCTGCTCCATCCGCTGACCCTGGCCTGCTCCATCCTCTGGATCATCGGGCTGATCGTGACGCAGGTCTGGTTCCTGGCGATCGGCCATGCCGCGCTGATTCCG